>Ga0081539_10004133_pt1 | contig 16518 bp, 11 predicted proteins | sample TabmetS4T2R2_FD_71023 | JGI IMG/M metagenome (GOLD analysis project Ga0081539, IMG submission 71023) | Tabebuia heterophylla rhizosphere microbial communities from the University of Puerto Rico - S4T2R2 | ecosystem: Host-associated > Plants > Roots > Rhizosphere ...
CACCGCTCTGCTATCTGTGCTGTCGGAGGTCCGGGGTGAAACACATCCGTCTGGATACCCCCTCCACTGGGAAGAACCACCGCGGGTTTGGTGACGGCGAATCCCCATTGGTACGCCATCTGCAAATCGCGGTAACAGTCCGGATGCAGAGCGTCAGCACGGCGCAGCGTCCGTCGAGTCATATGGCGCATCAGGGGCGAGCCGTACGCTTGCAAAGTAAAATCGTTACCCCACACTGAGACCAGCAATGGCAAGCGACTGTCGCGTAGCCCTTCGGCGGCGAGCATTCCTTCAAAGGGAATACGCATAGCATGTACGAGATCTGGTTTGATCGTCCCAATCAGTTGTCTGACTTTACCGACGTGACGATACATATCGAGTGGACCGAACCAATATTTCACCATCATTCCTGCGGCGAGGAGTTTGTCTTTAGACAAACAGGTGCGGACTGATCGACGTCGGGCACCATGGAGTTGCGATCGCGCTTCAGCCAGCTTTCGGGTAGGCAACCACGAAAAAGCGACGGGTGCGGTATAGAAAGACGCCACCGATAGGCTCTCGGCAGCGCATGGATAGGACGAAATGAGGTGAATCTCGTGTCCAGCTCGAATGAGATAGCGAATCCAATTCTGCGCGATTGGGCTACGCACGTCAGCAATCAAGCATATTCTCACAAGTCTCACCTTTTTTGCCATCGCAGAGGGCTATGCGCTTTTTGTTATGTTTCGCTGCGAAAGGAATCTTGTAGCAGGATGACATTCCTCTTCCCTCGACGCTTACGCAGCAAGAGCCATTCGCGCGGAATCAACCGTGTACGCGGCATGGCTGGTCTGCGGACGGTCAACAAACGCCTGCAACCACAACTCAAAGGTCAACAGTTGCCAAATCTGCAGGGACCAATCGTGATCGCCGCGTTGGTGTGCTGCCAGCAGGCCTTGCACAAAACGCGGGACAAAATAGCCACGCCGCCGCACACGCGATTCACTGAGGAGATCGCCGATCATCTCTCGCAGATCGTGTGTTACCCACGCGTCAAGGGGAGTGCCAAACCCGGCTTTTGGCTGCCTGAGAATCTCACTCGGAACGATGCCCGCCATCGCCCGGCGCAAGATGTGCTTCGTCGTTGGTCGCCAGAATCCTTTCAGCTTCAGTGCTGGTGGGATTTGCCAGGCGGCAAACTCAACCAACTCGCGATCGAGGAATGGCACACGCGTCTCGACAGACGTCGCCATGCTCATTTTGTCGTTGTATGTCAGGTTAAGGCTCGTCATAAAAGCCTTGGTGTCGACGTATAACATTTGGTGAAGAAAATCGGCATGGACAACGTGCGCAAAATAATGGCGATGCTGTTGCCAGGGGTCGGCCCCACGCATCTGTGCCAGCACGTCCGGAGCGAGCAGCGCATTTCGCTGCGTTTTGTCGAAATACGTGCTATTCATAAGAAACGCATCTGGAGGCGACAAGGTGGCGCTCCGCGTCATTTTTTTGCTCAACCGGACAAGTCCTTTGACGGCAGAACCGCGGAACGATGGCAGGGCCGCAATCGTGGGTTCGATCACCCCTCGCCGCAGAAACGCCGGTAGCTGACGATAAGCATGCGCCCAATAGTGCGCGTAGTGTTTCCTGTATCCGGCAAAGATCTCATCACCGCCAATTCCTGAGAGGAGCACCGAGACGGTTTTTCGCGCTTCACGACAGACGAGATATGCAGTAATGATGGCTGGATCAGCAATCGGTTCATCCATATACCAGATCAAACGCGGCAGCAAATCAGCCACCTGTGGCTCAACCACCATCTCGTGATGCGCACAGCCAAAGTGCCGTGCCACACGCTTGGCGACCTGTGGGTCATCAAGCGTCAATTCACCTTTGCGATGTTGTGAGGGAAAAGTAACCGTATAGGTCCGTAGCGGTTGCGTGGTGCGCTCAGCCATCATAGCCACGATACTGCTCGAATCGACGCCGGCGCTGAGAAATGCTCCGATCGGCACATCGCTCACCATCTGACTATACACTGATCGTCGAAACCGCTCCCGCAGCTCGTCAATAAGGTCCGCCTCCGTGTGTGCAGCACTCTGTCCTACTGGTGGAAAGGACAGATCCCAGTATTGCGTGATCTCAAGATTCCCGTGCCGGAACACGGCGTAATGACCAGCGGGCAGTTTGACGATTCCCTGAAACAGCGTGGCCGGGTCAGGTACCCAAAGAAACGTGAGGTATTGCTGAAGTGCCACTGGGTCGACGGCGGCAGAGACTCCGGGCAGTTGTAACAACGACTTTACTTCTGAGGCAAAAGCAAATTGCCTTCCTCGATGCAAATAATAGAGCGGCTTAATGCCGAAATGGTCGCGAGCGAGAAACAACAGCGGGCGTCCAGAGCGTAGATCGCAGATCGCGAACGCAAACATGCCATTTAGACGCTTGACACATTCCGGTCCCTCTTCCTCATAGAGATGCAAGATGACTTCCGTATCAGTGTGGGAGCGAAACCTATAGCCTTTGGCACTAAGTTCTTGACGAAGCTCAGCGAAATTGTATACCTCACCGTTATACGTTATCCAAACCGTCTGCTGCGCGTTCACCATCGGCATACGCCCAGCAGGAGAAAGATCGAGAATGGCGAGTCGCCGACTTCCTAACCCGATGTGAGTCCCATCCGGCGACCGGTGTTCCCACACGTCGCCGTCGTCCGGTCCTCGATGCGTCTGTAGCTCAGTAGCCAGCCTGAGAGACGAGCCGTCTGACCAATTCACAGCGCCAACAATTCCACACATACACAGCGCTCCTTCTGTGACTCCATACCTCGTAGGGTTTCTGCATGATTCAGAATCAAGAAAAGCTTTTGTCAGAAACAAACTGGTTGAGATTAGTTCGCGATATACCGTGGACCTGTTGGACCGCCTGCTCAAACGTTTGTACCATCGCCGATAGACTAAAGCTGCTCTGAATTTTTTGTCGCGCCGCAATAGTCATAGCGTTCCATCGTACAGAGTCATTCGCAAGCAACACAAGTTGTTTTCCCAACGCTGTAGCATCACCAGAAGGAAAGAACGTACTGTTCGTTCCTTCTTCAAGCGCAGCTTGTTCTGGTGAATGTGGTTCACCTTTTGCTACTAGTAGTGGAACTCCATAAGCCAAGCTATGAATCGCGCTGAGTCCAATATATCCAGGCGAGACAGATACCCAGGTAGAGTTAAAGATCGGAGCGAGCTGTGTCTGCTGATATATTGCTCCAACAAATTCCACTCGCTCGCCCAGGTCTAGCTCGTGTACGAGATGTTCGAGCGCTTCTTGCTCTGTCCCGTTACCGACAAGCGTCAATTTCGTTTCGGGAGGAAGGGATGAGAGGGCATGTGCGAAGCCGTGAATAAGAAGCGCGACTTTCTTTTGAGGAATCAGCCGCCCAATGTAAAGAATACGATAGCGTTCATGGCGGGGCCGTACCTCGACGAGACGATCAATTTCTTCAGTATCAATAGAGTTGTTGGCAACAAAGGTTTTCTCAGGCGCGAGTCCCCAAGAGACAAACTTCTCTCGTTGTGTTGCCTCATAAAAAATTAACGCATCGGCCAACTGTGAAAGCCAGACACGCAAACGTATGCTGAGCGCACCCGATCGGGGACTAACTCCATGACCCCACCAAATCCACGGTACCGAAAGGTGTCCAGCATACAGACATCCCAACACGTTGGTGATGATGCGAGGATTAAACTCGGCAATCACGACGTCATACAACCTGGAACTAACAAGCGTGAGCAGTCCCTTTTGCCACACTGCAATCTCTCGTGCTCCGCAATACCTATTGCCAAGCTTGAGTACATCGAGTCCAAACGGGAAGCCGACACTCTCCAGAGCCGATGCTGGCGAAGCCTCGCCATACGCGAGCGTTAGGGACAGTCGCGGCGACGCGGCAAGACGACAAAAGAACGGAAGTCGATATGGAGGAAGAACGCGCTGGATGACGAGTACTCGCGGGATTGCCATACTCCCTCAACTTTCGTGGCCGAAGAACGACACCCCTGCTACTAAAGGTAGTCGGCTGTGTCGTTCTCGTTGTAGTGATGGCACAACACCCGGACCATAGCCGTAGGCAAAAACCGCAGCGAGCATGTACCAAAAACTAAAATGGCTCCACAGTGCGCCTGAGAAAGTTCCATAAATCAACATCTGGATAAAAAGAAAACCAAGCCAGGCGCGGTCAGTCGTCGACAGAATTAACCGCAACGCGGCGCAGAGGCCAGCCACCAACAGCCAGACAAAAGCCGCTCCGCCTACAATACCCGTAGCCATGAAACTTTCGAGGAGTAAGTTATGGGGGTACATGTCGTATCGACCTTCGAGCGCACGACCAGTGAGGGGATGATCTAAAAAATCTTCCCAGGCGCTTTGCCAGAGATCGAAGCGCGCCTCTGAGCGGGACTCAGCCTGCGCAAATGTCACTGCGATGCGCTCGTCGATGTTGCTGCCCATACTCTTGAGAGCCACAAACCCAGAGGGAATCAGTAGCGCCACAATGGCGGCGACCGCCAAGCTCTGCATGCCTCGTCCCTGGCGGAAGGCGAAGATCATCATAAGTAGGAAAAGGATCAGCAGAGACAGCAACGGTCCACGCGACGACGCGAGTCCAACCACAGTTAAGCCAAACACTATAAGTGTGAGATACACCGCTTTCGATATCCGCAAGAGCGGTATTCGACAACACAGTAAAAACAGGCAGAGCGTTACCAGCGACACGCCGAGATGCCCTAAAGTAATCTCGTTTAATCCACCCTCCGCGCGCAACCGCCCGAAGTTGGAATACAGCAAGTCACGACTGAAGAGTAAAATTGCGATACACGTGCCACTGACGACTGTAAGGCTAGTTCCTACGGCCAATGCCATCCCCCGGACACTCCCATACAAGAGCAGCGCCAACATGGGCACAAAGCACATACCAAAAACATAAAACAGCAAGTCACTATATGTGGTCACCGCCATTGGCATATCACGGACGTATGCATCATAGACAAAGCGGGTCACATACGCGGTCCAGAATATCACGAGTGGGACCATGTACGTCTTGAAGCAAAGCTTACCCTCGCGCAGTAGCAATCCGCCGATAAGCAAGATGCTGCATAGCAGAATAATTAGTCGATAGGGCACGGTGAGCATCCGCTCGGAAAGCCCAAGAAATTTTTCCACCGTCAACACCACACCAAAACCGAACATGCCCAGCGAGTAAATAACAATCGCAAGGTAGTCGCAAAACGTGAGCTTCTTCAGCTCCTGGTCTTTCATCGCGCTATTGCCTCTCATCGGTACCGCCAGATGGCTGCACTCGCGGTGCAGTCGACTTGACAAAGGTATAATTGCCTTTGGCATCGAGAGCGACGATGACATAACCGTAGTGCAGGAGCCGAGCGACAGAGCGTCGTATTCTCTCTTTGTATTGGACGTCTAATGGGTTAAAGACCTCGTCGTATTCGACACACAATATGTGAATATCGATCTGGTCGGCGAGCAGTGAATCGATCACCTCGTACTCTGCCCCTTCAACGTCGAGCTTGAGAAGATCGAGGCGTTGATGACCATGCTCGCGCATAAGCGTTTTTATCGTCTTACATTGGGCCTCAAAGTAGGTCGCAGTTTTTTGCAGATTCAAGGCAGAATAGGACACGTTATCGGGGTTCGCTGGGGCATAGAATTTGACCACCTCATCTTTCCCCCACACGCCGGCACTCTCAAAGATATAAGTAGGGTACGTAGCTGCGTACGTCTTGACGTGCTGCACGGCCCGAGGCGTCGGGTCATACGCAAAGACCTGACAGTGAAACTGCTCAATCAGTCCGAGATCGAAGGTGATGTCTTCTCCGACTCCAACACAGTAACAGATCGAGTCCCGCGTCAAACGATCAGTCGGAATAATCCGTCCGCCGTACTGCGACCCAATCTTGGTAAGCATCTGCACCGGAACTACCGGTGCTCCGGTCAGGGTATCGTAATTGAAATACTTGCCAAACTCATGCAGGAGTTTATCTGCAGCACGATTCATTTGTCGAAGAGGCACTCTCATTATGGGCAATCCTTCTGCTGTGTGTGGGCCAATACGCTCAGGGCTTAATGGCTCTCTATCCTCGGTCCTCTTGGGTATTAGAATGCTTTGATAACAACCGCTCGCATGACTCCCCACCCTCTCACGGTTGATGTCAGTACGAGCCGGAGGTCTGCCAGCGTGGGCAGCAAAAGGTAGCGAGAAGAACAGGAAGTGAGATCTTTTGCCACACGGATAAGCAGAAACGCTGCCGGCAAATTGCCGATGGTCAGAGCGAGCGCTGCGCCGGTCACTCCCCAGACGGGCAAGAGGAAGATAAGCGAGACCACAGTAGAAACGACCGCAATCGCCTCGCTCGTCAAAATTGCCGATGGTCGCCCCAATCCTCGAATTCCGCCTCCCAAGACTATCTTCATTCCTTCGATGCTCCCGCCAACAGCCAGTAACATTGCTGACGGAACGGCGTCCTGAAAGCTTGCGCCAAAAAAGAATGGCACGGTGAGCGGGCAGGTCACAATTGCAACAGTCGCACAAATACCGGTCAACAAGACCGTCAGGCGCGTACTGCGGATGAGTTCAACACGCTGCTGGTCGGCTTGCACCGCCGCCACGCGCGGAAAAACGACAGAAGCGATTGCCACCGGGATAATCCGGATAGCGTCTCCGAGGGCAACGCCAACCGCTAGCAATCCCAACGCCGCCGGATTGAGAAAGACGGCGAGGAAGAGCTGGGCAATGCGGCCGCTTTGCATCAGTTGCCCAGGTATATTTCCTGTCACCGAGGGGAAACCATAACGCAGAAGCTGCGGCCACAGTGACACCTGGGGAGCGAGTGAGACCGGCACCTGTCGAAGCATAGTAACGATGATAACACAAGTAGTGACGGCATAGCTGACGAGAAACCAGCTCACCAGCCATGACACGGTGGTTTGCCGGCAGACGATTGCGTACACAACCACCAGCGCCCATCCGAGTTGAGGGAAGATTCGCAAGGTATTCCATACACTGAAACGTCCACTTCCTCGCAATGCTCCTAATGAGAGCGAGCTAAGCGCAAACAAGAAGAAAAACGCTGGTGTGTACCAAGGAAGCATAGCGGTCACCGTCTCGCTCTGGCCCCTGAGCGCATAAGAAACAACCCAGTTGCCAACCAGCAAAGCGGGAATTCCGCACAGCAAACTACAATACGTTCCTGACATCCAATACTGTCCGGCGTGACCGGTGTCGCGACTTGAAAAATAAATGACCGAGTCGGCTAAACCACACAGCGCAATGGTTGCGACAAACGACCCCCATACCTGGATTGACGCGAGATCTCCTCTTCCTGCAGGACCGAGCAAGCGGGCGGTTAGCGACCCGGTCATCAAGCCAATGGCACTGACCAGCAAGTTCGTCATCAGCGTCAGGGCAACTTGGCTGCCAAAGCGCGAAGCTCGTAACGAAGGAGCCTCCGTATCGGACTCGATCTCTAGCTGTCGGGTCTCTTGTCTCATCGGTTATTTTTTATGGGGCAACCTGTTGTACTATCCGTCGGGTGCGTTAGCCCCTTATCCTGCACTAATTACTTTCGGCGCGAGGACAAAAAAGTTTAGCGTGAGAGGGGTTGCGGGGATGGAGATTATCCCTGTCTCGAGGGTATCGTAGCCACAGAGCGCTCCAGCGAAGTATTAGTCCCCGCAACGCCCCCGGGGTCAGGCCCTTCCTCAATCAATCTTTGCCGCACGGCTTCATATTGTTGTTCGATTTGCTCATCATCGGGCTCTAGGGCAAGCGCGCGCGCATATGCGTGCTCGGCCTCGATAAAGCGATAACGTTTTTCTTCTGCCTGCCCAAGAAAAAAGAACGCACGCGCCGAATCATCACGTATAGTGATCGCTTGATGAAGAGCAAAGACCGCACGATCAACGCTGCCCTGCTGCAGATAGAGAGCGCCTAAGTGGAAGTGGACATCAAAAGAAGAGGGACGACGCAGTGCTAAGTCTTGCAGAATGGTCGATGCCTGCCGCAAATCCCCCGCTTTCTCTGCGGCATCGGCTAACGAGATCAGCAACGTTGTGGCATCGGCTCCATTGGCGATACCTTCGTTCACAAGAGTTTTGGCCGCAGTCAGATCTCCTTTGGGAGCTAGCAAGTCTGTCACAATTGTCCGATACGGTGTTGGGTCTTGTGGTGTGAGTTTGATAACCTGGCGGAGCAAATACTCAGCTTCGTCGCCCTCGCCTGCCTGCGCATATGCAAGGCCGGCTTCTCGCACGTAGCGGACATGTTGGCCGTAGCGTGATTCTTGGCGAGCCGCCTCTGCATACACATTTCCCTGTTCGAGCGAACGACCAACAAGCGCGTAGAATCCACCAAGCCCATCCACTGCTCCTTGATACCCGGCCTGAAAGGCGTGCCGCAGTCCGTCCTCAATCGCTTGCACCTCGGCTGGATCAAGGACCGCAATCGTATCAGCGGTCAGGTAAAAGTGAGACGCTAACGTCGGGGCGTTCAACACTGATTGATAGACTTGTTTGATGGCGTCGTCTTGGTCGCCAAGCTCTAGCACTGCAAGAGCGTAGTGGTCGCGTGTATCAGGATTGAGCGGTTCAAGCCAGAGCGCAATTGCCAGTTCCTGTGCTCGCTCGACCGGAGAGAGTGTTTCGTCCCGAAGTGCCACCATTGCCAGATGACCACCGGAGCGCGCGGGAAAGCGTGCGATTTCATCACGCACCTCAGCGACCGAGGTCAGCGCATGAGGATCAACGGCTTCCGTTCGTGTCGCTTGCATCACAGAAAGAAAGCCCAATAAGACTGCCACTATGCCACCAGCAATAGCAAGAGGTGATCGCACCTTGCTCGCCACTTTTATCCATGCATCGTGTGTCCCACTGGTGGTTAAACGCAACCCGGTTCCAAGGATAATCGTAAAGAGCACCGCGTTCGCTGGGATTTGCAGACTAAAGTCGAACCCTTCGTGAAATCCCATCACAAAAAGAGCAGCCGTCAGTCCAGCACATATTGATACGAGAGGATCTTCGATCACACGCAAGCCGCGAAACAGCACCAACCCCACCACAGCAAAAAACCAAGCAAGCAGGCTCATGCCAATCACTCCGGTCTCGGCAAAGCCTTGCACATAATCGTTATGCGCTTGTTTCCATGTGACAGGGTCCCAGGGCGGACGCTGATAGCGCGGGAACACTTCACTCCAGGCGCCGAGTCCGACCCCGACTATTGGGAACTCCCGTATCATCCCAAGCGAATCTTGCCACAAATTCACACGGTCCTGGATGGCGCTCGTGCCAAGAAGCGTGTCTTGTACACGACGACCCAGTTGGTCTCGTCCAACTGGATTGAGGAGGACGAATCCGACAGCAATCGCACCACATCCGGCAACAATCAGGGAGCGAGGGAGAACAATACGCCGTGAAGGACGCCGCCTGGAACGCTTGGTTGTCGACCTTCCTCGTTTACGCCACAGCACAAAGAGAGTGCCCACAGCGGCAGCAAGCAAACCTCCGCGCGACAGACTCAGTAAAAGACTAACACAAAGAACGACTAGTGTCACACCACAGAAAGCCCACCACAGCAGTGCCCGGGTTCGAGTATGAAAAAGTTTACTCGACAATAGACCGCCAACCACAATGGGGAAAATAAGCGCAAGATAGTTGGCAAAGTGGTCACTATTGACGAACGGACCACTGGCTCGCACTTGGAAATCAGGGCGCGCACTCCCCCAATCTTTCGGGACAAAAAACCACAAGATCTTGCCGTTCCATGAAAAATATTGGGCGATACCAATGACACCAACGACACAACCACTCACAACCATAGTAACAAGAAGTGTGCGAAGAAAACGGCGTTCGCGGAAGTATGAGGCCTGGTCCCCAATCGGATACAACAGCACCAGACAAAAGAGCGCAGTATAGGCACAAAATTTGAGCAATGTTGTAGCCGTTAGCGTTGGTGCAATTGATAACGGCATGCGAGTGAGGGCAACGATTGTCTTCGGAGGAGAAGCATCGGCAGCCTCGCCCCATGCTTTTCGGAGTTGACGAAATTTCCGCTGTGCGGCCTTTCGTCGTTGCTGACCCAGAGACTGCTGCGAATCCCACGGTACCCCCTCCTTGAACAGCTCAAGGCGGAAAAGTTCCCACGTCATGCTCACGACATCGAAGTCTGCCACTCTCTCATCCTCGATGTTGGCGACAGTATGTAGTGCCTCCTCTTCTTTTCCCCGTCCTTGTGTCAATACCTCGCGATAAGGATCTTGCTCAGGCCACCCAGGAAGCGAGTGCGTATATATCGTAGAGGTCGCGGGTGAGACCCACGCTAACCAAGCTGGTGGCAACGGCAGGAGATGCAAGAGACCAACGCCAACAAAAAGAAACAAGGGACAGCACAGTCGCAAGAACGGCAGCGGATTCGCTGGCCGCGTAACATCCATGACACGCGGCTGTCTGAGAACAATAGCTGTCGTTCCCTTTGGCACCGGAAGACAATGCTCTCCTGACTCCAACAATAGGGCTTGTACGAGCCGGGTTGTGTCCGAACCCGGCAAATGTGAGCGTTCCTCAGTAGGCATCGTTAGTTGTGCTTGAGCGTAGAGCTTTGCCATCCATACGAGGACTAACGTGAAGATCAGCGCTTCCAGTAACGAGAACGCCCACGGATGAACCGAGCCAAAGGCCACTGGTGAGAAGAGCAGCAACACACACAAGCCAGCGAGCATGACACGATCACAGACGCAGAGCACTCGGCTATTGAGAGAACGGCTGATCTGGCTCATAAGAAAACATCAGAGGAAAAATCTTTTGTTATTAAGGCCTGAAACTTCAGGGCAGGATAGCTCACGCTGCCGAAGCACCATCACAATGGCCGTCACTTCGGCAGCTTTTCACTTCACACTACGCTGAGAGCTTCTCTTCACTAGGCCGATAATACGAAGAGTAATGTCCGTAGTAGTAGGCGTATTCACTCGTCTGCATATCCACCCGATTCAACACCACACCGAGAATCTTCGCGCGGGCGTAGAGGAGTCGCGAACGAGTTTCCTTCACAAGGTGGCGAGGGGTTTTCTGACCATTGACCACCAACACCACGCCGTCAAACAAGGTCGACAACAACACCGCATCGCTGACCGGCATCACTGGAGGTGAGTCTACGACAATACAATCATACTCTTGCAATAACGCCGTCATGACTTCTGACATCTTTCGCGAGCCAATCAGCTCGGCTGGATTTGGCGGCACGGCGCCACTACTGAGCAGAAAGAGTTTCTCTGTCGTTGTTGGCTTAATCACTTCCTGTGTAGTTCTCGTTCCGGTCAAGACTTCTGTCAGTCCAGCCCAGTTACGCACCCCCAATACTTTATGACACCGCGGGCGGCGCAAATCAGCATCAACAATCAGTACGCGCAAACCCATCTGCGCGAAGATCACCGCAGTATTAACTGCCGTAAGCGTCTTTCCTTCGCCTTCGGTCGCACTGGTGAAAAGGAAGGTCTTCGGCGATTCTCCGGCACGTGAGAGGAAAATAGCAGTCCGCAGAGTTCGATATGCTTCGGTGATAACCGACAGCGGATGATGTGAGCTGATCAGTTCGGTCTTGCGTCGCGGTGGAACCGCCTCTGTTGGCGTGTCCTGGGGAGTGTCGCTGTTGGATACTTCTTGTGCTTCCGTAGTGTCGTTACTGGCTAGTTGGGGCAATTGCCGCGATTCCTGTTTCAATGTCGCAAAGTCCGGCACGACACCGAGGTTTGGCAATCCGAGATGACGTTGGACATCGTCCGGGGTTTTCACCGTATTATCAATATACTCAAGGAAAAATGCCAGACTGATACCACCGAAGAGTCCACAGACCGCACTGAGCGCGAACGCTAATCCTTTGCGCGGACGTGAAGGGTATCGTGGCGGCTGAGCTTTATCGACCACTGAAGTGTTCGAGGTTTGTAATTCAGCGGCAACGCCCATTTCTTTCATGCGCTGCAACACACTATCGTAGAGTTGGCGATTGGTATCAACCTCGCGCGCCAGGATCGCATAGTTGACTGCCGCATCTTTCAATCCCATCATCGCCGCTTTCTGCTCTTCCATTTTGTCACGGAGACTCTTTTCCTTCGCCACCGCCGCTTGAAAAGCAGAGTCGACTCCTGCAACCACTTTGGCGATTTCTGCGTTGACCCGCTGTCGGGTTTCTTCAAGTTGTGCTTTGAGTTGAATAACTTTTGGATAGTCTGCCTTGAACCGCGCTGTGAGTTGTGCCAGCTCCGCCTCCAACGGCACAAGTTGCCCCTTTAAGGTCTGGATGAGTTGATTTTCAATCACCGACGGGAGTGAGTCGTACTCACGTTTACGGATGAGGTGTACCTGCGCCTCGAGCGCAATGCGATCGGCTTCGGCCTCGGTAAGCCGCTTGTTTAAATCCGAGAGGCGATCAACGACGATGTTGTCTTTTTCATCAGCCGAAAGAATACCCTTTTCCCGCCCATAGACATTGAGCGCCGCCTCGGAATTTCTTACCCGTTCTTTGAGTTCAACAAGTTTCTCTTCGAGAAAACGTTCCGCGTCACGATTCGTTTGCGTACGCAATTCTACTCCATACCGAGAGTATGCAGCGACATGCGCATTGACAATTTGCGCAGACAGCCCGGGGTCTGGAGAACTAAAGGAAACCTTGACAAGCCGTGTCCGCGGCAGCGGTCGAACCTCGAGCCGGTCGAGATAGGCTTGAGAGACCAGAGGATTCACCAACGCTTGTTCTTCATTCTCCCCGTGGGTCTGAGACTGCGAACCCCACGCCTCCAGTCGCTTGCGAATTCTAGAGAGGAATCCATCGCTTTGTCCATCCGTAGTAAACAGCGAGTGACGTTCTAGGCCTTGGTCAAGAATGACGCGAGACGCAAGCACGCGACTGCGAAGGATTTCGTATTGCGTCTTATAGTAATCGTATTCGTCCACCCCGGGGGTTTCGGTTTGCGCGCCCTCGATTTTCATCGCCTGTGGTGCGTGACGCTCGATGAGAACAGTCACATCAGCGGTATATTGCGGCGTCATGACAAGAACGGTCAACATGGTGATCGCTACCAAGCCAACGGCACAGGCGCTAATCAATCGCGCTTGTTTCTTCAGAATACGCCAGTATTCATGCACCCGGGTTTCATCTTCAGTCAGTGGCTCGTGAAAACTCGGCGAAACTTCGTGAACCTGAGCTGGAGCAGGTTGTAACACGTATGGAGACAGTTCACGCATAGCTAGTACCTTTTCCTAAACAGAGGACTCCCCCGCATCAATAGTAACGGCGCTCAGGGCTGTTATGAGGTCAATGGTGTATCGTTGATCCTGCTCATCAAACTGGCAGGTAAGCCAGAGTTGATGGCAGGCCCCCTTCTTAGTAGACGGTTGCGCCCACGCGAAACATGCCGGAGATGAGCGAGTACATGCCGTACGGCGCAAGTTTCAGTGGCGATGACGGTAAAGCAATGATATCGCCTTCTTGCACTGGGAAATCCTGGCTCTCCCCGCGCTTGATCTTCTCTAGGTCTGCGGTGAACGAGATTTTGCTACCATCCTTCTTGGTGCGAATCAGTTCGACAGCAGCGGTATTGGCGGCAAAGTGAGGTCCGCCGGCGGCAGCAACCGAGCCTAACAGTGTCAACCCTGGGGTAATTTTATACGACCCCGGTTTGTCGACCCACCCTTCAACTAACACCTCACCGCTGCTAGGCACCATGATGACATCGCCTGGACGTACGGGCAGGGTCAGGTGGATCTGACTTCCCCCCTGCGACCAGTTTTGTAAATTGATCACGACAGGTTCGGGCTTTGGCACAAGCTGCGCGTTTGGTCCGCTCCCGAATGCCGCGATCATTCCAGGCGAGGCGGGAGTCCTGCCTTGAACCAAGGCGCCAGACTCAGACGGAAAGAGTAACACACGTGGTGCGGCGTCTTGGTTCATCCCGCCAGCAAGACCGATTAAGTCCAGGATAGTGTTCTTGCCGTTGGTGAGGTCGTACAGTCCTGGCTTTTGTACCGCTCCGGTGACCGCGACTTGACGACTGCGATACTCGCGGACGAACACATTCACCTGCGGATCGTTCATATATTTCGCTTCTAACCGGCGGCGGACTTCGTCCCGGAACTGGCTTTCGGTCATACCCCCAGCCTGAATCACACCGATGAGGGGCAGCGTCACTTTTCCTTCCCCATTCACGCGGGTACTAAACGTCTGGATTTCATCAAGGTTTGGCACCGAGACTTCGAGCACATCGCCCGAACCAAGCGGATAGTCGGCTAAGGCATCCTCATGCGTACGCACCTGCCACAGCTTGGCAAGGACCTCAGCTTCGGGGGTGACCGTGGAACTGGATGGCAACAGGACATTCTCCACCGCGCTCGGCGACGACAGCTCGACATGATCCACCGCTATCGCGTGCTGAGCATCACTGGCGGTCGGTGACACGACTGGAGCCACCACAGTCGTTGTTCGTGTTGTTGGTGCACATCCAAAGAGTGCAAGCACAAACATAGCAAACGAGATTAAACCAACTGCAAAACGCATAACCTTGTCCCCCACTCAATGTGTTACTATTTATGCACTCGGGCTGTGATTCCCTGACCCACCATTGCCGTGCCCACTTTTCGTTTCTTTGTGGTTCTTTTTCGCGTCTTCATGATCTTTTTTCGCTTGTTCAAGACGCTGTTTCTTTTCCTCAAACTCTTCTTGCGTGATCTCCCCATGCTTGAATTGCTTTTTCGCGTCTTTGAACTCTTTCTTCGCGATCTGGAGTTGTTTTTTTGCCTCTTTTACCGCTTGTCTCGCGGCTTGTAGCGCCAGTTTTTTTTCAGCTTGGGCTTGCTTCTTTTCTAGCTTTTGTTGTTGCTTCCTTTCTTTTGCGAGCTTCTCCGCCGCGCTCAAATTCGCAACAATAACGTTCGACTGTGCCGCTGGTACTCCCATTTGTATGTCAATGCGTGCAGGAGAGTTTCCAGCGTGAGTCTCTGTCAGCCCGAGGCTTGGGGCCGCGAGGAGCAAAGTAAGAGCGCTAGAAACAACTACGGAGTGGAAGTTCGTCATACATGTTATCCTCCGCTCTGAATGATCGGGAAGGACTATCTATTCTTTAGAGGGGAAAAGAATGCCGCTTTTATGATAGCGGCGTAGACACACGTGCCGCCAGTCATTGTGTTAGGTAAAGAGCAGCGAAGTGGGTAGCTACGTCAACCTGTTCGAGAGATGTTTATCACATCGAGTGATCTCTTGGCGAAACAAAGCTAACTTCTCCGTATCATCAAGAGACAACGCTAGTGCTTCTCCTTCACGGAATGTCGCCAAAGCCTGTTCGTACTGCCCTTTGGCAAGAAAGACCCCGGCTTTGCGAAAGAGGCGGCTCATTTGTGCCGACGGTGACCGTGAGGATGGCTCAGTCACGAAGCGATCCTTTCTTAGTTAAACGGCGGCGGCGAGCATCAAGAACTCGGGTGAACGCTGCCATCAGTTCGGCACTCTGCAGCGGCGGCATTTGCAGTGGCGTAAACGGAGGCAACGGCGGATGACGTGGCCTCTCCGGGCGCAGTGCAACGTCTCGCACCTGACCGATCACGAACATGATCTCCTTGACTGTCCCCTCCCCTAAAGTCTGATTGAGTCGCTCGCGTAGCCGCCATTTGATAAACTGGAGTTCTTGCATAACAACCGAGCTGGTAACTGTCACAAAAAGTTTTCCATAGTGAATTTTATTGGGCCGCGCTTTGCGCGCCAACGTTTCGCCCACGATTTCCTCCCACACGCGCCATACTTGATACTCTCGCCACCGTGCAGAGTTCGTGAGCTGCGGGATCAGCTCCAGAAGGACGTCAGAAGTCGTTTTCCACGATGAATTTTCACGACGTTGTGACATTGCAGACATCATGGCGCAAAAAAACCTGAGAAAAAAGAGGCATCTACCCACCTACTAGAAATTGTCCTCCTTTTTGCTTGACAATACTATATATTGTGGTAATCAAAAATGAGAACGCAATCGATTGAGTTTGCGTTCCTTCATGAGGAGGAGGGGGTATGGCGGAAAAGCTGCGTAAAAAGGTGACTATGGAGCCGAATCACACCTCACGCGCCGACGTGGAAGCAGCATCTAATAAACGTCGCGGTCTTAGTTTCAAACGGTACTTCACTCGTGCGGGGATACATCCGTATGCCGAGGTGGAATGGGAAAAGCGCAGTGCTGTGATCTCCGGTGAAAAAGGCGATACGGTCTTCGAGCAACACGAGGTAGAGATTCCTAAGCCGTGGTCACAACTGGCAACGAACGTCGTCGTGTCCAAGTATTTTCGTGGCCAGCTTGGCACGCCGCAACGTGAGTATAGTGCCAAGCAGCTCATTGGTCGCGTTGTCGATACCATTACCGGCTGGGGCCGCAAAGATGGCTATTTCGCCAACGAGGATGATGCGCAGGTTTTCTCCGAAGAACTCACCCATCTCCTCGTCGAACAACGGCTCCCGGTTAATAT
>Ga0081539_10004134_pt1 | contig 16517 bp, 15 predicted proteins | sample TabmetS4T2R2_FD_71023 | JGI IMG/M metagenome (GOLD analysis project Ga0081539, IMG submission 71023) | Tabebuia heterophylla rhizosphere microbial communities from the University of Puerto Rico - S4T2R2 | ecosystem: Host-associated > Plants > Roots > Rhizosphere ...
GGTTTTGCTTTGGTTGTCCCTTTTGCCCTGCCACTCCTGCCGGCACATCGTCGGCGGGCGGATGAGGCACTTCTCGAAACACCCGGTCCGGTATCGCGCGTGGAGCTTCGTGTCGAAGCTCAACGGCAAGCACATGCAGCTCGCCTGGATCACGCTCGGGACGCTGGTCGTCACCGACTTCTACGTCATGGGCGTGGCGGCCGGCTGGTACTCCGACCTGCGATTCATCGGCTAGGGAGACGGAGATGACCAACCGTATCGAACGCCACCTCTACGACGTCGTCGTGATCGGCGCCGGCGGCGCCGGCCTGCGGGCGGCCATTGAGGCCCGGCTCGCCGGCAAGAAGACGGCGATCATTTCGAAGTCGCTGTTCGGCAAGGCACACACCGTCATGGCCGAGGGCGGCGCGGCCGCCGCCATGGGCAACGTGAACAGCCGCGACAACTGGATGGTCCACTTCCGCGACACCATGCGTGGCGGCAAGTTCCTGAACAACTTCCGGATGGCCGAGCTGCACGCCAAGGAATCGCCGGACCGGATCTGGGAGCTGGAGACCTACGGGGCACTGTTCGACCGCACCAAGGACGGCAAGATCTCGCAGCGCAACTTCGGCGGTCACGAGTATCCGCGGCTGGCACACGTCGGCGACCGCACCGGGCTGGAGCTGATCCGTACGCTGCAGCAGAAGATCGTCTCCCTGCAGCAGGAAGACTTCGCGGAGTTCGGCAACTACGACGCGAGGATCAAGGTATTCGCCGAGACCACCATCACCGAGTTGCTGCTCGACGGTGACAAGATCGCCGGCGCGTTCGGCTATTACCGGGAATCCGGCGAGTTCCTCCTGCTCGAGGCTCCCGCGGTGGTGCTGGCGACCGGCGGCGTCGGCCGGTCGTACAAGGTGACCTCGAACTCGTGGGAGTACACCGGCGACGGCCACGCGCTGGCGCTGCGCGCCGGTGCCACGCTGATCAACATGGAGTTCCTGCAGTTCCACCCGACCGGCATGGTCTGGCCGCCGTCCGTCAAGGGCATCCTGGTCACCGAGTCGGTCCGCGGTGACGGCGGCGTGCTGAAGAACTCCGAAGGCAAGCGGTTCATGTTCGACTACGTCCCCGACGTGTTCCGCCGGCAGTATGCGGAGACGGAGGAGGAAGCCGACCGCTGGTATACCGACCCGGACAACAACCGCCGCCCGCCCGAGCTGCTGCCCCGGGACGAGGTCGCGCGAGCGATCAACAACGAGGTCAAGGCCGGCCGGGGCACGCCGTCCGGCGGCGTCTACCTGGACGTCTCCACGCGGATGCCGGCCGAGACCATCACCCGGCGTCTGCCGTCGATGTACCACCAGTTCAAGGAACTGGCTGATGTCGACATCACCAAGGAGGCGATGGAGGTCGGTCCCACCTGCCACTACGTGATGGGTGGCGTGGAGGTCGACCCGGACACCGGTGCCGCCTTCGGTTCGGTGGACGGCCTGTTCGCCGCGGGTGAGGTGTCCGGCGGCATGCACGGCTCCAACCGCCTGGGCGGCAACTCGCTGTCCGACCTGCTGGTCTTCGGCAAGCGCGCGGGTGAGCACGCGGCCTCGTACACCGACGCGCTGATCAAGCGGCCCAAGGTGGCATCGGCCGACGTCACCCGAGCCGTGGAGACTGCGCTCGCGCCACTGAGCCGGCAGAGCGGTGAGAACCCGTACACCCTGCAGCAGGATCTGCAGGCCGTGATGGGGGACCTGGTCGGCATCATCCGCCGGGACGGCGAGCTGACCGAAGCGCTGAAGCGCCTGCACGAGCTCAAGCTGCGGGTGGCAAACGTCGGCGCGATCGGCGGCCGCAAGTACAACCCGGGCTGGCACCTGGCGCTCGACCTGCGCAACATGCTGGTCGTCTCGGAATGCACGGCGAAAGCCGCCCTGGAGCGGGAGGAATCACGCGGCGGCCACACCCGCGAGGACTTCCCGAAGATGAGCCCGAAATGGCGGCAGATCAACCTGGTCTGCTCCCTCGACGACGATGGCGATGTGGTGCTCGAGCGCAAGCCGGTGCCGAAGATGCGGGACGAGTTGATCAAGCTCTTCGACCGGTCCGAACTGTCGAAGTACATGACCGACGACGAGCTGGCGGCGTATGACGCTCCGGCTGGGGAGGCCGAGTAATGGGCACCAAACGCCACTTCCGCGTCTGGCGCGGCGACTCGTCCGGCGGTGAGATGCAGGAATTCGACGTCGAGGTGAACGACGGCGAGGTGGTGCTGGACATCATCCACAGGCTGCAGGCCACACAGACGCCGGATCTCGCCTGCCGGTGGAACTGCAAGGCCGGCAAGTGCGGCTCCTGCTCGATGGAGATCAACGGCAAGCCGAAGCTGAGCTGCATGGCGCGGATGTCCACGTTCGCCGACGACGAGACCGTCACCATCACGCCGCTGCGCACCTTTCCGGTCATCCGCGATCTGGTCACCGACGTCTCGTACAACTACGAGAAGGCCCGCGAGACACCCGCGTTCGCGCCGCCTCCCGGTGTCAAGCCCGGCGAGTACCGGATGCAGCAGATCGACGTGGAGCGCTCGCAGGAATTCCGCAAGTGCATCGAGTGCTACCTGTGCCAGAACACCTGCCACGTGGTTCGCGACCACGAGGACAACAAGCAGGCGTTCTCCGGTCCACGGTTCTTCATCCGGGCCGCCGAGCTGGACATGCACCCGCTCGACGCGCGTACCGACCGCAAGGACTACGCCCAAGAGCACCAGGGCCTCGGCTACTGCAACATCACCAAGTGCTGCACCGAGGTCTGCCCGGAACACATCAAGATCACCGACAACGCGATCATCCCGATGAAGGAACGCGTGGTCGACAACAAGTTCGACCCGCTGGTCTGGCTCGGCCGCAAGATCTTCCGCAGGGATGAGCTGGAGGCACAGCCCGCGCGCGCGGGAGTGTCCGGTGGCGAGAACATGGCGCCGAGCTACTCGCGCGGGGTCACCGGCGACGCGGCCGGCACGCCGTTCTCCAGCAGCCGCCCGCCGGAGGCGCCACCCCTCGGGCCGGACGGCAAGCTCGACGTCGCGGAGTTCCTGTCGCAGCGGGCCGGCGGTCCATCGCCGTTCGGCGATGAGCAGACGTTCCCGCTGGGGCCCGGCAAGGTGGTCTACAACTACCCGGCGTCGGGCAAGGACGACGACACGGTGGAGGAGCACGGCGGCACCGCACACTAGCCCCAAACGCCGGATTCGTACGCGCGTACGAGTCCGGCGTAGAGTGGCCGCGTGAGCGCCTACCAGCCGTCGATGTTCGACGTCATGTCATCCGGCGTGGACATCGAGCCGCTGCCCGGCCGGATCGAGCGGCGGGTGTTGACCGCCGGTGCGTGGGTGGACGTGCTGCCGGGCTGGATTCACGCGTCGGACGCCGTCTTCGAAACCTTGCTGCACGACGTCGACTGGCGGGCCGAGCGCCGGCAGATGTACGACGGCGTGGTCGACGTCCCGCGGCTGCTGCGCTGGTACGGCGGCGACGAGACACTCCCGCACCCGGCACTCACCGATGCGAGGAGCCGACTGAACGCGTACTACGCCGATGAGCTGGGCGAGGAGTTCGTCACCGCGGGCATGTGCCTCTACCGGGACGGGCGCGACAGCGTGGCCTGGCACGGGGACACGCTCGGCCGGTCGAAGACCCACGACACCATGGTGGCGATCGTGTCGTTCGGTTCGCCGCGGAACCTGATGCTGCGGCCACGCGCCGGCGAGCGGGCCAGTCTGCGCTTCCCGCTGGGTCACGGCGATCTGATCGTGATGGGCGGCTCCTGCCAACGCACCTGGGAACACGCGATCCCGAAAACCACCAAGCCGGTCGGCCCTCGGGTCAGCGTGCAGTTCCGTCCGCTCGACGTGGCCTGACCTTCGCTCGCGATCTTGGAGTTGTGGTGGGCCACAAAAGCCGCATCCCTCCCGAAAAGCCCACCATAAGTCCAAGATCGGCGGGGGTGGAGAGCGGGCCTTGGCGGCAGGCCCTGCACCGGCTAATGTCTGCAGTTCCAGTGCAAATACATCAAAGCGCACAGGGAGTGCGATGACGCAGCTGGCCGGCGCAGTGGCGATCGTGACCGGGGCGAGCCGGGGAATCGGGTTCGCGATCGCGCAGCGCTTCGTCGCGGAGGGCGCCAAGGTCTGCATAACCGGACGCGATGCGACAGCGCTCGACGCGGCGGCCACCGAGCTGGGCGGCGCGGAGTCCGCGATCGCGGTGGCCGGCCGCGGCGACGACGCCGACCACCGCGCCGAGGTGATCGACACCGTCGTCGGTCGGTACGGACCGGTCACCCTCCTGGTGAACAACATCGGCATCAATCCGGCCTACGGGCCGCTCGGAACGCTCGACCTGGGCGCGGCCCGCAAGATGCTGGACGTCAACGTGCTCGGCACGCTGGGCTGGGTTCAGGAGGCGCTGCGTGGCGGCCTGGCCGACGCCGGCGGCGGCACGATCGTCAACATCTCCTCGGTCTCCGGGGTGCGCCCCGCGCCCGGGATCGCGTTCTACGGCGTCACCAAGGCGGCGCTCATCCACCTGACCGAGGAACTGGCCGTCGAGCTCGCCCCGAAGGTCCGGGTCAACGCGGTGGCACCGGCCGTGGTGAAGACCCGGTTCGCCACGGCCCTGTACGAGGGCCGCGAGGAAGAGGTGGCCGCGACGTATCCGCTGCGGCGACTCGGCGTACCGGCGGACGTGGCCGGCACGGTCAGCTTCCTGTGCTCGCCGGACGCCGCCTGGATCACAGGCCAGACGATCGTCATCGACGGCGGTGTGACTCTGACGGGAACTGTCCGGTGAGGATCCGGGTCGAAGACCTTGATAGGGGCGGCGGCCGCGGAGTCGGTGGCCGCCGAGATCGGGGGGCGAGCAGTCTCAGGAGGCGTCCGGAGCGAGGCGGACCGCGGCCGGCTCACCGGCGCCCCCTGGGTCGGGCTCGGGGCCCGGTGACCTGTCGTCCGGCCCGGCCGCCGATCCGGAAGCCCTGGCCGGGCGGCATGAAGAAGCCCCAGCGGAGTGTTGAGTGACCGCCCAGCGCGGTTTGGATCTCGGCGCCCTCCAGGAGTACCTGGGGTCCGGCCCGCTGATCGCGACGATGTTCACCGGCGGCAGGTCGAATCTGACGTACGCGGTCACCGACGGCACCAACCGCTGGGTGCTGCGCCGGCCGCCCCTCGGCCACGTGCTACCGACCGCGCACGACATGGTCCGCGAGCACAAGGTGCTGACCGCGCTCGCCAACGCCGGCTACCCGGCCCCGAAGCCCGTCCTGCTCTGTACCGACCCGGACGTCATCGGCGCACCGTTCTACCTGATGGAGCACGTCGACGGCCGGATCTATCGGGACGTCGCCGACCTGGAGGCGCTCGGGCCAAAGGCTATGTACGCGCTGACGATGTCGCTGGTGGACACGCTCGCGGACCTGCACGCGCTCGACCCGGTGGCGATCGGGCTCGGCGACTTCGGCCGGCCGGAGGGCTTCAACGAGCGCCAGGTACGCCGGTGGAAGAAGCAGCTCGACGCCTCCCGGAGCCGCGAGGTTTCGGGCATCGACGAACTGCACGCACGGCTCGAGGTCGACATCCCGCCGGGCGGTCCCGGCGCGGTGGTGCACGGTGACTACCGGATGGACAACGTTCTCATCGGACCGTCGCTGGAGGTGCGGGCGGTGCTGGACTGGGAGATGTCCACCCTGGGTGACCCGCTTAGCGACATCGCCCTGATGCTGGTCTACGCCGGACGCCCACTGCTGACGAAGGACGGCAGGCCGCATGCCCCGATCTCCGTGCCCGGGCATCCGTCGCTCTCCGAGATGTCCACCAGGTATGCCGAACGCAGCAAGCGCGACGTGGGCGACCTGCACTGGTACGTCGCGTTCGCGGCCTTCAAGCTCGCCGTGATCCTCGAGGGTGTGCATTACCGGTACGTGCACGGCCAGACGGTCGGCGAAGGTTTCGACACGGTCGGGCTGATGGTCGGGCCTTTGGTGCAGCAGGGCCATGAGTCGCTGGAGGGAAACTGAGCCCGCCCGCAGCGGAACCGAGAGAAGGACGACGTGGACTTCGCGTACGACGAGAAGACCGAGGACTACCGCAAGCGGCTGCTCGCCTTCATGGACGATTTCGTCTACCCCGCTGAATCGGACCATCAATCCGAGGGCTGGCGGCCGCCGGCACGGCTCGAGGAGCTCAAGGCCGCGGCGAAGTCGCGCGGCCTGTGGAACCTGTTCCTGCCCGGCAGGCACGGCGCGGGACTGACGAACGTCCAGTACGCACCACTTGCCGAGATCACCGGCCGCAGCCCGTGGATCGCACCGGCCGCGTTGAACTGCGCCGCCCCGGACACGGGCAACATGGAGGTGCTGGCCGAATTCGGCAGTCCGGCGCAGCAGGAGAAGTGGTTGACCCCGCTTCTGCAGGGCCGGATCCGCTCGGCGTTCGCGATGACCGAGCCGGAGGTCGCCTCGTCGGACGCCACGAACATCGGCACCCGGATCGCCCGGGACGGTGACGAGTACGTGATCACCGGCCGGAAGTTCTACATCTCCGGTGCGATGAACCCGGAGTGCCGGATCTTCATCGTGATGGGCAAGACCGATCCCGACGCGGCCCGGCACGTCCAACAGAGCATGATCCTGGTGCCCCGGGACACCCCTGGCGTGACCATCCGGCGCGGCATGACGGTCTTCGGCTACGACGACCGGGATCACGGTGGGCACGCCGAGGTGGTCTTCGACGCGGTACGCGTGCCGGCCGCGAACCTGATCGGCGAGGAGGGGTCGGGCTTCGCCATCTCGCAGGCGCGCCTCGGCCCGGGCCGGATCCACCATTGCATGCGCCTGATCGGCATGGGCGAGCGGGCTCTCGAGCTCATGTGCACCCGCGCGCTTGCCCGTACGCCGTTCGGCAAACCGCTGGCCGGCCAGGGCGTCGTGCAGGATTGGATCGCCGAGTCGCGGGTCCGGCTCGAGCAGGCACGCCTGCTGGTGCTCAAGGCCGCCTGGCTGATGGACACTGTCGGCAACAAAGGCGCGCACACAGAGATCCAGGCCATCAAGATAATCACACCGAGCACGACTGAATGGATCATCGATAAGGCGATCCAGACGCACGGCGCCGCGGGCGTCGGCCAGGACACCCCGCTGGCCCGCCTGTGGGCCTCCGCCCGAGCACTTCGCCTCGCCGACGGCCCCGACGAGGTGCACAAGCGGTCACTGGCCCGCCGCGAACTCGACCGTTACCGGAGCGATCGATGACTAGCTCGTCACAGCGCGTGGACGGCCGTACGGCACGCTCCGAGCGAACGCGCAACGCCATCGTGGACGCCCACATCAGCCTGATCACCGGCGGCGATCTGCGCCCGACCGCCGACCGCATCGCCCGGGAGGCGGGCGTCTCGCTGCGTGCGCTGTGGAGCCATTTCGCCGACATGGAGGCCCTGTTCGCGGCCAGCAGCCAGCGCATCCTGGACCGGCGCGACGCCTCGCACGAGCCGATCTCGGCCGACTTGCCGCTCGACGAGCGGATCAGTGCCTTCTGCCATCAGCGGGCACGCATGCTTGAGCAGATCGGGCCCGCGGCCCGGGCCGCCGCGTTGAAGGAGCCGTTCTCCCCCGCACTTCAGCGCTACCGCAAGCTGCACACCGAACGCGTCCGCGACGAGTTGAGAGGACTCTTCCCGGAGATCCACGGCAACGACGAACTGTTGGCCGCCCTGACCGCGGTGAGCATGTGGAACACCTGGGACACCCTCCGCACCCCGATGGAACTGGGCCCGGATAACGCACGAGCGGCCCTGCAACGCACCATCACCGCCCTACTCTCTTCCCCACCCTAGTCCCCGCGACGCGATCGACGATCTTGCGTTTTCCAGGGGACAAGCCGGGTATATCGACCTGGAAAGTGCAAGATCGACCAGGGTCAGCAGCACGCGACGTGACGATGGCTAGAAAAGCACCACGGAACGGGCGCCCTCGCCGCGGGACATGCGGTCGAAAGCGGCCGGAACGCCCGCCAGCGCTATCCGCTCGGTGACCAGGTGATCCAAGGACAGCGTGCCCGACAACGCGTCACGGGCGAGTGCGGGCAGCTCCACATCCGGGTCCGAGGAGCCGTAGATGGACGACCGCAACGTACGCGCCGACGAGAAGATGTCCAACGCCGACAGGGAGACCTCGTCGTCGCCGCGACCCATGCCCACCACGGTGACCTGGCCGCCGCGCCGGGTGGACCGCCACGCCGCACGAATCGTCACCGAGCGGCCCACGCATTCGAACGCATGGTCCGCGCCGCGCCCCGACGTCAGCCGCCGGATGTCCTTGGACAGCCCGTCGGACGCCACTACGAAATCGGTCGCGCCCCCGGTCTCGGCGAGCGCCTTCTTCGCCGGCGAGATGTCGACCGCGATGATCGGATAAGCTCCGGCGGCGCGGGCCGCCGCGACGACCGACAGGCCGACTCCGCCGAGACCGATCACCACGACCGAATCGCCGGATGCGACGCGTGCGGTGTTGCGTACCGCACCCGTGCCGGTCAGCACCGCACAGCCGAGCAGCGCCGCCGTCGGCCAGTCCAGCTCGGTGGGCACCGGGATGATCGCGTTCTCCGGCACCACGACCTCCTCGGCGAAGGCGCCCAACCCCAGCGTCACGTGCACCGGCGCGTCGTCCAGCATGCTGCCGTTCTGCAGAGCCGCGATCCCCGCTCTGGTCGCGCAGAGCCAGGGCTCGCCGTGCGTGCAGAACCAGCACGTTCGGCAGGCCGGCTGCCAGTTCAGCGCCACGTGTTCGCCCACTCCGGCCGCGGTCACATGATCACCCACCTCGACGACCTCGCCGGCCGCTTCATGACCGAGGATCAGGGGGTACGGCGGGCGCAGCGTCCCGTTGACCATCGACAGGTCGGAGTGGCAGACGCCGGCCGCCCGGATCCGTACCCGCGCCCGACCGGGTCCCACCTCGGGCAGCCGGACCTGCTCGATCGCGGGTGCCGAGCCGGCGGCCCGCACCACAAGTGCCGAGATCCGAGCCGTCACCGCTGGATGGCCTTCACTTGCTGGAACTCCGCCAACCCGTAGGCGCCCAGCTCACGGCCCACGCCGGACTGCTTGTACCCGCCGAACGGAGCTAGCGGATTGAACCCGCCCCCGTTCACATCGACCGCGCCGGTACGCATCCGCCGGGCCACGGCGAGTGCCCGTTCTTCGGACCCCCACACCGCGCCTGCCAGGCCGTACCGGGAATGGTTGGCGATCTCGACCGCATGGTCGTCGTCGTGGACCGGCATGATCGACAAAACCGGTCCGAAGATCTCCTCCTGGGCAAGCTCGCTGTCCGGGTCGACGTCGGCGAACACGGTCGGCGCGACGAAGTAGCCGCGGTCGGGCACCGGCGCGTCGAGGCCGCCGGCGACCAGGCGCGCGGTGGCGCGGGCGATGAAGCCGCGGACCCGCTCGCGCTGCGCGGCCGAGACCACCGGGCCGAGCCGGGTAGCCTCGTCGAACGGGTCGCCGGTGCGGTACCCGGCAGCGGCCGCGGCGGCGATCGAGACCGCCTCGTCGTACCGGCTCTCGTGGACCAGCATTCTGGTCCAGGCCGTGCATGTCTGCCCCGAGTTGAGGAACGCGTTGCCGACGCCCACCTTGACCGCCTTGGTGAGGTCGGCGTCGGCAAGGATCACGTTTGCCGACTTGCCGCCGAGTTCCAGCGCCACCTTGGCGATCCGGTCGGCGGCGGTCTTGGCGATGCCGCGGCCGGTCGCGGTCGACCCGGTGAACGACACCATGTCCACCTGCGGGTGCGCGGCGATCGCGGCGCCGACGACCGGCCCGGTGCCGGGCACCAGGTTGAGTACGCCCGGTGGTACCTCGGCCTCTTCAACGGCGTCGAAGAGGAGGTAGGCGACCAACGGCGTCAGCTCGCTCGGCTTGACGACGACCGTGCAGCCGGCCGCCAGTGCCGCCGCGACCTTCGCCACAATCTGGTGCAACGGATAGTTCCAAGGGGTGATGGCGCCGACCACGCCGACCGGTTCTTGCACGATCAGCGAGTTGCCGACCGTCTCCTCGACCACGGGCCGCGCGGCCGTGACCGCGTACCCCCGGAGAACCGTCAGCGGCAGTCCCGCCTGGACCGCCTTGGCGACCTTGAGGGGCGTGCCCAGCTCGAGCCCGACCGTGCGCGCGATGTCGCCCGCCCGGGCGGCGAGCGCGGTATGCAGGCGATCCAGCACCGCGGCGCGTTCGGCCATCGGCGTGCCTGCCCAGCCGTCGAAGGCGGCCCGTGCCGCCCCGACCGCACGGTCCACGTCCGCGGCCGTACCCGCAGGCACGCGACCGAGCACCTGTTCGGTGGCCGGGTTCTCCACCGGGATCGTCGCGGTGGACGTGGATGCCACCCACGCGCCGCCGATGTGCAGCTTGTCGCGGACCAGGTCGGCTGCGAGCGAGGTCATCGATTCGGACCGTTCTTCAACAGGAGTGAATCCAGGCCGTTGAGCAGCGTGTCCAGCCCGAGGGCGAACGCGCCGTCGTCCACGCACTTGTGCTGCCCGGCGAGCAGGTGGGCGCGGTGCAGGTGCGGATACTGCTCGTAGAGCTGCGGATCACCGCTGAAGCCGAGCGCGAACGAGCCCAGCGCCGAGCCGGTGATCAGATAGCGCATCAGCGCTCCGATGTGCGTGGCGCGGGCCTCGGACCACCCTGCCTTGATCAATGCGCCGTAGACGGTGTCGGCCATCGCGAGCGTGGCCGGCCTGCGGCCAGGCCCGTGCGCAAGGACCGGAACGATGTTCGGGTGGGCGCTCAACGCCGCGTGGTACGAGTGGGCCCACAGCCGCAGTGCTTCCCGCCAGTCGTGTGTGGCGAAGGCGGAGACGTCCACCTGAGCGACGATCGCGTCGGCCACCGCGTCCAGGATCTCCGCTTTGGTACTGAAGTGGTTGTACAGCGAGGGCCCGCGTACGCCCAGCTCGGTAGCGAGCCGGCGGACCGAGACGGCCTCAAGTCCCTCCCGGTCGACCAGTGCCGACGCGGCCTCGACGATCCGCTGCCGGGTCAGCAGAGATTGTCTCGGACGCGCCATGGGATCTCCTGGCAGTTGGGTTCGGCACTGGACGGAAGAAAACTTACGTCGCTAGTTTATCCACATGGACTTCTCGCTCAGCGAAGAGGAACGTGCGATCCGCGACACCGCCCGGCAGTTCATCACCAAGGAGGTGATGCCACTGGAGCTGGAGGCCCTTCGGCGGGAGCGGGCCCACAAGCCCGGTCTGGACCGAAGTGAGCTGGTGGAGCTGCAGCAGAAGGCGAAGAAGTTCGGCTTCTGGGGCCTGTCGACGCCGGAGCAGTACGGCGGTATGGACCTGCCGGCGGTCATTCAGTCGCTCCTCTGGACCGAGCTGGGCCGCACGTTCGTACAGTTCACGTTCGGCGGCGAGGCGGACAATATCCTCTATCACTGCAACGAGGAACAGAAGCAGGAATACCTGATCCCGACCATCGAGGGCGAGCGGATCTCGTGCTTCGCGATCACCGAACCGGGCGCCGGGTCGGACGCCGCGAACATCAAGTTGAGCGCCCGCCAGGACGGCGACGACTGGATTCTCAACGGTGAGAAGACGTTCATCACCAACGGCAACGACGCGGACTTCGCGATCGTCGTCGGGGTGAACGACCGGGAGAGGGACGTCCGCCGCGGCGGCACCACGGCGTTCCTGGTGGACCGGTCGATGGGCTGGCGCTCCGAGTTCATCCAGACCATGGGCGAGGGCGGGCCCGCATCGCTGTATTTCGACGACGTACGGGTGCCTGGCCGTAACGTGCTCGGCGAGGTCGGCCAGGGCTTCGAGCTCGGCATGAAGTGGATCGGCCGGGGGCGCTATCTGATCCCGTCCACCGCGATCGGCATCGCCGAGCGGGCGCTCGGGATGGCGATCGACTACGCGAACATCCGGGAGACGTTCGGCCGGAGGATCGGCGAGAACCAGGCCATCCAATGGATGATCGCGGACTCGGAGATCGAGCTGGAGGCCGCCCGCTGGCTGACGCTGAGGGCGGCCTGGACGATCGACCAGGGCGAGGATCCGCGGCACGCGTCGTCGATGGCCAAATTGCACGGCGCGAACATGGTGAACAACGTGGTGGACCGAGTGATGCAGATTCACGGTGGCATGGGCTACACCCGGGAGCTGCCGATCGAGCGCTGGTACCGGCAGGTACGGCTGATGCGCATCTACGAAGGCACCGACGAAATGCAGCGACTGATCATCTCGCGCGATCTGTTGCGGGGCTACACCAAGATCGGCGGGCACCTGGCGTGACCGACTCCGTCGAGCGCCGAAAAGCACAAGCGCAGGGCCAGAAGGGCATGCCGACGGGAGGCACAGCATGACCGCATTGTCGCTGGCGACCATCCTCGCCGAGGCCGCCCGCAGATATCCGGACAAGGTAGCCGTGGTCGATGCAGGCAACCGGGTCACCTATTCCGAGTTGTGGGAGCAGGCTCGGTCGTACGCCGCCGGGCTGCGCGAACTGGGCATCGGGCCCGGCGACACGGTGGCCGTGCTGATCCCCAACGTCCTGGACTTCCCGCGCGCATACTTCGGCGCGCTCGCGGTCGGTGCCACGATCGTGCCGGTGCATCTGCTGCTCACCGCGGAGGAAGTCACCTACGTGCTGCGCGACAGCGGCGCCGAGCTGCTCATCGCCCACTCGAGCCAGTTGGCCCTCGGTGCGGCCGCCGCACACGCCGCCGACATCAGGCTGGTCAGCGTGGGACCGCTGCCGGTCGGGCTCGCGGATGCGCCGCAACGGCTCGAGGATGCCGCCGCCGAGGTGCCGCCGCTGCGGACGTACGTGACCCGCCAGGCCGAGGACATCGCGGTCGTCTTCTACACCAGCGGTACCACCGGGCAACCCAAAGGCGCCCTGCTGACCCACCTCAACCTGGTCATGAACGCCACGGTGAACGTCTTCGACGCCAACGACGCCACGGACAGCGACGTGGTGCTCGGCTGCCTGCCGCTGTTCCACACGTTCGGACAGACCGTTGCCATGAACGGCACGTTCCGGGTCGGCGGCACGCTGGTGCTGCTGGCCCGGTTCAGCGGCGAGGCGGCGATCGACCTGATGGTGCGGGAGAACGCGACAGTCTTCCACGGCGTACCGACGATGTACATCGCCCTGCTGGAGGCGGCCGCGAAGGCCGAGAGCGGTGCCCAAGGCGTCTCCGCCGCACTGCCAGGAGAAACCCGCAGGGTTGCCCAAGGCGGCTCCGCCGCACTGCCGGGAGAAACCCGTAAGTTGCCCAATCTGCGCCTGTGTATCTCCGGCGGCGCGTCGCTTCCGGTCGCGGTGCTGGAGAGGTTCACCGAAATCTTCCACGCGACGATCTTCGAGGGGTACGGACTCTCCGAAACGTCGCCGACCGCCACGACCAACCAGCCCGCGTTCGGAACTCGGGCGGGCACCATCGGCCACCCGATCTGGGGCGTCGAGGTGGAGATCGCCCGCCCGGAGATCGAGGAGCGGATCGAGTTCGTGCCGCCGGGCGAGCTGGGCGAGATCGTGATCCGCGGGCACAACGTCTTCGCCGGTTACCTGAACCGGCCGGAGGCGACTGCGGAGGTGCTGGTCGACGGCTGGTTCCGCAGCGGCGATTTGGGTCACAAGGACGAGCTGGGTTTCATCACCATCGTGGATCGCAAGAAGGACCTGGTCATCCGAGGAGGCTTCAACGTCTATCCGCGCGAGGTGGAGGAGGCGCTGGCCCGGCACCCGGCGGTGATGCAGGTGGCGGTGATCGGCGTGCCCGACGCGGTGCAGGGCGAGGAGATCTGCGCGGTCGTGGTGCCCGACCCGGGCCGGGTTACCGAGGACGAGCTGATCACCTGGGCGCGGGAGAAGCTCGGCAAGCACAAATATCCGCGGCAGGTGAAATTCGTCGACTCGCTGCCGATGGGTCCCAGCCACAAGGTGCTCAAGCGGGAGCTACGGAAGACGTTCTCCGGCTCCGGATCCCTGAAGCATGGCCGGTAGCTCGGCGACGATCGGTGCATCGGCGGGCAGCCATGGCACGCTCATCAGCTCCCCGGGTCCCAGCCACCGCATCGCGCTGTGCTCGAGTGCGCGTGGGACGTCCCCGTTCAGCAGCGTGACGGCGAAGACCCTGAGGAGGGCCCTGCCATGGGCGAGCGGCACGTCCGGGCCGACACGCTCACCGACTTCGACCCGTACGCCCAACTCCTCGGCGCATTCCCGGACCAACGCCTCCGCGTCCGACTCGCCCGGCTCGACCTTGCCCCCGGGGAACTCCCAGCGTCCGGCCACCTCGGGCGGCGCGGAGCGTTCGCACGCCAGCACCCGGCCATCCATGACGATGATGGCCGCGACGATCACTCTTGGTGATCGCTGGCCGATGGCGTGGCGATCCGGACGCATGGGGGAACAGCGTGCCATAAAAAGGTCGCATCCAGGTTGCCCCGAGCCGTCCCGATCGCCGGGAGAACACGCATATGTGGGCGTGGACATGGTTGACGTGGCAGACAAGACTGTCAAGACCGACCATGACGACACGGCGACAGTTTGGCCACAAGCCGGCAACGGCGCCGAGGGGGGTTACGGCAATGCGGGCCAGAAGGCAACGCGAAGTCCGGTTCGACTATCTGACCGACGCGCTGGGACTGCTGCACGGGTGGACGCGAGACGGCGTCCAGCTGAAAAGGGTGCTCGCGTGTGACGACAGTCAGCATGCCGCATTGACCGAGCGGATCAAGGTCGCAGCCGATACATTGCGCATCCGTCCGGCCATCCATCGAACGGACGGTCACACGCAGATCTGCCTCGGGTCCGGTGAAAGCGACGTGATCACCGACGGACAGGTAACGCTGGCCGCACGGATCGAGGACGCCTACCGCACGGTGGTCCGTACCCAATAAGGCTAATTGCCCGAGAGAAGCCGGGTGGGCAGCGGCGTCTCGACCACCGAGCCGTCCCGCGCCCGCCTGAGTTCGTACCCCTGAGGTCCCGGTTTGTCGGCCACGACCTCAGCCAACCTGGTGCCGCGATAGACCAGCCCGGCGCCGTCGTCGGTCGCGTATCCGTCCGGCAGGATGCCATCCGCGATCAGCTTGTGCATCATCGGCCGCCGCTGTTCCTCGGCGTCGTAATGCACGCCGTTGCTGTACGGCAGCCAGCCCAGCCCGTCGGTGAAGCCCCGCAGATCGGGCCCGAAGCTGTCCGTGCTGCCGCCGACATGCCAGCAGATCGACCCGGCGGAGACGCCGCCGAGCACCACTCCGGCCTGCCATGCCTCGTGCAGGATCTCGTCCAGGCCGTGTACGCGCCACACCGCGCACAGGTTCGCCACGCTGCCCCCGCCGACCCAGATCACGTCCTGGGCACGCAGGTGACCGCGGATGTCCGCGATGTTGGGCATCGGAAAGAGCTGCAGATGCGAGGCCACGAACTCGGTGCCACTGAACGCGGCATAGACGGCGCCGATCCGCGCCTCCTGATCGCCGATCGCCTGATGCAGGTAGCAGATCCTCGGGTTTGCGGGCGCGCCGGCCAGCTCGGCGGCGAAGTAGTGGATCAGTCCCGGCCGGATGGACAGCGGTCCCATTTCACCCTGCCGGAAACCCGCACTGGTCGCGATGATGGTCGGCTCGTCGGCGGTCATCGAGCCATCATGGCGCATGCGTCCGCGGTGTCCAGCACGAGGTCGGCGGCGAGGTCGATCGCGGTCATCAGGTGCAGCGGGTCGCCATCCACCTGGGCGAAAGCGGCATGTACCCGCTCGCGGAACAGTGGCGGCGCACCGGGCAGGGCCGCCGCGGCCGCTACCGCGCCCTTCTCATTGATCAACCATCGGCCGGCCGCACCGTGCAGCGCGTGCGCGCAGACCCCGGCCACCCGGAACAGGCAGCCGGCCACGTATGTGGCGTCGCCACGGGAGACCGCCTTGCGGGCCGTCCCGACCAGGAAGTCCGCCTCCCACAACCCGGACACCAACCGTTCGGCGAGGGCGGGCGGAAATACCCGCGTGCGTCGCTGCAACGGTGCCAGCAAGCCCTCCGGATCGGCCAGGATCAGACCCAGGGCAACCTCACCGGGGTACGCGAAGTCCGGCACTCCCAGGGGATGTCCCGCCTGGGCGTGGAAGGCGTACCGGCCCTCCTCGGCGTCGCGCCACGCCGCCTCGACCCGGTCCAGGTCGCGGTAGATCCAATCCACCGCGGAGCCGTCCACGGTGAGCCACCCGCCGCCGTCCACCCACGGTCCCCACTCACCCGGCTCGGTGATGCGGGCGCCTGCACCACCGACATCGCGAGCCAGGTCACCGAGGACGCCGGTGTCGAGCGGCGGCCGGTAGTAGAGCCCGAGGTCGGTGTCCGACTCTGGCGTGTGCGCATTGCGGGCCCGGCTCCCGCCGAGCAGCACGCCGACGACCCCGGGCACGTCGGTCAACCGTGCCGCCAGCTCACTCAGCCG
>Ga0081539_10004135_pt1 | contig 16512 bp, 14 predicted proteins | sample TabmetS4T2R2_FD_71023 | JGI IMG/M metagenome (GOLD analysis project Ga0081539, IMG submission 71023) | Tabebuia heterophylla rhizosphere microbial communities from the University of Puerto Rico - S4T2R2 | ecosystem: Host-associated > Plants > Roots > Rhizosphere ...
ACGGCGCTTTCAGCGCCGCACGAGCGAGCGACCCCGGAGGCACGGTGAGCGAGCGAGTTGGCGCGGCGGCGTCTGGACGGAGCCGCCCCGCCGACGAAGTCGGGGTTTCGGGGCGGCGGAGGAAGACGTCGCCTTCAGCGCCGCACGAGCGAGCGAACCCGGAGGCACCGTGAACGTGCTCGAGTGCCGTGGCGTCCGCAAGGTGTTCGGTGGGAACGTCGTCCTGGAAGGCCTGGACCTCGACGTGGCCGAGCACGAGGTCGTGGCGCTGATCGGCGCCTCCGGGTCGGGCAAGTCGACCCTGCTGCGCTGCGTCAACCTGCTGGAGGAGCTGGACGACGGCACCATCCACCTCGACGGCGAGCACATCACCGACCCGCGGGTCAACCCGGACAAGGTGCGCCAGCGGATCGGGATCGTGTTCCAGGCGTACAACCTGTTTCCGCACATGACCGTGCTGGAGAACGTGACGCTGGCGCCGGTGCGCGTACACGGCATGTCGCCCGCCTCGGCCCGCGAGCTGGCGCTCGACTGGCTGGGGCGGGTGGGGCTGGCGGAGAAGGCGGGCAGCTACCCGGACCGGCTGTCGGGCGGCCAGCAGCAGCGCGTCGCGATCGTGCGCGCGCTCGTCAACTCGCCGCGGCTGCTGCTGCTCGACGAGGTGACGTCGGCGCTCGACCCGGAGCTGGTCGGCGAGGTGCTCTCGATGATCCGCGACCTGAAGTCGGACGGCGTGACGATGGTGCTCGCGACCCACGAGATGGGGTTCGCCCGGCAGGTGGCCGACCGGGTGTGCTTTCTGGACGGTGGGCGGGTGCTGGAGCAGGGGCCGCCGGAGAAGGTGTTCGCCTCACCGGAGCAGGTGCGGACGCGGCAGTTTCTGAGCCGCATCATCGAGGCGGGTCGGCTGTAGCCTCGCAGCGGTCGATGCCGGCCTGGATGGCGGCGACCTCCTCGTGGCGGTCGAGGGCGGCCAGGCTCCGGATGAGGTTGCGGGCCGTGCGCAGCGTCTCGGCGTGACACTCGCCGAGCACGCGCCGGCGCCGGCCGAGTGTCTCCTGGTGAAGCGCCCGGGCCTGCTCGTGCTCGCCCATGTCCGCCATGTCGGCGGCGAGGTTGTTCGCCGAGATCAGGGTGTCCGGATGGTCCTCGCCCAACATGCGGCGGCGCCGTGCGAGCGTGTCCTCGTTGAGCGCACGCGCGCGGTCGTGGTCGCCGACCGTCGCCAGGCGCACGGCCAGGTTGCTCGCCGACCACAGGGAGTCGGGATGGTCGTCGCCCAGCACCCGGCGGCGCCGCTCCAGCGTCTCCTCGTCGAGCACGCGCGCGCCGTCGTGCTCACCCACGGCCGCCAGCCGCACGGCGAGGTTGCTCGCGGACAGCAGTGTGGCCGGATGCTCCTCGCCCAGGAGCCGGCGGCGCCGCGCGAGCGTGTCCTCGTCGAGCTCACGGGCCCGCTTGTGGTCACCCACGGCCGCCAGCCGGTTGGCGAGGTTGCTCGCCGACAGCAGGGTGTCCGGATGGTCGACTCCCAGGGCCCGGCGGCGCCGCGCGAACGTATCCTCGTCCAGCTCACGGGCCCGCTTGTGGTCACCCAGACCCGCGATGCTGATCGCCAGGTTGTTGGCCGAGATCAACGTGTCCGAGTGGTCTTCGCCCAGCAGCCGGCGGCGCCGCGCGAACGTGTCCTCGTCGAGCTCGCGGGCCTGTTTGAGCTCACCCAGCCCGACCAGCGTGCGGGCCAGCTCGGTGGCGGCCCGCAGCGTGGCCTCGTCGTCGTCGCCGAACCTGCGCCGGCACCGCTCCAGGACGTCTTCGCAGAGCGCGCGGGCCTCCCGGTTCTTGCCCAGCTCGCCGTAGACGCTGGCCAGGCTCAGCGTGGCGTTGAGGAGGCTCGCGTCGTCCGGGTCGACGAACAGCCGCCGCGCCTGGTTGTGCAGCTCCTCCGCCAGTGCCGCGGCGGCCTTGAACTCGCCGCGGCGGATCAGATACCACACCGCCGTGTCCGTGGCGTGGCGCTCGGCCGGGTCGGTGCTGGCGTCTGCCTGGAGGACCGACAGGTGTGGCATCCACCGGTCCCACCCCGGCCACTCCGTCGGGTCGTTCGTCTCCAGGGGGCGGGCGGCGAGCACCAGCGCCCGGGCCCAGGCGGCCACCTTTTCCCGCTCCCGCGCGTCGAGCGACTCGCGCAGCACCAGCTGCGTCAGCCGGTGCACCACGATCGACGAGTCGCCCACCTTGCCCAGCCCGAAGCGGCCGATCCGCCCCATCGCCTGCCCGACCGCGAACGCCGAACCGACCACCTCGGCCAGCGGCTCCGGCAGCACGCCCTCCGGCGCGGACGTGAAGAACTCGCTCGGCACCGGCTCCGGCGCCAGGAACGCGCACACCCGCAGCAGCTGCGCCGCCGCCGGGTCGACCTCCGCCAGCCGGTCGACGGCGACGCCGACCGCCTTCGGCAGCGAACCGGAGTAGTCCGCGGGCACACCCTCGTCGAGCACGTGGACCGGGCGCCGGTCGAACTCGTGCCGGTAGTCGGCCGCCGATATGCCGGTCTCGGCCAGTACGCCAGCGGCCTGTGCCACCGCCAGCGGAAGGTCGCCGAGCGCCTCGGCCAGCCCGTCCGCCTCGGGCGCGGAGAGGGCGGGCGCGACCGTCGACAGCAGCGCCACCGCCTCCGACCGGGTGAAGACGTCGACGCCCAGGCGCGCGGCCACGCCGGTCCACGCCGGGTTGCGCGAGGTGATCACGACGTGGCCGGCACCCTGGGGCAGCCAGCCGCGAAGGGCGGCCGGTGCCTCGGCGTTGTCGAAGATCAGCAGCCAGTTTCGGGCGTGCGCCAGCCGATGCCGCACGGTGGCGACGGCGACCTCGCCGGCCGCGCCCGAATCAAGCCAGCCGGCCGCCGCGCCGAGCTGGGCCAGCTGGCCGCCGATCAGCTCGGGCTGCTCGGCCTCGATCCACCACACGATGTCGTACGTGCTGGCGAAGCGGTGCGCGTACTCGATCGCGAGCGTGGTCTTGCCCACGCCGCCCATGCCCTGCACCGCCTGCACGACGACCTTGTCGCCCGCGCCGAGGCGGCGGCGCAGCTCGAGCAGCAGGCCGTCGCGGCCGGTGAAGACCACCGAGCGGCCCGGGACGTGCCACACGGGCGGCAGGGTGCCGGGCAGCCGAGGGCCGCCGCCGGCATCGGGCGGGAAGGCGGGCGCCCGGGTCGGCCGGGCCGGGCCACCCACTGCCGACAGCAGCACCCGGCGCGCCGCCGCCTCGCCCAGGCCGAACAGGTCGCGGTGGACGAGCGGCGCCAGCACGGCGGCGGGGCGCACCTCCTCGATCCGCACCGGCACGAGCCGCTCGCGGCGGGCCAGCACGGCCGACCACTCGTCGGCGGTGAAGCGGTCGGGCTCGAAGTACGCCGTCGAGTAGAGGGCGACGACCACGTCCGCACTGTCGAGAGCGGACGACATCTTCAGCACGAAGTTGTCGCCCGCTCCCCAGTCCCACGCGTCGAGCTCTACCTCGTATCCCGCCTGCTCCAGCTGCCACGAGATCCACTCAGCCCAGGCGAGGTCGCGACCGGCATGCGAGATGAAGGCCCTCACCCGTCACATGGTGCCCTGTGGAGTCACGCCGACAACGCTCGGATGGCCAGGGCGGCGTCGAGGGCTGCGACGGTGGCGGACCAGCCCTTGTCCTCGGCGGAGCCGGGCAGGCCCGCGCGGTCGCGGGCCTGCTCGATCGTGTTGACGGTGAGCACGCCGTGCGCGACCGGTGTGGACTCGTCGAGCGCCACCCGGGTCAGCCCCTCGGTCACCGAATCGCACACGTAGTCGAAGTGTGCGGTGGCGCCGCGCACGACCACGCCGAGCGCGACCACCACGTCGCACCGGCGGGCCAACGCCTGCGCCACCACCGGCAGCTCGACCGAGCCGGCCACCCTGGCCACCACGATGTCGGCCACGCCGCAGGCCTTGGCGGCCTCGATCGCGCGGGCCAGCATGTGGTCGGTCAGGTCACCGTGCCACCGGGCCGCGACGATCCCTACGGTCAGGCCATGCGCGTCCACTGTGGACACACCCGGCTCCCCGAAACCAGCCATCAGATGGGACCCTCCGCGAGCGTGCGACGTGCCGGTGGCCGGAGGCCGCCGGCGAAACCGAAATCAGCCATCAGGCCGAACCCTCCACCACGTCTCCCAGGCCATCGAGGATGTGGCCCATGCGGTCGCGCTTGGTACGCAGGTAGCGCACGTTTTCCGGGTGCGGCCGGATGGGCAGTGACTCCCGGCCCACGATGCGCAGCCCGTGGCCGGACAGCCCGGCGCGCTTGGCCGGGTTGTTGGTGAGCAGGCGCATCGAGCGCACACCCAGGTCGTACAGGATCTGGGCGCCGGTGCCGTAGTCGCGGGCGTCGGCCGGCAGGCCCAGCTCCAGGTTGGCGTCCACTGTGTCCCGGCCGAGGTCCTGCAGCTCGTACGCCTGCAGCTTGTGCAGCAGCCCGATCCCCCGGCCCTCGTGGCCGCGCATGTAGAGCACCACGCCGCGCCCCTCGGCGGCGACGCGGGCGAGGGCGGCTTCGAGCTGGGGGCCGCAGTCGCAGCGGAGCGAGCCGAACACGTCGCCGGTGAGGCACTCGGAGTGTGCCCGCACCAGCACGTCCTCACCGTCGCCGATCTCGCCGTACACCAGCGCGACGTGCTCGGCCTCCGGGTCGAGCTCGGCCCGGTAGCCGACCGCCCGGAACAGGCCGTGCGGCGTGGGGAGGCGGGCCTCTGCGACGCGTTCCACCTGGCTCTCGGTGCGGCGGCGGTAGGCGACGAGGTCGGCGATCGTGACGATCGTGAGCCGGTGCTCCACCGCGAACTTCTCCAGGTCCGGCAGGCGCATCATCGTGCCGTCGTCGTTGACCAGCTCGCACAGGACGCCGGCCGGCCGTAGCCCGGCGAGCACCGCCAGGTCGACGGTGGCCTCGGTGTGGCCGGGGCGGCGGAGCACACCGCCGTCCTTGGCGCGCAGCGGCACCACGTGGCCGGGGCGGCTGAGCTGGGTGGGGTCGGTGGTCGGATCGGCGAGCAGCCGCACGGTGTGTGCCCGGTCGGACGCCGAGATGCCGGTGCTGACGCCTTCCCGCGCGTCGACCGTCACCGTGTACGCGGTGCCCCTTTTGTCCTGGTTCACGTGGTACATCGGTGGCAGGTCGAGCCGGTCGGCGTCCGTCTCGGTGATCGGCGCGCACACGTACCCGGAGGTGTAGCGGACCATGAACGCCATCAGCTCCGGCGTGGCCAGCTCGGCCGCGAAGATCAGGTCGCCCTCGTTCTCACGGTCTTCGTCGTCGACGACGATCACGGGCCGCCCTGCGCCGAACTCGGCGATGGCCTCCTCGATGGTATTCACCGGGACACCCCCACGAGCTTCTCCACGTACTTGCCGATCACGTCGACCTCCAGGTTGACCAGGTCTCCGGCGCCTTTACGCCCGAGAGTGGTGAGCGCGAGCGTGGTGGGTATCAGGCTCACCGCGAACGTCGAGTCGTCCACCGTGACGACGGTCAGCGATACCCCGTCGACGGTGATCGACCCCTTTTCCACCACGTAACGGGAAAGACCCGGCGGAAGTTCGATCGAGACGTCTTCCCACCGATCTCCGGGCGTGAGGGACAGGATCCGCCCGACCCCGTCGACATGCCCCTGCACCAGGTGGCCGCCCAGGCGCGTGGCGAGCGTGGCCGCGCGTTCGAGGTTGACCGGGTCGCCGGGTGCGAGGGTGCCGAGCGCGCTGCGGTCGAAGGTCTCCTTCATCACGTCGACCGTGAACCCGTCGCCTCCGACCTCCACCACCGTGAGGCAGACGCCGTTGACCGCGATCGAGTCGCCCGGCGCGGCGTCCGCGGCCACGAGCGGGCCGCGCAGGGCGGCCACCCCGCCGTCACCGTGCCAGTCCAGCCGGACCAGCTCCCCCAGCTCCTCGACAATCCCCGTGAACATGTCTCAGCCCTCCCTCTTGCGCGGCACCGCGCTGAACCGAAGATCCGGTCCGACCTGGGTGATCTCGGTGTAGTCCAGGTCGATGGCCTCGGCGATGGTGTGCACGCCCGCGTCGGCGAGCGCGGGCGATCCGGCGCCGAGAAGCTTCGGCGCCACGTAGCCGATGATCTTGTCGATGAGACCCGCGGCCAGGAAGCCGCCGGCGAGCGTTGGCCCACCCTCCAGCAGGATGGCCCGGACGCCGCGGCCGTAGAGGCCCGCGAGCAGCGCGGCGAGGTCGACCCGGCCGTCCGGACCCGTCCCGACCTCCGCGGCGGTCACCACCCAGGTGGGCGCGGCGCCGTCGCGCACGCGGGCTTTCTCAGGTGTACGCCCGGAGGAGTCCACGACCACGCGGAGCGGCTGCCGGATGTTGAGGGTGCCGTCGCGCAGGTTTCGGGCGGTGAGCCTGGGGTCGTCGGCGAGCACGGTGCCGACCCCCACGACGACCGCGTCGACGGTGGCGCGCAGCTTGTGCACGTCCATCCGGGCCGCCTCGGAAGTGATCCACATGCTGGTGCCGTCGATCGCGGCGGAGCGGCCGTCGAGCGTCGCGGCGTACTTCCAGATCACGTAGGGCCAGCCCCGGCGCACCGCGGTCAGCCAGGCGATGTTGCCCGCCTCGGCCTCGCCCTCGCGCACCCCGGTGACCACGTCGACGCCGGCCTCGCGGAGCGTGTGCACGCCGCCCCCGGCCAGCGGGTTGGGATCGGCGACCGCCACCACCACCTTGGCCACGCCGGCGCGGATGAGCGCGACGGTGCAGGGCCCGGTGCGGCCGGTGTGGTCGCAGGGCTCCAGAGTGACGACCGCGGTGCCGCCACGCGCCCGCTCGCCCGCCTGGGCCAGCGCGACGATCTCCGCGTGCGGACCACCCGCGTACGCGTGGAAGCCCTCGCCCGCGACCTTGCCCGCCGCGTCGAGGATGACGCAGCCGACGACGGGGTTGGGACTCGTGGTGCCGAGCCCACGGGCGGCCAGCGCGATCGCGCGCCTCATCGCCTCGTCAACGCTCGTCATACGCGTCCCTCTCCAATGCCTGCGGATGCGCAAGCAGGGAGATGGGGATGGCGTGAGGGGGCGGCAAGCCCGGCGGCGTCGGTGAACCGACCCCCGTCCAGGGGTGCCTCCGTCCCGCGCGCTAACTCCCATCCGGACTTTGACCGTCGGCCCTGGAGTCACACCAGGTCCACCGGCCGTTGGCTACGACCGGGTCGCGGGCTTTCCGGGCTTACGCCCCGGATCACCGCCGGTTCGGAATTTCACCGAGCCCCGCCAGCGCGTGGTGGGTTACCCATCGAGTCTTACACCTTTGCCAGCGCGACGCACCACGTGACGCGGCCAACGTCACAGTGAGCACTCCAAAGGATCCGAACGTCCGCTACTGGCTGTCGGCCTTGCGGCGGTCGACCGCGATGTATGAGCCGGGCTGGTTTTTGGCGACCTTCTTCATCTCGGAGGCGACCGCGATGACCTCGCGCGGATCGGTGTACTTTCGGCCGGTCGCGGTGGACTGGGCGACGCCGATCGAGAGCGTCACGAGGTGGGCCTTGAGCAGGTTTCCCCGGCGGTCGGGCACCAGCACGTAGCCGCGCTTGGCGTGCTCGGCGTCGTAGAGCTCGTCGGCGGCCTGTTCGAAGTCGACGACGGCCTGCTGGGTGAGCGGCAGGATCTGGTCAGGGTGGCAGACGATGACGAAGTCGTCGCCGCCGATGTGGCCGAGGAACGCCGGTGGCAGGCCCGCCGCCACCACCGCGCGGTGCATGCTGCGGGCCAGCGCGGTGATGAACTCGTCGCCGCGCTCGAAGCCGTACACATCGTTGACGCTCTTGAAGCGGTCGATGTCGACGTAGCCGACCGCGTAGTCGGTGCCGCTGCGCATCCGGTCGAGGATCTCGCGCCGCACGCGGGTGTTGCCGGGCAGGCCGGTGAGCGGCGAGACCTCGCGAAACTCCTGGTTGCGCCGGAGGGTGGAGCGGACCCGGGCGATCAGCTCGAGCGTGTCGAACGGCTTGACCAGGTAGTCGTCGGCGCCCGCGGTGAGGCCGACCACCTTGTCGACGGTCATGCCCTTGGCCGTGAGCATGATCACGGGTAGGGCGGAGGTCATCGGGTTGGCCCGGAGGCGGCGGGTGAGCTCGAGCCCGTCCATGCGGGGCATCATCAGGTCGACCACGGCGAGGTCGGGGTGGCGCTTTTCGACCAGGTCGAGCGCCTCCTGACCGTCTCCCGCGAGCACCACCTCGAACCCGTGGATCTTGAGGTTGACGCTCACGAAGCGCGCGATGTCCTGGTCGTCGTCGACGACGAGGATCAGGTCGGGCCGCTCGACGGCCGGGTCGGTCGTCACGGCTCGGCCATCGCCCTGGCGGCGATGCCGCGCAGCTTGCGCACCGCCTCGGCCGGGTCTTCGGCGGCGTAGACGGCGGTGCCGGCCACGAACGCGTCCGCACCCGCCTGGGCCGCCTGGGCGATCGTGTCTTCGGCGATGCCGCCGTCGACCTCGACGCGCAGCTCCAGGTGGCCGGCGCGGGCGTGCCGCCGGGCGGCCGAGACCTTGTCGAGCATCGCCGGGATGAACTTCTGCCCGCCGAACCCGGCCTTGATCGTCATGATCAGGAGCGTGTCGAAGTGGGGCAAGAGGTCCAGATAGGGCTCTACGGGCGTGTCGCGGTCGATCGCCAGCCCGGCCTTGGCACCCGCGGCCCGCAGGTCTTTGGCGAGCGAGATCGGGTTGTCCGAGGCCTCGACGTGGAACGTCACGTTGTACGCACCCGCGTCGGCGTAGCCGGGCGCCCAGCGGCGCGGATCATCGATCATCAGGTGCACGTCGAACGGGATCGTCGTCGCCGCCCGCAGGCTCTGCACCACCGGCAGGCCGATCGTCAGGTTGGGGACGAAATGGTTGTCCATGACGTCGACGTGGATCCAGTCGGCGGCGTCTTCGACAGCGCGGACCTCGTCGGCGAGGCGGGCGAAGTCGGCAGCGAGGATGCTCGGCGCGACGACCGGCGATGGTGCGCTCACCTCCGACAGTGTACGGAGCCGGGCACCCCCACCGCCTCCCCAGTGCCGCGCCACGGCGTACTCCGGATCGGCTGACGGCGCGGGAGCGTTGGCGCGGGTGCCGTATGCTGCGGCCGGACGCGGGACCCTGGGGAGGGCAGTATGCGACGCGTGGTGGGCGTAGCGATTCTGGGTGGTTTGCTGGCGGCGTTGCTGGCCGGCTGTGGCACCCCGGCCGGTGTCGACGGTGACCTCGTCGACGACTGGAAGGCACAGCCCGAGGCGACACCGTTCGTGCCGGAGTCGGGTGTGTGCCACCTGTCGCTGCCCGACGAGCAGCTCATCTCCCGCACCGCGTACAACCCGATCGACTGCGGCGCCGAGCACCACTACGAGACGGTGTTCGTCGGTGAGCTCACCGGCTCGGCCAAGGACGCGAGCGGGCCGCCCGAGGCCGGCTCGGAGGGCGCGCGCAAGACCTTCGAGGAGTGCGACAAGAAGGTCACCGAGTACGTGGGCGCCGACTGGCGGGGTGGCCGGCTCGACATCTACATCTACTACCCGGCGAAGACCGCCTGGGAGGGCGGCAGCCGGTGGTTCCGGTGCGACGTCGCCGAGATCCAGTCGCTCGACTCCAACGAGATCAAGCGCCGCTCCGGCAACCTCAAAGACGTCCTCAAGGCGGCGGCGCCGATCGCGTTCGGCTGCTTCCGCGCCGTGCTCAGCGGCGACAACATCAACGCGATGAACGCGGTCGCGTGCGGCCAGGCACACGGCGCCGAGTACGCCGGGATCTGGAAGGCGCCGGAGAGCACGTACGCCGACTTCGAGAAGAACACCCAGCGCGCGCACGACGGCTGCCGCGTCGTGATCGCCAAGTGGGCGAAGATTCCCAACGACGGCAACCTCAAGTTCCGCACCGGCACGATCATCTACTTCCCCACCGAGGAGGAGTGGAACGACGGCGACCGGGGCGTGCAGTGCTTCGCGTGGATCAGCGACCAGAAGCTGCGCGGCTCCGGAAAGGGCGCCGGGCCGGGCTACTTCCGCATCCGCTGAGCCTCTAGCCGCGCCGCAGCAGGGCCAGAAACATCGCGTCGGTGCCGTGGCGGTGTGGCCAGAGCTGGACGGTCGGGCCCGCGCCGAGGCCCGGCATCCCCGCCGGCAGGAAGGGGCGCGCGTCGACGAGGTCGACCGGCAGGCCGCTGCGCCGGGCCGCCTCGGTGACCGTCACGTGCGTCTCGACCAGGTGCGGCGAGCAGGTCACGTAGGCCACCAGCCCGCCCGGCCGCACCGCCGTGAACGCGGCCCGCAGCAGGTCGCGCTGTAGCCGGGTCAGCGGTGGCAGGTCGGAGGGCTGGCGGCGCCACCGCGACTCCGGCCGCCGGCGCAGCGAGCCGAGGCCGGTGCAGGGCGCGTCGACGAGCACGCGGTCGAAGGGCGCGTCGGGCAGCGGGTCGCGCCCGTCCTGGTGCAGCACCGTGACCGGCAGACCGCGGGTCGCCTGCGCGACGAGGCGGGCGCGGTGCTCGGCCACCTCGACGGCGGTCACCTCGGCGCCCCGCTGGACGGCGAGCGAGCCGAGCAGGCCGGTCTTGCCGCCGGGGCCGGCGCACAGGTCGAGCCAGCGCGTGTCCGAGCCGTCGAGCGGCGCGTTGGTGAGCGCGGCGGCGACGAGCTGGGAGCCCTCGTCCTGCACGTGTGCCCGCCCCTCGGCCACGGCCGGCAGGTCGCCGGGGGCGCCGCCGGGCAGGTAGACCGCGTAGGGCGAGAAGGCCCCCGGCGCGCCGCCCACCTCGTCGGCGAGCTCGACCGCGTCGGCGCGGCCGGGCCGGGCGCACAGATGTACCGGCGGGCGCTGGTTGTCTTCGATCAGCAGGCGGGTCGTCTCGTCGAGGTCGCCGCCGAGCGCCTCGCCGAACGCCCGCACGATCCACTGTGGATGGCTGTCGGCGACGGCGAGGTGGGCGATCGGATCCTGGTCGTACGGCGGCGCCACCTTGCCGATCCAGGCGTCGAGGTCGTTGGTGGCGATCTCGCGGAGCACCGCGTTGGCGAAGCCGGTGGCGCCCGGCGCGACCGACCGCACAAGGTCGACGGTCGCGGAGACCGCGGCGTGCGCGGGCACACGGGTGTGCAGCAGCTGGTACGCGCCGAGCCGCAGCGCGTCGCGGGCCGGCGGGTCGATCCGGGCCACCTCGCGCCCGGCGGCGGCCGCGACGATCCTGTCGAGGGTGCCTTCGTGGCGCAGCGTGCCGTAGGCGAGCTCGGTGGCGAACGCCGCGTCCCGCCCGTACAGCCGGAGGTCGCTCAGGATGGCCGGGAGCACGAGGTTGGCGTAGGCGCCGTCGCGGTGCACGGCCGCCACCGCCTCGTACGCCGCCCGGCGCGGCAGGTCGGGACGCACGGCGGCCCTCATGCGAAGGACTCCGACGTGACCCGCGCGCCGCGGGCCCAGTCGAGCGCGGACATGGCCTTCTTGCCGGCCGGGCGCACCTCGCCGAGCGCCACCGGGTCGGTCGCGGTGCCCACCAGCACGCGTTCCTTCTCCACGAGCAGGTCGCCCGGCCCGAGCTCCGGCCCGTATCGCACGGGGCGGACCGGGCCGAGCTTGAGGCGGTCACCGCGGAACGTGGTCCACGCGCCCGGCGCCGGCGTGCAGGCGCGGACCCGCCGGTCGACCGCGAACGCCGGATCGCGCCACCGCACCTCCGCGTCCTCCACCGTGATCTTGGGGGCCAGCGAGACGCCGTCGGCGGGCTGCGGCTCCGCGCGGGCCGATCCGGTCTCGATCCCGTCGAGTACCGCCACCAGCAGGCCCGCCCCGGAGACGGCGAGCCGGTCGAGCAGGTCGCCGGAGGTGTCGGTGGGCTTGATCTCCTCGGTCAGCGTGCCGAACACCGGCCCGGTGTCCATGCCCTCCTCGAGCTGGAAGACGCTCGCCCCGGTGACCTCGTCGCCGTGCAGCACCGCGTGCTGCACCGGGGCGGCACCCCGCCAGGCGGGCAGCAGCGAGAAGTGCAGGTTGATCCAGCCGCGCTTGGGGATCTCCAGCGCGTCTTTCGGCACGAGCGCACCGTACGCGACGACCGGGACGCAGTCGGGCTCCAGCGAGCGCAGGCGGGCCTGGAACTCCGGCTCGCGGGGCCGGGCCGGGGTCAGCACCTCGATGCCGCGCTCGTCGGCCCACGCGCCGGCCGGCGAGCGGACCAGGCGGCGGCCCCGGCCGGCGGGCGCGTCGGGCCGGGTCACCACGGCGACGAGCTCATGGCCGGAGGCGGCGATCGCGTCCAGCGCGGGCAGCGTGACGGCCGGCGTGCCGGCGAATACCAGGCGCACCCGTCACCGACCCAGGCCGAAGGGGCTGCTGGAGGCGTGCGGGCTCACCTTGACGGTGGGCGGGGCGCCCGCGTTGTACCACTCCGCGGCCCGGATCGCCTTCATCGCCTCCTTGCGCGCCTCGGTGTCGAGGCGGTCGACGAAGAGCACGCCGTCGAGGTGGTCGGTCTCGTGCTGGGCGCACCGGGCCATCAGCTCGGTGCCGACGATCCGCACCGGGTCGCCGTACATGTCGAAGCCCTCGGCCACCACGTTGAGCCGGCGCTTGGTGTCGAAGTAGAGGCCGGGGATGGACAGGCAGCCCTCCTGCCCCTCCTGCTCCTCCTCGTCGGGGAAGGAGAGCACCGGGTTGACCAGGTGGCCGAGCACGTCGTCGACGTCGAACGTGAACACCCGCAGCCCCACGCCGAGCTGTGGCGCGGCGAGCCCCACCCCGCTCGCCTCCCGCATCGTCTCGGTCAGGTCGGCGACGAGCCGCCGCAGCTCCGCGTCGAAGTCGACGACCGGCTCGGCGGGCGTCCTGAGCACGGGGTCGCCGAACACTCGGATGGGCTGGACGGTCACGGAAGGGCTCCTAGCGGAAAGTGCAGAAAGAGGCTGGCGTACCAGTCTACGGAGTCGCCTATGCGGCGAGTCGCAACCGGGCGTTCATCCGGCGCCCCTAGCGTCCGCGCTCATGCGACAGATCGCCATCCGGGCGGCGGCGGCGACCGGGGCCACCGCGCTCACGCTCGGGCTCCTCGGCTCCCCCACCCCGGCTCACGACAATGACGACGTACGCGTGCCCACGCTCACCGGGTTCGCGTCGCTGCCGGCGCAGACGTACGTGCCGGCCAGCGACCCCTCCGGTGCGGCGCTCGGCACCGCGCCCATCAACGGCGTGGTGCCACCCTTCGCCGACCAGCCGGTCCAGGGCTTCTCCGGCATCGTGCGGGGCGGCGGGGGCGCGTACGAGGTGCTTTCCGACAACGGCTACGGCACCAAGGCCAACAGCGCCGACTACGCGCTGCGGGTGCAGCGGCTCGCCCCGGTCTTCCGCACCGGAGCGGTCGACGTGCTCGGCGGCTTCCACCTCACCGACCCGAACAACAAGGTGCCCTTCCCGCTGACCCGCCCCGACCGGGTACTCACCGGCTCGGACTTCGACGTGGAGTCGATCACGCGGGCGGTCGACGGCACGTACTGGATCGGCGACGAGTTCGGCCCGTTCCTGCTGCACTTCGACCGCACCGGGCGGCTGCTGTCCGCGCCGGTGTCGCTGCCCGGCGTCTTCGCGCCGGAAAACCCGTTCCTGGCCGGCGGCACGCCCAACCTGGCCAGCAGCAAGGGCTTCGAGGGCATGGCCATCTCGCCCGACGGCCGCTACCTGTACCCGCTGCTGGAGGGCCCGGTGGCCGGCGACCCGACGGACCAGCTGCGGATGAACGAGTTCGACACGAAGACCGGCGCGTACACCGGCAACCGCTGGATCTACCAGCTCGACTCGCCGTCCCACGCGATCGGCGACGCGATCACGGTGGACGCCAACCGCTTCCTCGTCATCGAGCGCGACGGCGGCCAGGGTGACGCCGCGAAGGTCAAGAAGATCTACCTCGCCGACCGCCGCGACCGCGACAAGGACGGCAAGCTCGACAAGACGCTGGTCGTGGACCTGCTCGACATCGCCAACCCGAAGGGGCTGGGCGGCTTCGGGCCGGTGTTCCGCTTCCCGTTCGTGACGATCGAAGGCGTGATCATCCTGGACGAGAAGACCATCGCCGTCCTGAACGACAACAACTACCCGTCGTCGTCCGGCCGCACGCCGGGCCTGCCGGACAACAACGAGTTCATCACCGTCCGCCTCCCCAAGTCGCTGCACCCCGACCCCCGCGCCCTCCGCTGACAGGCCTCCACGACCGTGGGGCTTGAACCGCGGGCCCGCCGGCCCGCGGGAGCAAACGGCCCGCAACTGGCGCGGACGTGGGCAAATGAAGATCTAAAGCAGGTCTAGCGGGTCGACCTGGATGCGCACCGCCTGCGGCGCCTTGCGGGCGGTGCGCACTCCGGCGGCCTCGTGCAGGGCCTTGGCCAGGGCGGCCTGGTTGGCGCGGCGTACCCGGACCAGCATCCGCTCCTGGCCCTGCGGGGCGGGCACCGGGCCGAGCAGCTCGGCGCCCTCGGGCAGGTGGGCGGTGGCGAGGAGGTCGGCCACCGCCTCGGGGGTGCCGGTGAGGCTGGCCATGCGGGCGGCGGGCGGGAAGCCGAGCTCGCGCCGTTCGGCGAGCTCGCGGGAGGCGTACCAGGGCGCGTCCCAGCGGATCAGGGCCTGGACCGTCGGCAGCGAGCCGTCGGCGGCGACCACCACGCGGCCGGCGGGGTGGGCCAGCGCGGCGGCGTTCATCCAGCGGCGGAGGGTCTCCTCGCTGGCGCGCAGGTCGGCGCGGGTGAGCAGCGCCCACGTGTCGAGCAGCAGCACCGCGCCGTAGCCGCCGGCGGCGACCGGCTCGGCGCCCGGTGTCGCCACCACGACCGTGGCCTCGTCGGGGACCTCGGCCAGCACCTCGTCGCGGCCGGATGTGCGGATCGGCACGCCGGGAAAGGCGCGGCCCAGCTCCTCGGCGGTGCGCCGAGCGCCGACCACGGCCGCGCGGAGGCGGCGGCCGCCGCAGGCGGGGCAGGTGTAGGCGGCGGCGACGCGTCCGCACCACTGGCAGCCGGGCACCGCGTGTGACGAGCGGAGCGCGAGCGGGCCGGAGCAGTGCGGGCAGCGCGCGGGCGTGCGGCAGTCGGCGCATGCCATCGACGGCAGGTAGCCGCGCCGTGGCACCTGCACCAGGACCGGCGCGCCGCCGCGGAGCGCCGACTTGGCGGCCTCCCAGGCCACGCTGGGCAGGCGCGCCGTCGCGGCCGCGGCGTCGCGGGCCATGTGCGGGTCGTCGCCGGTGGGGCTTATCGACGGGGTACGCGCCCGCGCCCCCTCCCGCGGTGCCACGATCTCCTTCGCCCAGCCGGTCTCGACCAGGAGCTGTGCCTCGCCGGTGCGGGCGTACCCGCCGAGCAGCGCCGCGGCGCCGGCAAGCTGAGCCCGGGTGAGCAGCACCTCGCGGGCGTGCGGGTAGGGCGCGCGCGGCTCGGCGTGCAGGTCGTCGCCGTCGTCCCAGAGCGCGACGAGCCCCAGGTCGGCCACCGGCGCGAACATCGCCGCGCGGGTCCCGACCACCACCGGCACCTGGCCACGGCTGGCGGCGAGGAACGCCCGGTATCGCTTGGCCGGCCCGAGCGCGGCGGAGAGCGCCACGTGCCGTCCGGGGCCGAGCGCGCCGGCGAGCGCGGCGTCGAGGCGGTCGAGGTCGCGCGCGTCGGCGACCACGGCGACCGCACCGCGACCGGCGCGCACGGCGGCGGCGGCCGCCTCGGCGAAGCGGGCCGGCCAGTCTTCCCCCGGCAGCGCCGACCAGACCGCGCGGGCCGGGCGCCCCTCGCCGAGCGCGGTGAGGAAGCCGGCAGCGCCGTAGGCACCCCACCCGTCACCCTTGAGCTCGATGTCCGAAAAATCGGGAACATCCGGCGCTGGCCCCTGCTCCACCCGCGCGTGCCTGGGCGGCACCGCCAAGCGGAGGACGTCGGCGAGGTTGCCCGCGTACCGGTCGGCGACCGCCCGGGCCAGGCGCGCCACCTCCGGTGTGAGCACGACCTCGGGCGAGACGAGCTTCTCGACGTAGGCGAGCCGCCCCTCGTGGCCCGACTCGTCTCCCCGCTCCAGCAGCCAGCCGTCGACGAGCTGGCCGGAGAAGCGCACCTTGACCCGGGTACCCGGCTGGGCGCCCTCGTCGAGCGCGGTCGGCACGAGGTAGTCGAACGGCCGGTCGAGGTGCGCGAGGGGCACGTCGACGCAAACGCGAGCGACCGGCAACCGTGTGGCCGGCTGCCGGTCGCTTGTCGCCTTGCGCGTTGTCACCGCGCCATTCTGCCGCCTTCAGGCTCCCGCGGCGGACTTCAGATCGGCGGCGCGGTCCGTGTTCTCCCAGGTCAACTCCGGCAGCTCGCGGCCGAAGTGGCCGTACGCCGCGGTCTGCTGGTAGATCGGCCGCAGCAGGTCCAGATCCCGGATGATCGCGGCCGGGCGCAGGTCGAAGACCTCCCCGATCGCCTTCTCGATC
>Ga0081539_10004136_pt1 | contig 16510 bp, 13 predicted proteins | sample TabmetS4T2R2_FD_71023 | JGI IMG/M metagenome (GOLD analysis project Ga0081539, IMG submission 71023) | Tabebuia heterophylla rhizosphere microbial communities from the University of Puerto Rico - S4T2R2 | ecosystem: Host-associated > Plants > Roots > Rhizosphere ...
CGGTGAGGTATGCGGGAGCGGCAAGGGTGAGGTATGCCGGAGCGCCAACGGTGAGGTATGCCGGAGCGCCAACGGCGCGAGATATGAAAGCCAGGGGCAAGCGCGAAGCGAAGCGGAGCGCGTCGCCCCTGGTAAGCGATAATAAAATCGTTCCAGCCCTGAAAGGGCGTAATACCACGCAGGTGTATTTCGGCCTTTCAGGCCTTTGATCGTTTTTTCTACCTGGACCAGGGGCGACGCGCTCCGCTTCGCTTCGCGCTTGCCCCTGGCTTTCATATCTCGCGCCCTTGGCGCTCCGGCATATCTCGCGCCAACTGGACCAAGCAAACATCCTTCTCGTTAAAAGACAAACCCATAGCGACCTCCGTAACCTACCGCACCAATACCTATTACCAATAAACTGCTGAGCGCTGTACGGCACAACTGTAGGGGTGGCCCTCCGTGGCCACCCGTGCGTTGATTATCTTGTGTTAGGATGTGCGCGCCAACCATCCCTTCTAGGAGACACCACGCATGCGCTCTGCTCTTCGCTGTTTTGTTGTCATCTCCCTGCTCTGCTGTTTTGTAATCCAGATCCCCGCACAAACTGCAAACCGAACCAACGGTGGTACGCGAACAAAAGCGACTGCCGCCGATCCGAACGGCTCGAAGACGCCCGTCAGCGAGATGCGAAACTCGATCGAGCGATACACGGCCGATCGCGGGAGTCTCGCGAGATCCTACCCCGTCCAAACCTCTCGCTCGCGGCGTGAGCGCTTCAAGAAGTTCTACGAAGAGTGGCTGACTTCGCTGCAAAGTCTCGACTTCGACTCGATGAGCGAGGACGGCAAGATCGATTACATCCTCTTCAAAAACCATCTCGAGTACGAGCTCCGACAACTCGACATCCAGGCGCGCCAGATGACCGAGATCGAACCGCTCGTTCCCTTCGGCACGAAGATCATCGAGCTCGAAGAAGCACGCCGTCGAATGGAGCCGATGGATTCTGCGAAGATTGCAGCAACCTTGAACGACTTGCGAAAACAGGTGGACGAGCGACGTCGCGCAGTCGAGCTCGGCCTGCGAGCTGGGACACGCGCCGGCGGCGACACCCCCGACGATCCGGGGCGCGTGAAGAAAACGGTCGCGAACCGCGCGGTCGCAGCAATCAACAGCCTGCGCGGCAATTTGCGAAACTGGTACACGTTCTACAACGGTTACGATCCGATGTTCACGTGGTGGAACGAAGAACCCTATCGATCACTCGATGAGGCAATGACAAACTACGCGGGCTTCCTGGCCGAGCGCGTCGTCGGCATTCGCTCGTCAGAAGGAAGTCGTCAAACGCAGACGGGACAGAACCGTGGACCAGGTGGCGCTGGTCCTCAGGGCAGCGGTCCTCAGGGCGGTGGTTTCCAACGTCCCGGCGCAACCAACGCGCGACCGGGTGATTCGAGCGACATCATCGGCGATCCGATCGGACGTGAAGCCCTCCTCGTCGAGCTGCGCTCAGAGATGATTCCCTACACGCCGGAAGAAATCATCGCGATCGGCGAGAAGGAAATGGCGTGGTGCGAGAACGAGATGATAAAGGCGTCGCGCGAGCTCGGCTACGGCGACGATTGGAAGAAGGCGCTCGAACACGTCAAGAATCTTTACGTTGAACCCGGCAAACAGCCGCAGATGATCCGCGACCTCGCGCTCGAAGCGATCAAGTTTGTCGAAGACAACAACCTCGTCACGGTTCCCGAGCTGGCAAAAGAAAGCTGGCGCATGGAGATGATGACTCCGGAGCGACAGCTCGTCAGTCCATTCTTCCTCGGCGGCGAAGTGATTCAAGTCTCCTTCCCGACAAACACGATGGCCCACGAACAGAAGATGATGAGCATGCGCGGCAACAACATCTATTTCTCGCGCGCCACCGTCCATCACGAACTGATCCCAGGCCATCACCTGCAAGGCTTCATGTCGGCGCGCAACAAACCATATCGAGGCATCTTCGGCACGCCGTTCTGGACCGAGGGCAACGCGCTTTACTGGGAATTGCTGCTGTGGGATCTCGGCTTCGCGAAAACGCCGGAGCAAAAGATCGGGATGCTGTTCTGGCGTATGCATCGCTGCGCGCGCATCATCTTCTCACTCAGTTTCCATCTCGAGAAGATGACGCCGCAGGAATGCATCGAGCTGCTCGTCAACAAGGTGGGACATGAGCGTGACAACGCGACTGCCGAAGTGCGGCGTTCGTTTGACGGCAGTTACGGGCCGCTTTACCAGATAGCGTACTTGATTGGCGGATTGCAGCAGTATGCGATGCACAAAGAGCTCGTTGATTCCGGGAAGATGACGAACCGCGCGTACAACGATGCGCTGTTGAAGGAAAACCGCATTCCGATCGAGATGTTGCGCGCGGCGATAACGAACCAGAAGTTGACGCGAGATTTCGTGACTAACTGGCGCTTTTATGAAACGCGGATGAACGCAGATAAACGCTGATCTGCGTTCATCCGCGTTCATCCGCGGCTAAATTATCTGCCGTATGCGAGACGTAACTTCACAAACATCGGTTCGGTTGGTTTGACGCTCGGCCGATAGAAGACGAGTTGAGGGGGCGGCGCGCTCGCGGTCAAGGCGCGAGTGCGCGCGTCCTTTTCTTCTTTGGTCCATGACTGGCCCGCGGTAGCCATCTCCATACGCCCGACACTCGAACCCCACTCCTTCTCCCAGCTCGCCACCTGTTCGTCAGTCAGCTTCAAAGCCTTGTCAGTGATCTTGATGCCTTCGAGACGCGACGGCGTCACGATCACGCTCAGCACTTCAGCGACGTGGTCGGCTCTTGTCTTCTTCATCACGAAGAATGGTGGACTGTCATCCTGTGCGGGAATCTCCAGCAACCTTCCGATCGCGACTTGATTATCCCCAGCTCCCATGCGCGTTGTCGGGAAGATTAGATAAGGCTCGCCGAGCGATCCGTCCGCGTACTGTTCGCGATCGATGATGTACACGTAACCCGCGCGCACTGCCTCGACACTGATTCGCAGTCGTTCTCCCTGCACGAGTCTGGTGGTTGCAGAGATCCGTTCCGGCAGCCATTCGGTCGTCGCGTTGTCGTCGTGAACAATGATCCGCTCACCGGAGTCGGATCGAGTGGGACGACGCAGTCGCCAGAGAGTCACACCGACAACAGTTTCCGGCGCGACGTTGTTGACAGGCACGTTCGGGGTCGCATTGCGATAAGCACGCCGCCGGTTCGTGGTCTTCTTTGTCGACGAGCCACTGAACGCGGTGTCCCAAAGTTTTCGCGTCATGTCTTCCGGCCTCTGCGCCGAGACCACCATCGACAACGCGATTAAAACCAGCAAAGCAAGACTCAGTATGACTCTCATTTCCACTCTCCTTGCATCACGAACGGCGCCCAGTAGTACGGCGACTGCCACTGTCGCGTGCGCAACATCTCGATCTGCGCCGCACGCAACGCCGCCGCGGGCGTCTTACCGCTACGCAGCATTCCGGCGTAGAGCCGCTGCATCAACACGGCTGTCGCTTTGTCGTTAACATTCCAAAGACTGACGACCACTCGCCGCGCGCCCGCGTACATGAACGCGCGCGTCAAACCTTCGAGACCTTCGCCAGTGACTTCTTTTCCGAGTCCCGTTTCACACGCACTCAACACCACGAGCTCAGCAGGCAGCTTCAGGTTGTAAATGTCGTGCGTGCGCAGAAACCCGTCGTGCGGCTTCCCTTCCTTATCGAACATCGAAAGCACGACGGCGGAAAGACCCGCGCGCTCGGTATCGACATAACCATGCGTAGCGAAGTGAACGTAGCGATAGTGGCTTAACTCGCCGCTGCCGGCTATGGCGCGGTTGGCGTCGAAATCGACTGCCTTCAACGTTGAGCCGGCAGGCGAGACGGCGAGGATCTGATCGGCTTCCCATCGAGTAAACGGTAGACGCGGGATCGAGAGTCGACCGCCCGAGCTGCCGGGTCCGTGCTCGATAATTCGCGTCGAAGCTGTTTCGCTAACAGCACCGCCAGGGTGTAAACGCACGTCGTTCGTCGAGAACACCGGATCGGCAATCACCGCGACGGTTTTCGGCGCGACGGGACGGTTCACGAGATTCTGACGCTGAAGCGCAAACGCGGATGCAGACGGCAAACTAACAAGCTCGTGATCGACGATCAGCGGTCGATTTGCCGCGACAGACAAAGCCGCAAACGGCACGTACTCCAAAGCACCATCAGCCACGACAACGAGCCGTTTGTTTCCGAAATCACCCGCCGCGGGCGCGAGGACCATCCGGCCCAACTCACTCGCGGCCTTCTGAAACTCTGCATCCGCACTCGCGATTCGTGCACGGCGCTGCACTGTTGATTCCAGCGAATTGAACACACTGCGTGCCGCCAACGATTCACTGATCCGTCGCGCGACCTTCTCGACTTCTTCGCGTTTCCGAAGCGCGTAAGTCTTCAACGAATCGCTTGATACTACCCAAACATAACTGCGCTCAGCGCCGAGGGAGTATTCGAGCAACACGGTGTTTGCATCCAACTGCTGCTGAATACTCTTCAAGTCGAGCGGCTGCGGCTGAGTCAACGCCGAGTACTGCGGACTACTTTTACGAATAGCAGCCTGCACTTGCTGGTACTCATCTTCAAGCGTGCTGATCTCCCGTTGCAGCGTGGCGATTTCCTGGCTGCTGCCCTTGCGTGCCTTGAGCTGCATCTCACGTTGCGCTTTGGCGTTCAGCACGCGCGTGAGATCGCGCTCCCTCTCAATTAGCGAAGAATCAACTCCCTGTCGAATATCGATTCGCGCCTCGCTCAGTTGCTCGAGCAGGCTGCGCGCACGCCCACGCTCGCTCGCATGCAGTGCTTCAGCCTCGAGCTTTTGCTGCATCAACACATCGATGTAAAACTCGTAAGCCTTTTCGATCGTCGCGCGGTAAGACGCGCGTAACTGCAAACTTCCCGAACGCGAACGCACCGTCTCGCGCAAAGCCAGCGACTCTTCAATGTGTTTCCGAGCGTCCGCGAGACTGCCGCGCTTTTGCTCCGCACGCGCGATGCCTTCGAGCGCGACCGCTGCGTTACTCAGATCGTCAATATTGCGAAAGATCGTGAGCGCCTGGTTAAACTGCTCAATCGCTTTTTCCGTGTCGCCCGAAACTCTGTAGGTCTCGCCGAGATTCGTAAGCACAACGCCTTCACGTCGAACATTTCCCGTCGCACGTTGAATCTCGAGCGATTGCTGGTGCTGCGCAAAAGCTTTTGTGAAGTTTCCCTGGGCAAAATAAATCAGGCCAAACTCTTCAAACGTCTCGGCCGCTTGCGCGCGATTACCTGTTTGTTGCTGGATCGCGAGCGCCTGTTCGGAATAACTCACTGCCTTCTCGAGATCACCGAGACGCCGGTAAACACGAGCCATGTTGAGGAGGGTGTAAGCTGCAGAATTCTTGTTTCCGGCGGCGCGAAGTAAAGGCAGCGCCTGCTCCAGATACTCAAGCGCCTTTTGCTGCTCGCCTGACTGGCTGTAAGCGATACCGATGTTGTTGAGCGTGATCGCCTCGTTCTGTTTCAGACCAATCTCTCTGAACACCGCCAGCGCCTGCGAGTAAAACTCGAGCGCCGTTTGCCAGTCGGCGAGGTCGTTGTGGATCTTGCCGATGTTGCTGAGCGCGTTTCCTTCCGGCACACGCGAACGGATCTCACGCGCGAGGAAGAGCGCGCGGTGCTGGTGGTCCAGGGCCTTCCCGACGTCGCCGAGGATGTCGAGCATGCCGCCGATGTTTGTTTCCGTCGACGCTTCCAGCCGCCTGTCGCCGATCGAAATCATCAACGGCAGAGCCTGATCGAAATACTCAAGCGCCCTGCGAGGCTCATTCAAACCGCTGTACGACAGGCCGATGGAATAGAGCGTGACTGCCTGTCGCTCAGTATCTTCAGCCGCTCGAAACGCGGGCAGCGCCTGTTGATACTTCTCGATCGCCGATTGCTTTGCGGCGGCATTTTGCTGCACGCGGAGTTTCCTGGCTTCGTCAAACATCAGTTGCGCAGCCGCATGGTTTTTATCGACTTCAGTCGCCGCGCGTGAAACAATGATTTTGATTTGATAACGGCCAGCCGGAGCCTTGCTGTCTGGCGCGCGCACGTCAACGCGATACTCACCGGATGTTGTTGCGACGATTGTGACAGGCTCGACGCCCCAGTTACCATTTGGACTATCGCTTTCGGTTAGCTGTTTGTTGTCAGGCGCAAACGCAGCGGTGACGATGTCGATTCCTTCCTGAATGACGACCGCGTGCAGGAACTGTCCCGTGCTGAGGTTTACTCGATATGAGTGAGTTTCACCGCCTTTGAGATCGCGACCCACGTCCGCGAGATCACTGGTCGTTTGTGCGAGTGCGGGCAGAACGCAAAACAAGAAGAGCGCGAAGAGATAGACCAGGTGTCGGGTTATTCTTGTTTGCATTATTCGCCCACAGGGGTGGCCCGAGGGCGGCCACCCCAACAATTGATTGCCGTTCAGTTAGCGGTCGCGGCGTCGGCTATCGGCTCACACTCGCCGGTTCCGCCGGCTTGAGCCTGGTACGATTGATCCGGCTCCTCTGAAGCGCCGGAATGTACCACCATGTCATTGGTTTTCCACTTTCCGGTCACACTGCTAGGAGTAGAGCCGTTCCTGGAGATGTGAAGCTTCCATCTGGTATCGGGAACATAAGGCAGCACAAAGCGAAAATGCTCGCCCGGGCGCAGGTTCCTTGCTAGCTCCTGGTGGTATTTATCGAAAAAGCTGTAGGTCTGTCTGGTGGAATCGAACCGGAAGTAACACTTGAGCAGGTCCAGTCCGTCGCTGGGTCCGGTAACAGATTCGATAGATATGTGGTTAGTCTGGTCGTGTTCCATGGTAACTCCTCTCTTGGTTTGCGTTGTGGGTTAGCACACTGAACTGGGGTGTGCGTTAAGGGCGATCAACCTTCTCAATTATTAACGCGAGAACAGCCTGGGAAAACCACCACGGGCAGAAGCAGTCAGAAATTGCCACAAAGAGGCACAAAAGTCACATAAAAATCGGTGCCTGCCAGCAGCTTCGCTTCCATGTGCCGGAGGGACTTGCGGTTTTCCCGAAGCAACTGTAGGGGCGGCCCTCCGTGGCCGCCCGATCGGACTCGTCCAGGTTGGTCCCTCCGATCGGGTGGCCACGGAGGGCCACCCCTACAGTTCGGTCAATGGTGTTCGAGTTTCACAGCGTAGACCAGGACGTGGGCGGGGGTTTTGAGGGTTGTCAGCGATTCGCCTTTTTCGGCTTCGGGCTTCGTGGTGGAATGACCGTCGAGGAAGGTTTTGATTAATTGGTTAAGCGCCGGGTCAGCGATGAGCCCACCGGTTTTGGTGCCGGCGAATTGCTTGATCGACTCCAACTCCGGCACCGAGTTTTCAGAAAACACGAGCCACAATTTCTCGACACCCTGCTGCGTGTCGAACCGCAACCACGACTCTTTCGGAATCTGAACCATCTCGCTTGCCGGTAAGAGCGAGGCACCGTTGTTTGCAGTCGGCGTCGGAAAGACGACGTTGTATTCAGGCGCCCCGGCTGCCGGCCCTTCGTTGAGAATGTACAAGTAACCCGCCTGCGGACTGCGCACGTTCACACGAATGTGATAGTCAGCTTCGAAGTTGATCTCACCGGCAAGCGTAAACGGATCCTGATACGGCTCTTTGTTTTTGAACTTCTGCACCGTGATCCAGTAAGTCAGCATGCGTTCAGCGGGCGCGACTGCCGGCTTCGTTATTACGGGGGAACTGATCGTACGGCGCGACGAGCGCCAGATGTTCACGGCTAAGATCGCCGCTGTTACTAGTGCCATTCCGATCAGCGCCACGATCAGCACGCGTTTCTTTTTAGCCGCGAGACCAGGCTCGTCCGGTTTCACGAACGCTGAAGTCCGCTCGAGCTCGGCGTCCCTTTCCAAACGCTTCTGCAAACTGCGCAGATCATTCAGCATGTCCTTCGCCGTTTGATAACGCTCGGCAGGCCGCTTCGCGATCGCCTTCAACACGATGCGTTCCAACTCCGACGGCACTTGGGCCAGCTTCGCCGGGGACACAGGCTCCTTCTCGAGAATCTGCACAATCGTGTGACTCGTCGTGGTCCCACTGAACGGCATCTTGCCGGTGAGCATTTCATAGATCAGCACGCCCGTACTCCAGATATCCGTGCGCTCGTCGACGTCCCGCGCCTGCGCCTGCTCGGGAGACATGTAGTTGATCGTCCCCATGATGACACCCGGCGCGGTGCGAAATTCAGTTGCGGCTTCGTCACTGGAATGCTTCGAGTTCTCCGTCACCTTCGCGAGTCCGAAGTCCAGCACTTTCACCACGCGATCACGCCGCCGCAGCATCACGTTTTCCGGTTTTATATCGCGATGAACAATGCGTGCTTCGTGCGCTGCATCGAGCGCGGCCAGAATCTGGACGCTGATGTCGAGTATCTCGGCAAGCGCCAGTCGTTTCCTATGCAGATAGTCACGCAAGGTTTCTCCGTCGATGAATTCGGTCGCGAGAAACGTCAATCCATCGACTTCTCCAAACTCGTAAACCGTAAGAATGTTCGGCTGATTTAGCGACGACGCGACTTTCGCTTCCTGCCGAAAGCGCTGCATGCGTCGCTTGTCCTGTGAGATGTCAGGCGAGAGCACTTTCAACGCCACAGTGCGATCGAGTCGTGTATCACGTGCGAGATAAACCTCACCCATGCCACCTGAGCCGATTGAATCGAGAATGACGTAGGAACCGAACTGCTGTCCTTTATTAAGAACTTCCTGGCGCGGCCCGTCTTGATCGCCAGTCAGAAACGGCGCAGCGGCTTCAGCAGCCACGCCGTACATGAAATTGTCTGCGCCTGCCTTCGCGTGCGAATCGATCAGCTTCTCGACTTCCACGCGCAGAGAATCGTCAGTGCCGCACTGGCTCGAAACGTACGCAGCACGCGCTTCGTTTTCGAGCAGTATGGCTGATTTGAAAATGCGACTGATCTGTTGCCAGCGTTCAGGCGTCAATTCGCCCCGCTCCCGGTGAGTTGTTGATACAGCCACGCGCGCGCCATGTTCCAATCGCGCGTGACGGTGTTTTCGGAAATGTGCAGCACGCCCGCGATCTCTTCGTTGTTGAGGCCACCGAAGTAACGCAGCTCGACCACCTGACTGCGTCGCGGATCCATCTCAGCAAGACTTTTGAGTGCCTCGTCGAGACGCAACAGCTCCTCGCTCTTATTCGGAACGACTGTCGCCGCTTCTTCGAGTGAAACTTGTCGCGCACCGCCGCCACGTTTCGCATAAGCATGACGGCGCGCATGATCGATCAGGATGCGACGCATGATCTGCGCCGAGATCGCGAAGAAATGTGAGCGGTTGGCCCATTGTACGTTCTTTTGATCGACCAGACGAACGTAAGCTTCGTTGATGAGTGCGGTGGTTTGGAGCGTGTGGCCTTTGCGCTCGCGGCTCATGTAGCGGCGGGCGAGCCGGTGCAACTCGTCGTAAACCAGCGGGTACAACTCGTCGAGCGCGGACTGGCTCCCTTCGCGCCATTCAGCGAGTAGTTGGGTGATCTCGTGCTGGTGAGGTGTTTTTGCCAAATCAGGTCATGCTTGAAATTGTGTGATCTCGCCAGGTTTTCTAAGCATCTTGTTTACTTCGCCGACGTGGAGCTCTTCTTCCGCGATCATACGACGCGCGTAGTCTTCGAGTAAGACGCTGCGGTCACGCACGAGGTCGAGCAATTCTCGGTAGAGCGTGAGTCCGGCGCGTTCGGCTTCGAGAGATTCGATGAGTATGTCGTTGATGCCGTGTTTGTGTGTCTCCAGAAGGGCGCCGATCTTCAGCGACGGGTGCTCGCCGAAGTGTGTGACAAGCTCACCGGCTTCGCTTGCATGTGCGAGGCAGGTGTTAGCTTCGTTGCGCAGCCAGCTCACGATCGGAATCCGATTGTGACCGAAGACCATCAGTGAGTAATGCGTGTACCTGACAACGCCGGCAAGCTCCGCCTCCATGATGTGATTCAACAACTTCACCGCCGCCGCCTTGTCAAACGTTTCGTCCGACATATTCGCTCCTTAATTCGAATGGTTGTGAAAGGCTGCGCACCCACCCGCTACCGCGGGTGGTACTGACCCGGACCCAGGTAAATCAATAGATGCAACACGTGCATTCCAAAGTTCTCATGGCAGCCATTAGCTCGCGAATTCATGCTTGGATACAGTCAGTACCACCCGCGGTAGCGGGTGGGTGCGCAGCCATTAAGCTCGCTCAAAATCTCAATGAGAGACAGCTAAGCCCGCCGTCCATTTTCCGGAACTCCGACATGTCCAAAGCAATAGTCGGATAGCCCAATTGCTCTAACTCACGCTTAATCGCGGGAAAGCCACTCGCTACTAGAATTCTCCTGTTTATCGACAGGCAATTTGCCGCGTACTCTTCAGTTGCGCTCAGGCAGATAAGATCGTAAGCAGAAAACTCCGGCACGTTCCGAAGCGCCTCAATAACCACAAGGCGCCCGCCGGGAAGATAAGTTATTCCGCTCTTCAGATGAAGGATATTACTCAGACCACGGATGTCTATCAAACTCGCAGTATAATCAAACGACTCGAGCAAGCCAGCCAGTTGCTTAGCTCCGTGCTCGTTTGTACGACGCGAGATGCCGATGAAGAAGTGTTCCCCGGCTTCGCCAACATCGCCTGCGTCAACGGTCCCGGGTTCTTCGATCGAAAACACGTCGCGAAAATAGTCACGCACTACGGGCGCAATACTCTCGACCTCACCAAGCCGGCTCGCATCACCCGGTCGCGTAAGTACAGCGCCACGAGGAGTCAAGAGAGCTGTGTCTTCGACAAACGTCGAGTCGGGATGTTGTGCGTCCGGTGGCAAGCGTATGAGCTCGAGGCCGCAGGATTCGAGCGCTTCGCAGTATGCCTGATGTTGTCGAAGAGCTAATTCTAAATCCGGTTTTCCTAAATCAACATTAGTCAGTCCTGAAGCGAAAGTTACCGAAGGATGTCTGATTATTGCTTTGGTAAACACGGCAACAACTCCTCCGTGGCCACCCCAGGATGGAGTTCAACGCAGGGGCGGCCACGGAGGGCCGCCCCTACAGTTTTAACTGACCTTGCCCATTAGGCGTTTCACTGTGGGTGTCAGGAGGGCCAGAATCCCTGCCGCGATCAACAACCCCACTGCAATCCCGCCATACAGCTTCACCAGTTGCATCGGATTGTTTGCCACGAAGAACCCTGACAAATAACCCGCGAGCTTGCTTCCAAACGACGAGGCCAGAAACCAAACGCCCATCATGATCCCGACGAGCTTCACCGGCGCGAGCTTCGTGACCGTACTCAATCCCACCGGACTCAAACACATCTCGCCACAAACTTCGAGGAAGTAAAGACCAACAAGCCACATCGGACTGATCTTCCCGTTAGCCGTCATTAAACACGCGGGAATCATCAGCAGGTAAGCGATGCCGATGAAAAGTAGTCCCAAAGTAAACTTGACCGGACTCGATGGTTGCCGATCTTTCATCTTCACCCAGATAGCCGAGAAAATGGGCGCCAGCATGATCACAAACAGCGGCGTGCACGATTGCAGGTAGCTTGACGGAAATTCTCTTCCGAAAAACTCCGTCCGCACAAGTGCCTTGGCAAACAAATTCAGGCTCGCGCCTTTCTGCTCATACGCGGCCCAGAACAGGATCGTAAACGCAAAGAAGATCACGATTGCCGCAATGCGTTTATAGTCAGAAGATGTTAACGGCGCGTTGGCAGCAACGTCGCTCACCTTGTCCACAGCCTTTTTCTTGATTCGACTGCCGACATGCGCGAGCCAACTGCCAAACAGCACAAAGATGATCAAGCCCAGAATCATCCCGACACCCGCCGCACCAAATCCCCAGTGCCAGCTCGACTTCGGATCGAAGCCGTTATTTATGAGAGTTTGCTGAAAACTTTTGCTCTGTGCGAGATAGCCACAAACTAGTGGAGCCAGCACAGCGCCGATATTAATGCCCATGTAAAAGAGCGAGAACCCGCTATCACGACGTGGATCGTTTTGGCCGTAAAGACCACCAACCATCGCACTGATGTTTGGTTTGAGAAGTCCGGTGCCAAGGGCGATGAGCACCATGCCGAGATAGAATGACGTCATCGAATGAAACACCATCGAGAAGTGGCCGGCAGCGATGATCAGTCCGCCGAGAAAGACGGCCAGACGCGCGCCGAGTAGATAGTCGGCGGCGAGTCCGCCCGGCAAAGCGGTTATATAAACAGCCATTGTGTAAGTGCCGTAGATCGAAGCGGAACGTTTGACGTCGAATCCCAAACCGCCTTCTTCCGGAGACGCATTCATATAAAGGACGAGGATGGCGCGCATGCCGTAGTAGCTGAAGCGCTCCCAAAGCTCGGTGAAGAAGAGCGGGCCGAGGCCTTTTGGATGTCCGATGAAGGCCGTGTCGCGAAGTTTCGGGTCGAGTTCAGTTTGTGCCGTCATAATTGCGCGGCAATATATCCCGCGAAGGTGTAAAGAAGCAAAGTTTAGCCACGAAAAGGCACAAAAGGCACAAAACGGAGTTTTCCAACCCTGACCCACCCAGCCGCATCTATCCTCCACACTCTCCCGAAAGACAGCACACTTCCAAACAGGAACTTTTATGCACAAGACAGGACTGTCGCTGATTCTGCTTTTGAGTGTCTTTTTCCTGCCCTCCAACCTGTACGCACAGTCAGGGCGCAAAAAACCAGAACCGAAACAGACAAAGACCGAGCCTAAAGAAGACGGAGTAAACCAAACCACAGTGGATCCGAGCGGCGAGACGGTCGAAGGCGACGTGATTCGCTTCGACACCGCCTTGGTCATGGTGCCGGCCGTTGTTCAGGATCGTTACGGCCGCTACGTTCCCCTGCTCCGCCGCGATCAGTTTCGTATCTCGGAGAACGGCGTCGATCAGAAGATCGCTTACTTCGCCACCACCGATGCGCCATTCACCGTCGTCTTATTGATAGACACGAGCGGCTCGACAAACTTCCGTCTCAACGACATTCAGGACGCCGCGATCAAGTTCGTCGCGCGACTGAAACCGACAGACAGCGTGATGGTGATGTCGTTTGACGATCGCATCGAGGTGCGATGCAGACCGACGAGTGATCGAAGCGCGATCGAGAAGGCGATCCGTCGCACACGCACGGGGGGCGGCACGCGGCTCTACGATGCAGTCGACGACATTCTGCGGAAACAGATCAAGACGATCGACGGTCGCAAGGCCGTCGTCCTTTTTACTGACGGCGTCGACACGACCAGCCATCGCGCTTCATACGACAGCACAATCCGTCTCGCGGAACAATCAGACGCGCCGATCTACTCAGTCGACTACGACACGTCCGGAACCGGGAGCATGGGCCAGGGGATTCCGCTGCCGGGCGGACGCGGAACGGTGCTCGGACTCCCACTGCCAACGCCAGGCATTCCCGGCAGCACGAGAGGATCTACGCCCGGCGAATACAGACGCGCTGTCGCATACCTGCACGCGCTTTCAAACTCGACTGGCGGTCGCTTCTACAGTGGCGACTCGATGTTTGGAATCGCGCAGGCATTTACGTGGATTGCCGAAGAGCTGGGATTGCAGTACAGCCTTGGATATTACCCGTCAACACCGGGGAAAGAGGGGGAACGAAGGCAGATAAAGGTGAGTGTTACTGAATCAGATCTGGTCGTTAAGGCCCGCGATAGTTATATCTACTCGGACAAGGGGAAGAAGTTCTCGCAGGTTACACGGCTGACGGAGGAGTGATCAGCCGTGTAACCTTTTCGGGTCAGTTACTGTAAAAAAACTTACCCTGCATCTCCCAGTTGCCGAGGTTGAATCGGCGTTGAGCGCCACAGCTCAAGCACTTCCGGTACGCGCGCCCCCCGCGCGAAAACGGACGGCTCATCTCACCGTGCCAGCAACCAAATACCCTTGTCACAAAATTGCTAATTTTTCCCGTCAACGCCTGCATGATGTCTACCTCTCGAAATCTCCCGAAATATCCTTCACCCAATAACGCGCAAAGAGATTGGGAAATGGGCCAAACGCCGAAGGCGTTCGCGAGTTTGGCGCTGGGATAACGCCGAAAGCGTTCGCGAGTTTGGCGCTGGGATAACGCCGAAGGCGTTCGCTAATTCCAGCCCAGGGTTTGAGCGTAGCGAAAACCCTGGGTAAAAACGAAGAAGGATTGTTAACCCTGAAAGGGTTCGGTGGTTGGCGAACCCTTTCAGGTTTGTTCATGTTTTTTGTTTTACTAATCCCAAGGTTGTCGCTACGCTCCAACCGTTGGGCTGAAATTAGCCAACGCCTTCGGCGTAAAATTACGGAACGCCTTCGGCGTAGTCACCCGGCGCTACCGCGCTCGGTTCTGGTATACTAATCCGCCTTAAGTCTTCGATTTCGGAGAGTTAGCGATTGAGTGAGCACCCCGCTGACAACATAACTCGTCTACTGATTGAGCTCTCAAACGGCGATCGGGCCGCGGTTGATCTTTTGTTACCCGTCATCTACGATGAACTGCGTAAGCTTGCAGCGAATTATCTGCGACGGGAGCGAGTCGATCACACTCTGCAGCCGACCGCGCTGGTGCATGAGGCTTACCTGCGGCTGATAGACCAGTCGCGAGTAAACTGGCAGAACCGCGCACATTTTTTCGGAGTCGCTGCACAGATAATGCGTCGCCTGCTGGTGGATCATGCGCGCAAGCACAATGCAGAAAAACGTGGGCAGGATTTTCAAAAACTCTCTCTGGACGAAAACATCGATCGCGCAGTCGAACGAAGCGCGGAACTGATCGCGCTCGACGACGCGCTCAAAACACTGGCGACATTCGACCAACAAAAGGCACGCATGGTTGAGTTGCGATACTTCGGCGGACTCTCCATCGAAGAGACGGCGGACGTGATGGGTGTAACCCCCACAACCATCAAACGTCACTGGCGCTTGGCCAAGGCCTGGCTTCATGGAGAAATGCAAAGAAATAATTAATGCACGCAGTAAGTCCATTCCAGCAAGGCAACTAGAACAATCTTTGTGCAATCTGTGTTCTCTGTGTCTCTGTGGTGCAAACCCGAGACGGAGAGAACTCAAAGCTTGCACAGTGAAGGAAACTTTGGCTCAAACTTGGAAACAGTCAGTACCACCTGCGGTAGCGGGTGGGTGCGCAGCCATGCAGCGAATCCTGCAGGGCTGAATGGCTGCGCACCCACCCGCTACCGCAGGTGGTACTGACCCGGTCCAACAGAAAAGAAGTCAATGACCCCCGAACGCTGGCGACAGGTTGAAGAAATTTTCCAGGCTGCGCTCGATCTTTCTCCCGAAGATCGAAATCGCTACGTGTCAGACGTGTGCGCGCAGGACACCGAGCTCAAGCGTGACGTTGAGTCTCTGCTTTCCCAATACGACAGCGCTGGGGAGCTTCTCGAAGAACCCGTCTACGGCAACACTGAGATGAGCGTTTTCGAGTCGTTTGTCGAAGACAAAGACCCGATGATCGGTCGGCGTCTCGGTTCTTATCGCATCGAGCGTGAAATCGGACGCGGTGGTATGGGCGCGGTCTACGAAGCCTCACGCGCCGATAATGAGTTCAACAAGCGCGCCGCAATCAAGCTGGTCAAACGCGGGATGGACACAGACTTCATCCTGCGCCGCTTCCGCAAAGAACGACAGATTCTCGCCGCCTTGGATCACCCACACATCGCCGGGCTTCTTGATGGTGGGACAACAGAAGATGGTCTGCCCTACTTCGTGATGGAGTATATCGAAGGGCAGCCGCTCTACAGCTACTGCGACAACAACAAGCTCAACATCACTGAGCGACTGAAACTCTTTCGCTCGATCTGCGACGCCGTCCATTACGCACACCAGAAACAAGTCGTGCATCGCGATATCAAACCGTCGAACGTGCTTGTGACGTCGGCAGGCATTGCGAAGCTGCTCGACTTCGGTATCGCGAAGCTGCTCAATCCGACACTCGCCGGAGACATCACTCACGATCCGACAGCGACCGCGATGCGTCTGATGACGCCGGAGTACGCGTCGCCGGAACAAGTGCAGGGTGCGCCGACGACGCCGACCACCGACGTCTATTCACTCGGCGTGTTGTTGTATGAGTTGTTGACCGGTCACCGGCCGTATCGTCTCGTCAATCGCGCGCCGCATGAGATCGCCCGTGTCATTTGTGAAGAAGCGCCGGCGCCGCCAAGCATCATCATCACGCGCGCAGAGGATCTGTTGCCGAGTCTCAGTGCCGGCGACGATGAAGCAGCGCTCAAGCGTCTCTATACTTCGCGTGGCGGCACGCTCGAATCACTGCGCCGTTCGCTCTCCGGTGATATCGACAACATCGTGATGCAGGCGTTGCGCAAGGAGCCGGAGTGGCGCTACCAGACGGCGGCAGACCTGCGCGACGACATCACACGTTTTCTTGAAGGCCGCCCGATTCTCGACTTGCCAGACCCGC
>Ga0081539_10004137_pt1 | contig 16502 bp, 15 predicted proteins | sample TabmetS4T2R2_FD_71023 | JGI IMG/M metagenome (GOLD analysis project Ga0081539, IMG submission 71023) | Tabebuia heterophylla rhizosphere microbial communities from the University of Puerto Rico - S4T2R2 | ecosystem: Host-associated > Plants > Roots > Rhizosphere ...
GAGCTCCCACGCCCTGCCCTACGGCTGGCTCGTCGACGAGCTCGTGCGGCGGGCGGCCGGCGTTCCCGTCGCGCAGGTCGTCGCCGACTCCCTCGCCCCCCCGCTCGACCTCGACGTCTGGCTCGGCGTCCCGGACGACGTCCTGCCGCGGGTCGCGAGAGTGCGGCGGACTGATGACTACGCGGTGTCCGCGCTCGACCCGGCCGACGGGGCTGTCCCCGACCCTCGCCTCGCCTACGTCTACGGCAACCCGGCGATCGCGGACATCGACTGGTCGTCGCCTGACGTGCTGCGTGCCCAGATTCCGGGGGCCGGGCTGGTGGCGACGGCCCGTTCGCTCGCCCGGCTCTACGGGTGCCTGGCTCTGGGTGGCGAGCTGGACGGCGTCCGCGTACTCGACCCCGCCACGATCGACCTCGGTCGTACCGAACGCTCCTGCGGCCCCGACCCGCTGTCCGGCCGCCCGCTCCGCTTCGGCGTCGGCTTCGAGCTGTCCGGAACGCCGTCCGCCCTCGGCCCACCCCCGGACGCGTTCGGCCATACGGGTGCGGGCGGCTCCTCACACGGCGCCTGGCCGTCCCTGGACACCGGGTTCTCCTTCGTCACCAGCCTGATGCGCCGCGAGGCGGACGACGACCGGGCCCGCTCGCTGCTCGCAGCCCTTCACTCCTGTCTCTAGTCCCAGGCCACGACTCCGCGCGAGTTAGCCCGGGCGGGCCTGCGATCACCGGACGGCCAGGACCGTCAGCCCGTAGGCGACCGCCCAGCGGTGCCCCAGGCACCCACTGCCGGCCACGGATGCCGCGACGTCCGCTCGGCCGATGATGGCGCCGTCGAGCCGACTATCGAGGATCCGCAGCAGTTCCTCGTCCCCGGCGACACCGCCGACGAGGACGAGGTCCCGGCCGGCAAGCGGGTCCGACCCGAGCCGCTCGGTGAGCCGGTCGACCAGCCGGGCCACGTTGTCGCCCAGCGCGCGACGCTTGGCGTGCAGCCGAAGTGCCCGCCACTCCGCAGGCGCGAGGGCTCGGGAGAACGGCAGCAACCCAGCCGGTCCGGGAACGACGAGGCTCCCGACCGCGTCCGGAGGAGCCGGACGCTCGGCGAACCGTCGCTCGCCGTCCTCGCCGACGAGCACGTGCGGCCCGTCCAGTCGTGCGGACGGGCCGCGCTTGACCCACTCGGCCGCACCTCGCGCGCAGCCGACCAGCTGTGCGACGGCGACCGACACCAGCTCACCGCCACCGGCCGCGCTGACCTCGACCGGGTCCGCGTCATCCGGGGGGACGAGGTCCAGCGTGCCGCCACCGAGATCCAGCACCGCCCCCGACTGGCGCGCTCCCGGCGTCGAGAGCGCGCCCGTCCGAGCGGCCGCGGCCTCGGACGGCACCGGGATGACGTCGACCCCGAGAACGTCCCCGACCGCCGTCGTGACGCCGGCGGCTTGGTCGGCTGGCGCTGGGTCCAGTCGCGCCATGACGACGCCGAGCGGTTCAGGGCCCCGGCGCGCCTCGACGTCATCGAGGACCCGATCGAGATCAACGGTCCACTGCCACAAGGGATCGCTGCTGGCGCTGGCGGCGTCGAGTTCAGGGCTTGCCGGCTCGGAACTGGACGCCGCGGCGCTCCCGGTGGCAGGACCCGAACGGTCCGTGCTGCCGACACCGATGACAACGGCCCTGGCGTCCCGGATCGTCGTCGAGAGTCGTTGTGCCGCGACGCGTCCGGTCTCGTCCAGCCCCAAGGCCGCGACCACGTGCAGGGGGTCGGCGGCAGCCCGCAGGACGGTGTGCGGCGCCGCCACCTCGACCACGAGGCGTTCGCATGCGAGCGCCGCCCGGGTGTCGACCTCGTCCAGCACGGGCACCCCGTTCGGGAGGCCGGGCACCCGGTGCGCCAGCAGCACGCCTTCGTCCGAGCCGAGAACGATCCCCTCCAACCGCACTCGTCCGTCGGGATCGCCGTCCAACAGCTCGCTGATCCGTTGGGCCGCACTGCGGAACGAGACGTCCGGCGGCACGACGAGGACCACGGGATCACCCGACGGCGGGTCGGCGGTCACCGGCACCGGCCGCCCGCAGCCCGCACCCGGACGACCCGGGGTCCGCGCTCCCGCCGCGATGAGGACGAGCGGCGCGAGGTCCGCCGGAGGGCGCGTTACGACGTCCGTCGTGGTGTCCACGGCGTGCTGCGGCGCTAGCGCCGCCGCATCGACGCGGAGTCCGGCACGACGCGCCGTCCGCACAGCGAGCTCGGCGGCGGCCCGGGCAGCAGCAGGTGTTCCCTTTCGGCCGCGGGTCGGTGATCGGTCCCATGCCAGGGGCCGCGGCGGTTCGGCGGACGTATCGGCGAGCAGGATCTCGGTCGTCGAGTTTCCGACGTCGATGCCGGCGACGACGCGGGTCATGATGCGCGGAGCAGCCCGCGCCGGGCGTACACCGCAGCCGCCTCACGGACGAGCGCGGCATTGCGGATGGCGCCGCGCGTCTCGAGCCCGGCGGCCGCCTGCTCGAGCTCAGCGGCCGTCGCGCGCCTCGGGCGCAGCAACTCATACAGCGCGAGGACGTCGTCGTCCGGCACGTCGACGAGCTCGGCGGCGCGCTCGAAGTTCTCCGCGAGCTGGGGGTTTTCGTGAGCGCGCGCGACATCCGCCTGGTGCCGCAACGTATCGGGGGTGATCCGGAAATCCGCCATGGTGACGGTCCCGTCGCGCACGCCCGCCAGCATGCCGTCGACGTCGTCCGAACCGCTCATACCAGCACCAGCTCCTCCGGCGGCGTCGGGTTCCCGCACTCGCGCTCGATCGCCACGAGCGCAACCACCTTCGTGTGATAGCGGGCCTCGATCGCCTCGTCCGAGTAGGGGTTCCGGACGGGCTCCGGGGTCGCGCCCTTGGCGTGCCGGGCCGCATTCGCGCCGAGCAGGCGGTACAGGGCCCGGGTCACGCTGGGGGCGACGCTGTAGAGCTCGAGGTTCGCCAGCGGCGGCAGGTCGCGCCGGTGGATGAGCGCGGTTCCCTTGCCCTGCAGACCGATCCCGATGCCCGAGCCGGCGAGGCGGGCCGCGGTCAGCCCGACGAGCCCGAGGTCGACGGTGTCGTTGACCCGCACGATCCGCCCGACGCAGCCTTCTTCCTCCAGCCCCGCGAGCAGCTCGTCGAGGGCGTCGACGACCGCCAAGCCCGAGAGCGTCGTCCAGATCGCCCGTCCGACGGCGGGCGAGACGCCGATGACGACGTCCTTCGGGTCAGCCCCGGGGACGGCAGGACGGCGGACACGCAGCCGGTCGCTCGCGCCGAGAGCCTGCTCGGCACGCAGGTCGCCGACAGACCGCTGCTGCCGGACCGCATCCAGCTCCGCCTGCCGCTGCGGGCCGGGGACATAGCCGGTACCGGGCCCCGCGTAGTCATTCGGGTCAGTGACGAGCGACAGCACCGCGAAGGACTCGTCGAAGATCGCGGCCGTCTGCAGGTAGTCGCCCGCGACGCGCGCGCGCAACATGCGCAGGAGCCGGTGTGCCTCCTCGGCAAACCCGCACGCGTCGAGCGCTCCGATCACGTCCACCATGGTCAGGCCGCTCTCGCGGATCATTCGGGACGCCGTGAGGGGCGCCATGAGATCGGCCGCGGGCACGTCCTTCGAACCCGCGGCGTCGATGGCCTGCTCGGCCCAGGTGTCGTCGAGATCCGCCAGACCGAGGTAGCGATAGACGGCCTGCACGGCCTCGACAGCACGCTGCCGCAGCCGGGCGACGTCGTCGTGCCGCGCCGTTCGCAGGCCGGCGTCCACTCCCCAGTCGCGCTGCATGACGAGGAAGTCGTCGATGTCCTCGGCGTTCCATTGCGAGGGGCCGAACATGTTGTCGTAGCGCTGGATCGAGCCGAAGCCGCTGCAGATGTAGTCGCTGCCGGCGAGGAAGATCGGCATCGTCCGTGCGGTCCGGCGCACGTCCGACTCACTCATGAGCGCGTCGTTGCCGGTGCATGCCTCGAGCCCGCGCGCCATGACCATGAGGTTCTCGGCCATGAGCGAGCGGACTCCGCGGGGGACCGCGCCTGCGACGGCGGCCGAGTCGATGCCGCCGTTCTGCACGCCCTGCGCGCCGATGGCCCGGGCGAGTGCGACGCAGCGCGCCTCGAGGTAGAACATCGAGCGGCCGTCCGCCCCGCCCATCAGGGCTTCGGCGCCGCCGCCGCTCGTGACCCGCATCTTGACTCCGCGGGAGGCGTACGCACTGGTGAGGAATGCCTTGCTCCACGGGGTGTCGTCGCCGTCCACGAAGATCTGCTCGGTGCCGTAGAGCGAGACGGTCTCGGCGTACGAGACAAGCCCCCGCATGCCGAGGGCGAGCTCGGTCGCCTCCTCGACGGAACATTGGACGAGCACCCCCGGCGATCCGACGGCCGCACCGACCGACACCGCGACCGCGTTGGACGGGGCATCGCCGAGGACCGGCACGGTCGTTTCGACCTCGCGGAATCCGAACGCTGCGGCCGTGGCGGCATCCGCCGCGAGCAGGAGCGGGTCGTCGCTGCGATTCGTCACGTGCGCCTGGTTGGACGGCGTACGGCGGGCCCGCATCTTCGTCATCGCGATCGTCAGCTCGGCGGGCCGCAACAGCGCCAGCACGCGGGCGAGCTTGGCGGGGGTCGTTCCAGCGACCAGCCGGACCACGTCCGCTCGCGGGACCGCAGGGTCGACCAGCATCCGCGCGAGAGCGAGATCCGGCGTTCCCATCGCCTCCTCGGCCACCACGAGGTCGAGGCCGTGCCGGGCGACGAACTCATCGATGATGTCGAAGTCGGCGTGCGGCCGGCCGTCGAGTTCGACGACGCGGCCGTCCTTCACGACGAGCGAGGGCTCCGGATCGGCCGGGGACTCGAATGCGACCAGCCCGAGCCCGGCGTCCTCGACGGCGAACCCGTCGAGGTTCACCCGCTGGGCGTCCATGAATCGGAAGCGACCGAGTCGCGGCGGCTCGCCGTCGTCGCGGGTCCCCGGGACGGCCTCGCTGCTCATCCCTCCACCCTCCCTCACCGGAAGGGCCGGTGGGCGACCCATGCCGCCCACCGGCACCCGGCCGAGCCTTTCAGATCAGACGCGCTCGTGTGCCTCCTCGAGCGTCGTCCGGCCGATCTCGGCGTACTTGCCGGGGTGCGCACTGCGCAGCCAGAGCGCGTACCCGAGACCCACGACCAGGGTCAGCACGACATACCAGGGCATCAGGGTGAACACCTTCGACCCTGCGCCGTAGCCCGCCGCGAACTCCCGGTTGTCCCAGAGCAGAATCAGGGCGTAGACCATGCCGGCGCCGCCGATGAGCGGACAGACCAGGGACCACAGGACGTTGCCCGGGTGGACCTTCCGGACGAAGAAGTAGGAGATCACGGCGGCGGAGCAGATGGTCTGGACGATGAGGATCATCGCGGTGCCGATGAGTGCGAGCAGGCCGTACAGGTTCACGTACGGCACCAGCGCCGGGGTGTCGACGAGGTTGCCGTTGGCGTCCGGCGTCTTCACCGACGTGAAGAAGAAGAACAGCAGGGTGAGCACCACGGTGATACCGGTCTGGATCCACGACGCGACGGCGGGCGACTGATGGACCCGATGGGTCGCACCGACGGTCGAGCGCACACCGGTCCAGGGCACCTCACGGCCGATTGCATAGATGTACCGGGACGCCGCGTTGTGGAAGGCCATGGCGCATGCGAACGACCCGACGACCAGCAGAAGCTTGTAGATTCCCTGCACAAAGCCGCCGAGGTTGGTGTCGACGAGATTGAGCCACAGATCCACCGGATTGGCGCTGATGGACAGGTTGACGGCCTCCGTCTTGCCCTGGCCGACGATCACCATCCAGGACATGAACGTGTAGAAGAGCCCGAGGCCCACGACGGCGATGAGCGTGGCCCGCGGCACGATGTGCTTGGGGTTCCTGGACTCCTCGCCGTAGACGGCCGTCGTCTCGTAGCCGACCCAGGACCAGAAGGCGAAGAAGATGCCGATGGCGGCGACGCCGGCGGCAGCACCGGTGCCGAATGCCTGGGCGTCCAGCGAGCTGAAGGCCGGCACGATCGGGACGGTGTCACTGAACATGTAGCCGTCGGGGCCACCCTTGACCAGCACCGAGAGGCCCAGCGCGAGGAGCAGCACCACCTCGCTGACGAGCGTGACGGACAGCACCGCCGCGGTCAGGGTGATCGCGTAGAAGGTCATCACACCGATGAGCAAGGCGCCGAACAGGGCGAAGTACAACCAGTGGATGTTCAGGTCGAACGAGGTGTTCACCACGTCGTGGGCGAAGTACCCGAACCCACCGATGAGCGACCCCTCGAAGATGACGTAGGCCACCGTGGCCAGCAGACCGGACGCCATGCCGGTTACCTGGCCGAGCCCGTGCGAGATGAACCCGTAGAACGCCCCCGTCGTCGTGATGTGCCGGGCCATCGTGACGTAGCCGATCGTGAAGAACGTCAGCACGATCGTCGCGAAGAGGAAGCCGGCGGGCGTGCCCAGCCCGTTGCCGTAGCCGATGGAGATCGGCACGTTGAAGCTCATCGCGGTGATCGGCGCGGCGTTCGCAACGGCCATGAACAGAACGCTCGTGAGCCCGATGGCACCGGCACGCAGGCCGGTGGATATCGCGTGGTCTCCGGGGAGTGCGGTCTTCGAAGGTTCTTGCTGTGTCGTCACGCGTGCTCCTCAGGGGTGGGACGTGGAGCAGGGTCAGGCGGGGCATTGCTGGGCCATCCGCAGGGTCGGGCTGGCCGACCTGCGCGCGTTGTGCCAACGGCCTTACATTCCGTCACCGCCGCGGGGGGCGGAGACAGGCCGAAGACACCGGAAACGGTGCATGAAACGCGCCATCTTTTCAAGAGCCGCGGGCAACCGTTACATGCATTTTCCGAGATTTACCCGGCACGGACGCCGTTGTGCCTGCTTCTCGGAGTTCAAAGCGGGCTTGCGCGAGCGAAAGTGCAGGCGTTGACCGGCTCGCCGGCGCGGCCCGCGACGGTCGCAGGGGGTGCCGCGCGGCACTCCTGGCAGACCAATTGATAGCACCAAAGGGGTTGTTTCGGTATGTAGTTTCGGTATGCTGCCGTCCCATGGTGTCCGATGCGGCGCAGCAGCTCGGGTTCTCCAGCAAGGCCGAGGTCCTCGCGAAGTCCGAGGAGTTCTGGAACCCGGGCAAGACGAGGTTCTGGGTCTCCTCCGGTGTGGACCTCGTCATCGACCGCCGCGAGGGCTACTTCCTGCACGACATGAGCGGAAAGCGGCTCATCGACGTCCATCTCAACGGCGGGACGTACAACCTCGGTCACCGCAACCTCGAGGTCGTGCGCGCGGTGACGGCCGCCATGGAGCACTTCGACATCGGCAACCATCACTTCCCCTCGATGGCGCGCACCGCGCTCGCCGAGGCACTCGTCCGGACGGCACCGGCCGGCCTCACCAAGGTTGTCTACGCCTCCGGTGGCGGCGAGGCGATCGACATCGCGCTCAAGACCGCCCGTCACACCACCCAGAAGCGCAAGATCGTCAGTGTGATCAAGGCCTACCACGGGCACACGGGCCTGGCCGTGAACACCGGCGACGAGCGCTTCTCCCGGCTTTTCCTCTCCGACGCCCCGGAGGAGTTCCCGCACGTCCCGTTCAACGATCTCGAGGCGATGGAGGCGGCGCTGCGAGGGCACGACGTCGCGGCCGTCGTCATGGAGACGATCCCCGCGACGTACGGCTTCCCGCTGCCCGAGCCCGGTTATCTGCCCACCGTCAAGGCGTTGTGCGAGAGGTACGACGCGCTCTACATCGCCGACGAGGTGCAGACCGGCCTCATGCGCACCGGGGAGCTCTGGGCCATTACGAAGCACGGCGTCACGCCGGACATCCTCGTCACGGGCAAAGGGATCAGCGGCGGGATGTACCCCATTGCCGCGGTGCTGCTGAGCGAGCGGTGCGCGGGCTGGCTCACCGAGGACGGCTTCGCCCACATGTCGACGTTCGGCGGCGCCGAACTCGGCTGCGTCGCCGCGCTCAAGGCTCTGGAGATCTGCAACCGCCCCGAGACGCGCTCGTTGGTGCACTACATCGCCGACTTCATGGGGCGTGGGCTGCGCGACGTTCAGACGGCCTTTCCCGACTGGTTCGTCGGCATCCGGCAGGAGGGCGTCGTCATGGGGTTGGAGTTCGATCACCCCCAGGGCGCCTCCTGCGTCATGCGCCGCCTCTACGAGGGCGGGGTGTGGGCGATCTTCTCCACGCTCGACCCGCGCGTGCTGCAGTACAAGCCGGGCATCCTCATGCCCGCGGAGCTCTGCGAGGAGCTGCTCATGCGCACCGGGACCGCGATCGGGCGGGCCAGGGACGACGCCGTCCGCGACGGGTGGCGGGCGCCCACCCGAATAACGGGGCGAACCTCGGCACGGACTGCGGATCAGCCGCCGCCTCATGTGTCGTCCGCCCGCCCGTCGTCGCGACCCCATGGGTCCGCAGTCCGTCAGGACGCCGGGGGCGCGTATGTCACGACGACGAGCGGACGGCGTGTGCCGGTCCGCACGACGACCCCGGGACGGCAGTCGGCCGCCGGCGCTCCCCCGGCGGCGACCCGATGACGAGCGGCCTGATCGACGGGCCGCTCGGCGACACCGTGCTGACCGAACCGGCCGGGGTCCCGCGCGGCCGCGCGATGCTCGAGCGCGCGGAGTGGGCGGCCCGCGCCTTCGCCCAGTACGACGCGGCGTCCGTCGACCGGCTCGTCCGCGCCGCCGCGGAGGCCGGCGCGGCGCACGCCGAGGAGTTCGCCCGGCGAGCCGTCGAGGAGACCGGCTTCGGCGTCGTCGAGCACAAGGTCGTGAAGAATCTGGCCTGCTCGACGGGCCTGGTCGAGGCCTATGCCGGGCACGACTACGTGAGCGTCCGGGTCGACGAGGCCACCAAGATCGTTGAGATCCCGCGACCGGCCGGTGTCGTGCTGGCGCTGACCCCGTCGACGAACCCGGTCGCCACCGTGCTATTCAAGGCCCTCCTCTGCCTGATGACCCGCAATGCCGTCGTCCTCTGCCCGCATCCGCGAGCGAAGGCCGTCTGCTCGGACGCCGCGCGGGTGCTCGCCGATGCCGCCGTGGCGGCGGGCGCTCCCGACGGGTGCATCCAGTGGGTCGAGGAGCCGTCGATCCCCCTGCTCAGCGCGCTCATGACCGACGAGCGCACTGACGTCATCGTCGCGACCGGCGGCACCGCCGTCGTCCGCGCCGCCTACCGCAGCGGCAACCCCGCGATCGGCGTCGGGCCGGGCAATGTGCCCGTGCTCGTGGACGCCACCGCCGACCTCGCCGCGGCCGCGCGGCGCATCGTCGACAGCAAGAGCTTCGACAACTCGGTGTTGTGTACGAACGAGTCCGTGCTCATCGCCGAGGAGGGCTGCGCCGACGCGCTGCTTCGGCACCTCAAGCACGAGGGCGCCCACCTGCTCGGCGACGACGAGCGGGACCGGGTGCGAGACCTGCTCTTCCCCCGCGGCGAGTTCGACCCGGCGTGCGTCGGCCTGGACGCCGCGGCACTCGCCTCCCGGGCGGGCGTGCGGGTGCCGCCAGGCACCCGGGTGCTCCTCGCGCCGTTCGACCTCGTCGTGCCCGAGGAACCCTTGGCGCGCGAGAAGCTGTGCCCGGTGCTCGGGGTCGTGCGGGTGCCGACGGCGCGACGCGGGATCGATGCGGCGCGCGCGGTCCTGCGGATCAGCGGTGCCGGGCACTCCGCGGCGATCCACTCGACGGACGCGGCGACCATCCTGGACTTCGGCGCAGCCGTGCGGGTGCTGCGGGCCAGCGTCAACGCAGGGGCAAGCCTCGGCGGGGCGGGACTGGAAACCAACCTCGCGCCGTCCATGACCGTCGGCACGGGGTTCTTCGGCCGCTCGAGCGTGGGAGAGAACCTCGAGCCGCGGCATCTGGTCAACCACACCCGGCTCGCCTGGAATGCGGCGGCGGACGTCCGCCTGCCGGACGTCGCCGACGCAGCCGACAGGGTGTGGTCATCCCCCGCCGGCCCCGTTCCCGCCTATCCGTTCGCGTCGAACACCGCTGAGGCGGGCGACCTCGCGGCCCGGGAGGGTGGCGCACGACGGGACGCCGAGGCAGCCGGCGTCCGCGAACCGCTGACCCCCGAGTCCGCCGCGCTCCGGGAGCAGGTCCGGCGCATCCTCATCGACGAGCTGCGCCGCGTCGTGGAGGGCTGATTCGTGGCGGAGTTGCGCTCGTTCATCTTCGTCGACCAGCTGCAGCCCCAGACCATGTGTTACCTGGGCACCTGGATCCGCGGATCGTTGCCGCGGCGCGGAATGGCCGCGCAGATCGTCGAGATCGCACCCGGGCTCGACATCGAGCCGCTCACCGACGTAGCGGTCAAGCATGCCCGGGTGCAGGCCGGGATCCTCGTCGTCGAGAGGCAGTTCGGCTACCTGGAGGTGCACGGGCCGACCGACGAGGTGACGGCCGCGGCGTCCGCCGTGCTCGACGCCCTCGGTGCCGACGCCACGGACGCCGCCGCCCCGCAGGTGCTCGCGTCCCGGGTGGTCACCGCGCTGGACCACCAGCACGCCTTCCTCGTGAACCGCAACAAGATCGGTTCCATGGCGCTTGCCGGGGAGAGCCTTTTCGTGCTGGAGATGCAACCGGCCTCCTACGCCATCCTCGCGGCGAACGAGGCGGAGAAGGCGGCGGACATCAAGGTCGTCGACTACCGGATGATCGGCGCGACGGGCCGGGTGTACCTCACGGGCCGCGAGGCCGATGTCCGGCAGGCTGCCGGCGCCGCGGAGGCGGCGCTCGCCGGGGCTCTGGCGGGGGCGCGATGAGCTCGGAGTCGAGATGAGTCAGGAGTCGAACGGCGCCGCGAGGCGCGCAGCCGCCGCCTCGCACGAGCAGGAGCTCGCGAGCGTCCCGCTGGAGGATCTGCGTTCGGTCGTCCGCGACGTGCTCCGTGACGTTCTGCCCGGACTTGTCGCCCCCGCGGCCGTCGAGGAGGTCCGGATCGCGGACGACGTCGATCTCGCGGCGTTCGTCGCCCGGATCCTCGACCTCGCGGCCGACGCGCCGACCCTCGACCGGCTTCGGTCCGGACGGCACCGGTTCCGGCTGGCCGCGGTTGAGTCGCGCACGCCCCCATTGGCCACGCCCGGGCTGACGGCGGCGTCCGGTCACCAGGGGTCCCCCGGCCACCGCGTCGAGCGCGGCGCCGTCACCGAACGCCATGTCCGGGCGGCAGAGGCGAGCGGCGCCGTCCTCGTCCTGGGATCTCGCGCCGTCCTCACCCCGCTCGCCCGAGATCGCGCCCGAGCCGCGGGGGTCGAGATCGTCCGCGACCCGGCAGTCGAAGCCCCCTGGAGGCATTGATGATCCGCGCACGCGTTGTCGGCACGGTGTGGTCGACCCGGCGGCTCGCCGAGGTTCCCTCCGGCGCCTTTCTCGACGTCGAGACGGACGGCGGCAGCCGCCTCGTCGCGTTCGACGTCCTCGGTACCGGGATCGGCGAGCAGGTCTTGGTCGCGACCGGATCGGTTGCCGCGTCGTGGTTCCAGACCGCGACGGCGCCGTCCGGAACCACGCCCCGGCCGGCACCACCCATCGACGCCCTGGTCATCGGCTCCATCGACGACACCCCGCAACCCGCCTGACCGACGTGACCCCGACCAGCCTGACCCACCCGCGCACCACCGACCGGAGGAGCACGACCATGTCCAGCAGCGCCATCGGCCTTCTCGAGACCAAGGGGTACGTCGCCGCGCTCGCGGCGGCCGACGCGATGGTCAAGGCGGCGAACGTCGTCATCGTCAGCCGTGACACGGTTGGAGACGGCCTCGTCGCCGTCACCGTCCTCGGCGACGTCGGCGCCGTCAAGGCGGCGACCGAGGCGGGCGCCGAGACCGCGTCCCAAGTGGGCGAGCTGGTCTCCGTGCACGTCATCCCGCGCCCGCACACCGAACTCGGCAAGCACTTCACGGTGAGCGGCCAGGAGTCGTGAGCGCCGCACCGTGAGCGGCACCACGAGCCCCTCGACGCCTCAGCTGCGGGTGCACCTGCTCCTGCGTGATCTGCAGCCGCAGTTCGCCGCCTGGCTCGCGACCCCGACCCGGGCGCGCGGCTACCCGCCGTACGCCGGTCAGCACGCGCTTGTCGTGGAAGTAGCGCCGGGCTTGGCGATCCACCGCATTGCCGACCTCGCGCTTCGCGCCGCGCCGGCCGTCGAGCCGGGCATCCTCTTCGTCGAGCGTCAGTTCGGCGTCCTGGAGGTGCACGGCGACGAGCTCGCGGACGTCGAGGCGGCCGGAGCGGCGATCCTCGGCGGACTCGGTGCCTCGGCAGAAGACCGACTGCGCCCGGATGTGCTCTACTCCGACGTTATCGACGACGTGGCCGACACCCACGCCGTCATCGTCAACCGGACACGGGAGGCTTCGATGCTGCTGCCCGGGCAGTCGCTGCTCGTCCACGAGGTGACGCCGGCGCTGTTCGCAGCCCTCGCCGCGAACGAGGCCGAAAGGGCGGCGCCGGGACTCACGCTGGTGGACGTCTCGATGATCGGGGCAGCCGGTCGGCTGTACGTGGCCGGCTCGGCCCGGGAGATCGGCGCCGCGCGCGAAGCCATCGGAACCGCCCTGGACGGTGTGGAGGGGCGTGACCGGCCGAAGGAGCGGGTGTGAGCGCAGAGATCGAGCCGAGCAGGGTGCCCGAGCCGGACGAGGAACGCTCGGGGGACCTCATGGTCACCCGGACGCCGGACGGCGAACCCGCTCAGCGGGCGCGGCTTGAGCTCATCGCACGCGATGCCCTCCGCCGTCACGGGCTGGACCCGGACGCCACCCTCACATTGCTCAACATCAGCGAGAACGCGACATACGCCGTCGACGACCCGGTGACCGGCGAGCGGAGCGTCCTGCGCGTGCACCGGCCGGGCTACCACTCGCACGCCGCGATCCGTAGCGAGCTCGCCTGGTTGAGCGCGCTGCGTTCCGAGGGCGTCGTCCGCACGCCGGAGGTCCTGCCCGCCGTGGACGGCGAGCCGGTCGTCATCGGACGCCATCCCGACGGCGAGCAGCGGCATACCGTGCGGTTTGCCTGGTGCCCGGGTACTGAGCCCGCCGGGGAGCGGCTCGCCGAAGACTTCCGCGAGCTCGGCGCGGTCACCGCCCGCCTGCATGAGCACGCCCGGTCGTGGCAGCGTCCGGCGGGTTTCACCCGCTTCCGGTGGGACTACGACACCTCGATCGGGTCGCGCGGGCACTGGGGGCACTGGCAGGAGGGGATGGGTGTCGGCACGGCGGAGCGGGAGGTGCTCGGTCGGCTCGACGCGACACTGCGGGACCGGCTCGCCGCATTCGGCACCGGCCCGGACCGGTTCGGCCTGATCCACGCCGACATGCGGCTGGCGAACCTGCTTGTCGACCCGGACGACCCGGCGTCCGGCGTGACCGTCATCGACTTCGACGACAGCGGTTTCGGCTGGTTCATGTACGACCTCGGCTCGTCGCTGTCGTTCATCGAACACGACCCGCACGTGCCCGAACTGATCGACGCGTGGGCCGCCGGCTACCGAAGCGTCGCACCGCTGTCGGCGGCCGACGAGGCCGAGTTGCCGACGTTCGTCATGCTGCGGCGCCTGTTGCTCGTCGCGTGGATCGGGTCGCACTCCGACACCGACCTCGCGCTGGAGATGGGCGAGGAGTACACGGCCGTCTCGTGCGACCTCGCCGAGGCGTACCTGGCGAAGCCGCGCACGCTCGGACGTCGCACCTGACATCGGCAGAACCGTTGCACGAGAAGGGACCTCAGCATGTTCAGCTCCGTCACAGGTCGCTCCGTCGTCGTCACCGGCGGCACGAAGGGCATCGGCAAGGGCATCGCGCGGGTGTTCGCCCGTGCCGGCGCGGATGTCGTCGTCGTCGGACGCGACGAGGAAACCGCGCGAGCCTGCGCCGACGAGCTCACGGCGCTCGACGGCGGGACCGTCACCTACGTGCTGGCAGACGTGGCAACGCTCGACGGCTGCCGGACCGCGGCCGCGGCGGCCGCGGAGCGCAACGGGGGCATCGACGTCCTGTGCGCCAACGCGGGGATCTTCCCCGACGCCAAGCTGGCCGACATGACCGAGGCCGACATGGACGCGGTGTTCGGCACGAACGTCAAGGGCACGATGTTCGCCGTGCAGGCCTGCCTGCCCCACCTCACGGCCTCCGGCCGGGGCCGCGTCATCCTCACCTCATCGATCACTGGCCCGGTCACCGGCTTCCCTGGCTGGTCCCATTACGGCGCCAGCAAGGCGGCCCAGCTGGGCTTCATGCGGACGGCGGCGATCGAGCTCGCGCCTCGGAAGATCACCGTCAACGCCGTGTTACCCGGCAACATCGCGACCGAGGGGCTGGCGGAGCTGGGGCCTTCGTACCGCGCGACCATGGAGGCGTCGATTCCGATGAAGCGGCTCGGGGAGGTCGACGAGATCGGGTTCGCTGCCCTCTTCTTCGCCACCGACGAGGCCGCGTACATCACCGGCCAGGCCCTCGTCGTCGACGGCGGGCAGATCCTGCCGGAGTCGCTCGAGGCGCTCCAGAGCGCCTGAGCGCTCCCGGGGCCTTGACAGACGAGGATCGCGGGATGGCAGAGGTCTTGGGGCACGAGCCAGGCCGAGCGCCGTCCGACGGGCCCTCGCTCGGGCCGGCGGCACAGGACGTGCGGAGGCGGCTCTCCGAGCGCATCGAGTCGGGCGCCTTGCGCCGCGGTGAACGGCTCGGCGCTGAACGGGATCTCGCCGTGTCGCTCGGGGTGAGCCGGTCGACGTTGCGCCAGGCGCTGTCGGCACTGGAACGAGAGGGATTGCTGCGCCGGGTGCCCGGGCGCGGCGGCGGGACTTTCGTGGCGTCGACGAAGGTCTCCCGCGACCTGTCGCGGATCGTGGGTGTCCCGGAGTTGCTGCGCGACCAGGGCTTCCTCGCTGGATCGCGCGTCCTGTCGGCAGCGGTCGTGGCGGCCGACGTTCTCACCGCCCGAACGCTCGGGATCGACCGCGGGGCATTCGTTCATGACGTCGTCCGCATCCGGCTGGCGGACGGCGCGCCGATCTCGCTGGAGCACGCCCGTTTCCCTGCCGCGCGCTTCCCGGACCTGCTTGAGCAGCGTCTCGGCGGGTCGATCTACGAGCTGCTGGCCAAGCGGTACGGCGTCGAGCCGGCCGACGCCAACGAGCGCATCGAGGTGATCGAGGCCACGGCCGAGGAGGCAGCGGTCCTCGGCATCGAACCCGGTGCTCCGCTACTGTCGATCACCCGGACCACGCGGGACGCGGAAGGGACCGCGATCGAGTTCTCCCACGACCTCTTCCGGGCGGACCGGACAGTGATCACTGTGCGCACGCGCGGCAAGGTCGGCACGGCACTGTCCGCAGGCGCTCGGTCCCGCCGCCACTGACCCGGTCCGCCCCGTCATCCGCAGGGAGGCGATCACAGCCGAGTCGGGAGCGCACGGATGCTTTACACACGGAAGGCCGCTTTACACACGGAAGGCCGGTTTGGGAGCGCTCCCATGCTCACCCGGACCGGCCTCCGGTGAGTAAAGCGGCCTCCGGTGAGTAAAGCGGCCTCCGGTGAGTAAAGCGGCCCGTGGTGTGTAAAGCTCGCTTGGAACGCACCGCATCACAGCGTCGTCACCAGGTCCGCGCACGTGCACGGGCGATTAGCAGGCGTTCTGACCCACAAAGGGGGTCAGAACGCCTGCTGATCGGAGCGTCACGCGCCCAGCGGATCAAGCCGACCGAGGTAGTAGGCGGATCGTCACCGGCGCTTTGTCCTCCCCCACCACCGTGCCGACGATGGCCGGGCCATGGCGGTCGTACTTGGCGTGGTACGCCTCGTCGATCGCGGCGTGGGCATCGGGGGACGCTTCGGCGAACGTGACGTCGCGCTCGAGGCCGCCCGCTCGGATGCGTCCGGCGCCACTGGCCTTGGCGCGGCGAAACCAGGGATTGTCAGCGCCGTAGGCGGATCGGACGTACAGCTCGTCACCCGCGCGCACAGTCCAGATCGTCACGTACGGGCGCAGCGAGCCATCCGTCCGCAGCGTCGCGATCTGCAGCTCTTCCGCGCCGCCGATCCGGGCAAGTTCATCCGGGGTCCAGGTCGTCATCCCTATCTCCTCCGTTGCCTTGAGGGGAGGCTCCTTGATCAAGTGGACGAAGTTGTCGTGATCATGGCGCACGCCACAGCAACTTCGTCCACATGATCATGACAACGTCCATTTCGCCAGCGTTTCATCCCTTGACCCGGATCTAACACACGGCTGGTGCCTCAGCCGGCCGGACAGGCAACCGACAGCATCCGGGGCAGCTCAACACTCGATCACGTTCACGGCGAGGCCACCCCGCGCGGTCTCCTTGTATTTGGTCTTCATGTCACGACCGGTGTCGCGCATCGTCTTGATGGCCTTGTCGAGGGAGACCTTGTGGCTTCCGTCCCCGTTG
>Ga0081539_10004138_pt1 | contig 16498 bp, 18 predicted proteins | sample TabmetS4T2R2_FD_71023 | JGI IMG/M metagenome (GOLD analysis project Ga0081539, IMG submission 71023) | Tabebuia heterophylla rhizosphere microbial communities from the University of Puerto Rico - S4T2R2 | ecosystem: Host-associated > Plants > Roots > Rhizosphere ...
GACGAACGCGTTGTGCCGCACGTCGGCTGGAGCCGGATCCCGCAAGTGCGAAACCATCCGCTGTTCGCCCACGTTGCGGATCAATCCCACTTCTATTTCGTGCACTCTTATTACTGCGAGCCGCTCGACAAATCCGTGGTCGCGGGTGAAACGGAGTACGGCGTCAACTACGCCTCCGTCGTCGCCCAAGCAAACATCTGCGGCGTGCAGTTTCATCCGGAAAAAAGCCAACACGCAGGCTTGCAGTTGCTCCAGAATTTTGCGCGCCTCAACTAACATCATGCTGGCCAAACGGATCATTCCCTGTCTCGACGTCGACAACGGCCGCGTGGTGAAGGGAATTCGTTTTGTCTCGCTGGTGGACGCGGGCGACCCGGTCGAACAGGGTAAGCGCTACGATGCCGAGGGCGCGGATGAGCTGACGTTTCTCGACATCACCGCGTCGTCCGGCAAGCGCGACATCGTCGCCGAACTCGTGCGCCGCGTCGCCGACGAGGTTTTCATTCCGTTCACGGTCGGCGGCGGCTTGCGAACGGTCGAAGACATCCGCGCGATTCTGCGTGCCGGCGCCGACAAGATCACGCTCAACACGGCCGCAGTCGAACAGCCGCAGTTGATCGGCGCGTGCGCGGAAACTTTCGGCAGCCAGTGTGTGGTGGTGGCAATCGACGCGCGCCGTCGCCGGGCGAACGATCCGAACGGAGGTTGGGAAGTGTACACTCACGGCGGCCGTCGCAATGTGCGTATCGACGCACTCGAATGGGCCACGCGCGCACAGCAACTCGGCGCGGGCGAGATCCTCTTGACCAGCATGGATCGCGACGGCACGCGCGACGGTTACGATATTGAACTAACGCGAGCGGTTTCGGCGGCGGTGCGCATTCCGGTGATCGCGTCCGGCGGCGCCGGCCGGCTCGAACATTTCTACGAAGCGCTTACCGCCGGCGGTGCGAGCGCCGTGCTGGCGGCATCGTTATTTCACTTCGGTGAGCTTTCAATCGCGGACGTGAAGAGTTATCTGCGCAGCCGCGGAGTCGTAGTGAGGTGAAAATAGATCCTCAAGCATTGAAGTTCGATGAACACGGATTGGTACCCGTGATCGTGCAGGACGCGCACACGCGCGAGGTGTTGACGCTGGCTTACATGAATCGCGAAAGCCTCGCGCGCACGCTCGAAACCGGGCAGACGTGGTTCTGGTCGCGCTCGCGCAACGAGCTCTGGCACAAAGGCGCGACGTCGGGAAACACTCAAGAGGTCGTGGCGTTGGTGACTGACTGCGACAACGATGCGCTGGTAGTGTTGGTCGAGCCTGCTGGTCCAGCTTGTCACACAGGTGCCCGGTCTTGTTTTGACGTGCAGCTTCCGGAACAGCATCCGGGCGGGTTGCTGCACGAGTTGTACGAGCTGATCAAGAGCCGTAAGCAGGAGCGTCCGGCGGGTTCGTACACCGCTTACCTGTTCGACAAAGGTCTCGACAAAATACTCAAGAAGGTCGGCGAGGAAGCGGCCGAGACGATCGTCGCCGCCAAAAATGAAGACCGGAAACAACTGGTTGCGGAAACAGCGGACCTGCTTTATCACTTGCTCGTCATGCTGGTGGAACGCGAAGTAAATCTCGACGACGTGCGCGACGAGTTGGCCCGGCGTCGCAAACCTGAAACCGGTGCCACAAAGAGGCACAAGAAGCACTAACGATTTTGCGAACACCGTTATAAGTTTTGTGCTTCTTTGTGGCTATTAATGAGGCAAAGACGTGCGAAGCGAGGCGAGTAACAACGAACTCAATGAGCTGCTCGAATTCGCGGTCGCGCTGGCGCGTGGCGCGGGCGACATCACGCTGGAATATTTTCGCCGGCAGCCGGAGACGAGCCGAAAGGCCGACGGCAGTTACGTCACGATCGCGGATCGCGAGGCCGAATCATACCTGCGGCGTCAGATCGCGAAACGTTTTCCTGACGATGGCGTCTTGGGCGAAGAAGAAGGTGAACACGACGGACGTTCCGGCCGGCGCTGGATCGTCGATCCGATCGACGGCACGTTTGCCTTCGTGCATGGCGTTCCGCTTTACGGCGTGTTGATAGCTTTGGAGATCGACAGCAATCCAAGCATCGGCGTCGTGAATATGCCCGCGTTGAACGAGATCGTTTCCGCTGCGACCGGCGTGGGCTGCTTTTTCAACGGCGAGCCGGCGCGCGTGTCGAGCAAAAGCTCGTTGGCGGATTCCCTGTTGCTGTGCACGAATTTCAGGGAATGCGCGCGCCGTGGCTTTGGGCCAGCCGCCGAACGATTACAACAACGCGCGCGCTCCTGCCGCACCTGGGGCGACTGTTATGGTTACGTGCTCGTCGCCACTGGCCGCGCCGAGGTGATGCTCGATCCGGTGATGAACCTTTGGGACTGCGCGCCGCTGCTGCCGATTCTCGAAGAAGCCGGCGGCACGTTTACCGATTGGAACGGCGGGCGCACGATTCACGGCGGCAACTCGATCGCGACGAATGGATTGCTGTTTGACGAAGTGATGTCGCTGGTGGCAAACAAAGATGCAGATTATCCCGGCAATTGATCTGAAGAACGGACGCTGCGTGCGCCTGACGCAGGGACGCAAGGCTGACGTCACCGTTTACGACGAGAATCCCGTCGCGGTGGCGCAGAGTTTTGCGGCGGCGGGCGCTGAGATGATTCACGTCGTGGATCTCGACGGCGCGTTTCAGGGCGGCGAATCGCGCAACCGCGCGGTGGTGGCGAAGATTGTCGAGGCAGTGGACGTGCCGGTGGAGTTTGGCGGCGGCATTCGCTCGCGCGAGGAGGTGCAGCATCTTTGCGATCTCGGGATCGCGCGCGTGGTTTTGGGCACGCTGGCGGCTGAGTCGCCCGCGCACCTGCGCGAATTCGTCAACCGCTTTTCGTCGCGGATCTGCGTCGGCATCGATGCGCGCGATGGTCACGTGATGACGCGTGGTTGGGAAACAGCGACGCGGGTGATGGCCGTCGAGCTCGCACGCGTGGTGGCTGGTTGTGGTGTCGAGCGCATCGTGTACACCGACATCGCGCGCGACGGTATGTTGAGCGGACCAAACGTGGAACAAACGCTGGCGGTCGTGCGTGCGGCGAACGTTCATGTCACTGCGTCGGGCGGCGTTTCGAGTCTCGACGACGTCAAGCGGCTCCGCGACTTGGGCGAACCGCTGCTCGACAGTGTTATTGTTGGCAAAGCCCTGTACGAAGGAAAATTCAAACTGGAAGAGGCGCTACGAATTGCAGACTGAGTGGGAGCCACAAAGAAGCACAAAAGGCGCAAGGAAAGAAGCAGGGATGAACACGAGGCGCAGAGCACAACGACGAAACCCGGAGACCAGCGGGGATGTCTTGTGCTTCTTGTGCCTCTTGTGGCTACGAGGTTGAGGTAAAGGATGACCGAGAGAGTTTTTGCTGACGGAGTGTTGACTGGACGCGTCGCTTTCGTGACGGGTGGCGGCACGGGTATCACCGGCGGCGTGGCGCGCGCGTTTGCCGAAGCCGGTGCGAGCGTGGCGCTCGTCAGCCGCAAGCTCGAACACCTGCAACCGGCGGCTGAGGCGATCAACGCGAACGGCGGCAAAGCGATCGCGGTAGTTGCCGATGTGCGGCAGCCGGTGGAAGTTGAAAACGCGATCGCGCAGACGGTCGAAGCTTTTGGCCTGGTCGACATCGTGGTGAACGGCGCGGCCGGAAATTTTCTTTGTGCGGCGGAGGAGTTGTCGCCGAACGGGTTTGGCACCGTCGTCGATATCGATCTGAAAGGCACGTTCAACGTTTGTCGCGCAGCGTTTGCGCAGCTCAAGGAGCATCGCGGGCAGATTCTCAACATCAGTGCGACACTGCATTACCTCGGCACGCCGCTGCAGCTTCACGTTTCCGCAGCGAAGGCCGGGGTCGACGCGCTGACGCGGAACCTCGCGGTCGAGTGGGGACGTCATGGGATTCGCGTGAACGCGATCGCGCCGGGGCCGATCGAAGACACGGAAGGCATGAAGCGGCTCGTGCCTGAGCCGGTGAAAGAGCGGCTGCGGAAGAACGTTCCGCTTGGGCGTTTTGGTCGCATTGCCGACATCGAGCGGGCGGCGGTTTTTATTTGTTCTGACGCGGCGAGTTTTATCAATGGAACGGTTTTGGTGGTTGATGGCGGCCACTGGTTAGCGGCAAACCGCATGCTCTAAAAATCCCTTTCCCTTAGCTTCGCGCAAGCGGGAGAAACAGGGAAAGGGGATCGGGGCACTGGTGCGGCGGTCCTAAATAAGCTGAACCAAAGTAACTGAAATGCTGGATCTACAACCCTCATCATTCGAAGCATTCGAACGCGAAGCGCGCCAGGGAAACGTGGTCCCGGTAGTGCGCTCCGTGCTCGCCGATCTGCACACGCCCGTCGGCACGTTCATGCGCATCAGCGGCAACTCGCCTTACGCGTTTCTGCTCGAGTCCGTCGAGGGCGGCGAACGCATCGCGCGTTATTCGTTTCTCGGCGCCGACCCGGACTTCGTGGTGCGCGGCAAAGGCTCGCAAACTTACGTCGAGCGCAACGGCGAAACCGAATCCTTTCCCATCTTCGCCACCGAATGGGTGCGCGACTACTTTCGCCAGCGCAAACTCGCGCGCCGTCCCGGGCTCGTTCCGTTTGCGGGCGGCGCCGTCGGTTACGTCGGTTACGACGCAGCGCAATGGTTTGAACCCGCCCTGCGCAAGGACCAGACTCAACCGCTCGACGGTGGCCCGACTGACGCGTTCTGGATGTTCTATCGAACGGTGATCGCTTTCGATCGCGTCAAACAACGGCTGGAGATCGTCTCGATCGTGCTGACGGAAGAAGCCGGCGGAAGTCACGCGCGCTTGCGGCAACTCTACGACGAGGCAGTCGCGCGCACGCTCGCCGTCGAAAAGATGATCTTCGAGACGGACGCCGCGCCGACACGTCCGCCGATACGCGGGCAAGTGTCGAAGAACATTTCGTTGCAGTCGAATTGGCCGCGGATGGCGTTCGAAGACGGCGTGCGCCGCGTGAAGGAATACATTGCCGCGGGCGATTGTTATCAGGCCGTGTTGTCGCAGCGGTTCTCGGCGGAGTTCAACGGTGAAGCACTGCAAATCTACCGCGCGCTGCGCGCCATCAATCCTTCGCCTTACATGTTCTTCCTGCGCGCGGGCGAAGAGACGGTGATTGGCGCTTCGCCGGAGATGCTGGTGCGTTGTCACGGTCAGCGGCTCGACTACCGCCCGATCGCCGGCACGCGCAAACGCGGCGCGACCGAGACCGAGGATTGGATGTTGAGTGAAGATTTGAAGACTGACGAGAAGGAAGTCGCCGAGCACATGATGCTCGTCGATCTGGGTCGCAACGATCTCGGGCGTGTCTCGGATTACGGTTCGGTGAAGGTCGAGAATTTGATGACGGTCGAGCGTTACTCGCACGTGCAGCACCTCGAGACGAGTTTGCGGTCGCGTCTGCGCGACGGGCTGGATCGCTTCGATGCGCTGGCTTCGTGTTTTCCGGCGGGCACTGTGACGGGCGCGCCGAAGATTCGGGCGATGGAGATCATCCGCGAACTCGAACCCGATCGCCGGGGCATTTACGCGGGCTCGGTTTTGTATCTCGACTACGCCGACAATCTCGATTCGTGCATCGCGATCCGCACGATTGTGTTGCGCGACGGTCAAGCGAGTGTCCAGGCGGGCGCGGGCATCGTGGCTGATTCCGTTCCCGAGCACGAGTACGCGGAATGCGTGAACAAGGCGCGCGCTTTATTCCGTGCGATCGAAATGGCGGAGCGAGGGCTGTGAAGTACTTTCTAACATTTGTTATTGGCTTTTCTTTTATCGGGTTTTTATCCCCCCTTCAGGAGCCGCCGAAAAAGGCGAACACTCGCATTACAGCCGAAACTGCCGCCGATCCGTTCGACGGCGCGTCGGTCGAAAAAATGGCATCACAGTGCGTCACACTCGAAACAGAACTCGGTGCGATCGAGATCGCGATGTTGCCGCAAAATGCACCGGAAGCCGTGCGGAATTTCCTGAACCTTTCCGCCGCGGGCGCGCTCGACACGACCACGTTCAGCCGCGTGCTGAAAGGTTTCGTCATCCAGGGCGGTAACCTGCAAACGAGCGAGAAGTGGAGCGCGGAGCTCGCCAAACGAATGGCGCACAAACTGCCGGACGAACCCGGACTCGTCAAACACGTCCGCGGCATCGTCTCGATGGCGCGTACGGACGAACCGAACAGCGCCACGACGCACTTCTTCATTCTGGTTGCGCCGGCGCCGCATCTCGACAGCAAGTTTGCGGCGTTCGGCACGGTGACGAAGGGCATGGAAGTCGTCGACGCAATCAACCAGGCCCCCGGTGAAGGTGAAAAGCCGAACAAGCCGGTGAGGATTAATCGAGCAGTGGTTGCGCCATGCAAAAAATAGTTCTCGGTTGCGTGATCGTCAGTGGCCTGTTGCTTTGCGCTGGCTGCGCTGACCTGGCTTCGCCGCAGGCGGCGCCCGAATCAGCGCAGCGGCTGCTGAAGTTGCGTGGCTACAACTTCGACGAGAAGAGTTTCTTCGCGGCGGCACAGGCGCGCGACGTGATGGCCATCAACGCGTTTCTCGATGCGGGCATCAATCCAAACGCGCAGGACAGCGACGGCCGCACGGTTTTGATTTCCGCGGCCGCGCATGGCGATCTCGACGTGGTGAACGCGCTGTTGTCGCGCGGCGTCGATATCAACGCGCCGGACAAGCGCGGCTACACCGCGTTGAGTCACGCGACGGAAGCGATGTATGAAGACGTGGTTGACGCGTTATTGAGCCGGCCGGATCTCGATCCGAATGCGAGAGGCCTGAACCGCCGGCCGGCGCTGCTGGCTTACGTCTGGCGCGATAACAAGGAGCGAGTGGAGAAGTTGCTGGCCCATGGCGCGGACGTGAATGCGCAGGATGCTGACGGCGACACTGCGCTGCACGGCGCGGCGCAGACGGGCAACGTCGAAATCCTGCGGCTGCTGCTGGACAAAGGCGCCGCGCCGAACGTGAAGAACCAACAGGGCGGCACGCCTTTGATGTGGGCCGCGGTCTACGGCCACGAGGATGCCGCGCGTTTGTTGTTGAGCCGGGGCGCGGACGCCTCGCTGAAGGACAACGACGGCATTACCGCGGCTGAGTGGGCTGCGCGGAACAAACGTGAAAACGTGGTGCTGCTTTTGCGAGGTAAGCGCTGATGTTGCTGGTTATCGATAACTACGATTCGTTCACTTACAACCTCGTTCAGTATCTCGGCGAGCTGGGCGAAGAGGTGGAGGTGCGTCGCAACGATTGCGTCACGGTGCAGCAGATCGAATCCGAGCTGCGGCCGCAGCGCATCGTGATCTCGCCCGGGCCGGGCACGCCTGACACGGCGGGCATCACGCTGGACGTGATCGAGCGTTTTGCGGGGCTGGTGCCGATCCTCGGCGTTTGCCTGGGGCACCAGGCGATGGGCCAGGCGTTTGGCGGACGCGTCGTGCGCGCGCCGGAGCTGATGCACGGCAAGTCGTCGGAAGTGATTCACGACGGCAAGACGATCTTTGCCGGGTTAACCGATCGATTTCAGGCAGGCCGTTATCATTCGCTGATCGTGGAGAAGGAGTCGTTGCCGTCGTGTCTGGAAATTTCCGCACGCACGCCGGACGACGTCATCATGGGTCTGCGTCATCGCGAGTTGAAGGTTGAAGGAGTGCAGTTTCACCCGGAATCGATTTTGACGGCGGAAGGCAAACAACTGCTGGCGAATTTTTTGCAGCTCTAATCCTCACAGCTCATGGCTCATCGACTGACAGAATTTATTGCGCGTCTCGTTCGGCGTGAAGATCTGAGTCGCGACGAGGCTGGAGCATTGCTCGAGTCGTTGTTGGATGCTGAGGCGACTGAGGCGCAGATTGCGGCGGCGTTGGTGGCGCTGGCCGCGAAGGGCGAAACGGTTGAAGAGTTGACGGGAATGGCCGCCGGCCTTCGTTCGCGCGCCGTCCGCGTCAACGCCAGACATCCTTGTTTCATCGACACGGCCGGCACGGGATCCAGCCCGGCGAAGACTTTCAACATCTCGACGGCCGCGGCGTTTGTGATCGCCGGGGCCGGATTGCCGGTGGCGAAGCATGGCAATCGAGCGGCCAGCAGCAAATCAGGCAGCGCCGATTTGTTGACGGCTTTGGGCGTGAATGTTTCAGCGATTCCCTCCGTCTCTGAGAATTCGCTTAACGAGATCGGAATCTGCTTCATGTTTGCGCCGCTCTATCACGGCGCGACCGCGCGGGTAGCGGGCATTCGCCGCCAACTCGGCATTCACACGACCTTCAACCTGCTGGGGCCGCTGAGTAATCCGGCGGGCGCGCCGCGACAGATCATCGGCGTGTGGCATAAGGATCTCGCGGAACGTTTGGCGCGGGTGCTCGCAGCGCTCGGGACCGAACACTCGTGGGTCGTGCATGGTGAAGATGGTTTGGATGAGATCACACTGGCGGGCAAGACGCACGTGGCGGAAGCGCGTGGCGGTGAAGTGAAAACATTTGAGATCGCGCCGCGTGATTTTGGTTTCGCGGAGGGCGCGCTCGATCACCTGCGCGGCGGTGACACCGAAGCAAACGCGGTGATTGTTCGGGCGGTGCTCTCCGGTGAACGTCAGGACGAAGCGCGCGCGTTGGTGATCATGACGGCGGCGGCGGCGTTGCTGCTCGGCGGCTTAGTGAAGGACCTGCGCGCCGGCGCGCAGCGCGCGGCTGAGGCGATCGATAGCGGCGCGGCGTTGGCGAAGTTGGAACGTTTGGCTGAAGTGACGAACGCGAGCGGGGCATGAACATACTTTCCGAGATCGTGGCGCAAAAGCGCGTGCGAGTTGAGGAGGCGAAGCGGCTGGTTCCGCTGGAACACCTTCGGCGCGAGGCTTTGGCGGTGCGGCGCAGCGCGAAAGATCATGCGCTTCGTGCTGCGTTGCAGCACGAAGGAATCAACATCATCGCGGAGTTCAAACGTCGCTCTCCTTCGAAAGGTGTGATTCGCGCCGGTGCTGACTTGCAATCGGTTGTGCGGAGTTACGAAGCGGGCGGCGCGGCGGCGCTTTCGGTTTTGACTGAAGAAGATTATTTCGACGGTTCGCTGGATGATCTGCGCAACGCGAAAGAATCTGTGGCGTTGCCGGTGTTGCGGAAGGATTTTGTGTTTGATGAGTACCAGGTTTTTGAATCGGCGGCGGCGGGCGCGGATGTGGTGTTGTTGATTGTGGCGGCGCTGGAGGATCGGCAGCTTGAGTCGTTGCGGCGTTTGGCCGAAGAAGAACTCGGGCTGGATGCGCTCGTCGAGGTGCACGATGAGCAGGAAATGGATCGTGCCGCCACCTGCGGTGCGAGGTTGATTGGAGTGAATAATCGCGACTTGCGTACGTTTGCAGTGACACTCGAGACATCGTTGAGACTCGCACGAGTCGCGCCGCCGGAAGCTTTGTTGGTCAGTGAAAGCGGGTTGAACGACGGTTCGGATTTGCGAACGCTGAAGGAACACGGATTTCACGGATTCTTGATTGGTGAGTCGTTGATGCGCGCCGCGGATCCGCAAGTGGCGCTGCGGGATTTGAGAAGATGACGCTCGTGAAGATCTGCGGAATTACGAGTCTCGCCGATGCGCTGGCGGCGGTTGACGCAGGCGCGGATGCGCTCGGTTTCAACTTCTATCCGCGCAGCCCGCGCTACATTTCGCCGGCAAACGCGCGCGAGATAATCGATCAACTTCCCGCCGCGGTCATGCGAGTCGGCGTGTTTGTTGACGAGGAGCTTCCATCCCTGCTCAGCATCGCCAGCGAGGCGAATCTCACGGCGGTACAGCTTCACGGCGAAGAGTCACCTGAGTATTGCAGTAATCTCTCAGAGACATACGTCATAAAGGCGTTTGGCGCCAGAGAGAACCTGGATCTAAACGCTTACGATGTTGACGCGATCATGCTCGACACGAAAGACGACCTGTTGCGCGGTGGTACGGGTCGCGTTTTCGACTGGACTATCGCGCAACGCGCCAACAACTCAGTCCCCCCTCTGTTTCTGGCCGGCGGTCTTTCACCTGAAAACGTCGCCGCGGCGATCGCGGCCGTGCGGCCCTACGCAGTGGACGCGTGCAGTTCTTTGGAGCAGACGCCCGGAAAAAAGAACCACGAGCGCGTGCGTGCGTTTGTAAATGCGGTACGCAGTATTAAGTCTTGACGCTGCCTGACAGCGATGGAGTATTCTAAGCCTTGCCCCAAAACCTGAAACTACCGGAACGCCCTCCCGTGACCAGTTTGTTCGACGTTGTGACCTCTACGGGTCTGACTATGAGTGCGCGCACTGAAAGACGAAACACTGCCAAGGCCGCTAACCGTTCGCGCGGCCGCGTGTTGCTGATCGCAGACGAAGATCAGACGCGCTTTGTGGAAGCCGTGACTGCGCGCGGAATCAACGTCGTGGGCGTCGCGAATGGCGCGGCGGCGCTCGTGTCTCTGCAACGATCGCGTCCGCATCTGGTGGTGGCGAATCCGTCGGCGCGCGGTTTACGAATCAGGGAGCTGGCGCGGATGTTGGCCCAGTCGGACGAAGGAATTCCGCTCGTGCTGGTTGGCTCGCAGCCCGCGACGGTCGAGTTACGGCGGGCGGCGTTGCTCGAAGGTGCGTTTGATTATTTCGAGCTGCCGTTGGAGTTTGAGCTTTTGCTCGAGCGCACGCAGCAGTTGGTCGGGCTGCGGCAAAAGATCGATCGCTTGCGGGCGGATGCGGATCTCGATGCGCTGACGGGTTTGGCGAATCGTCGTCGTTTTCGGGTGGCGCTGGCGCGTGAGGTGGAAAGGTGGCGGCGTTATCGCGTGCCGTGTGCGTTGTTGATGCTCGACATCGATCACTTGAAGCGCATCAACGACCAGTTTGGACATCCGGCTGGTGACGCGGTGATCCGGCAGATCGCGCAAACGTTGAAAGAGGTGTCGCGCGATAACGACACTGCGGCGCGCCTGGGTGGCGAAGAGTTTGGCTTGTTGCTGGCAGGTGTTGATTTGCAAAGAGCTGCGGCGGCGGCGGAACGTTTGCGGACGGTGCTCAGCGAAAGACGCATCGAGGGAGTTGGCACGGTGACGGTGAGCATCGGCGTTGCGAGTTGTCCGGAGAACGCGCCGTCCGAGCGGACTTTGTACTCCGCCAGCGACAGCGCACTTTACGTTTCGAAGAACTCCGGCCGCGACCGCGTTTCCGTGGCGCCGCCATTGCAGGAAAAACTACCCGGGGTTTAATTCTCAACATGCAACCTGATTTACTCGGACATTGGGGCAAGTATGGCGGCCGGTTCGTGCCGGAGACGCTGATGGCGCCGCTCGAAGAGCTGACGGAGGCGTACGCCGCCAGCCGTGACGACGCGTCGTTTCAGCAGGAACTGGCGGAGTTGCTGGGAAACTACGCCGGCCGTCCGACGCCGCTCTTCTACGCGGCGCGTCTGACCGAGCACAGCGGCGGGGCGAAGATCTATCTCAAACGCGAAGACCTGCTGCACACCGGCGCGCACAAAATCAACAACACGTTGGGCCAAGTGTTGCTCGCGCGGCGCATGAACAAGCGGCGCATTGTCGCCGAGACTGGCGCGGGTCAGCACGGCGTCGCGACCGCGACAGTCTGCGCGTTGTTCGGACTGGACTGCGTGGTCTACATGGGCGCCGAAGATATGCGGCGCCAGGCGCTGAACGTCTTTCGCATGCAGTTGCTCGGCGCGGAAGTGCGCGAAGTTAATGCCGGTTCGCGTACGTTGAAAGACGCCATTAACGAAGCACTGCGCGACTGGGTGACGAACGTCGACGATACTTACTACCTGCTCGGCAGCGCGCTTGGCCCGCACCCGTACCCGCTGATGGTGCGCGACTTTCAAAGCGTCATCGGTCGCGAAGCGCGCGCGCAGATTCTCGAACGCGAAGGCCGTCTGCCGAACGTGCTGGTGGCATGTGTCGGTGGTGGTTCGAATTCGATTGGTTTGTTTCATCCGTTTCTGGGCGATGAGACAGTCAGGATGATCGGGGTGGAAGCGGGCGGCAGCGGCAACGAGTTGGGCCAGCACGCGGCGCGCTTCAGCGCCGCGGGCGGCGGACGTCCCGGCGTTTTGCAGGGCACGATGAGTTACGTCTTGCAGGACGCGAACGGCCAGGTTGCGACGACGCATTCAGTTTCAGCGGGACTCGATTACCCGTCGATCGGACCGGAGCACGCGTTTCTGCACGACTCGGGACGCGTCGAATACAGTTCGGTTTCGGACGCCGAAGCGCTGGACGCGTTTCAACTGCTCTCGCGGCTCGAAGGAATCATTCCCGCGCTCGAATCGGCGCACGCGGTGGCTCATGCGCTCAAGGTCGCGCGCGACCTGAGGTCCGATGAGATCGCGCTCGTGAATCTCTCGGGACGCGGCGACAAAGACATTAACTCCGTACGCGAACAGTTGGAGTCGTGACGTTGGGCCGCATTCAGGACGCTTTCAACGAGTTAAGGCAGCGCGGCCGGAAGGGGTTCATTCCGTTCGTCACCGCGGGCGATCCTGACCTGGAAACAACCGCGCAGATCCTGGTCGAGTTAGCGCACGCTGAGGCGACCGTGATTGAACTCGGCGTGCCGTTTAGCGATCCGATGGCGGATGGACCGGTGATTCAGCGAGCGTCGGAGAGGGCGCTAAAGCATGGCCTCGGGCTCCGGGATATTTTGGATCTTGTTGCGGGAGTCAGGCGCAGGATCGAAACACCAATCATTCTCTTCAGCTATTTCAACCCGCTGCTGCAATTCGGCGTGAAGCGACTCGCCGAAGAAGCGAAGGCCGCCGGCGTTGACGGCGTCTTGGTAACGGACCTAAGCCCTGAAGAGGCAGGGGAGTTTGAAAGTGTGCTGCGGGCGAACGGCCTCGACATGATCTTTCTGATCGCACCCACCTCAACGGATGAGCGTCTTAAACTCGTCGCGCAACACGCGCGAGGTTTCATCTACGCCGTGTCGCGCGCGGGCGTGACCGGCGTGCGAACCAGCGTGAGCGCGGAAGCTGAAAAGCTCGTGAATCGCATGCGCCAGTTTTCGTCGCTGCCGATCGCCGTCGGCTTTGGCATTTCGAACGTCGAGCAGGTGAAGGACGTGCATCGTTACGCAGACGCAGTGGTGATTGGTTCGGCGATCGTTGCTGAGATAGAGCGGTTGGAAGGAGCGGCTAACCTGGCGCAAAGACTCGGCGAGTTCGTGAAGGAGTTCAGTTATTAACCGAGGCACACCAGTTCTGATCGTGCTGCACAGCCCGCGCGAAAAATGTTGGGGCCTGCTCGACGAAATCAACGCGGCTGGAGTATTCTTGCGCGGACTCGACTTGAACGCGTTTGACGAGTGGATTCGCTGCGTTATTCACCACGAGCCTTTCATCGGTGTAGGCTCGCTGTTCTTTCCGATGTGGCGCGTCGAACGCGTAGCGAAGGACGAGCGCGCCGGCGGGGTGCTGTCGCTTCGCGAACAAGCCGAGCAGCGGACGGGTTTGAGTCTTGAGGAATTGATGAACGCTGATGATGGTCCATTGGCTTGAGAGTCTTGAACTTGTCTTTTGAACGCGTTACCTCACAACGAACGTCGCGGAGAGGGCTGCGACGGTGCGGTGGTAGATCGTTTCTCCGAAACCTCACCCTCTGGAAAATTAGGCTGTTGCAAGCGTGAAACACTGTTCCATTCTCGCTGTCCTTGTGTTATGCTCTCCTCTCACTGGCGAGCTTTTGGCCGATACAACGATTGCGAGAAGAGGAGCGGAAGAAAGAGATGTATGCCATGGCTGATGACCGGATGACTGGAGATCGCGGCAGGGCAATCGAGGCCGCGTTGGCAAATATTGAAAAGAAGTTTGGCAAGGGGTCGATCATGCGCCTGGGCGAGCGCGACGTGTCCGATGTACCCGCAATCTCGACTACTTCACTCAGTCTCGACGCTGCGGTGGGCGTGGGCGGCGTGCCGCGCGGACGGATCGTAGAGATTTATGGACCAGAGAGCTCGGGCAAAACTACGCTCGCGCTGCACATCGTCGCGGAGGCGCAAAAAGCCGGCGGCGTGGCGGCTTACATCGACGCCGAACACGCGATGGACGCTGATTACGCGGGAAAACTCGGCGTCGACATTGACCAGTTGCTGATTTCGCAACCCGACTCGGGCGAGCAGGCACTCGAGATTGCGGAAGCTCTCGTTCGTTCGAACGGCGTCGACGTGATCGTGGTCGATTCAGTGGCGGCGCTGGTGCCGCGCGCCGAACTCGACGGCGAAATGGGCGACTCGTTGCCGGGTTTGCAGGCGCGTTTGATGTCGCAGGCGCTGCGCAAGCTCACGGCGATCGTTTCGCAGTCCAACACCTGCTTCATTTTCATCAACCAGATTCGCGAGAAGATCGGCGTGATGTTTGGTAACCCGGAAACGACTACGGGCGGCCGCGCGCTGAAGTTTTATTCCTCTTTGCGACTCGATATTCGTCGGATTGGTGCGATTAAAGATGGCGATCGCGTGGTCGGCAATCGCACGAAGGTGAAAGTGGCGAAGAACAAGGTGGCGCCGCCGTTCCGCGAGTGTGAGTTTGACATCATGTACGGTGAAGGCATATCGCGCGAAGGCGATTTGCTGGATCTCGCGGTGACCAATCGCGTCGTGGAAAAGAGTGGCGCGTGGTTCTCTTTCAAAGGCGAACGGCTCGGCCAGGGTCGTGAGAATGCGAAACAGGCGTTGCGGGAGAATCCGGAAGTGCTCAAGCGAATCGAACGAGAAGTGAAGGTGAAGCTGGGAATTCCGGTTCGCGAAGAGGCTGAGCCTGCTTCTGCGCCTACGAGCGCCAAAGCGGCCTCCGCCACGGACAAGAAGTAAAGCGTCCGAACTAAACAATTGAGCGCTCGGCGAGGATGATTTATGCTCGCCGAGCGTTTCTTCGTGCGTCTTGTATGTCTTCGATCCTCATTAAAAACGGCACGCTCGTCACCATGGATTCCGCCAACCGGATTCTTCGTGGTGACCTTTTGATCGTCCACGGGCGAATTGCGGAACTCGGCGCTACGGACCAGAGCGCCGACCTCGTGGTTGACGCAAGCGAGTGCGCCGTAATCCCGGGCTTCGTTCAAACTCACATTCACCTCTGCCAGACTTTATTTCGCGGAGCGGCTGATGATTTAGCCCTAATCGACTGGCTCAAGAAACGTGTGTGGCCCATGGAAGCTGCACACTCGGCCGCTTCGATTGCTGCTTCCGCACGTTTAGGTATCGCCGAGCTTATCAAAGGCGGCACGACGTGCGCGTTGACGATGGAAACCGTCAATCACACGACTGAGGTTTTCAAAGTCGTCGAAGAGACTGGATTTCGTGCGACGGTCGGCAAGTGCATGATGGACAAAGGCGACGAAGTGCCGCGGGCGTTGCAGGAGCAGACGGCGCAGTCGATCGAAGCCTCGCTGGCGCTGCTGGAAGAGTGGCACGGGCGTGCGGACGGTCGCATCCGTTACTGTTTCGCGCCGCGGTTCGCGATCAGTTGCACGCGTGAGTTACTCGAGAAAGTAGCGGAGCTCGCACGCGCGCGCGGCGTGATGATTCACACGCATGCGTCGGAGAACCGGACCGAGTGTGCGCTGGTTGAAGCCGACACGGGCTTGCGCAACATCGCTTATCTCGACAGAGTCGGTGTTAGCGGTCGTCATGTAGCGCTGGCTCATTGCGTTCACCTCAGCAACGATGAGATTCGGATTTTGAAGTCGACGGGTACGAACGTCGTGCACTGCCCGTCGTCGAATTTGAAGCTGGGTTCGGGCATCGCGCCGGTTGCCCAACTTTTAGACGAGGGGATTTCCGTTTCGTTGGGTGCGGATGGCGCGGCGTGCAATAACCGGCTCGACATGTTTACCGAGATGCGGACGGCGGCGTTGTTGCAGAAGGCGCTGCACGGCCCGGAGGTGCTGGCTGCCAGTCGGGTATTGAGATTAGCGACTATTGATGGCGCTCGCGCCGTGGGTTTGGAGGCTGAGATTGGAAGTCTGGAGCCCGGCAAACGCGCCGACGTCGCAGTGGTGAGATTGAACCAGTTGCATACATCGCCGGAGGCCGAGGTCGTTTCCTCGCTGGTTTATGCGGCCGAGGCGAGCGACGTCCGGAGCGTGGTTATTGACGGGCGGCTGGTGATGCACGACCGGGAGCTTTTGACGGTTGATGAGGGCGACGTCGTGGCCGAGGCTAACACTCAGGCTGAGATGCTCATGATTCAGGCCGGTTTAGACGGGGACTAAGCGGATCGCTTGAACCGATTGAGAGGATTCGCTTTAAAATGGCTGTGCCAGCTCGAAGGTAGCGACTGCGGGGGGCGCGATCGGCGGCCGAGCTGGCACTGGCGGGCACTATCAATTTTGAATTGGATGGCGTCTTGACGACCCGGCTGACGTTTGGGCGACAGCCCCACCCGCAACGTTCCGAATTATACACCCCGCA
>Ga0081539_10004139_pt1 | contig 16493 bp, 14 predicted proteins | sample TabmetS4T2R2_FD_71023 | JGI IMG/M metagenome (GOLD analysis project Ga0081539, IMG submission 71023) | Tabebuia heterophylla rhizosphere microbial communities from the University of Puerto Rico - S4T2R2 | ecosystem: Host-associated > Plants > Roots > Rhizosphere ...
CAATCCATCATTGTCGTAACCTTCTTGGAAACCACGTGTCAGTGCCTGAAACAGTGCTGGCAGAGCGTTGACACCTTCAAGTCTGGCGAGTGGAATAGCAACGGCTTCTCTGACAATGAAACTTGCGTCCTGTAGCAAGTAATAGAGATCAGCGATGTGAGATTTGTCGGCCACTTTTGAGATCGTCTCAGACGCATTGAAAATAAGGTTCTCATCGTCGCTCCTTAAATCGTCGATTAATTGTATCCAGCTGTACCATGTCATACCTCATTGCCCAGATAAAGAACTCTTTTTCTCTAAAATGTCGGCAAACCGCTTCGGTGGTACCACGACTCCTTATACCCCGTTTAACTTTGTACTAAATTAGTTATTTTCTAACACTTGCTTCACCTATTTGTGATGCCTCACTTCATAGATGGTTAAATAATGTATATAATCGCAGACCTGGAATGGTCCAGCAACAGTCGCGAGCCCCTCTAATAAATGACAGTGCAGACAGGCGAATGAGCTTGTTTTTGGAGGAACTGGCTATGGGAATGATCGAGAGTATTTTGAGGAGTATTGACTCTCCGGAGCAAGCCAGGCAGATGGCTGAGATTATTGGCGACCCGATAGCCAGGTTAAGTCTGGGAGCATCGCATGGCGATCATAGCGCGCCAGGATGGAGGGTCAGGACTGTCTACGGACTCACGATGTTTGATTATCATCCTCAGCGAGAAGATGGAAATTTCTGGTTCTTCTTTAATCCCTTCATTGACAGGATGGGCATGGTAATTTGCATCATAGATGACGTAGAGGCCAATCGGGAGAGGTATGAGCCTCTTGGTTTCGCCTGTCCAACTCAGGTTATTTATGTCGGGAAAGAAGGAGATCAGAGCCTTCCCGGAATAGAGCCGCAGACTCCCGAACAGCCCTCATGCTAAGAGTATAAATACGAAATCAGACTTTGACCCTGATCTTCCAGGCCCGCCCAGCCATTTGCTCCGCCACAATCTCAACATCGAGAAATTTCCGAATAATTTCGATATTCGTCGTGGTGTGGCGCGAAAGAGGGACCGTTGTAAACGATCCACCACCGCCCAAGACCATCGGAATTAATAATTGATCGGCCAGGTATTCGCCGACTGCAGCGTCAACTGCGATGTATTTGCGATATGCCTGCACAGCTTGCTCGGCTACTTCTTCAGCCGGCACGCCCTTTTCGCCGAACCCGGTGAAGACCTCCGTCACGTTCTGGGCCTGGATTTCAAGAACAATGATATTGCCCGGTCCATGCGAGTTTTCGATCTGTTCAACCTGCATGGCGTCCATCGGCCATGAAGTATAGTGAGCGACAACCTTCAGCTCGCGTTCGGCAATATGGCGCGGCAGATTGGCAATCAACGCTCGTCCGGAGCGCGAAATGATCTCACCTCGCTCAAGCAATTCAAGGCGATCAAACCTTTTCGCCGGCATAATCGTAATCTCGAACTTGCCTCCCCCGGCCGGATAGAATCCGCACCGCTCCAACCGAGCCTCGATTCGCGGCCCCATGCGATTGACCAGCGGCAGAAAGGCATTGACCAGAAAGTCGAAAGGCGGCGCGAATGGGTTGTGTGTCCCGCCCTCCAGGATCAGGCGGGTCTGCCCATCGGCAATCATCAGCGCGGGCAGCACCGTTTGCAGTACGAGGGTTGTGCTGCCCGCGGTGCCGACCGCGAAGGAATATTCACCGGGCGAGATCTGGCCCGGATTGAAAGTTAGTTGAGTCGAGCCGATCTGTGCTCCAACCGCCTCGGCCTGGCCGATCTTGACCGCGGCGTTGACGGCTGTCAGATGCTGGCGCAACAGGCCGGGACGACTGCGCCCGGCCCGGATTTTTTCAATAGTGAATGGTTTGCCCGTCACGAGCGAGAGCGCCAGCGCGGTGCGTAAGATCTGTCCACCACCTTCACCATATGAGCCATCGATTGTGATCATGACGATCTAATCCCATCTATCCTTTGACGCAAACTACTTGTTTGAGCGTATACACAATCTCAACCAGATCGCTCTGCGCTCGCATGACATCCTCAATGGGTTTATAAGCCATCGGAATCTCATCGATGACATCCTCATCCTTCCTGCACTCGACGCCGGCTGTGGCCTTTTCCTGATCGTCGGTCGTAAATCGCCGCTTGGCCTCGTTGCGCGACATCGCACGCCCCGCGCCGTGCGAGCACGACTCGAAGCTTTCAGGATTGCCCAGTCCACGGACGATGAAAGATTGTGCCCCCATACTGCCCGGGATGATCCCCATATCGCCGAGACGTGCGCGCACCGCGCCTTTGCGCGTGACAAAGACTTCTTCGCCATAATGCGTTTCGCGCTCGACATAATTGTGATGGCAATTGACGACGGCTTCGGTCGTGGCAAACTCGGGAACCTCGCCTGAATCCGTGACCGCATCGATCAGCTGTTCCATCATCAGTTTCCGATTGTACATCGCAAATTCCTGCGCCCAGCTCACGGCCTCGACGTAATCGTCAAAATGCTCAGTCCCCTCGTTGAAATACGCAAGGTCTTTGTCGGGCAGGTTGGCAAGGTGCGCCCGCATATCGTTCTTCGCCAGTTCAATAAAGAATGTGCCGATACGATTGCCGACGCCACGCGAACCGCTGTGCAGCATAAACCAAACCTGGTCACTTTCATCCAGGCAAAGTTCAATGAAATGGTTTCCGGTTCCGAGTGTGCCCAGATGGTTGACGTGATTGCCGCGATCCAGCTTCGGGTATTTTTCGGTGATCGCCTTGTACCCGATCTCGAGTTGCCGCCACACGCCGATTTGGCGGCGGGGGATTTCGCCCCACGCGCCCTTGTCGCGCCTGCCACCGTGGTCGGTGCGGCCATGCGGAATGGCCTTTTCGATCGCGCGCCGGATTTTGCGCAGGTTGTCCGGCAATTGGCTGGCGTTCAAAGTTGTCTGCACAGCCATCATCCCGCAGTTGTGAACAAAAACACCGGCTTCAATGGCGAAGTTGTGATACTCCGGCACCGTCAGGCAGTAAACGTCCTCGCTCTCTTCAAGCGGAATGATAGCTACGACTTTGTGGTTATAACCATGCTTCCAGCGTCGATGGTTATGAATGCCAAACCCGCTCCTAACCTTCTCACCGCAGGCTTCACAGGCATAAAACCGGTGTGCGATCTCTTTACTCTTCAGTCTACCACGCTCACTTTTATTGTAAGCAATCAAATGGTCTTTCCCACGTTGACCATTTCCTGCAACCGATTGCTTAAAGTGGTCTGGCCGTTCTTCCATATACCGAAGAATGTTAGCAGTACCGCGGTCGGCTAAGTACCGATAGCCCTCCTCAGTCTGAGCTATTTGAGACAATGCCCTCTTACGCTTTTCTTCAAACTCAGGAGATTGCCAATGTTGATTCCGATCGACCAAATGGCGATGGTAAGAGGAATGGTCGGCAGCACCCATAAACTGTAAGTTCTCCGGTCTGTTGTCCGCTTCATTGAAATTTTTATGATGAATGACCGTCTTCTGTTTATCGAAGCGAGGGATCGGTCCGAGCAACCCAGCACGAGCGACCATCCAGTGAACGCGCTGCCAGTGCTCGGAATAATTCTGAAGGACCCGCACATAACCTTCGCGATCTATTTGTCTATATAAAGGCATCAATGAAGTGCCGGACAATAAACATGCCGCCTCTTCATAAGAGCCATCCCTTAGCATAAAGCGGTGATCGGGAGTGCAGCGGATTTCTTGACCGTTGTCGAGAATCACTTTAACCAAGGGAGCCTGACTGCGAGTCTTCATGGCAGTTGCTTTGGCAGCCACGACCTTTCCCGATTCAGTACAGGAGTAAACGATAATCTCTTTGCCAGCCTCCGCCAGTTCACGAATTGTATATGATTTGCCGTCGAGTAGTGGGATGAGTGTGTCCCCGGTAAAACAACCAATATCCACCCCGACAGCTGCCGGAATGATCGCGCCCTTGGTCGGAATGACGCTGCCGACGGTGGCCCCGATCCCCCAGTGAACATCGGGCATCGCGGCAACCCATTTGTAAACGATCGGTAGTTGAGCGACATTCAGGAGCTGCTTCCTTGCTTCATCCTCCAGCTTCACGCCCTTTGTCCATGCTTTGACTGGAACACCGTTTCCGACTTCGATCAAATTGTATTTCGTTTCAGCCATGATAACGCCTCGCTTCAAATTATCCTCTCTGCCTCTGGAGAGGAGGAGCCGGGTGCTTGAGCAAATAATCGAGCACCCAGCGCGCGCGCCGCCTGACACCTTTGTCCTGATGCTCAAGGCGGCGCTTAAGTTCTTCCCGCAGTTCCGGCGTATCAATCTTACAGGCCAGCCGGCAATAACTGCGAAATTCACGCCTGTCTTCCCTCTCAACGGCGGCGATGACGACCCTCCGCAAGCGCTGCGACCACCGGGTCTTCATCTCCTGGGAATTGATGAATCTGATGAGATTGGCCTTGATGTATCCTGAACCGTGAAACCAGGGATCAGCCTCCAAAAAGTCCACCGCCGTTGATAGGCTGAGCGGCGCTGCCATCACGCGATACCGCAGAGTCGCCCCTAATTTTTGATGGCGCAATTTGCTCATCAGAATTTAATAGAATGTAACTTAAGTTATTTAAACTTAAGCGTGCGGAGCGCGCGCCCAGAAACTGTGGCGTGGGTTTTCAACCCGCGCTACAGTTTGCCACTCGGGCGCAGGTTGAAAACCCACGCCACAAAAGAGGGCCGCAATAATCCAAATAACTTAGGTTACAGACTATTTAACAATCTCACGGCTATAAATTTAAGCCGGCCTCGAGACTTTCGGCTCATTCCCTAAAAGTAATAATCTCTAACTGAACCGTCAAAGCGCCCGCTGCGCAAACAGCACTTCTTGAAACCTGCGCCCGGAGCTGCATGGACAGAGGTCGTTCCGACCGAGCCTTTCGATTAATTCCTTGTCACCGCGGACGGTTCTCATCCCCCGTTTGACCTGGATCTCAGACGGGAAGCCCCTTCGACGTTTGCTCGTCCGTTCGTAAAAAGCAATCTTCATCTAAATGTTTTTTCTTTGCCATGACAACCTCCTTCGAGTAATCGAACAATAATACAGATTTCATCAATATTTCTGCCAAAATCGATCTTGGTGACGACAAGTGATGATGAAACCTCAATGCTCTACCATTGAGCTACGATGCAGGCCGAGACCTTCATCGCCGGGACTCGAACCCGGATCCTTCGCGTGACAGGCGATGTAGTTCCATCGGCATTCGTCACCAAGATCAAAGCGCCCCTTGAAGCTGAGGGTGCTGCTCAATCATTATCGGAGGAAGCGCGCCGAGATTATTGTTTTTGTCATGACGCGCCTCCCGATATTTAAGGGCCGACAAGAGATTGCCGAGACATTGGCCACGTTTCAGGTGAATGTAGTCCCGACAGGCATTCGGCCCGAAGTCAATTCAATCCAGGAATCTGACGGCGCTCTTGCCCGGCGCCAGGTGTTCTGTGTTCATCGCCACGCTGTGCCAGCACTTCAGGACGATGGTCTTGTGATCCGGATGCCAGACGCGCCCACGGATGTATAGTCTGGCGTTGGCGTGCATCTGACTCCAGTTCCAATTCCTGGCGGACGGTTTGTTCCGCAGAATTCCCGCATAAAAATCCAGTGAGACGCCCGCCGGATAGCGCGAACAAACCATCACGGCCTCGCCTCCGGTGCGGTAGGCGTATTGGCACATATGCGACTTGCTGCCATTTCCACGGTTGAGCGCCTCGTTCCGGCGCACCTGGTTCTCGCCCACGACCAGCGCCGGTTCAGGGATGAAGAACCATTCGCCCTGGCGCACGAAGGCTTCATTGCGCCGATGCAGGCGATTCTTAACGCGCTTGACCCGTCGTTCAACGGCCCTTTGCACTTCGGGTGGTTGCAAGGCTACCATCGCCGTGCGCACGTTAGTTATGCCCCCTCCTGGTACCGCACAAACGAACCAATGGCGTTCGTCAAAACCGCAGAGGAATTTCCCACGATCTTCTTGTGACAAGAGCAGCAAATGACGTTGATCCGGACGCAGATCAATTACTCGATAATCGCGCGGATTCGCCGCATCGATTTTGATTTCGAAGTATTCGCCGAATGAGTCGGCGCGAATGTCGATACCGGAATCATTCCTCCAGGGAGTAACGTGTGCATCACCGACTTTCACTCTGGCTCCGATTCCGGCAAAGTGCTTCTTCAGTAATTCAATATCCATAAACCTTCCTTCATCCAGCGAGGCCGGTGGCGTGGCTGAACCGGCTTGATTCGATCGGCGCCGCTGACCTCGCGTTCGTCTGGTTAAAGTGAAATCGATTCAATCACACCGACCCAGTGATCGTTGTTGAGACGCCCCGCAGCAAACTCCCCGATAATAGTAAAGACCTGATCAGAGAATCCGCCGATGTTCAGGATGTCGGCGCGTTCCTGAGCCTGGGTCGTCGCAGAAGGCTGGAGGTCTAAACAGACCATTCGCGCCTTCTGATTGCGACGCTTGAATGCCTCCCACTGACTCATGGTCTCGGTTGCGCTGCCGCCGAAACGGCCATGGAGCGGGGTATCAATCCACGACTCATTGTCTGAAATGTAGATCACCAAATCACCGAAAGCCCGACGCTGGTTAAGCCAGCGTAGCGGCGCGCTGCAATTAGTTCCGCCGCTCGGCAGATTCGCCAGTCTTTCCGTATTGGTCATGACGCTGTCGCATGTATCCAACCGAACCTTGACGACATCGTCCGAAAACGGAATGACCTTAGCTTCCGGATTCTGGCGAATGATGGCCGCCGCTATCAGCGCCGCCACATCCAGGCACTGCACGGAAGTGGTTGCGCCCTGGCGATGGCCGCTGATCGGCGAACGCATTGAGCCTGAGACGTCCGGGAAGACGAAGACCTTGCCGTCGATCCTGGGAACATTGCCGATGGCGACCTCCATCGCATCCTGCAATGCCTCACCGATCATCCGGGGGACATTGATCTTGATCTGGCCGGTGAGGTTCTCCCAAAAGGTCCGTAATCGGCTAAAACCATCGACGCTATCGCTCTCACTGTTAATCATCCGATGGGCGATCAACAGTTGATAAGGGAAGACTCTGGCTCTGGCAATCGCTTGCGGATCGCGTAAACGCCCCGCGATCAGCTCGGCCATCCCTTTTTCCTCAAACACCCCGTGGCGCAGGAAAGTGTTCAGATTCATTCGGGTCATCTGCCATCCGGCGTGTCGTGCCACCTCCGCCCAGTCTTTTCGGCTGAGCGGTAAACTAGTCAACATCTGAAATGGCACCTGGGGGACCTCCAGGCTCTCGCCCGCTTTGAATTGCTCGTACTGGCGGACGAGTGGCGGCAACTCCTCAGCCCGATGGTTGCGCCCGATGAAATATCCGAAGAGAGCCTCGCGACTGGTGGTCTTCGGTTTCGGGTGAATCATCTTGATGATGTCCGCAAACGAAGGAGCCTGCCCAACTGAATCCTTGAAGATCGCCTCATCGCTGCGAGTCTCGAACCACTCATTGATCATGCGTTTGGGCGCCGTCCCGAGTGATTTACGGCCGACCGATCCACTGCGCATGATCTGCACGAAATTGCGCAACATCTTTCCGCTATCAATCACTCGCGGAAATACTGCTTTGAGTAAGCCCTGATCTCTGGCCGACAGAATGGCACAGAGCAATGCCGGCAGATCTTTCATCTGACCTCGCTCGCGCGCATAAATGGCGGTGCGCGCGATGAAATCGGCATCCACCTTTCGGCAAAGTTCGATCACTTGAGCCAGTTGTTCGTCGGCGCTCGCGTAGTACGTTGAATTGAGACATCCGGTCGCCGCGTACTGCGCCAGAGCAGCTTTGGGGGAGAGCGCATAAGCGTGTCCGCCAGTTTCGTTGATCGCATCCGTCTTGGGGAGGGACGCCTTTGGTTCAGATTTGAAAAGTTTCTTGTTCGCCATCGTTCCGGTGCTCCCTTCTCCGTCCACCTCCACGGATGGCCGGCTCATTCTTCCTTACTTTCGTCCACCTTTACTCTTACCCAAAGAGCGACCTTGAAGCCGCTCATTGTTTTCGTCGGCGAACAATAGTGCACGCGTCATACCAGAGGCTCACCGGCACTTCGAAAGGCGGCCAAGTCCCTTTCTAAATACTTCTCTTTCAATGAACTACAATTTTTCGTCAGCATCACACACCTTCTCTGGCGCTTTTATTTCGGTCAGAATATTATCTGAAAAGATAGGTTTTTAGATAATATTCTATGGCTAATAAAGAGACGATCGTGATCGGATTAGTGGGACGGAGCCTCGATAACGGCGAGGGGGCGGAGCGATGGGAGAAATGGCGCCCGTCGGTGGCGATCTGTATGCATGAAGAGTTGCTGGTCTCGCGATTTGAACTGCTCTATGAAGAGAAATTCTGGCGGCTGGCTCAGGTTATCAAGAATGATATTGCTTCGGTCTCGCCGGAGACCGAAGTCATTCCGACGAAACTTTCATTCAATGATCCATGGGATTTCGAAGAGGTCTACGGAGCGCTGCACGACTATATCCAGCAATATAAATTTGATACAGAGCGCGAAGAGTATCTGATTCATATTACCACCGGAACGCACGTTGCTCAGATATGTATGTTTCTGTTGACCGAGGCGCGCTATTTTCCCGCCAAATTGATTCAAACTTCGCCTCCACAGCAACGCAAACAGCGCAGAGCGGCCGGTTCGTTTGAAATCATCGATCTCGACCTTTCGAAATATGATCGCATCGCCTCGCGGTTTCAGCAGGAGCGCGAGCAAAGTGTTTCGTTTTTGAAATCGGGCATAGCGACGCGCAATAAGAATTTCAATCGACTGATCAATCGCATCGAAGAGGTCGCGATCCGTTCTCACAATCCGCTGTTGCTGATGGGGCCGACCGGGGCCGGCAAATCCAGGCTCGCCCAGCGAATATATGAGTTGAAAAAAGCTCGCCATCAGGTGACAGGCGATTTCGTCGAGATCAATTGCGCGACCATTCGCGGCGACGCAGCGATGTCGGCACTCTTCGGCCACGTCAAAGGCGCGTTCACGGGGGCGCTGCGCGACCGCCCGGGTCTGTTACGGGCAGCCAATCACGGCGTCTTGTTTCTGGATGAGATTGGTGAACTGGGACTCGACGAGCAAGCAATGCTCCTGCGCGCCCTTGAAGAGAAATCATTCCTCCCATTGGGAGGCGATCGAGAGGTTAAGAGTGATTTCCAATTAATTGCCGGGACCAATCGCGACCTTTCGATGATGGTTCGCGAGGGGAGATATCGCGAAGACCTGCTGGCGAGAATCAACCTCTGGACCTTTCGCTTGCCCGGCCTGCGTGAGCGAACCGAAGACCTCGAGCCCAATCTGGAATATGAACTGGATGAATATGCGCGGCGCAACAAGACACGCGTGACTTTCAGTCAGGAAGCGCGTACTCGCTTCTTGAAATTCGCGACCTCGCGCGAGGCGACCTGGCAAGGCAACTTTCGAGACCTGAATGGCGCGATCATCAGGATGGCGACGCTGGCGCCGGGAGGGAGAATTTCGGTTGCCGTCGTCGATGAGGAGATCGAACGGCTCATGTTGATGTGGTCGGCCCAGGCGATACCGGAGGGAACCGAGGCGGAAGAAGGGCTTGAAGAATTGCTCGGTCGTGACAGACTCGGCGAGATTGACCTCTTCGATCGAATTCAATTGGCGGAGGTGGTCAAGGTCTGTCGCCGGGCACGTTCGCTTTCAGAAGCCGGGCGCACTCTGTTCAGCCTTTCGCGTGAACGAAAAAAGACGACGAACGATGCAGATCGGCTGCGAAAGTATCTGGCGCGCTTCGATCTCTCGTGGGAGCAGTTGAAATAACGAAAATTATCTTGACCCAAGCAACACTGATGTCCAACTGGTTTCTGATCCAACGGTCAATTACATCACATAATAGTTAGATCGATGTCCGGAATTGATTGAATCGGCCTTGGCAATTTAATAGCTGGCAATCACCGTATATTTTTCGCCGGCCGGATTCTCGATTCTCACCCATTCGCGTTGGGGATCGAAATCCTTCCATTTAATTCCATTCACGATCACGGCTCGCATCTGTTTTTCATTCGGATGCCGCAACCTCAGGATCAGTGTGCGCGGCCTTCTTCGCCCGTGGAGAGCAATGTTCGCGAGGATTTCGCCGGAACCAGCGCGGCTCTCGATCGTCAAGGAGATATTATCGAAGTAAGTGGGAGCCTGCTTGATCTCGATCTTCTTTCCGTGTTCCAGCCATTTGCGCGGCGTCGCCTGTGCCAGCAAGAGGCTCTGATCATCCATTTCGCGAATCAACATTTGCCGGTACAACTCGAACCATGCGCCGCTGGTGCTGGGCGGGCCGAAAAACTGTCCTTGAGACCAACGGTGTTCAACCGGCTCGAAGACCGAATGACTGAAAGCGCTCGCCATATAACTGTAGAAGGCCCGGATCGCAGCTTTCGGATCATCGCGCAGCAGATAGGCGGTCGATTGCTGGTGATAGACCGGTTCATCCGCAATGCCCCACCCGTTCAGAAACAGATTGTCTTCGTGATCGGACAGAAGGAAATCGGCCAGATCGCCCTGCGGCGAGAGCGCATTCAACCGCACCAGGTGCACCGGGCCGGTGTCCACATCGGCGGGATACCATTGATCGAGAAGCCGGCCGGAAGACGTCGCTTCACCGGGGACATAAGGAATCCAGGTGTGATCGCGGAGCTGAACCAGAGGAGAACGGGCCGAGGCGGCGCCGAACCCATTCTCAACAGCTTTGTGAATGGCCCGAGCCGCGTTGCTTACCTCCGCTGCGCGAGGATGCCCAATCTCTGCCAGCGCCTGTCCGAACAACTTCAGGCCGGCATACATATATGCTTGATTGAAAGCCCACACTCCCTCGCCGGTCCCATCATTGAGCGGGCCGGTAACCAGCCCGCGCGCCGGCCCTTGTCGAGAGTCGGCATCCTTCAACTGTTGCATACACCAATCGAGGGCCTTCAGACTTTGAGGCAAGACGCGATCCAGCATCTCGCGATCATGCGTCAGTAAAAAATGCTGTGCTACTGCGTATAGCATTCCCGGCGTATACGCCACCCAGTTGGCATAGCCGTTGATATGCCCGTTCTCTTCCTGGTTGTTCCGGTATTGCGCCAGCAGTTCTTCCAACGAAAGATCGTGATAACCACGCAAGTCATAAAGCATGTAATCAACATAGACGGCATGGTTCACCGGCCAGGGAGTGCCGGACTGGCCATATGCTGAGTTCGAATACGGCAGATCAATCGCAACGTCCGTGCTCATCCCACCGTGCCGCCGCGGCAGCCGCAGGGCATGCCAGAGGGTCGCGCGGAACAGGTTATTGACGGCATCTTCCGGCACATGAAACTGGGCGCCGCGAGCCACATAAGCAGACCAGTAATCGAGGGTCGTGGTGCGCGCCGCCTCGAAATCGATGGCGCTAAGCGTCGCCTGGTCGCGGGTCCCAACCGGAGCCGAGGGCAGTTTAACGACGAATTCCCTGGAACCGCGCGCGGGCAAGTCGACAAAGACCGTGGCATCAATCCTCTTCGACTTCCTTTGAAATTCCCGCGTGCCGTGCCATTCGAAATCCCGCTCAACGCCTTCGATCGTCAGCAATACGCGGCGATAGGCGGTATCGAAGAAGACCACGCTGTTTCCATTCCGTTCGGCAATGATGTTGGAATTGATGAACGGCGCGAATTCACGACGGTGAATCATTGTGAGCGGAATCCTGCGAACTGCGTTCTGCAGGTTCGTCGCCTTCATCTTCTGAAGGAGAACCATCGCGATGTCTCCCCGGCGCTCTCGGGGCGGGCCGTTGAGAGGATAGGCGAACTGCTCCACTTCATAACGAACGCCGTCTTTTTCGAAGACCGTAGTGATCACGGGCAACCCGTCCTTCAGACTCTGTCCCCGATAGGTTTGAGTGATCCCCTGGGCAATGTCGCCGACTCCGAACCAGAACTGAAAGCGGTCAGGATTCCCCAGGTCATTCCATATGCCCGCTCCACGATCAATTTCGAACTTTGCAATCGCGCTATCCCAGGTTAAGCAAACGAGATGTCCCGGTCCTTGTTGATGTGGATTTGTATAACTTGGGTTCCCCATATCTTCCCAACGTTCCTGATACTGTTCATAACTCGCTTCGGGCTCTCGTTGCACCTGGTCGAGAATTCGCCGGCCTTTCCACACCGCCAATTGCTGCAGATGCTCTGCAAATGGGACGCCCGGATCGCCAATGGTCAGGTAAACATGAAGAGCAGGAATCCATAATGCCTGATGATCGAGCAACTGATCGACGCTGAAGGTAAAGCCGCGAGTGCCTTCCGGATTCATCAAGACGGTCAGTTTAGGTGCATTCGGCCGGAACCCCGGATCGCCGGTGAGGCGCTGCACTGTATCAGCATCGCTCCGTGCAATCAGACTAGCCCAGCTCTCCTGCAGGCTCTGCAATCTCTGGGCTGGTCCTTTCGGATAGACCAGCGTGAAGCTCAGCGCGTCGATATCACCTGCCCCGGCACTGGTTCTCCACACGCTCTGCTCACTGCCTTCCCCCGCGCCACCATCCCCCGCCTCGAAAGACTCACTCTTCACTTCGCGAGTTTCCATGCCCGGCGTCGCCGGAACAAGCTTAAAGTAATATGGAGAAGCGGCCGCCGCCTCATGACCCCATGAAATCCGGACCTTCACTTGCCCGCGAGGTTCCATCGCCAACGCCGGTAGTAAAAAAATTGTCAGAATCGGAGTCACCCAACATTTCACAGTATTAGTCATACTTTTACTCTGTATCTTTCAAGCGCAGCTTCATCGACTTCTACCCCCAGACCAGGTCCCTGTGGAACGGCCACATAGCCGTCCTTCATTCGAATGGGATTCAGACAAATCTCCCGGCTCAAGGGGCCGGTAGTGACGTTAAATTCGACAAAGGTCGATCGTTGCATGAACGCGTTCAAATGCAGCGAAGCGGCTGTCAGCAGATCGGAAATCCAGGCATGCGGAATACAGAGGCGATTATGCAGTTCGGCCAGATGGACGATCTTGCGTGCGGTGGTCAGCCCTCCGCAGCGAGAGATATCAGGTTGAACGACATCAACCTTTCCACGTTCGATGAGGGTGCGAAATCCCCATTCGGTAGCTTCCTGCTCTCCGCAGGCGATGAGGATATCAACGGCATTGGCGACCTGTGCGTATCCGTCGTAATCTTCGGGATGTAACAGCTCTTCGACGAAATATGGGCGGTAAGGCGCCATGCGCCGAACCAGATCAATCGCTTCTTTGGGAGTCCGCTGCACATACCAGCCCGTGTCGATCAATAGATCGACGTCTTCTCCGAGCGCTCGGCGTGCACTCTCCACCAATTCGATATCACGACGAAGGTCTTCACCAAAAACGCCCCATCCGAATTTCACTGCGGTGAATCCCTGATCGAGATAAGAGCGGCATGCCTCCGCCATCGCCGCAGGCTGTGGACGAAAGAGCGTGCTCGCATAGGCCCTCACTTTGTCGCGATGGCCGCCGCCAAGCAGCTTATAGACGGGCCTGCCGGTGGCTTTCCCCATAATGTCCCAGAGCGCGATGTCGATGCCTGAGATCACCTGGATCGCGGCTCCTCGCCGCCCGTAATAAACGGTGGCCATATACATCTTGTGCCAGAGGCGCTCGACCTCAAATGGATCTTCGCCGATGAGCACTGATTTCAGACCCTGGAAACCAGGCGTTACGCCTTCGGACGGGGCTTCCACAATGGCATGCGCCACATGCGGCTGTGTCTCGACATCAGCGTAACCGGTAATCCCGGCATCCGTCTGTACTCGGACGACTGCCAGATACTTAATGCCATAAGCTTCCCCGCTCCCTTCCGGAGCTTGATATGAACCGGGAGCTTTCAGGATCAGAACCTCGACGTTTGTAATTTTCATGCTGTCCTTGTCATCAGATGGAGGTCTCGTCTCCGATCACATAAAGGGTAGATCCCTTCTTCACCACAGCCCCAAAATAGAGCGCGATGACGATGCCCGTTCGATGCGCATAGACCGGCACGGCGTCCGATGAATGATCAGTAAAATCGTGAAGTCTGCCGATCAATTGCCCCTCCCTCACTTCCAGACCAGCGCTCACCACCGGTTCCCAAATACCATTGCGAGGACATGGAATGTAGTCCTTCAGCTCCGCTGCCTCGACGAGGCGAGGTCGCGTCTTACGATTCCGGTCGATCCTGATCACCTCTTCGCGCAATAAACCGTAATGGCGCAGGACGTTTTTGATCCCTTCATAGGCGTGCTCCGTTCCGACGCGACCGACCGCCTCGGCGCAACCGAACTCACCTCCGACCGCGATCTTGCCTTCATCCTCGGCTTCATCGGTGAGCAGGCCGGAAGCCATCGCCCGCGTATAGATGAAAATAAACGGGGTATCGAAGAGGCGCGCAACCGCGGCGGTCTCCGCCTGCAACGCATCGTCAGCGAGCCGGTGAAACGAAGTACAGAGCGGGAAGACGGCCTCGCGCCCGCCCGCATGAAGGTCGAGCACGACTCTCACTTGAGGAAAAATATGGGTCTTCACGAAATCTGCGATGCGGTACGACACCGTGCCACGGCGCTGGCCGGGGAACGCCCGGTTCATATTGACGCCATCTTCGGGTGATGATCTCACCCCTGCGACACAGGCGCTCTCGCTCAATTGGGGGATGAGGATCACGCGGCCCGCCATCGTTGCCGGATCGAGATCGCAGCAAAGGCGCTTGACCGCAACCTGGCCTTCATACTCGTTACCGTGCGTGCCGCCAAAGGCGGCGACGCCGAGCTCGCCTCCGGCCGATTCCAGACCATTGATGACGGTCATCGGTAAGAGTGAATAACCCCAACTGGAATCCAGGTGAAAAGCAACCTGATAGTGATGCTTTCCAGGCCTGGCAAAATCGATCTGATTTGGATCACGAACGATATTCATCTCGAATGCCCGATTTCACAGAACTCCGTACTTGTTATAAACGTCACGAAGAAAAGCGCCGCGTATCAGTTCGGCGCGTGAATCGTTTTCGCGCGTGGCCTTCTCGGTGGCCAACCGAATAACTTCGTTAACCACCTGTCTGGGTACCACCACCACGCCGTCCTCGTCGGCGATGATCAAATCTCCGGGATTGACCAACACCTCTCCGCATTCAACCGGGATGTTGTAATCCGTGACGATTCCGCGCCCTTTCGAATCCAGCGGCTTGATGCCTGCGGCATAGACGGGAAACCCGAGCGCCTCGATCTTCCTGACATCTCGCACCAGGCCGTCAACGACGGCCCCTCTCGCCTCTCTCGATTTCGCTGCCGTGGAGAGTAACTCGCCCCATGGAGCATTGCGTTTGGATTGCTGTGTCGAGACGATAACCACTTCACCGGGCAGGATGCTGTCAACGGCCTCGATCTCGCGCCCGTAAGGATCCTCAGGAATATGATAGACATCAGAGCAGGCAATCGTTCTCGCCCACCCCGCGAACCGGCAATGAGGATGCACGGGCCGCAGGTATTCACGCATTGCTTGTTGCCGCAGACCAAGTTCGTCAAGCGAGTCCGAGACGACGGCGGTATAAAGGTTTCTTTCGATAAACAGACAGAGATCGAGTGATGCCTCGATCTTTGGCGGTTCAGAATAGCTGGTGTGGTCTTCCATATGGTTTGAACTGAAATTTCCCATCTAAAAGAGCGTTTTTAAGTTCTGATTTGAGCCTGCGAAGTCAGCAAAAGCATGAAGCCGGTGGCGCGAGCTACCGGAGAATGTCATGTCAAGACTAACTGAGGCTCAGCAGTGCCAGGGAAAAGATGCCCAGAGCAATCCCGGCAATCCCGGCTTTGCCAATCTGCTCTTTGAATACCAGGACACCGGATAGAACAACGATGAGCAGCCCACCTGCCAGAGTTACCGGGTAGACGACGTTTCCAACCAATCCTCTGGAGAGAGCCAATCCGAGAAAGGTCTGGCCGCAGACGCTGAAAAATCCCAGCACTGCGCCAACAATCATCTCTTTGACGGTTGGCCGTCTAGCAGCCCGCAGGAACAAAACAAGTACAAAGCAAAGACCGCTCAGATACCAGAAGATCAGATATCCCTTGGTGTGCTGTGAAGCGAGACCCTGATCGGCCAGAATCCGCAAGCCAAATGGAGAGAGGCCGTTTAAGACAAATGCGATGATCATCAATCGAACCCACATAGCTAATCTCCCTCGCCGGCAGTTGGACTGACAGTTATCCCTTCCAACTCCACGCCTTTATTCCGCCCCTGATAGCGATCCCACCAGAGCAATATCAATGAAATCAAGATGAGCAACAGGACAACTACTTTCCGCCCGTTGACAGGCTCACGATAAACAAGAATGGCATCGCTCAAATCTCGCTTCCGTGAGCCTCGAAATGACTTCACACTTTCATTAGACACACCTCTCCCTTTGCGATTTCACGCTTGAAAT
>Ga0081539_10004140_pt1 | contig 16491 bp, 17 predicted proteins | sample TabmetS4T2R2_FD_71023 | JGI IMG/M metagenome (GOLD analysis project Ga0081539, IMG submission 71023) | Tabebuia heterophylla rhizosphere microbial communities from the University of Puerto Rico - S4T2R2 | ecosystem: Host-associated > Plants > Roots > Rhizosphere ...
GGCCGCGCCGGCCTGTTCTCGCTGACCGTGCTGCGCGGTTCGTTGCCGACCCGTGATTTCCTGGCCGAACTGACCCGCGAGATCTACAAGATCGGCGCGCGCTCGCTGCCGATCATCGCCGTCGGTGGCGCCTTCGTCGGCCTGGTGCTGACCCTGCAGGGCTACCGCACGCTGACCACCTTCGGTGCGGCCGACGCGCTGTCGACCCTGCTCGGCCTGTCGCTGTACCGCGAACTGGCACCGGTGCTGACCGCGCTGCTGTTCATCGGCCGCGCCGGCAGCTCGATCGCCGCCGAACTGGGCCTGATGCGCGCCACCGACCAGATCAAGGCGCTGGAGCTGATGGCCATCGACCCGGTGGCCAAGGCCGTGGCACCGCGCTTCTGGGCGGCGGTGCTGACCGTGCCGCTGCTGACCGGCATCTTCTGCTCGCTGGCGATCAGTGCCAGCTACTTCGAGGCCGTGCACGTGCTGGGCCTGGACAATGGCGTGTTCTGGTCGGCGCTGCGCAACAGCGTCGATTTCTGGGACGACTTCGGCGTGGCGATGCTGAAGTCGGCGATCTTCGGCGGCACCGCCGCGCTGGTGGCCGCCTACGTCGGTTTCCATGCCGAGCCGACCATCGAGGGCACCTCGGTGGCCACCACCCGTGCGGTGGTCAACGCCTCGCTGCTGGTACTGATGTTCAACTTCGTGCTGTCGGCAATGTTGTTCACCTAACCCCTCCACCGGCGGTGCGCAGGCGCGCGCGGCCACCACGACTCGATCAGGTATTCCACATGGCCATCCGCGGTCCCAGACTCGAATTTTCCGTCGGCGCCTTCCTGCTGCTGGCCCTGGCCTCGCTGCTGGTGCTGGCCGTGGCCTCGACCAACCAGCGCTGGAGCTGGGGCAGCCAGGGCTACGAGCTGAAGGCGCGCTTCTCCCAGGTCGGGCAGCTGCGCAAGCAGGCGCCGGTGAAGATCGGCGGTGTCACCGTGGGCCAGGTCGCCGCGATCGACCTGGATCCGGTGAAGTTCGAATCCATCGTGACCCTGCGCATGGACAGCAAGGTCAAGGACCTGCCGGCAGATACCTCGGCCGGCATCTTCACCAGTGGTTTGCTTGGCGAGAGCTATATCGGTCTTCAGCCGGGCGGTGACCCGGACGTGCTGAAGGCTGGCGACGAGATCGTCTTCACCCAGCCGGCGGTGGACCTGATCCAGCTGGTTGGCAAGTACATGTTCAGTGGCGGCGCCGGTGGCGGCGCTGCTCAGAAGCCCAACGATGGCGCGCAGGCGCCTGCAACGGAACCGCAACCATGAAAACGAAACTGATCCCGGCCCTGCTCGCCTCGGCGCTGCTGCTGGCCACGCCGTTCTTCGCCCAGGCCCAGGCCGCCGCCCCCGCTGCCGCTGCGACGCAGGGCCAGGCCGGCAAGGTGGTGATCGATGCCAGCACGCGCATCCTCAACACCCTGCAGCAGCGCCGGAGCGAGTTCGGCAGCAACCCGGCCAGCCTGCGCAGCTACATCGACAGCGAGCTGAACCGCACCTTCGACCGCGACTATGCCGCGCGCCTGGTGCTGGGCCCGCACGCCCGCGGTGCTTCTGACGCGGACATCAAGCTGTTTGCCGATGCCATGGCCGACAGCCTGATGCAGCGCTACGGCTCGACCCTGCTCAACATCCAGGGCAAGCCGAGCTTCCGCCTGAAGGGTGAGAGCCCGCTGCCGGGCAACCGCGGCGTGCGCGTGAGCACCGAACTGGTGCGCGCCGGCAGCGAACCGACCCCGGTCGAGTACTGGATGCGCAACGTCAACGGCCAGTGGAAGATCTTCGACGTCAACATCGAAGGCATCTCCTACGTGCAGACCTTCCGCAACCAGTTCGATACTCCGCTGCGCCAGAAGGGCATCAAGCAGGTGGCCAGCGAACTGCACAGCGGCAGCATGCAGGCCGGGCCCGCGGGCAATGGCAAGTAACGCACTGGCGCTGCTGGAAGGCGACACCCTGCGCCTGCGCGGGGTGCTCGACCGTGCCGCGGTGATCGCGCTGTGGCCGCAGCTGCAGGCCCTGCCGGCCAAGCTGGCACGGCTGGAACTGGGTGAGGTGGAGCGCGTGGACAGCGCCGGCCTGGCCCTGCTGGCTGAACTGGCGGCCCGTGCGCGCAAGGCGGGCCACCTGCTGGCAATTGCCGGCGCGCCGGCCGGCTACAACGAGCTGAGCGCAGCCTACCGGCTGTCGCCCGACCTGGATTTCAACGCTACTTCTGCTGCGAGCTGACATGAACGTCGTACGCACTTTCCCCCTGATCCTCCTGGCCACCGCCCTGACCGCCTGTGCCGGCAAGCCCGCGCGCAGCGATGCACCGGTCGCCAGCACCGTGGTCGCGGCCAGCACGGTGGCCGAGGCACCGGCGGCAACCGCCGATACCGGCGGCGCCGACGCGACGCCGGCTGCAGCCGCGGCCACTCCACCGGCGCCTTCCGCACCGTCGCCGGCTGCGTCGGCACAGGGCGCAGAGACCAGCGCGGCGAAGACCGCAACGGCCACCGCCGCCGGGGGCGACGATGATTTCGACGCCCTGTATGGCGGCACCGGCACCACCAGCAGCGCTGCGGCCTACGATCCTTGGGAACCGTTCAACCGCAAGGTCCACACGTTCAACAATGCGGTCGACCGCGGTGTGGCCCGTCCGCTGGCCACCGCCTATACCCATGTGGTGCCGCGCTTCGCGCGTACCGGCATCAGCAACTTCTTCAGCAACCTGCGTGCGCCGGTGACCATCACCAACCAGCTGCTGCAGGGCCGCGGTGCCGACGCGTGGGACAGCCTCGGCCGCTTCCTGATGAACAGCACGCTGGGCATCGGTGGCCTGTTCGATCCGGCCAGCAAGGCGATGGTGCCGCGTCGCAATGAAGACTTCGGCCAGACCCTGGGTGCCTGGGGCTGGCGTCGTTCGCGCTACGTGGAGCTGCCGTTCTTCGGCCCGCGCACCGTGCGCGACGTGTTCGGCCTGGCCGGTGACATCCCGTTGTCGCCGATCCGGCGCGTCGAGGAAGACAAGATCCGCATCGGCCTGCAGGGCCTGCAGCTGGTCGACACCCGCGCACAGCTGCTGGCGATCGACGATCTGCGCGACACCGCAGTGGACGAATACGCCCTGGTCCGCGATGCGTGGATGCAGCGCCGCAACTACCAGATCGAGAACGATCTGCGCAGCAAGCGCGACCGCGGCCATGACGATGCCAATTCGCCGATCCCGGTCGATGCGATGCCGATGCCGCAGTGGACCCACTGAAGCCCTGCATCGGCGCATGAAAAACCCCGCCTTGGCGGGGTTTTTCTTTTCCGCTGGGTGCCAACCGCGGCTGGCACGCCTTGCTCAGGCCGCCAGCGCGGCCTCGATGGCCTCGCGCAGGCGTGCATCGTCGGCGGCCACGTCCGGGGCAAAGCGTGCGACGACCTTGCCATCACGGCCGACCAGGAACTTCTCGAAGTTCCACAGCACCGCCGGTGCCGGATGGATCGGGATCTCCTTGCTGGCCAGGCGCTCACGCAGCGGGCCTTCGCCGATCGACTGCGGCTGCGCGGCGGTCAGCTGCTGGTACAGCGGGTGGGTATCCTCGCCGGCCACGCTGATCTTGGAGAACATCGGGAAGCTGACGTCATAGGTGAGCTGGCAGAACTGCTGGATCTCGGCCTCGCTGCCCGGCTCCTGGCCGAGGAAGTTGTTGGCGGGGAAGCCCAGCACTTCCAGGCCCTGGGCGTGCTTTTCCGAATACAGCGCCTGCAGGCCTTCGTACTGCGGGGTCAGGCCGCACTTGGAGGCGACGTTGACCAGCAGCAGCACCTTGCCCTGGTAGTCGGCAAGCGAGGACGGCTGGCCGTCGATGGTGGTGAGGGGAATGTCCTGGATCGGGGTACTCACGCGGGGGCTCCGGCTACGTCGGGAAATGGCCGACCAGCATAGCGCCGCGCGATGCCGGTAGTGCCGGCCGCTGGCCGGCGATCGTGCGACCGTTCGCATGGGTTCATGAGGCTGCCGGCCAGCGGCCGGCGCGAGGATCAGTCCACGCAGAGCGTGCCCTGCGCCTTGCCGTCGTCGATGCGCTGGCGGCAACCGAAGTTCTGGCTGGCATCACGCTGGCAGGTGCCTGTCGCCACGGCGCCGGCCACCCCCTCGCCCGTCGCCAGGCACTGGCCGGTGCAGTCGCTCTTGCGGCTGCAGGCCTTGCCGGCATCGGCATAGGGAATCACGCACTGCTCGCGCTGCAACCGGCCGAGCCGCTGCAGGGTGCCACCGGCAGCCTGGCAGTCGACGTCGCGCGCTTCGCGATAGGCCTCGGCGGCTTCAGGGCTGGTGGCCGTGGCCTGCGCGGTCGTGTCCACGCTTGGTGGCGCGCTGCTGCAGGCGGCAAGCAGTGCGGTCAGGACAAGGCTGGTGCAAAGGGGCAGGCGCATCGTGGTACCGGATCGGGCGGGCAGGCCGCCAGCATACGCACCGGCGATGCAGGCGACGTGTCGGCGCCGGTCAGGCCTCCTCGCCGTCGCTCGCCTCTTCCTCGGCCGTGGCATCTCCCTCGGCCAGGTCGCCCAGCAGCGACTGTGCCTGCTCGGCGGCCAGCGACTCGACACCCCGCAGGCGCCGTTCGATGGCGCGTGTCTTGCGGCTGGCCTCGCCGATGCTGCGCCCGACGGTGGTGATCTGCTTCTCGGCCTTCTCCAGGATGCCGGCGAACTTGCCGAACTCGCTCTTCACTGCGCCCAGCAGGCTCCATACCTCGCTGGAGCGCTGCTCGATGGCCAGCGTGCGGAACCCCATCTGCAGGCTGTTGAGCAGCGCGGTGACCGTGGTCGGCCCGGCCACGACCACGCGGTGCTCGCGCTGCAGCAGATCGACCAGTCCCGGGCGCCGGATCACTTCGGCGTACAGCCCTTCGGTGGGCAGGAACATCACTGCGAAATCGGTGGTATGCGGGGGTGCGATGTACTTGTCGCAGATCGACTTGGCCTGCACGCGCACCGCGCGCTCGAGCTGGATGCCCTGCAGGCGCACGCCCTCGGCGTCGCCCTGCTCCTGCGCGTCCAGCAGGCGCTCGTAGTCCTCGCGCGGGAACTTGGAGTCGATCGGCAGCCACACCGGAGTATCGCCGCTGCTGCGTCCCGGCAGGCGTACCGCGATATCGACCATCTCGCCGCTGTCCGGCCGCACTTTCACCGCACGGGCGTATTGCTCCTGGGTGAGTGTCTGCTCAAGGATGTTCTCCAGCTGCACTTCGCCCCAGCTGCCGCGGTTCTTGACGTTGGTCAGCACGCGCTTGAGGTCGCCGACGCCGGTGGCCAGCTGCTGCATCTCGCCGAGGCCACGCTGCACCTGTTCCAGGCGCTCGGAGACAAGCTTGAAGGAATTGCCCAGGCGCGTCTCCAGCGTGGACTGCAGCTTCTCGTCCACGGTATGGCGCATCTGCTCCAGCTTCTGCGCGTTGTCGTTCTGCAGCGCGCGCAGCTGCTCTTCCAGCGTGGCGCGCATCTCGGCGATGCGCTGTTCGTTGCGCTGGGTCAGCTCCTGCAGGCGCAGGCCGAGGCTTTCGGTCAGGCGCTGCTGCGACTGCGCGCCTTCCTCGCGGCCCTTGCGCGCGTCATCGACCAGGGTCTGGCGCAACGCACCCAGCTGGGTATCGGTACGCCCGGTGAGTTCCTGCAGCTGCTGGCCAAACGCATGGATGCGCGCCTCCTGCTGCTGACCGAAGGCCTCCAGCTGGCCCCGCAGCTCCTGCAGGCGCTGTCCCGTCAGCGCGGCGCCGCGCTGCTGGCTGTCGGCAGCCTCGGCACGCGCCTTGCGCGCATCTTCGCCCAGCGCCTCGCGCAGCAGGTCCAGGCGCTGGTCGGTACGGGTGGACAGATCGGTCAGCGCGCGGGCGAAGCCATCGAGCTGTTCGCGCAGCTCGCTGCGCCCGGACCGTGCCTCCTCGCGCACCGCCTGTTCCAGGCGGTCATGCGGGGGGCGGCGCAGCAGGGCGACCAGTTGCAGGATGAGCACGGCCAACAGCAGGCCGGCAATGAGCAGGGATTCGGTTTGCATGCGGCAAGTGTAGGCTGGCCCAGTCTCAACTGCTGCGCCAGGACCATGCTTGCCCTGTACGGAAAGCCCACCTCCATCAACGTGCGCAAGGTGCTCTGGCTGTGCGCCGGCCTCGACCTGCCCCTGCACCACGAGCCTGCGCCACCCGCGGACCTGCTGGCCACCCTGAACCCGAACCGGCAGGTGCCGGTCCTGCGTGATGGCGAGTTCGTGCTGTGGGAGTCCAACAGCATCTGCCGCTACCTAGCGTCCCGCGCGGGCCGTGACGACCTGCTGCCCCGCGCGGCACAGGATCGTGCGCGGGTCGAGCAGTGGATGGACTGGCAGGCCAGCGACCTCAACAGTGCCTGGCGGCACGTGTTCATGGCACGCGTGCGCCAGCATCCGGACTACCCGGACGATGCCCGCGCCGAGGCCAGCCTGGCCCAGTGGAACCGCTTGATGGGCGTGCTTGATGCCCAGCTGGCCGCTGGCGGCTACGCCGCTGGCAGCACCTTCACCCTCGCCGACATCGTGCTCGGGCTGTCGACCCAGCGCTGGCGCAGCACACCGGGCCACACGCCGGCGCTGGCACACGTGGGCGCCTGGTTCGAGCGCCTGCGCCAGCAGCCCGGTTTCGCCGAACACGTCGACAACGGCGTGGCCTGAGGCGGGGGTAAGAGCCCTTTCCCGGGCGGAAAGGGCTCTTACCCCAAGGGCGCGGGAACGACCCGGCCTTACCAGCCTTCCAGCACGATCTTGCCCTTGGCACGGTGGCTTTCCAGCAGCGCGTGGGCGCGCCGCAGGTTGGCCGCGTCGATGCGCCCGAAGTGCTCGCCCAGCGTGGTCTGCAGCACGCCGGTATCGACCAGCTCGGCCACCCGGTTCAACAGGTCGTGCTGGCGCTGCATGTCAGCGGTGCGGTACAGCGGCCGGGTGAACATCGACTCCCAGTGCAGCGACAGTGCCTTGCGCTTGAGCGCCATCACGTCCACCTGGCCCGGGTCATCGATCAGGCCGAACTGTCCCTGCGGCGCCAGCAGTTCCACGATCTGCGCGTAGTGCTGGTCGGAATGGGTCAGGCTGGCCACGTGCTGCACCTCGCTGATGCCCAGCCGCGCCAGGCCCTCGGCCAGCGGCAGGCGGTGGTCGATCACATGGTGGGCGCCCATCGCATACACCCAATCCTGGGTCTCCGGGCGCGACGCGGTGCCGATCACGGTCAGCCGGGTCAGCTTCCGCGCCAGCTGCACCAGGATCGAACCGACACCGCCGGCAGCACCGATCACCAGCAGGGTCTGGCCTTCGCCACCGCCCTCGGGGATGCGCAGGCGGTCGAACAGCAGCTCCCAGGCGGTGATCGCAGTCAGTGGCAGCGCGGCGGCGGCGGCATCGTCGAGGCTGGCCGGCTTGCGGCCGACGCTGCGCTCATCCACCAGCTGGTACTCGGCATTGCTGCCCGGGCGATCGATGACGCCGGCGTAGTAGACCGCGTCACCGGGCTGGAACAGGGTCACCTCGCTGCCCACCGCGTCGACGATGCCGACCGCATCCCAGCCCAGCACGCGCGGGCCGTCGGTGGCCACGCCGCGGCGGACCTTGGTGTCGACCGGGTTCACCGCCACCGCGCGCACCGCCACCCGCAGGTCGCGCGGGCCGGGCTGCGGCAGGTCCAGTTCAATATCGATCAGGGCCTGCGGATCATCGATCGGCAGGCCGGCGTGGGTGTAGGCAATGGCGCGCATGGCAGCGGTCCAGTGGGGAAGGAGGCGACAGGTTGCGCCGCGCGCGCGCCGGCAGAAAGGCGCAGAATCGGGCAGGACTTTCACTCCAGCAATGAAAATGATCCGCTTCGACGACCTGCAGCTGTTCGTTCGTACCGCCGCGCTGGGCAGCTTCTCGCAGGCCGCCCGCGAGGCCGACCTGCTGCCCGGCCAGGTTGCCGCGGCGGTGGCGCGGCTGGAACGTGAACTGGACCTGCGCCTGTTCGTGCGCACCACCCGCAGCCTGCGCCTGACCGGCGAGGGCGCGCTGTACCTGCCGTATGCGCAGGAGGTGCTGGCCACCCTGCGCGAGGGCCAGGCCCGCGTACAGGGCGAGGACACCGAGCTGCATGGCACCCTGCAACTGTCGGCGCCGTCGGACTTCGGCCGCAACCTGCTGCTGCCCTGGCTGAGCGCGTTCCGCGCGGCGCACCCGCGGCTGCGCCTGCATCTGCGCCTGTCCGACGAAGTGGCCGATGTGTTCCGCGACCCGGTCGACGTGGCCATCCGCATCGGCCACTTCGACGATGCCAACTACGTGGCCCTGCCCCTGCTGGAAGGCAACCGGCGCGTGCTGGCCGCCTCGCCCGGCTACCTGCAGCGGCGCGGCATGCCCACGCGGCTGGATGAGCTGCGCGAGCACGACTGCCTGGTCTACCAGCTCAGTGGCCGCGCCTACGATCGCTGGTCGTTCGAGGTGGACGGACGCCGCGCCGTGATCCCCGTGCGCGGCCCGCTGGTCTGCGACGACGCCGACGTGGTGCGGCGCTGGGCCGTGGCCGGTGAAGGCATCACCTACAAGTCCTGGCTGGACCTGCGCGAGGACGTGCTGGCCGGGCGCCTGCAGGTGCTGCTGGACGGCGTTGGCAGCAGCATCCCATTGCAGCTGGTGTGCCCGCACCGCAAGCAGTTCTCGCCCGCGGTAAGGCAGCTGCATGCGCAGCTGCGCCAGCACCTGCAACCGTTGCTGTCTGGGATGCCGGTTGGCCCCACCGGCCCCCTGTCGCCTGCCGGGGCGCTGGCCGACAATGGCGGCCCCCCGTAACAAGAGCGCACCGCCATGCCGTGGATGGGCATCCAGGACCTGTGGACGTTTCTGGTCGCCGTGCTGGTGTTTCTCGCCCTGCCCGGTCCCGGTACCTTCACCCTGTTGACCGCCACCGGCCGTGGCGGCGTGCGCGGCGGCTACACCGCACTGGCCGGCCTGCTGGTCGGTGACCAGATCCTGATGTGGCTGGCGCTGGCCGGCGTGGCCGCGCTGCTCAAGGCCAACCCGCTGGTGTTCCACGCCGTGCAGTACCTGGGTGCGGCCTACCTGGTGTGGGTCGGCATCGGCCTGCTGCGCACGCCGAAGCACCAGGGCAGTGATGCCGGCCCGATCCGCATGCAGCCGGGCCGCTACTTCCAGCAGGCGATCCTGGTCAGCCTGCTCAACCCGAAGGCGATCCTGTTCTACATGGCGTTCCTGCCGTTGTTCATCGATCCGAAGGCGCACCAGGGCATCGCCACCTTCGCCGCGCTGGCCGGCATCATCCTGGTGGTCAGCATCGCCTACTGCTCGATGCTGATCGGCGTGGGCAACCTGGCCCGTCGCCGGCTGATCCAGCACCCGCGGATCAGCGATGCGCTGCGCCGCGTGGCCGGCCTGTTCCTGGTCGGGTTCGGCATCCGTCTGGGGCTGAACGGCTGACAGCGCAGGCTCGACGCTACGCCTGCCGGCCTAGGTGGGCCCCGTCCCGCCGTGCAGTCCTGCGCGCAGATGGTCGATGAACACCCGCAGCTTCGGTGCCATGTGCTCGCGCGCGGGGTAATACAGGTGGAAGCCGGGGAACGGCGGTTGCCAGTCCTGCAGCACCGCCTGCAGGCGCCCGGATGCCAGGTCATCGGCCACCAGTGACGCGAACCCCTGCGCCATGCCGAGCCCGGCCAGCACGGCGCCGTGGGCCAGCTCGGCATCGTTGAACACCAGCCGGCCGTTGACCTCGACCTCCAGGTCATGGTCATCGCGGCTGAACTCCCAGGGCATCAGTCGGCCGTTGGCGCGGCGGTGGACGATGCATGCATGGCCCTGCAGTTCGTGCGGGCTGGCCGGAATGCCGTGCTGCGCGAAGTAGCCGGGCGTGGCCACCACCACCTGCCGCTCCGGCGGTCCGATCGGCACTGCGATCATGCCGCGCGCCAGTGACTCGCCGAGGCGGATACCCGCGTCGAAGCCTTCGGCCACCAGATCGGTCAACGCCGGCTCCACGCACAGCTCCACGTCCACCTGCGGATAGCGCGCCAGGAACGAAGGCAGTGCCGGCAGCACCCGGCGCTCGGCCACGATGCGTGGAAGGGTGATGCGCAGCTTCCCGGCCGGAACCGCACGCGCGCTGTCGAGGTCGGCAAACGCCGAATCGATCTGCTCCAGTCCGCCGCGTACACGTTCAAGGAAGCGCGCACCGTGTTCGGTCAGGCCGACCCGGCGCGTGGTCCGTTGCAGCAGGCGCACGCCCATCCGCGCCTCCAGCGCGCGCACGCTCTGCGACAGTGCCGAGGTGGAGATGCCCAGCGCATCTGCGGCGCGGGTGAAGCTGGCATGGTCGGCGACGTGAACGAAGGCGACCACCGCCGACAACGGTGCGGAGGGATCCATTGTGAAGCCACTCTTCATGGTGAGTCCGGTGCCATCCAGTTTATCCACAGGAACGGTCGGCCGATGCTGTGCCTCCCGGCGGTACCGCCGCCTCCCTGTGAGACCCCCCATGTCGCTGGACCACTACCGCCTGCTCGGCCGCTCCGGCCTTCGCATCAGCCCGATGGCACTGGGCACGATGACCTTCGGCGCCGACTGGGGCTGGGGCGCGGACGAAACCGAGGCTCGCCGCATCTTCGACACCTACGTCGAACGTGGCGGCAACTTCATCGATACCGCGAACAACTACACCAACGGCAGTGCGGAAACCCTGCTTGGACGGTTCGCCCAGGGCCAGCGCGACCGGCTGGTGATCGCCAGCAAGTACACCCTCGCCACCGTCCCCGGTGACCCCAACAACGCCGGCAACCACCGCAAGAGCATGCTGCGCTCGGTGGAGGACAGTCTGCGGCGGTTGGGGACCGACTACCTCGACCTGCTGTACCTGCACGCCTGGGACGACACCACCGGCGTTGACGAAGTCATGCGGGGCTTCGACGACCTGGTCCGCAGCGGCAAGGTGCTTTACGCCGGCATCTCGGACACGCCGGCCTGGCAGATCGCGCGCATGCAGACCCTGGCCGACCTGCGTGGCTGGTCGCCGCTGGTGGCGCTGCAGATCGAGTACAGCCTGATCCAGCGCAGCGTCGAGCATGAACTGCTGCCGATGGCCGATGCGCTGGGGCTGGGCGTGGTGGCGTGGTCGCCATTGGGCAGCGGCGTGCTGACCGGCAAGTACAGCACGGCCGACCTCGCCAGCGCCGAGGCGTTGCCAGCCACACCCGGCGGGTCGCGCCGCAGCGTGGCCCTGATCAATGGTGCGTTGACGCCGCGTTCGCTGCAGATTGCCGGGGACGTCGCAACCATCGCTGCCGATCTTTCGCATTCGCCTGCGCAGGTTGCACTCGCCTGGTTGCTGCAGCGCCCCGGCGCCGGCGCGCTGCCGATCATCGGCGCCCGCACCCTGGCGCAGTTCGAGCACAACCTGGACGCGCTGCAGCTGGTGCTGCCGGCCGAGGCCCTGGCCCACCTCGATGCGATCAGTGCAGTGGCACCGTCGTTCCCGCACGATTTCCTGCGGATGCCGTTGCCGCGGATGCTGATGAGCGGCGGCACCCAGCTGCGGCCGCGCGGGCGCTGAGGGCATGGCAGGCAGGGCGGGCTATGCTGGCCCCCCTTCTGCAATGGATGCGCGTGGATGGTCCGCCTGACCGGCTTCGCCCTGACCCTGCTGTTCGCCGGCACCGCCTCTGGCGCCACCGTGCAGGACCATCGCTGCCTGACGGGCGGCCGCAACGACAGCATCCACCTGGAATGGCGCTGGCTGGATGACGACGTGGCCGACGTGCGCTACGCCGGCCAGCGCGGGCGCCTGCCCCTGCGCCGGGTCTCGATGGAGAGCACGGTGCTGGCAGAGGATCGTCCCTACCAGTTCGACAGCGTGTGGGAAGAGCGCATCGACGGCCGCCTCAACGGCCGTTACCTGCTGAGTACCCAGGGCGCGCTGGTGCTGGACCTGAGCTATGAGCGTGCCCGTGACGGGCGCAGGACCTCTTTCCACGATGACGTCGAGGCCTGGCAGGAAGACGGCTGCCACTGGCCCGCCCTGCCCTGACGTCGCTCGGCGCGGGGGTCCGGCCTGCTTTATGCCGATTCCGGCAGCCTGATCGCGGTGCAGCGCGCGGCACGTCGGGTATGACCCCCGTCAGTGGCAATGCTGCGCTGCGTTCGGTCACACTCGGGAACTTGTCGTTCTCAGTCACCCCTTCCGAGGCCTGCATGTCCCTGTTCCGGCGCAAGTCCCTAGATTCCGTCACCGTCCACGAAGCCGGCAGGCGCCTGATCCCGACGCTCAGCTGGCCGCACCTGATCGCGCTGGGCATCGGTGCCATCGTCGGTACCGGCATCTACACCCTGATTGGCGTCGGTGCCAACCTGGCCGGCCCGGCCGTGCTGATTTCCTTCGCCATCGCCGGTGCGGTCTGCGCCTGTGCGGCGCTGTCCTATGCCGAGCTGTCGACGATGATGCCGGCCGCCGGCAGCGCCTACACCTACAGCTACAGTGCGCTCGGCGAGGTGTTCGCCTGGGTGGTGGGCTGGAGCCTGATCCTGGAGTACTCGCTGGTGGTGAGTACGGTGGCGGTGGGCTGGTCCGGCTACTTCGTCGGCTTCCTCGAATGGGTGCACACCCAGTTCGGCTGGAACGTGCACCTGCCAGCCTGGCTGGCGGCCGGCCCGCACGTGGAAGGCGGCATGATCAATCTGCCGGCGATCATCATCACCTGGCTGGTAGCCGGCATGCTGATGGCCGGCACCAAGGAGAGCGCTACGCTCAATGCGATCCTGGTGGTGTTCAAGCTGATCGCGCTGGCGATCTTCGTGGCCGTGGCCCTGCCTGCGTTCGACAGCGCCAACCTGCAGCCGTTCATGCCGTATGGCTTTGCCAAGTCGATGGGCCCCGATGGCGTCGAGCACGGCGTGATGGCGGCAGCGGCGATCATCTTCTTCGCCTTCTACGGCTTCGATGCGATCTCCACCGCCGCCGAGGAAACCAAGAACCCCGGCCGCGACCTGTCGATCGGCATCATCGGGTCGATGATCGGCTGCACCATCGTCTACGTGCTGGTGGCGCTGGCCGCCGTGGGTGCGATGAGCTACGCGGTGTTCGGCCACAGCGCCGAACCGCTGGCGCTGATCATGCGCCAGCTCGGCCATCCGACCGCCGCGATGGTGATTGGCGTGATTGCGATCATCGCGCTGCCGACCGTGCTGCTGGCCTTCCTGTACGGCCAGAGCCGCATCTTCTTCGTGATGAGCCGCGATGGCCTGCTGCCGCGTGGCCTGTCCAAGGTCAATGCGCGCACCGGCACGCCGGTGGCGACCACGCTGTTCACCGCCGTGGTGGTGTCGGCGCTGGCCGGCGTGGCCCGCCTGGACGAGATCGCCGCGCTGGCCAATGCCGGTACCCTGGCCGCGTTCACTGCAGTGGGTATCTGCCTGGTGGTGCTGCGCCTGCGCGAGCCGAACCGCGAGCGAACCTTCCGCACACCGCTGGCCTTCGTGGTCGGCCCGCTGGCCGCGCTGGGCTGCATCTACCTGTTCATCAGCCTGCCGCACACCACGCAGTTGTACTTCCTGCTGTGGAACGTGGCCGGCCTGGTGCTGTACTTCCTGTACAGCCGCCGCCACGCACTGATCGCGAAGTAACCGGCTCGCCGGTCGTGCCGGCCGCTGGCCGGCACCTCCCATCCTGTTGATGCGGGCAATGCCGGCCAGCGGCCGGCACGACCGAAGGGCGGTCAACCGCCCTGTTTTGCCGCGTAATCCTGCGCCTGGCGCATCACCCGCAGCAGGTTGCCGCCCCAGATGCCGGCAATCTGCTGCTCGGTATAGCCCTTGCGCAGCAGCCAGGCGGTGATCTTCGGCAGCTGGCTGACATCGGGCAGGTCGCTCAGGCCACCGCCGCCATCCCAGTCCAGGCCGATGCCCACGTGCTCGGGGCCGACCACCTTGAGGATGTGCTCGAAGTGGGCGAAGAAATCATCCAGGCTGGCGTGGCGCACCGGGTGCTCGTGGTCCAGTGCCTGCTCGGCCTTCAGCAGGGCAACACCCTGCTCGATGCCCATGCCTTCCCAGCCGCCCAGCTGCTTGCTCAGCGCTTCTTCGGCCTGCTTGCGCTCGGGCGTCTTCGCCGTGTCGATCAGGTAGCCGCCATAGGCGTTCACCTGGATCACGCCGCCGGCCCTGGCCAGCTTGCGCAGGCGCGCGTCATCCAGATTGCGCGGATGGTCGTAGACCGCCTTGGCCGAGCTGTGCGACAGCACGAACGGCACCGGCATCATCGCCAGCAGATCGTCGAACACCGCGTCCGAGGCATGCGACTGATCGATCACGATGCCCAGCTTCACGGCCTGTCGCACCAGTTCCTTGCCGGCCGGGCTCAGTCCCTTCCATTCCGCGCCCTTGGGGTCGGTGGCCGAATCGGCGAACTCGTTGTTGGCGAAGTGCACGGTGCTGAGCAGGCGCAGCCCGGCACGGTGGTAGAACGAGAGCAGGCTGGGGTCGTCCACCAGCGGGCTGGCGTTTTCCATGCTGATGTACACCACGCGCTTGCCGGCGGCCTTGATCCGCGCGGCATCATCGGCGGTCAGTGCCAGCGCGAAGCGCTCGGGATTGGCCGCCAGCATTTCGCGGATCTGCATCAACCGCTGCAGGCCATGGTCACGCTCGGCCAGATGCGCGGCGGCGCTGCGGTCGCCCTGGTCGGTGTAGATCGCCCAGAAGCCGCCATCCAGCGCGCCTTCGACCATGCGCGGGTAATCCACCTGCGAAAGGGCGTTGCGGTCGTGGCGCTGCTCGATGTCAAAACCGGTTCGGCCGAAATTGGCCGGTGTATCCAGATGGCTGTCGAGCGTGACCAGGCGCTGCTGCAGCGCCTTGGCACGGGCCAGTTCCTCGGCGCTGAACTCGATGGCGTGGGCCGACAGCGGCGCGCACAGCGCCAGGGCGAGCACGACGGACAGGGGGCGCAACGAAGGCATGGGCTCTCACCGGCATTGGGAAGAGCCCGACCATAGCGCTGCGGCCTGCTGATTTGTAGAGCCGAGCTCACGCTCGGCTCTACAGCGTCACGCGGTCAGTCCACCACGCGGCAGAACACGGCCTTCAGGTAACGCGATTCCTGCACGTGGGCCATGAACGGGTGGTCCGGACCGGCGCCGGCCACCTTCAGGATCTGGATCGTGCGGCCGGAGAAATACGCCGCGCGGCGCAGCATGTCGAGGAACTGGTCCTCGGCCACCAGGCCGGTGCAGGAGAACGTGGCGAACAGGCCGCCCGGCTTGACCACGCCCAGCGCCAGCTTGTTCATGTCCAGGTACTTCTTCAGCGCAGTGATGACCTGGTCGCGGTCGCGGGTCATCTTCGCCGGGTCCAGGATCACCACGTCGTACTGCTCACCGCGGTTGGCGGCGTCGCGCAGCCACGGGAAGATGTCGGACTGGATGAACTTCGGGCGCACGTTGTTCAGGCGCGAATTGCCCTTGGCGATCTGGATGACGTCCTCATCGATGTCGATGCCGACCACTTCCGAAGCGCCACGTGCTGCTGCGTACACCGCGAAACCGCCGGTGTTGCAGCACAGGTCCAGCACGCTCTTGCCTTCCACCTGCTGGCTCAGCCATTCGCGGTTCTCGCGCTGGTCGGCGAAGAAGCCGGTCTTGTGTGCACCGGCCGGATCGGCGCGGAACTTGATGCCGTACTCGGTGATCACCGCCGCTTCAGTGGTGGTGTTGCCGTGGAAGTCGAAGCTCTCCTGCTTCTGCACGTGCTCGTCGGCGAAGCTGTGGAAGCGGCAGCCGGGGAACTGCTCGCGCAGGGCGTCGTAGATCCATTCGCGGTGGCGGAACATGCCGGCGGCGAAGAACTCGACCACCACCAGGTCGCCGTAGCGATCCACCACCAGGCCGGACAGGCCGTCGCCTTCGCTGTGCACCACGCGCCAGGCATCGGAGACCGCATCGAGCTTCAGCACCTCACGGCGCAGCGACACCGCCTGGGCGATCTTGCGCGAGAACCAGCCGGCATCCACCGGCACGTTCTGGTCGGTTTCAAGGATGCGCAAGGCAATGCGCGAGTGCCCGTTGTAGAACCCGCGGCCGATGAATTCGCCATCAATGCCGACCACGTCGACGATGGAACCGGGCTTGGGCCGGACGGTCGGCTTCTCGACCAGTTTCTGGAAGATCCACGGGTGGCTGGAGCGCCACGCATTCTTGAGGCGGACAACGGGAAGGGGGGTATTCATCCGCTCATTGTAAACCGGGCGCCGGGGTCAGATCCCCGCAGGGGCTCTGACCCCAGTGTGGCGACGGCCCCGGGGTCGGAGCCCCGTGGGGGATCCGACCCCGGCAAACCGGCATTTGACGGCGGCCCGGCCAGACGGCAGAATCGGCGCCAGAAGGGGAGTAGCTCCCAGACGTTGTCGCCGTCATTTCGAGCCTGCAGGCT
>Ga0081539_10004141_pt1 | contig 16490 bp, 16 predicted proteins | sample TabmetS4T2R2_FD_71023 | JGI IMG/M metagenome (GOLD analysis project Ga0081539, IMG submission 71023) | Tabebuia heterophylla rhizosphere microbial communities from the University of Puerto Rico - S4T2R2 | ecosystem: Host-associated > Plants > Roots > Rhizosphere ...
GTCTGCTCGCGAACACGCGCGCCAGTCCCTCCATCGCGAGGCGCTCGCCCGCGAGGCGCCCGCGGAGCCCCCCGTGCTCGGCGGCGTCGCGCACGATCCGGCCACGCAGGTGAACCAGGATCGTGGGGATGTCGATCTTCACCGGGCAGACCTCGTAGCACGCGCCGCACAGCGAGGACGCCCACGGGAGGGTGCGCCCTTCGCGCAGACCGTAGAGCTGCGGCGTCAGTATTGCGCCGATCGGCCCTGGATACACAGATTCGTAGGCGTGCCCGCCCGCGCGCTCGTAGACGGGGCACACGTTGAGGCACGCCGAGCAGCGGATGCAGTGCAGGGCGTCGCGGCCGCGCTCGTCGGCGAGGACGTCCGTGCGTCCGTTGTCGAGCAGGACGAGGTGGAACGCGCGCGGGCCGTCCGCGTCGCTCACCCCGGTCCACAGCGAGCTGTACGGGTTCATGCGCTCGCCGGTGGAGGAGCGCGGCAGCAGCTGGAGCATCACCTCCAGGTCCTCGAAGGCGGGCAGCACCTTCTCGATCCCCATGACCGTGACGAGCACCTCGGGGAGCGTCGTGCACATCCGGCCGTTGCCCTCGGACTCGACGACGCAGATCGTGCCTGTCTCGGCGACCGCGAAGTTGGCGCCGCTGACACCGACGCGGGCGGAGAGGAAGCGCCGCCGGAGGTGCCGGCGCGCCGCCTCGGCCAGGTCCGCGGGTTCGTCGGAGAGGTCGCCGGGATCGTCGAGCGTCCGCAGGAACAGCTCGCGGATCTCCGCCCGGTTGCGATGGATGGCCGGGACGAGGATGTGCGACTGCTCGTCGTCGCCGAGCTGAATGATCAGCTCCGCGAGGTCCGTCTCGTACGCCGCGATGCCCCGCGCCGCGAGCGCCTCGTTGAGGCGGATCTCGTCGGTGGCCATCGACTTGACCTTGACCACCTCGTGGGCGCCGTGGTCGCGGACGATGCCGGCGACGATCGCGTTGGCCTCCGCGCCGTCGCGCGCCCAGTGCACGGTGCCGCCCGCCGCCTGCACGGACGCCTCCAGCTGCACGAGCAGCTCCTCGAGCCGGGCCATGGCGTTGGCCTTGATCGCCGCGCCCGCGGATCGCAGCGCCTCCCAGTCGGCGACCTCCCCCACGACCGCCGCCCGCTTGCCGCGGATCGTGCGGGTGGCATGGGAGAGGTTGCGTCGCTGCTGGGTGTTGGCGAGCCCCTCGCGCGCGGCGTGCGGGAATCCGTGCCGGCTCATTCGGTGGACGCCAGGATCTCGGCGAGGTGGACGGTGCGGGTGCCGGCCCGCGCCCGCGACAGCCCGCCGCCGATGTGCAGCAGGCAGGAGTTGTCGAGCGCGGTGCAGATCTCCGCTCGGGTCTCCAGGACCGCGCGCAGCTTGTCCGTGAGCATCGCCGCCGACGTGTCCGCGTTCTTCACGGCGAAGGTGCCGCCGAAGCCGCAGCACGTCAGCGCGTCCGGCAGCTCGACGAGCTCGATGCCGCGGACCGCGCGCAGCAGCCGCAGCGGGCGCTCACCGACCTTCAGCAGCCGCAGCCCGTGGCAGGTCGGGTGGTAGGTGACGCGGTGGGGGTAGTAGGCGCCGACGTCCTCGACGCCCAGGACGTCGACGAGCAGCTCGCTGAGCTCGTGGACGCGGGGCGCGACCGCGGCGACGTCGCGCGCCAGCGCGTCGTCGCCGGCGAGATCGGCCAGGCGCGGATAGCCGTCGCGGACCATCGCCGCGCAGGAGCCGGACGGCGTGACGATCACGTCGTGCTCGTCGAAGACCCGGACGAAGCGCCGTGCGAGCGGCACGGCCTCGAGGTCGTAGCCGGAGTTGGCGTGCATCTGCCCGCAGCAGGTCTGCTCCTCGGGGAAGACCACCTCGTGCCCGAGCCGCTCGAGGAGCGACACGACAGCCCTGCCGGTCTCGGGGAACAGCGTGTCGTTGAAGCAGGCGATGAAGAGCGCGATCCGCAGGCGCCGGAGCCTAGTACCGTCCGCGCCTCATCAGGGCACCTGAGGAGGGACGTACATGGCGAGCAGGATCCGCACGAGCCATGCCGGCAGCCTGCCGCGGCCCGACGATCTGATCGAGCTCAACCGCCGCCGCTCGACCGGGGAGCACCTGGACGAGGCCGAGTACGAGGCGCGCTTGCGGGAGGCGACGATCGAGGTGGTCAGGCGCCAGGGCGAGCTGGGCATCGACCTGCCCAACGACGGCGAGTACGGCCACGAGATGGGCGCCAAGGTCAACTACGGCGCCTGGTGGAGCTACGTGTTCCCGCGCCTGGATGGCCTGGGGCTGCCCGTCGACCCGGCGGAGACGCCGTCGCGACCGGCCAGGACCACGATCACGCTCGGCACGATGTCCGAGCGGCGCGATTGGAACGCGTTCGCGCAGGCCTACTCGGATCCTGATGCGGGCATCACGATGCGCCCGCGCGCCCAATCCGTCAGCGGCAAGCTTCCGCGCCTCCCCTACCCGGCGTGCGAGGGGCCGCTGCGCTACGTCGGCCACGACGCCGTGCAGCGCGACATCGCGAACCTCAAGGCCGGGCTGGAGACGACGAGTGCCGAGCGCGCGTTCATGTGCTCGATCGGGCCGGGCAGCGCGGCACGCGTGGTGAACACCTACTACGACAGCGACGAGGAGTTCGTGTGGGCATGCGCGGAGGCGATGCGCGAGGAGTACCTCGCCATCACCGGCGCGGGGATCATCGTCCAGATCGACGAGCCGTCGTTCGCCGAGGCGTGGGACCAGTTCCCGGTCGAGCCGTCGCTGGAGGAGTACAAGAAGTTCACGATGGTCCGCGTCGAGGCGCTCAACCACGCGCTGCGCGGCATCCCGCGCGAGCTCACGCGCTTCCACTGCTGCTGGGGGAGCTGGCACGGGCCGCACACCACCGACATCCCGATGGCCGACCTCGTCGACATGCTGGTCCGGATCGACGCCGGCTCTTACTCGTTCGAGGCAGCCAACGCCCGCCACGAGCACGAGTGGCGGGTCTGGGAGGAGGCGCAGATCCCCGACGACGTCGTCCTCGTGCCCGGCGTCGTGGGGCACGCGACGAACGTGGTCGAGCACCCGCAGCTCGTGGCCGACCGCATCGAGCGCTTCGTCCGCGCGGTCGGCCCGGACCGGGTGATCGCCGCGACCGACTGCGGGCTCGGCGGCCGCGTGCATCCCCAGATCGCCTGGGCGAAGCTCGAGGCGCTCACCCAGGGCGCCGAGCTGGCATCGCGCCAGCTGGCCGCGTAGCAGCGCAGGGCGGCCGGCGGCGCCTAGCGCCCGCCGGCCATCGCCGGAAGGATCACCAGCACGTCGCCCGCCCCGACCGGCGTGTCGAGGCCCTCAAGGACGCGGACGTCCTCGTCGTTGAGGTACACGTTGACGTACCGGTTGAGGTCGCCGCCATTGGCGAAGAGCTGCGTCTCGGTCGCCGGATGCTGCTCGGTGACCGAGCGGAGCACCGCGCCGACGCTGTCACCGCCGGCGTCGACCTCGCGCTCGCCGTTCGTGGACGAGCGCAAGACGGGCGGGATGCGAACTGTGGCCATAGAGGGTCCGCGAGGCTACTAGCCGGCCGCGGCGCAGAACGCCTCGTAGTCCGGGAAGACGCCCATCTCCTCGTCGGAGATCTCCTCCGGCGCGCGCGAGCACACCGGGCAGTCGGGATCGCGACGGACCTTCAGCTCGGTGAACGTCGCGCCGAGCGCCTCGTAGAGGAGCAGGCGGCCGACCAGCGGCTCGCCGGTGCCGACGACCAGCTTGACGACCTCGGTCGCCTGCAACAGGCCCATCGTGCCGGGCAGCACGCCGAGCACGCCGTTGGCCCCGCACGACGGCGCGAGCTCTGCGGGCGGCGGCACGGGATACAGGCAGCGGTAGCACGGGCCGTCGTAGGGCTTGAACACCGACAGCTGGCCGTCGAAGCCGAGGATGGATGCGCTCACGACCGGGATCTGCAGCCGCACCGTCGCGTCGTTGAGCAGGTAGCGCGTCGGGAAGTTGTCGACGCCGTCGACGATGACGTCGTAGCCCTCGATGATCTCCAGGACGTTCGAGGCGTCCAGGCGCGTCTGGTACTTCACGACCTCGACGTCGGGGTTGATCGCCTTCATGGAGATCTCGGCGGAGTCGACCTTCGGGGTGCCGATGCGATCCGTCGTGTGGATGACCTGGCGTTGCAGGTTGGAGAGGTCGACGTCGTCGTCGTCGACGATCCCGATCATGCCGACGCCGGCGGCGGCGAGGTACAGGGCGGTCGGCGAGCCGAGGCCACCGGCGCCAAGGAGCAGGACCTTGGCGTCGAGCAGCTTCTGCTGGCCCTCCACGCCGATCTCCGGGAGGAGGAAGTGGCGCGAGTAGCGCTCGCGCTGCTCGGGCGTGTACGTGCGCGGGACGTCGACCTTGTAGCCGCGGTCCTTCCACAGCGTGATCCCGCCCGTCATGGACCGGACGTCGTCATAGCCGAGCTGCTGGAGCGTGTGGGCGGCGAGCGCCGAGCGCGTGCCCGACGCGCAGTAGATGACGACCGGGGTGGAGCGCTCGGGGACGACGCCCTCGATCCGCGACTCCAAGTAGCCGCGCGGGACGTGCTTGGCCCCGGGGAGCATGCCGGTGGTGGTCTCCTCGGTCTCCCGGACGTCGACGATCGCAACGCCCTCGTGCGCCAGCTCAGAGACCTCAGCGGGATCGATCTCCCGCACCTGGCTCTTGATATCGCGGATGAACTCTGAACCTGATGGCATTGGATGGAAACTGGGTCGGGAATGCGCGCTTCACAAAGTATAGGAGGGCGCTGACCCCGCCGGCAGACCTCCCGATCGACATTACCCTTCGGCCACGTGCCAGCACGCGTGCGCCTGACGCTGATCGTCGCCCTCGCCTTTCTGTTCGCGGCGGTCGCCGGAGTCGTCGGGCTCAGCGGCGGTCGCGAGAACGTCGCGACGACGAACGGCTTCGCCGGCTCGCTGCGCCCGCCGGACGTGCCCGCGCAGCCGTTCGACGGGCTGCACGACGAGGAGGGCCGGCCGCTGTCGCTGGCCCGCTTCCGCGGCCAGGTGGTCGTCGTGACGTTCCTCTACACGACCTGCAAGGACACCTGCCCGCTCACCGCGCAGCAGATCCGCGGGGCGCTCGACGACCTGGGGACGGACGTGCCGGTCGTCGCCGTCAGCGTCGACCCGGCGAACGACGACGAATCCAACGCCAAGCGCTTTCTCGTGGAGCAGCAGATGATCGGCCGCATGCACTTCGCGCTCGGTCCTCGCAGCGCGCTGGAGCGCCAGTGGAGCGCCTACGGGATCGCGCCGCAGCGCGACGGCCGCGAGCACTCCGCGTACGTCGTGCTCGTCGACGGCAGCGGCATGCAGCGCATCGGCTGGCCCGTCGACCGCCTCACGCCCGAGGGGCTCGCGCACGACATCCGCAAGCTGCAGGGCGACGCCGTGAGCTGAGCCACTACCGTCGGCCGTCGTGCGCGCCCCCGTCGACACGATCCCCGCCCCGCCGTTCCCGCGCACCCTGCAGTGGATCAACGTCGCGACGCTGCGCATGGACAAGCAGCGCGGCCGCCCGGTCCTCATCGAGTTCTTCGACGTCTGCCGCGTGCACTCGCTGCGCACGCTGCCCTACGTCAAGGCGTGGCACGAGCGCTACGAGGAGGACGGACTGCGCGTGATCTCCGTCCATGCGCCGGGCTTTCCTCCCTCCTTCGAGGAGGACGTCGTGCGGGCGTCCGTGGAGCGCCTCGGGATCGCCCATCCGGTCGCACTCGACTCCCGGTTCGAGCTGTGGCGGGAGTACGGCAACGAGGGCTGGCCCGCGCGCTACCTCTTCACGCCGCAGCAGCGCCTGCACGAGTTCCACTACGGCCAGGGCGCCTACGCGGAGACCGAGCTCGCGATCCAGGAGCTGCTCGGCGTGGAGCGCGAGCCGCTCGCCGTGCTGCGCCCTCAGGACGAGCCGGATGCGCAGCTCCTGCTCCCGACTCCCGACCAGCCCGGCGCGTGGTCGGGCCCCTACGAGGCGGGGGCGGTCTGGGCGGTCCTGGAAGGCGCCGGCACGGCGACGGTGAACGGGCGCGAGCTCGCGATCGGGTTCACGGGCGTGCATCCGCTCGTCGAGCACGCGCTGCACACGGCGGGCGTCCTGGAGCTCGAGGTCGGCCCCGGCCTCACGTGCCACGCGATCCAGTTCGAGGCGGGCCTGGCCTAGCGGCGAAGGACGGCGGCGAGCGTCGCCGCCAACGCGGCCGCCAGGACGAACAGCCCGGCGGTCGTGGCTGCCGCCCACGTGTGGTCCTGAGCGAAGCTCGCGGCCGCATCGGGATCCACGCGAGCGGCCACGCCGCCCGCGAGCGCCGCGACCATCACCCAGCCCCAGCGCTGCGACGCCCGAGGCGCGGACGCGACCGCCGGCCGCTCGACGCGCCGAAGGACCGCGACGGTGACGAGCGTCCAACCCATCGCGACGAGGTAGCCGCCGGCGACGTCCGTCGGGAAGTGCCACTCCATGACCAGCACGCCGAGCCCCACCGCCAGCGCGTACGCGGCACCGGCCGCCGCAACGGCGCCGCGCAGCACGCGTGGCGCGACGAGCACGGCGCACAGCGCGATCGTCATGGCGGCCGTCGCATGGCCGCTCGGCCACGAGCCGAGGTCCACGCCGAGGATCTCCCCGGCCCGCGGATGGCCGAGGGAGGACTTCAGCGCCTGCGTCGTCACGCCCGTCGCGACGAGAAGGACCGCTACCGCGACGGCTCGCGCGATGCGTCCGAGCAGGAGCGCCGCGGCGACGAGCGCGAGGCCCATCGCGACGTAGGGCTCGAGATTCGCGAGCAGCGCGATCCGCGCCGTCTGCGCGCCGAGGTCGGTGCCGGCGACCGAGACGAACCCGTCCGCGGCGGCCGCGTCGACACGGCGGACCCACGAGTCGAAGGCCGCGCCGAGCCCCACGGCGGCGAGCGCCATGAAGCAGAGCAGCGCTCCCTGGAGCGCCGTGCGTGCCGAGGGTCGTCGCGTGATGTCCACCCCCACGACGCTAGCGTCGCGGCTACTCGCTGCCGCGCAGGTCCGCCGCGGCGATCCCGTCCAGCAGGCGCTCGATGCGCGGCGGGCCGTCGCCGTCCAGTGCCACTATCCCGCCCGGCCAATACGGGCTCGCGCGCGGATCGGGCCCGTGGAGGAAGTGCGTCTCGAACATCCAGGAGCCCCCGTTGTGCAGCAGCGGCCCGGCGGGCACGCGCCACTCGCCCGCGTCGTCGGGCGGCAGCGGTCCCATGCGGTGCGAGTGCCCGAAGATCACGTGGCGGGCGGTGACGCCGAGCCGCGTCACCGCCTCCCCCATGCCGCGCAGCGCCGATCGGCGCAGCTCCGGGCCGCGCAGGTCGGCGCTCACGGGCCCGAGGCCGAGGCGGTTGACGCCGAGCACGGCCAGCGGGAACAGGCTCGCCAGTGCGCGGGCCGCCATCGGCCGGCGCCCGCCGCCGCTGAGCATGCGGTAGGCCTGGACCGCGCTGCCAGAGCCCGCGGCGGCACGGCCGGGCGCCGCGCGCTCCGCGACGGCGTCGATCCATGCGTAGATCGGCGCGAGGACGGCCTCGTAGTCGTCGGGGACCGCGTCGGGCTCCGGGATCGCACCGACGAGCCGCGCCATGACGCCCGCCGCGAGACGCTCGAACGTCGGCAGCGTCGCGTGCACGTCGAGGTAGTGGCCGTGCGTGGCCCAGACGTCGTCGCGCAGCCAGACGCCGGGATAGGACAGCACGAGCGGCACCGGTCCGACCGCGCGCTCCAGCGCGGCGGCGAGCGGCGACGCGCGCCGCGGCGCGACCGACTCCGCGAGACCGAGCGGCGGCGGCACGCCGCGCCGCCCCCTTGCGGCCAGCCACGGGGCGATGAGCCCGTGATCGTGGTTGCCTGGCGTGATGACGATCCGCGCTCCCGGGGCCAGCGCCTCGGCCAGCTCGGCCAGGACGGGCCTCGCCGCGTCCAGCGCGTCGCGAGCCGGTCCATGGCGCAGCTCGAGCACGTCCCCGAGCAGGACGAGGCGGTCCACGCCGGCGACGCGCTCGACGAGCCGCTCGCGCGCGGCCGGGCGGCGCAGCACGTCGGAGCCCGTGAGGGCCCCGAGGTGCAGGTCGGAGACGACGAGCGTGGTCACCCGAGCCGCGCCGCCGCCGCCTCCTGCTCGGCCGCGACCTCGTCGCGCACCCAGCACTCGGCCAGGTGGTCGTTGACGATCCCGCAGGCCTGCATCAGCGCGTACACGGTCGTGGGCCCGACGAACGCGAAGCCGCGCGCCTTGAGCGCCTTCGCCAGCGCCTTGGACTCGGGCGTCTGCGCCGGCAGCTCGCTCATCGATCCCGGCGGGGCACCGGTCTCCGGCCGGTGGCTCCAGACGAGCGCGGGGAGCCCGCCGTCGTCGCGCAGCGCGACCGTCGCGCGCGCGTTGACGATCGCCGCCTCGATCTTGCGCCGGTTGCGCACGATGCCCGCGTCGCCCATGAGCCGGGCCGTGTCGTCGTCGCCGAAGGCCGCCACGACGTCGGCGTCGAAATCCTTGAACGCGGCGCGGAACGCAGGACGCTTGCGCAGGATCGTGATCCAGGAGAGCCCGGACTGGAAGCCCTCGAGCACGAGCTTCTCGTAGAGGGAGCGCTCGTCGACGTCGGGCCGCCCCCACTCCCTGTCGTGGTACTCGATGTAGAGCGGGTCGGTGGTCGGCCAGCAGCGGACCGGCTCGGCCATGGCGCTATGCGGACGTGGCCGCCAGGTCCTGGCGCAGGCGCTTGGGGAGCATGAAGCGCACGTCCTCGCGGACCACCTCGAACTCCTCCACCGACTCCACGCCGCGCCCGCGGAACAGCTCCACGAGCTCCGAGACGAGCTGCTCGGGCGCGGACGCCCCGGAGGAGATGCCGACGACGCGCTTGTCCTGCAGCCACGCGTCCTGCACCTGGCCGGCGTTGTCGATGAGATGCGACTCGGCGCCGTGATCCTTCGCCACCTCGACGAGGCGCTGGGAGTTGGAGGAGTTCTGGGAGCCGATGACGAGCACCAGGTCGCACTCCGCGGCCATCTGCTTCACGGCCGCCTGGCGGTTCGTCGTCGCGTAGCAGATGTCGTCGGTGCGGGGACCCGTGATCTCGGGGAACCGCTCGCGCAGGCGGGCGATGATCGCGCGGGTCTCGTCGACCGACAGCGTCGTCTGGGACACGTAGGCCACGCGGCTCGGATCCTCGACGTCGAGCGCGTCGACGTCGGCCTCGGTCTCCACCAGGACGATGTGGTCGGGCGCCTCGCCCATCGTGCCCTCGACCTCCTCGTGCCCCGCGTGGCCGATGAGGACGATCGTGTAGCCGTCGCGGGCGAACTTCACGGCCTCGCGATGGACCTTCGTCACCAGCGGGCAGGTGGCGTCGATGGTCTGCAGCCCGCGGCGCTCGGCATCGGCGTGGACGGCGGGCGATACGCCGTGAGCCGAGAAGACCGTCACCGCTCCCTGGGGGATCGTCTCGTCGAGCTCCTCGACGAACACGGCGCCGCGCTTGCGCAGCTCGGCGACGACGTGCTTGTTGTGCACGATCTCCTTGCGGACGTAGACCGGGGCGCCGTAGAGGTCGAGCGCGCGCTCGACGGTCTGCACGGCGCGGTCGACGCCTGCGCAGTACCCGCGCGGCGAGGCGAGGAGGAGCTTCTCGACCACGAACCCCACAGTAGCCGCCTGAGCGATGATCGCCACATGGGGAAGCTGGGTGACGTACTGGAGCTGCTGCACGGCGCGCGTGATCGCGTCACCACGCTGCGCGCGACGGTCCGCATCTGGCACGACCACGGCGTGTACCGGGAGGCGATGGCGCGCCTCGAGCAGGGCGGGCACGTGGTGTTCGCCGTCGGCGACGGCCCGGAGCGCGAGGAGCGACGACTCCGCCTGTGGATCGCGCCCGGGCGTCGGGTACGGGAGGAGGCCGACGGCCCGCACGGCCGGACGATCGCCGTCCGCCGCGGCGAGCTCTGGTGGCGCTACGACGAGCGCATCGGCGCTGTCACCAACGAGGAGCGCCCCGAGGTCGGAGGCGGCGTCGGCGAGGAGCTCTCGACGCTGCTCGATCCCGCGCCGCTGATCGGCCTACTCGACTACGGCGAGATCGCGCGCGCCCGGCACGCGGGGCGGCCGTCTCTGCACGTCCACGCCACGCCGCGGGACACCGGCGACCACACAGAGTGGCCCTTGATGCGGATCGGCGCCATGGGCGCCGACGGGCTGCTGCTCGACATCGACGCCGAGCGCGGCGTGCTGCTGCGCGTGGAGTGCCGGCTTGGAGACCGGCCTTTCGCGATCTCCGAGATCATCGACGTCGCGTTCGACGAGGTGCTCCCCGACGACACGTTCGTCTTCACTCCACCGCCCGGCGAGCGTCTGCGGTCGGTCGACGAGCAGTTCGACATCCGTCACGACCTGACGATCGAGCGGGCGGCCGCGATGGCCTCCTTCCCGCTCTGGATCGCGCCGCGGCTGCCGCGCGACTGGGAGCTCGAGATCAGCTTCGCCGCGGAGCAGGAGCGGCCCCCGATGGCGCCGCACGTCTACCTGCACCATCGTCCGCGGGACGGCACGCACACCATCACGATGGCGCAGTCGCCCGCCGACCATCCGGGACAGCACAGCGAGTACGAGCACGCGAATCCCGGGCCCTGGCGTGAGATCACCCGCGGCGGCCGGCGCATGCAGGTCCGCGAGCCGCGCGAGAGCTGGCAGCCGGCGCAGGTGCTCCTCGAGCTCGAGGGCACGCGCATCCACATCCACTCCGGCGATCTCGACGCCGAGGCGCTCGCGGACGTCGCCGCGAGCCTCGTCCGGGCGCCGTCGGACCCGCCGAGACTCGGTTAGGGACGCGTCCGGATGAGCTCCAGCACCGCCTCGCCCACGGCGTCGAGGCTGCGCTCGCTCACGGCCGAGAGGTTGTCGCGCACCGTGTCGCGCTGCGGGTAGTCGAAGTCGATCAGGTCGATCGCCGGGATCCCCTTCTGGGTGAACGGCGTGTGGTCGTCGAGGATCTGGCCGGAGGGCTGGCTCGAGAACAGCCGGCCGACCCCGACGCGCCCGGCGGCGGCGCGCAGCGCGTCCCACATGACCTGGTCGGAGCCGCGCTCCCGCGGAAACCGCAGCCCGCGCCGCTCGGCGATGTAGTCGAGCAGCACCAGCTCGCGGACGCTGTCGCCCTCCCGGGCGACGTACGCCTTGGAGCCGCGAAGGCCGTCGCGGAGGAAGTCGTCGGTCTCGTGAGGCTCCTCCTCGCCGTCGAACAGGACGAAGCGCAGCTCGCGCGGGTTCGCGCCGCGGTCGACGCGCGCGAGGTCGCGGGCCAGCTCCACGACAGCCGCGGTGCCGGCCGCGCCGTCGTTCGCGCCGACGTGCCCGGGGATGACGGCCTCGGTGTCGTAGTGCGCCCCGATCACGATGGCGGGCAGGCGCCCGGGGATCCGGCCGACGACGTTGCGCAGCCGCGGCCAGCCGGGGATCGCCTGGAAGTGCCCGCGCGGCAGGAGCGAGCGCAGCCGCTCGGCAAGGCGTCGCGAGGCGTCCGAGCCCGCGGGGCGCGGACCGTAGTCGCGCACCTGCTCGCGCAGCAGCCGGAAGGCGCGGGCGCCGTCGAAGCGGTCGACGGTCGCGACCGGGGCGAGCCCCGCCGCCGACGCCGACGCCCCCTCCCCGGACCGGTCGTCGCCCGGGAGCGGGAAGCCTTGCGTCCCCCAGACGACGAGACCGAGGCCGATCGCGACCTGCACCGCGAGCAGGATGACCAGCGCGCGCACGGGAACGTGCTGCGCACGCCGGCCGTCGCCGGAGGAGGCTCCCTGCGCCATCGGGCAAGGATGGCAGGGTCGCGACGGGGCGCCTCCCGGCGCTCAAGCCCGCGCGACACGATCCGATCACCACGGGAGGAGATGGCCACGCGTCCTGCAGCTGCCCATCGCACGCTGCTCGCCGGCGTGGCGCTGATCGGTGCCCTCGCGCTCCTCGTGCGGACGGGCGCGATCTCGCACACGCTCTTCCAGGCGGGCTTCAGCGTCCTCGTCCTGTCGGCCGCGGGGCTCATCCTGCTGCGCGGCGCGCGGCGCCGCTCCAACCGCCGCGGATGGCTCACCCTCGGCACCGCGATGAGCTTCGGCATGTCGGCCAACGCGCTCGCCGGATGGCAGGAGCTGGGCGTCTCGGTCCCCGAAGTCGCGGGCGTCGCGCTCGGCGCCGTCGCCTTCGCGCTCAGCGTCACCGGTCTCGCCTTCATGCTCATCGACCGCCCGAGCCGGCTGCCGCTCGCGGCGGCGCTGGACGGCATGACGGGCGCCCTCGTCGCCCAGGCCGTCATCGCGGCCCTCCTGCTCGAGCCAGTCAGCGACGCGCTGCGCAGCCAGTTCGACGTCGTCGCGCTGGTCTACCCCCTCGGCGACGTGCTGCTCATGGGCCTCGTCGCCGCCGCGGTCGCCCACGGCGGCTGGCGTCCGGACCTCTGGCTCGTGAGCCTCGCCGGCCTCGTCGCGATGACCACCGGCGACTCCGCCTTCCTCGCGACCACGGCATCGGGCGGCCACCTCCACGGAGGCATCGCGGACTTCGGCTGGCTCGCCGGCGCGTGGCTGCTGGCCGTCGCCGCCTGGAGCCCGGACCCGAGGCGCGTGCCCGACCGGTGGGTCCGCAGCGCCGTCCCCGTGATCCTCGCCGGGCTCGCCCTCGCCATCCTCCTCCTCGCCGCGCTGCGACCGGAGCCGCTGCTCCCCGCCCTCGGATGCGCGGCCGGCGCGCTCGGCGTCGTCATCTTCCGCCTCGCCATCACCCTGAGCGACAACGCCTCCATGCTCGACCACGCGCGCCAGGAGACCGTGACCGACGCGCTCACCGGGCTCGGCAACCGCCGCCAGCTCATGGCCGACCTGCAGGACGCCCTGGAGCGCGCCACCCTCGAGGCGCCGGCCGCGCTGGCGCTCTTCGACCTCAACGGGTTCAAGGACTACAACGACACCTACGGCCATCCCGCCGGCGACGCGCTGCTGTGCACCCTGGGCAGCCAGCTCGCCGACGCCGTCGCGGGCTCGGGGACGGCGTACCGCATGGGCGGCGACGAGTTCTGCGTGCTCGCCTCCGTGGGCGTGGACGACCACGAGGCGGTCACCGAGCGCGCCGCCGCGTCGCTGACCGCCGGCATGGGAGGCTTCACCGTGACCGCTGCGCACGGCGTCGTCCTCCTTCCTCTCGAGGCGTCCAACGCCAGCGACGCACTGCGCCGCGCGGACCTGCGGATGTACGAGCAGAAGTCGGCGGGCCGGGTCGGCTCCCGGCGCCAGGTCACCGACTCGCTCATGGTCGCGGTCGCCGAGCGCGACGGCCGCCTCTACGGCCACGGCACGGAGGTCGAGGACCTGGCGGTGCGCGTCGCGCGCGAGCTGGGGCTGTCGGACTCCGAGGTGGAGGCCGTCCGCCTCGGTGCGCTGACCCACGACGTCGGCAAGCTCGCGATCCCGGACACGATCCTCGCCAAGCCCGAGCCGCTCGACGACGCCGAGTGGGACTTCATGCGCCGCCACACGATCATCGGGCAGCGGATCCTCGAGGGTGCGCCGGCGCTGCGCGACGTCGCGCTCCTCGTGCGCTCGAGCCACGAGCGCTTCGACGGAGCCGGCTACCCCGACGGGCTCGCCGGGGCCGACATCCCGATCGGCGCGCGGATCATCGCCGTCTGCGACGCGTTCGCCGCGATGACGCAGTCTCGCGCCTACCGCGACGGGCGCTCGCCCGACCTGGCGATGGAGGAGCTGCACCGCTGCGCGGGCACGCAGTTCGATCCCCTGGTCGTCGCGACGTTCGAGGCGATCCTGCGGACGCCCGCCGACCGCGGCGACGCCCTCGCCGCGTAGGCCTAGCTGCGCTCGCGGTTGCCGGCGCGGTCGATGGCGATCGTGAAGTAGCGGCTGCGCACGCCGTACGCGGCGGGAAGCACGAGGGTCGTGTCCGTCGTCGTCGTGATCAGCCGCGCGGGCCCGTCGGGCGGGTCGCGCCAGACCTCGTAGCGCGCGATGCCGCTCGAGCGGACGCCAGGCGGCGCGGGATCGCTGCCCCGCCAGCGCAGCAGCACGCCATCGCCGAAGCGCGCGGTCAGCAGCATCCGGGAGGTCGGCGCTCCGCGATCGATCGTGCGCGCGGCCTCGACCGCGGCACCGGCGTCGAGGATCCCCCAGCCGAGGTCGGGCGTCCAGCCCTCGCCGGTCGGTCGGCGCGCCGTCCGCTTGAGCAGGCGCAGGATGTCGCGCACGCGAAGGTCGGGGTTCAGCCGGCGCACGAGCGCCGCCGTGGCCGCCACCTGAGGCGCGGCCATCGACGTGCCGGACAGGTACGCGTAGCGCGAGTCCCCGTGGTAGGTGGTCCGGCAGCCGCAGGCGCTGTCTCCGCGCTCGAGCGACGTCCGGTTGCCGGGGAAGGCGCCGAGGAGTCCCGGCGCGCCGCGGTCCCCGTCCAGCGCGCCGTACGCCGCGAGCGAGATCTCGCTCCCGCGTCCGGCGAACGGCGCGCGCGCGTCGGCCGATGTCGCCGCCGTCACCGTCAGGCCCTTCCCTGCCGACAGCTGAGAGCCCGTGCCGCGCGGCTGCAGCAGGTTGGCGGGCGCGCCCTGCTCGTGGCCGGGCCGGTCGGCCGCGGCCGCGACGAGCACGACGCCGCGGCGGTACGCGTAGTCGATCGCGTCGGCCAGGGCCTGCGACGGCTTCTCGTGGCCGTCGATGCCGAAGCTCATGTTGATCGCGTCCGCGCCGCGGCGCGTCGCGTCGATGATCGACGCGGCGATCGACACGTCGGTCAGGTCGGTCTTCTCGACGATCAGCCCGCAGCCGAACCCCGCGCCCGCGATCCCCACGCCGTTGCCGGAGGCCGCGCAGGCGATCGACGCGACGTGCGTGCCGTGGCCGTTCTCGTCCACCGTCGCGGGACCGTGCTCGGGGTTGGCGTCCTGGTCGACGGCGGCACGCAGCTGCGGCGCGATCTCGGGATGGTCGCCGTCCACGCCGGTGTCGATGACGGCGACCTTCGCGCCGTCGCCGTTCACGAGATCCCACGCCGCCGGGAACGAGGAGCGGGGGATCCACCACTCGTCCGGAAGCGACGGCGCGCCGCCGGCCGCGGCCAGCGACAGAAGCGCCGGATCATCCGGGATGCGCGCCGCGGCACCGGCAGCCGGAAGCAGCAGCGCGAGCGCGACGAGCGGGACGAGCAGGTATTTCACGGAAGCGGCATGCTCGCCCCCGCGCGCCCTCCCGGCAAGTTTGAACCGTCAGAACCCGAGCGCGAACTTCGCGTCTTCGCTCATGCGGTCAGGCGTCCAGGGAGGAGAGAACGTCATGGACGACTCCACCGACTCGACGCCGGCGACGTCGGAGACGAACTCCTCGATCTGATCGGACACCTGCGGCCCGATCGGGCACCCTGGCGAGGTGAGCGTGAACGTGACGTGCACGTCGCCGCCCTCCACCTCAATTCCGTAGATCAAACCCAGCTCGACGAAGTCCAGGCCGAGCTCGGGGTCGATGACGTTGGTGAGGGCAGCCTCGATGTCGTCAACGGACGGCATGGGCCGAGTTTAGCCGCCACATCTGGAAGTCAGGACTCTTGACTCGGGGGCGGGCTCATGGGGTAGCTTCCCGCCATCGTCCAGTTCGAGGACAACCCGCCTGTGCTCCGGTGCAGCGGCGATGAGGTACGGGCTACGCAGGCTCGGCGCCGGCGTGCCTTCTCCCGTGCGCTGTGCAGCCGCCGCGACGTGACCGTCGACCTCACCGAGCTCGCGTTCGCCGACGCGTCGCTCATGCTGGACATCGCGATGCTCGCCCGTCGCCTGCGGACGGCACGTGCGCAGCTGCACGTCCGCGGCGCCCAGCCCCAGGTTCGTCAGCTCATCGAGCGCGTCGGCCTGCATCGGCTCAGCGGCGTGCACGTCGAGCCGCTGCCTGCTCTGGCGTAGTCATAGCTCAGGAGTACGCTGAAGGGCCATGCTGCCCCTCCTGCTGCTCCTGTTCCTGATCGTCCCGCTGCTCGAGCTCTACGTGATCCTGCAGGTGGGCCAGGCGATCGGCGTGCTGCCGACGATCGCGATCCTCATCGCCGACTCCGTGCTCGGCTCGGTGCTGATGCGCTCGCAGGGCAGGCTCGCCTGGCGGCGGTTCAACCTCGCCGTCGCCGAGGGCCGCGTGCCGGCGCAGGAGGCGATCGACGGCGTGCTGGTCATCTTCGGCGGCGCGCTGCTGCTGACCCCGGGGTTCGTGACCGACGTGTTCGGGGCGCTCCTGCTGCTGCCGTTCACCCGCCCGCTCATCCGGCGGCTGCTCGTACGTCGCTTCGCGTCGCGGATGGTCGCCTCCGCGACCGTGCGCGGGCGCGCTCGCCGCGGCCAGTCGTGGGACGTGGACGGCACGGCCACAGAGGTCGATCCCCGCCCGCGCCT
>Ga0081539_10004142_pt1 | contig 16489 bp, 19 predicted proteins | sample TabmetS4T2R2_FD_71023 | JGI IMG/M metagenome (GOLD analysis project Ga0081539, IMG submission 71023) | Tabebuia heterophylla rhizosphere microbial communities from the University of Puerto Rico - S4T2R2 | ecosystem: Host-associated > Plants > Roots > Rhizosphere ...
CTCGTGAGTCGGCTTATGGCATAGAGCGCATGAACACGTGAGGCTCACCAGCTCGGCGCAACAGGCAGTCTGGCGCTCGGCAGGTGGGATTCCCGCCAGAGATCATGTGCTTTTCGGGCACGGCCGTAAAGCTGGATGGGCGGCGCGGCGGCGCCGCCCACGCGCGCGGGGCCCGCTGCTCCTGCGGCTAGATCCCGTGTCCGACCGCGTGGATCACGACGAGCATGACAGTCAGGCGACGATGACCACCTCGGCGCCCGTCCGGGACCCGCCGCCGACGCCGGCACGTAGTCGCGGACCCAGACCTCGCCGTTCTTGTGCTCTACGCGAGGCGCCCCTCGCGGCCCACGCCGAGCGGGGAACGCGTCGACCTCCCGCTTGCCCCAGCCGGGACCGTTTAAGTTGCGGATCCTGCCCACGCGCCGAGCGGCGGGCTACCAGTTCCAGTCGCCGTTCATCAACGACCAGAAGGCGAACGCCACGGCAACGACGACCGCGATCGCCGCCAAGATTATCCACAGCTCTTCCACGACAACTGCGATCACGGCGCCCGCCACCAGCAAGGTTGCCAACGCTCCGCCGCCGTAGGTGACGGCTCCCCACCACCAGCCCTCGCCTTCGTTTGAAGGCCACTTGGACCGGCGGCGGGGGGTGTCGTCCTCTCGCTGCATCTACGGGGCGGTGACGCTGGTCTCCCCGTAGTTGCACTCCGCAACATAGGCGTCGGGATACTCACGGCGAATCTCGTCGCCGACCTGCTCGCACTGCATCTTGACCGAATTGTGAATCGCCGACGCGGGTACCGGACTCGGCGCGGGCGCGGGATCACCTTGCTGTGTGCTGCCGAACGCCACACCGCCGCCGATCACCGTGGCGGCAACCGCGGCAGTGATCGCGGCGTATCTGCGCATTGTTTGTGTTATGGCCTAGATGTAGGAGGTGTTCGTGGTGACGCTCAGGACCCCAACACCGTCGATCGCGAAGAAGGCCTCTTCGTACCCCCCACGGTTGTGGTAGCCGTACCACGCGACGCCCGAGAATTCAAGGTGTGCCGACCAGGACCAGGTCGAGCTGGTCTGCCTGAAGCTCTTCACCTTCGTGCCGCTGGACGGGGTCACAACGTACCCGTTGCCGCTCATGGACCCGTAGTACACGTTGCACTGCCACTGGACCTGGTCGTGAATGTACGTGGGTGAAGAGACGTAGTACGGCTGGCCTGCCAGGGTGCACACGATCGACCCGATGTTCCCGGTGCCGCCGTTATCGCGAATCCCGGCGCGGGGACTTGCGACCGGCGACGGTGTGACCGTCACACCGGCCGGAACCGCAGCCGTCGCTTTGGCCACGTTGCAGTCCAACAGCGTGGCACCCGCGGGCAGCGGGGTTGCGTCGGTCTTGGCCGCAGCATCGGCGAGGATGGCGCGCTGATCGGCGGGAAGGCTCGCCGGGACGGCGGTATCGCACGTATGACGAGGTCCCGCCTGGGGCCATCGCGCCGTCTCCAGCTCCCAGCGCGCCCAGTCCACGTAGTCCCGGCACGCCGCGTCGGCAGCGCCGATCTCCATCTCGCCGTCGCAGCGGTGCCCGTGGATCGCGGCGCACACGGCGAGCAGCTCGCGGACCGCGAGCACGGGGATCTCGATCCACTCCGTCCGGGCCCACTCGTCCTCGCGGTACATCGGATGCGTGGTGGAGACCGCGCGCAGCCCCGAGGGCACTGGGAGGAGGAGGCCGCATCACGAAGGCGGAGCGCATTGAGCTGCTCGCGAGGGTGCGGGCGGCAAGGGAGGCCTGCTGGCCCTCGTGGCCGCGCCTGCCGGTGCGGGAAGGGGCCACGTAGCGCCTTGATCGCGGCGTTGATCACGTTTCTCCGCTAGCCCCGCCTCCCGCTGAGAGGACCCGCTCCAGACGCCGTCTGGAGCGCGGAGAGATGGAGCTCGCTGTACATGCGCTGTACGGCAGGATCCGGCCCCCGATCCCTGAGACGCGAAAAGCCCGCGCTGTGCGGGCTTTTCCTCAGTGCCCCCGCAAGGAATCGAACCTTGAACCTTCGGATTAAGAGTCCGCTGCTCTGCCAGTTGAGCTACAGGGGCGCGGGCCCAATGGTAGCGGCGGATTGCGACCCGCCGCCGGCCGGGGCTAGCCGCTGCCTGACGCGTTTGGCTGCTGGACCGTAAGCTGGCTCTTGGCCAGGTCGATGTCGGACTTCAGCTGCTTGCGTTGATCCTTCGGGGCCAGGGCGATGGCCTTGTCCTCGGCGAGCTCGCTCTTGCGGTCCTGCTTGGCTCCCGCGGCGAGGACCGCGAGCTGGGCGTACAGGCCCGCGGACTCGGGGCGGTTGTCCATGACGATCTCCAGGGCGCTGACCGCCTTGGCGTACTGCTTCAGGCCGCCCTGGCCGTAGGCCTGGACCATGAGGTTCGCGGTGGACGCGTCGGGCTTGTTCGGGTCCAGGGCGAGGTACTTCGTCCACGCCTTGTCGGCTTCGCGCAGCTGCTGCAGGCCCTTGGCCGTGAAGGCCTGCTGGGTCGCGTTGTAGTTCTCGCCGGTGTTGGCGACCTGGAAGCGGACCTTCGCCATCCCCAGCCAGGAGGCCTGGTCGCTCGGGTTGGCTCGCAGGCGCTGGTTGTAGGTGTCGATCCGCTGCTGGGCGACCTTGTCGACGCTCGAGTCGCCGCCCCCGCCGCCCTTGCCGTTGATCGCGTCGAAGAGCCCGCCGCTCGTGTTGCCGCCGATGCCGAACAGGACGAGGCCGCCGCCCATGAGGACGGCGAGCGAGAGGTAGATGGCCTGGACGGTGCGGCGGCGCCCGCGGCCGCGAAGGTCGAAGAGCATACGCGGCCTAGGATAGGGACAGGTCGTCGTCCAGGTCCCAGCGCTCATCCGCTGGGGCGCGCGCGGCCCGGCGCTCGAAGATCCGGGCCAGCAGCACGCTGAGCTCGAAGAGCACGACCAGCGGCGCCATCGCGACGAGCATCGTCACCGGGTCGGGCGTCGGCGTCGCCACCGCGGCGACGATCGAGATCCCGAGGATCACGTAACCGCGGTTGCGCGCGAGCTGGCGCGCGCTGATGATCCCAAGCCGCGTGACCGCGAGCACGCCGACCGGGATCTGGAACATCAGCCCGATCAGGGCCATCAGGATCACCGAGAACTTGTAGTAGTCGGCGGCCCTGATGAGGATGTCGAAGTTGTCGTCGTTGAAGTTCTGCAGGAAGTCGACGGCCCGCGGCAGCGCGACGAAGTAGGCGAAGGCCACGCCGCTGATGAACAGCACCGGGACCAGCAGCATGAGCGGCAGCGCCACCTTCTTCTCCCGCGGGCTGAAGGCCGGTAACACGAAGGCGTAGGCCTGATAGAGGATGAACGGCAGGGCGAGCAGGAGCGCGGCGTAGGCGGCCACTGTGAAGGTGGTCACGAACGGCTCGGTGACGCCGAGGGTGACGGGCAATCGCTGCGGGCTCGTCGGCGTCGCGGCGGCCGCGGCGCGCTGCAATCGCGCCGATCGCTCGAGCGCCTTCGACGCCGCCTGGACCGCGGCGACGTCGGCGCTGCTCGTGCCCGGCTGGTCCGCCAGCCGTCCGAGCGCCTTGTCCAACGCCAGCAGCGCGTTGGAGGTCGCCGCCGCGGCCTTGCCCGACGCGATCTGGAAGCTGCGGCTCTCCTCCAGCGGGTCCTGGCTGTGCGCCGACGCCCCGCGCTGGGAGTCGTAGTAGGGCTGGTTGACCTTGTCGAGCAGCCAGCCGTTCTGCCAGTAGCAGACCGCGAACGCGACGATGAAGACCGCGATGCAGAGGATGAGGCGGCTGCGCAGCTCGTCGAGGTGCTCGACGAGGCTCAGCCTGTCCTCATGGCCGATCGGGCGCAGCCGAGCCACGCGCCCCCCGGGGCTCAGGCGTCCGCGCGCGAGGCTGGCTGGTCCTGCGGGCGCGCCTCGCCGGTGACCACCTCGGCCTCGGCGGCCGTGCGATCGATGGTCTGCTGGCGGACGGGCGGCTCCTCGCGCGAGTCGTCGTCCTTGTCCTTGCCGGTGAGGGAGTCCTTGAACTCGCGCATCCCGGAGCCCAGCTGTCGGCCCAGGCCGGGGAGGCGCTTGGGGCCGAAGATCACCAGCACGATGAGCAGGATGATCGCCAGCTCGAGCGGTCCGATCGATGGCATACGCGAAGCCTACCGGCCGCCGCTCGAGGAGCCGCCGGCTCGCTCCTCAGATGAGCGCCAACGCGCCACGTGTCATGCGGCGGCCATCACCCGTAAAGGCGGGGGCGGTGGCAGCCGATGAAGGGGCCATCAGGAGACCGTGAGCATGAGCCACGAAGCCGACAACCGCCACTACGTCCGCCGCGTCGTCCTGCCCTCGGGCAAGACCATCGAGGTCGTCTACTTCGACGAGACGCAGGCGCTCGACGCCACCTCGCCGGGGCTCGCCGAGGTCGGCGAGGACCTTCACCTCTGCGGCGAGTGCGGCTCGGACCTGGTCTACCCCGTCGAGTGGGACGAGGCCGGCGCGACCCATTGGGAGGTCACGCTTCGCTGCCCCAACTGCGAGTGGAGCGCCACCGGCGTCTTCTCGCAGGACGTGGTCGAGCGCTTCGACGAGGAGCTCGATCGCGGCACCGAGCAGCTCGTGCGCGACCTCAAGCGCATGATGCACGCCAACATGGAGGATGAGATCGAGCGCTTCGTGCACGCGCTCGAGGCCGATCACATCCAGCCGGACGACTTCTAGTCGTTCGCCGCTCTCAGATAGGCGAGCACCGCAAGCACCCGCCGGTGGTCGTCGTCGGTCGACGGCAGGTCGAGCTTGCCGAAGATGCTCGAGATGTGCTTCTCGACCGCGCCCGGCGTCACCACCATCGCCCGCGCGATCGCCGCGTTCGTGCGCCCCTCGGCCATGAGCCCGAGGACCTCGCTCTCGCGCGGCGTCAGGTCGTCCAGCGCGCTGTCACCTGCCCGATCGCCGCGTGAGCGCATGAGCTCGGCGACGACCTCCCGATCGAGCGCGGTGCCGCCGGTGGCCACGCGCTGCACCGCGTCGACGAACGCGCGGACCTCGCCGACGCGCTCCTTGAGCAGGTAGCCGATCCCGCCCTCGCCAGAGGCGAGCAGCTCGGCGGTGTAGACCGGCTCGACGTACTGGGAGAGGATCAGGATGCCGAGCTCGGGCCGCTGCGCCCGCGCCTCGATCGCCGCGCGCAGCCCCTCGTCGGTGAACGAGGGCGGCAGCCGGACGTCGACGATGGCGACGTCCGGCTTGTGGCCATTGACGATCCGCAGCAGCCCCGGCGCGTCCTCGGCCTGCGCGACGACGTCGACGCCCTGCTCGCGCAGCAGCGCCACGATGCCCTCGCGCAGCAGCGCCTGGTCCTCGACGATCACCACCCGCATGGAAGCTCCGCGTGCACGAGGGTCCCGCCGCCGGCGACCTCGGAGACCGTCAGCGTCCCGTCGAGCGCCTCGACGCGATGGCGAAGCCCAGTGAGCCCGGTGCCGTTCGGGTCGGCGCCGCCCGGCCCCTCGTCGCGCACCTCGATGACCAGGCGGCCGTCGCGCTCCGAGAGATCCACCTGGGCGGCCGCGCCGCCGGCGTGCTTGGCGGCGTTGGTCAAGGACTCGGCGACCACGAAGTAGGCGGCGGTCTCGACCACCGGCAACGGCCGCTGCGACAGCGTCGCGTCGACGGTCACCGGCATCGGCGAGCGACGGCCCAGCGCCTCGACCGCAGCCGCCAGCCCGCGGTCGGCGAGGACCGGCGGTGCGATGCCCCGCGCCAGGTCGCGCAGCTCGGCGATGGCGTTGCCGGCCTCCTCGCGGGCGCGCCGCACCAGCTCGGCGACCTCGGGCTGGCCCTCGAGGCGCTCCTCGGCGCGGCCGAGCTGCATGCTCAGGGCAACGAGGCGCGACTGCGCGCCGTCGTGCAGATCGCGCTCGATGCGGCGCAGCTCGGCGGCCTGGACGTCGAGGGCGCCCATGCGCGTTCGGGTCAGCTCCGAGACGCGCTCCTCGAGCGCGCGCTCGCGCGGGCGCATCCGCGTGACGACGATCGCGTGGGTCCCGAACGCCAACGCCAGCCAGGTGATCACCCACGCCGGCCAGAAGTAGCCGCCGCCGGACAAGGCGTAGATCGTCAGCTCGATCAGCACGAGCGACCCCGATGCGGCCCCGTGGATCGCCAGCGCCCGGTACCGACCGGGCGGCACCCGCAGCGCTCGCCGGATCGCGAGCTGGAACACGATCGGCACGGCGAGCCCGAAGATCACCCACCGCGGCCAGAAGTCGCCGCCGCTGGTGACGCTCCACAGGAACACGACGAGGAGCACGATCAACGCCGAGATCGCGCTCTCCAGCGCGAGGATGGCGTCCCAGTCGTTCCGGGCGGTCGAGGGCTGTTCGGCCTGCGTGCTCACGGGACACAGCGTGCCACGCCGCGCGGCGCGCGGCCCTGGGGTCCAGCACCGAACCGCATTGGGGCTGTCCCCACAATGCGACTTGGGGGCCCGCCTCCGGCGGCGACGTCCGCCGCCGTCGGCACCCCTAGGCGTATCGCGCCACGACGCCGTCGGCCACGAGCTCCAAGGCGTGGCGCTGGCGCTCGCCCAGCCCGCGCGGCAGCCCGGCCTTCGCGTCCTCGACGACCGCCAGCGCCCGCGCCCGCGCCTGCTCCAGCGCGCCGGTCGCCTCGATGAGGTCGCACACGCGCGCCGCCGCCTCGGGCGAGTCGATCGAGCGCGGGTCGAGCGCCGCGAGCTGCTCGTCGCGCTCGCGCGCGAGAATGAACGGGAGCGTCACCGTGCCGTCGAGCAGGTCGGTGCCGCGGTGCTTGCCGGTGCGCTCGGCCGGCCCGGAGACGTCGAGGACGTCGTCGAGCAGCTGGAAGGCGAGGCCGACGCGACGCCCGAACTCGCCCAGGACGTCCTGATCGGCGCCCGCTTCGAGCGCCCCGAGCCGGCAGGCCGCCTCGAACAGGCGCGCGGTCTTCAGCTCGCAGCGGCGCAGATAGCGCTCGACCGGCACGGCGGCATCCCAGGCGTCGGTGCGCTGCTGCAGCTCGCCCTCGGCCAGCGCCGAGGTCGCCTCGGACAGCACGCGGACCTCGTCGGCGCGCCCGTTGCGCACGAGCTCGGCGAAGGCGCGCGCGAACAGCAGATCGCCGGTCGCGGTGGCGGCCCCGCGCCCCGCGGTGGCCACCACGGTCGGGATGCCGCGCCGCAGCGAGGCCGCGTCGAGGACGTCGTCGTGGACCAGCGTGGCCGAGTGGATGAGCTCGACCGCCACGGCCGCGCGCACGATGCTCTGCGCCTCGACGCCGTCGCCGGCCAGGAAGACAAGCAGCGGCCGCAGCCGCTTGCCGCCCGCGGCGATCGTCGCGCCGGCGTGATCGGCGAGCGCCCCGCCGTGGTCGCAGGCCAGCTCGGCCAGCCGCCGCTCGACGCGATCGAGCAGATCAGGTATGTGACCACCGCCGGCGCGGACGACCTCGGTGACCTCGACGGTTGTCATGCCTTGGTCCCCACGTGCAGCGCGATGATCCCACCTGCTGTAAGAACCCAGCGGATCTCGCGTAGCCCCGCGCGCTCCATGGCCGCCGCCAGCCCCTCCGGTCCGGGGAAGCGCTTCACCGAGCTCGGCAGGTAGGTGTAGGCCTCGTTCTCGCCGGTCAAGCGCCCGATCACCGGCACGATCCGGTCAAACCACAGCGAGTAGAAGGTCGACAGCGGCGGCTTTCGCGGCGTGGTGATCTCGAGCACCACCACGCGCCCGCCGGGCTTGACGACCCGCGCCATCTCGGCCAGCCCGCGATCGAGATCGGAGAAGTTGCGCGCGCCGAAGCCGACCGTCGCGGCGTCGAAGCGATTGGAGGCGTAGGGCAGGTCGAGCGCGTTGCCGAGCTCCCACTGCAGGTCGGGCGCCTTCACGCGCGCGCGCTCGAGCATCTCCTGGGCGAAGTCCGAGCCGATGACCTCGCCGCCCGCCCCGACCCGCTTGGCCAGCTCGATGGCCAGGTCGCCGGTCCCGCACGCGACGTCGAGCGCGCTGCCGCCGGCAGGGAGCGCCGCAAGGTCGGCCGCCCGCGCTCGCCAGCGATGGTGCAGCCCCGCCGTCATGACCGTGTTCATGACGTCGTAGAAGCCGGCGATGCGATCGAACATCGCCCGCACTTGGGGCTCGCTCAGCGTGCCCGACCGCGGCGTGCCGCCGCCCTCGTTCACGGCGTGGGGTCTCAGTCGCCCTTGAGCTGGGAGACGAAGGCCACGAGCGCGTTGAACTTCTCCGGCGAGCTCTTCTGCAAGCCCACGAAGGAGGGCATCGGCGCGGTCGGGTTGATCAGCGTTCGCGCGATCGCCTGCGATGGCAGCCGCGCGCCGATGTCCGTCAGGTGCGGGCCGGGGCCGTCGTTGCCGTTCTCGCCGATCTTGTGGCAGGCCAGGCAGCCGGATTGCGCGACGACCTGCTTGCCCTTCTCGTACTGGGCGAGCACCGCCGGGCCCTGCGCCCGGATGCGCTCGGGCGTCTTGAGGTCGATCTGCGTCGGCGCGCCCGCGTTGGCGCCGAGGTACGTGAGGTAGCCCATGGCCGCGATCGTGAACAGCGCGGCCATCATGGCGATCGGCCGGCGCTCGGGCCGCCGCTCCGGGCCGCGGTCGTAGAACGGCAGCAGGAACAGCAGGATCATGCAGATCGTCGGGATGCCGATCGTCGCCAGCGAGACGAGGCTCGGCGGCTTGATGACGCGCAGCAGCTCGAAGAGGAAGAAGAAGTACCACTCGGGCCGCGGCGTGTAGGTCGTCGTGGTCGGATCGGCCTTCGGCCCCAGCTCGGCCCCGAGCGTGAGCGACATCAGGATGATCACGAGCATGACCACGCAGGCCATGACCGAGTCCTTGGCCACCGCGTAGGGGAAGAACGGCTTGCCCTGGGCCTTCAGGAGCGAGTACTCGCGGAGATAGGCCTCCTTCTCGGCCTTGTTCACGAAGGTTCCTCGCGCAGGTCGTCGTCGACGTCGGCCCGCAGCCACGGGGGCGCGGTGGTGCCGAGCTTGGCGACGAGGTAGAGGTGCGCGCCGATCAGCGCGAAGATCGCGCCGGGGATCAGCAGCATGTGGATCGCGTAGAACCGCGAGAGCGTGGTGGCGCCGAACTCCGGCCCGGCGCGCAGGAAGTCGCCCAGGTACGGCCCGACCAACGGCCCGCTGGCGGTGATGTTGTTCGCCACCACCGTCGCCCAGAACGAGCGCTGGTCGAACGGCAGCAGGTACCCGGTCAGCGCCATGACGAAGGTCAGGATGAGCAGCGCCACCCCGATGACCCAGTTGAGCTCGCGCGGGTACTTGTAGGCGCCGAAGAAGAACACCCTGCCCATGTGCAGGAAGATGAGGATCACCATCACGGTCGATCCCCACTTGTGCATCCCGCGCACGAACTCGCCGAGGAAGGCCTCGTTGGTGATGTAGCGCGCCGACTCGTACGCGTGCGTGGGCGACGGGTCGTAGTACATGGCCAGGAAGACGCCGGTGACCGCCTGGTTGAGGAAGGCGAAGAGCGTCGCCGAGCCCAGCGTGTAGAACCAGTTGGTCCCCTTCGGGACCTTGCGGAACATGACCCAGCGCCCGGCGCCCGACAGCGACGTGCGCTCGTCGACCCAGTCGACGACGGTGATCCCGGCCTCGGCGGCGCTCTCGACCGGCGTCGCCCTGCGGCCCTGACCCGGGCGGCGGGGCCGCGGGTTGAGCATCGGCGGGAGCGGGGGAAGTGGCAGCCTGAGCTTCGGCATGGCTACGTGCTGGGCGGCGGCGGCAGCTTGCGGATCGTCGGCCGCGACGGGTACAGGTACTGGCCGACGCCGTCGAGCGGCTGGGCAGGATCGCGCGGCGAGAAGCGCTTGAGCTCGCGGTTGACCGAGTAGCGCGGCCCGATCTCCAGCTGGCCGTTGCGCACGCGCGTGTAAAAGCGGTCGAGCGGGCGGACGGGCGGCCCGCCGTCGACCTTGCCCTCGAAGTTGTAGACGCCGCCGTGGCACGGGCAGATGAAGCGCCCGGCGGCCTCGACGAAGCGCACCGGGCAGCCGAGGTGCATGCAGCGCGTCGAGATCGCGATGTACTGGTTGTAGATGTCGGGCTTGTCGGTGTCGATCTTCGCGTCGCGCTTGCGGATGTAGGCGGTCGACTTGCCCGCCTGCCCGATGCCGTCGACGATCGTGATGACCTTCGGCACGTAGGTGTTCTCGGGGAACTCGTCGACCGGGCCGACCGCCTGCCAGCGCTGCTCGTGCTTCTCGAAGACCGGCCCGAGCGCGAAGCCCAGCGCGGGCAGTACGAAGGCCGATGCGGCGACGGCGCCCGCCACGTGGACCGTCCCGGTCATCAGGCGCCGGCGGGTGACCGTCTCGCCCTCGAAGGCACCCGGGATGAGCCGGTCGGACGTGTACTTGCTCTTTGTCTGGCGGCGGTCCTGAGCCATCTGCGGGGCTGAAACCTTATAGGTCAGCCACCGTGGGCGCCGGTCACCTGGCGCGCCGCGGCTCGCAGCGCGCCCGGCGCGTCGGGCCTGCCCTCGCGGGCGGCGGCCTTCGCCTCGCGGACCGCGTCGGACGCTCCCCAGCCGACCGCGGCCACCCCGGCCTGCCACACCGCCTCGGCGAGTTCGTGCTGGTCCTCGGCGCGCGCCTGGGCGCACAGCGAGATGACGTCGGCCAGCTCGCTGGTGGCCTCGAGATCGCCGAGCGCCGCCAGCCGCGCGAGGCCGAGCGCGTACAGGCGATCGCCGGCCAGCAGCGCCAGATCCGGCTCGATCCCGTCGAACAGGCGCGGCGTGCCGTAGTGCAGCAGCTCGCCCTCGCGGATCGCCTCGACGACGAAGGCGATGTCGGCCTCGTGTCCAGCCGAGCGCGGCCCTGACGCCGCGACCGCGCCGAGCGAGCCGTCGATGGGCGCCTGGCCATCGCCGAGCGCACCGGCGAGCAGCCCGCCCTCGGCGCGCAGGGCCTCGCGCACGGCGGCGAGGGCGCCGCTCGCAGTCAGAACGCCTCCCGGAACGCGGCGGCCGCGGCCTCCACGGTGCGCTCGATGTGCTCGGGCTCGTGCGCAAGCGACGGGAACCACGCCTCGAACTGCGACGGGGGCGCATAGACGCCGCGCGCGAGCAGGTGACGGCACCAGGTGCCGAACGCCTCGAGGTCGCACGCCTGGGCGCCCGCGTAGTCGGTCACGGGCGCCTCGGAGAAGAAGACGGTGAGCAGGCCGGGCGCCCAGACGATCTGCACCGGCAGGTCCGCGGCCGCCTCGCGCAGCCCATGCGCCAGCGATTCGGTGCGCCCGGCCAGGCACGCGTAGGCGCCGTCGTCGAGCAGGCGCAGGGTCGCGAGGCCGGCCGCGACGGCCAGCGGATTGCCCGAGAGCGTGCCGGCCTGGTACACGTCGCCGGCCGGCGCGATGCGCTCCATCAGCTCGCGCGGCCCGCCGTAGGCCGCCGCCGGCAGCCCGCCGCCGATCACCTTGCCCATGACGGTGAGGTCGGGCAGGACGCCGGTCAGCTCCTGCGCGCCGCCGCATGCGACGCGAAAGCCAGTGATGACCTCGTCGAAGATCAGCAGCGCGCCGGTCTCGGTGGCGCGCTCGCGCAGGAGCTCGAGGAAGCCCTCTGCCGGCGGCATTAGGCCCATGTTGGCCGCGTAGGGCTCGGCGATGATCGCCGCGAGCTCGTGCTCCTCGGTCGCCTTCAGGACCGCCGCGGCGTCGTTCCACGCGACGATCACCGTCGCCGCCGTCGCGGCGACCGGCACCCCGGGGCTCGCCGGGATCGCCGCGGTGGCGAGGCCCGAGCCACCTTCGGCCAGCAGCCCGTCGACGTGCCCGTGGTAGGCGCCGGCGAACTTCAGCACCTTCTCGCGCCCGGTCACCGCGCGCGCCAGCCGCAGGGCGCTCATCGTCGCCTCGGTGCCCGACGAGGTCATGCGCAGCATCTCGACCGACGTCATCCGCCGGGAGACCTCGTCGGCGAGGTCGACCTCGGCCGGCGTCGGCGCCCCGAAGCTCGTGCCGCCCTCGGCCGCGGCGATCACCGCCGCGATCACCTCGGGGTGGGCGTGGCCGTGGATCAGCGGGCCCCACGAGCAGACGTAGTCGACGTAGCGGTTGCCGTCGACGTCGAAGAGCTCGGCGCCCTTGCCTCGCTCGACGAAGACCGGGTCGCGCCCGATGGCGCGCATCGCGCGGACCGGCGAGTTGACGCCGCCGGGCAGCCGCTGCAGGGCGCGCGCGTAGAGCTCGGTCGACCGCGCGTCGGTCAGCGAGACCGTCATACGCCCGCGTGCTCGCGCTCCCAGCGCCTGAAGTCGTCCGTGAAGTAGAGCAGCCGGATCTTCTTGAACTCGGTCGAGCTGTACAGCGTCGCGCGGTCCTCGATCTCGGGGTTCTCGGCGGCGATCGCGTCGAGGATCGCGTCGCACTCCTCCTTCGAGCGCCCGTGGGCCATCGTGAAGATCGAGTAGGGCCAGTCGGCGTAGGTCGGGCGCTGGTAGCAGTGGCTGATGCCGCGGTAGGCCGCCATCTTCGGCCCGACCTCGAGCACGTGCTCGGGCGCGACCTTCCACACGCCCATGCCGTTGGCGCTGAAGCCCGCGCGCCGGTGGAAGAGGATCGCGGCGACCCGCCGCAGCAGCCCGCGCTCGGCCATGGCGCCGAGGTGCTCGACGAGCGCGTCGACGCTCATGTCCAGCTGCGCGGCCGCCTGGGCGTAGGGCTCGGGGACCACCGGGAGGTCGCCCTGCGTGGCGCGGATGACGGCCACGTCGAGCTCGTCGAAGGGCTGCTTCTCGAGCTCCGCGGGCTCCTCGACCACCGCGGCCTTGGCCAGCTCGTCGGTCCCGCCGACGAGCTCGAGGTCCATGCGGATCTTGAAGAGCTTGAGCGTCGGCAGCTGGCGGATCGACTCGGCGCCCGTGAGCTCCTGCAGCACGTCGAGCGTGCCGTCGAGCCCCAGCTTCGAGTCCTCCTCGACGGCGATCGTGAACCACATGTTGAAGTCGTGGTTGCGCAGGTAGTTGTGGCTCACGCCGGGGTGCGAGTTGATGACCTGCGCGGCGCGCCACGGGTGCTCGGGGTCGACCTTGGCCGCCACGAGCATCGAGCCGTAACCGAGCGCGCGGGTGTCGTAGATCGGCGTGACCTGGCGGATGATGCGCTCGTCGATGAGCTCCTGGACGCGGGCGAGGACGCGCTCCTCGGGCACCTCGAGGGCGCGCGCGACGGCAGCGTACGGGCGCGGCGCGATCGGGAAGGCGCCCTGCATCGCGTTGAGCAGGCGCTTGTCGAAGTCGTCGAGCGGGACCGCGGCGCCGTGCTTGCGCGAGCGTAGCTTGGGCTTCACCGAAGCCATCGGGCGGCGTCCTTCGCGTGGTAGGTGATGACGATGTCGGCTCCGGCGCGGCGGATGGAGGTCAGCGACTCGAGCACGACGGCGCGCTCGTCGAGGCAGCCCGCGGCTGCGGCCGCCTTGACCATCGCATACTCGCCGCTGACGTTGAACGCCACGAGCGGTAGGCGCGTCGCCTCCTTGACGCGCCGCACGACGTCGAGGTAGGGCAGCGCCGGCTTGACCATGACCATGTCGGCGCCCTCCTCGACGTCGAGGAGCACCTCGCGCAGCGCCTCATCGCCGTTGGCCGGGTCAATCTGGTAGCCGCGGCGGTCGCCGAAGGCCGGCGCCGAATCGACGGCGTCGCGGAACGGGCCGTAGAAGGCGGAGGCGAACTTCGCGCTATAGGCGAGGATCGGGACGTCGCTGAGGCCGTCGTCGTCGAGCGCGGTGCGGATCGCGCCGACGCGGCCGTCCATCATGTCGCTGGGGGCGATGATGTCGGCGCCCGCTCGCGCCTGGGAGATCGCCGTGCGCGCGAGCAGCTCGAGGCTGGCGTCGTTGTCGACGCTTCCGTCGGGGCGCAGCGCGCCGCAGTGGCCGTGGCTCGTGTACTCGCACAGGCACAGATCGGCGATGACGAGCAGCTCGGGATGGGCCTGCTTGATCGCCCGCGTGGCGAGCTGGACGATGCCCTCGTCGTCCCAGGCGCCCGAGCCCTCCTCGTCCTTGTGGCCCGGAATGCCGAAGAGGATCACCGCGGGGATGCCTAGCTCCATCGCCTCGCCGGCCTCGGCGACGGCGGCCGAGATCGACAGCCGGTCGACGCCGGGCATCGTGGCCAGCGGCTTGCGCCCCTCGAGGCCATCCTCGATGTAGAGCGGCAGCACGAAGTCACCCGGGTCAAGCCGCGTCTCGCGCACGAGGTCACGCAGGACCGGGGTGCGGCGCAGGCGGCGCAGGCGGGTTTGCGGGAACGGCACGCCTTACATCGTAGGGAGACGGGCCGGGTGCGCGACGCCGCCGCGGTCGCTCTCCGCCATCGCGCGGGAACTTTTCCACGGTCCGCGCGCCTTTCGCACCACTTCCAGGAGCGGCCACTTCCACTGTCCTGACTTTTCCACCGTACGGGTGGTCTAGGCAGGATCGTCCTGGGCTTACTGCGCAGACTCCTTCCCGTCATTGCCCGCGCCGCGCGGTGAGGGGGCGAAGGCGGAGAGCGGCTGCGATGGCGGCGCGACGAGCGCACCGCTCAGCGCATCCGCTCCCAGTCCTCCACCGTCAACGCGTACACGTCGTGGTCCTCCCAGACGCCGTTGATCTTCAGGTACCGCAGGGCGCGGCCCTCGAGGCGGAAGCCGACCTTCTCGGCGACCCGGACCGAGCGGATGTTGCGGGGGATGATCGCGGGCTGGACACGGTGCAGGCCCGCGTGCTCGAAGGCGAACTCGACGGCGAGGCGGACCGCGCGGGTCGCGTGGCCGCGGCCGCCGGCGTCCCTGTCGATCCAGTAGCCGAGCGTCGCGTTCTGCCAGGGGCCGCGCACGACGTTCGAGAGCGCGACGCGGCCGATCAGGCGGTCGCGCGCGTCCATGTCGAGGACGGCGAACGCGTAGGCGTTGCCGGCCGCCCACGAGCGCTGATCGAGGTCGAGCTCGAGGCGCTGCCCGGCCTCGGTGTAGAAGCTCTCGTCGCGCAGCGGGTCCCACGGGCCGGTGTGGTCGCGGTTGCCCACGCGCAGCGCCAGCTGCGCCCGTGCGTCGGACGGCTCGGTCGGCCGGATCGCCGTCGGCGGGTCCTCCAGGCGCACACGCGACGCGCTCATCGCGAGCGCGCGAGCGCCACGCGGGCGAGCGCGAGGTAGGCGGCGGCCAGGACGGCGAGGTGCAGCAGGGTCTGCGGCAGCGGCGGGGTCGCGCGGTTGACTGCGGCGTCGACCGCCTGCAGCGCCGGACGGAACGGGAACAGCGCCGAGACCGCCCGGATGACGTCGTAGAGCGTGTGGGCGACGCTGCCGGCCGGGACGATGGCCAGGAAGGCGATCGGCAGCGTCAGCAGGAAGGCCAGCAGCGAGGCGGCGCGCACGTCGCGGGCCAGCGCGCCCACCGCCACGCCGAGCGCGCCGAAGCCGATCGCGCCGCCCGCGAGCGCCGCCAGCCAGAGCGCGAACCGGCCCCATTCGAGGTGCACGAAGATCCCTATACCGCACAGCATGACCAGCGATGCCGGGACGGCGCACGCGGCCGCCAGCGCGACCTTCTCGCCGAGGAGCCCGAACCGCGAAACGAGCCCGCGCACGAGCCGCCCGAACGCGTGCTCCTCGTGCTCGAGCGCGAGCATCCCGGAGGCCAGCAGCACGGTCACGAACATCAGCGACACGGTGACTGCCACCGCCACGGCGAACGCATCGAGCGGCGTCTTGTGGCCCGACACGATCGTACGCTTGACCTCCAACGGCTGGCCCACCGCGCTGAGCACGTTGTTCGACAGCCCCAGGTTGTCGATGGCCAGCTGCGAGAACTCGATGACCCCCTTGAGCTCAGCGGCCTGCCGCGAGTTCGCGGGCAGCGTCCGGAGCACGTCCTCGAGCTGCGCCTTGGATCGCTGAAGGCCGAGCACGTCGAACTTCTGGCCGAGCAGCGAGAAGTCGCCGCCGCGCAGCAGGACGTCCAGGTACTTGGCCGAGAGCTTGGTCAGCGTTCCCGCGAGCGCCTTGTTGGCGTCGGCCAGGCGCGATTTGATCGCCGACTCGGCGATCTGCGTGCGCAGCGGGTCGTCGACGTTGTAGAGGACCTCGAGCGTCGGCGGCTTGGTGCCGACGAGGTTGATGGCAGCTTGAAGGCGCTTGGTCGCGTCGGCGGGCACGATCAGCGCGCCGAGGACCTCGCCGTCGCGCACCTTGTCGATCGCCTCCTTGCGCGTGTCGACGTACACCGGCTGCACCGACTTGAACAGCTCGCGCGCGTACTTGGCGACGTCGAGGCGCTGGCCGCCGACGCTGAAGCTCGTGTCGCCGGGTGCCAGCTCGTTGACCACGGCGACTTTGGGCTTGTCGGGCCCGCGCGAGAGCGCCAGCCCGATGAGCACGGAGATGATGAGCGGGTAGGCGATGAGCACCGCCACGAGGAAGGGCGAGC
>Ga0081539_10004143_pt1 | contig 16485 bp, 16 predicted proteins | sample TabmetS4T2R2_FD_71023 | JGI IMG/M metagenome (GOLD analysis project Ga0081539, IMG submission 71023) | Tabebuia heterophylla rhizosphere microbial communities from the University of Puerto Rico - S4T2R2 | ecosystem: Host-associated > Plants > Roots > Rhizosphere ...
CGCCATTTCCTGGTAGACCGACATCTTTTCCTTGATCGCGCGCTCCATGCGGACCAGGCCGATGCGGAACTGGTTCTCCAGGAGCTCGCCGACGGAGCGGACGCGGCGGTTGCCCAGGTGGTCGATGTCGTCGACGTTCTGCGGGAACTTCCGCAGCTTCAGCTGGTACTTGATCACCTCGTAGAAGTCCTGCGGGTGCAGGATCTTCTCGTCGAGCGGCGTGTTCATCCCGAGCTTGGTGTTCAGCTTGAGACGACCGACGCGCGAGAAGTCGTACTTCTGCGGGTTGAAGAACATGTTCTCGAACAGCGACCGCGAGCTGTCGAGCGTCGGCGGATCACCGGGACGCAGACGACGATAGATCTCGATCAGCGCCTCTTCGTGCGTGCGGATCGGATCCTTCTTCAGCGTCTGGCTGATGATGGGACCAACGTCGTCGCGCTCGGGGAAGAAGATGTCGATGCGCTCGACCTTCTTCTCCTGGGCCATCGAGATGACGCGCGGCGTCAGCTCCTCATTCGCTTCGAGGATCACTTCACCCGTTTCCGGGTCGATGATGTCGGCAGCCGCATAGGCGCCTTCGAGCGCTTCGTCGGCGACCGGAACGGTTTCGATACCTGCCTTGCGCATCCCCGCGATTGCGTTGGCGGTGATCTTCTTACCGCTCTGCACGGTGATGTCGCCAGCCTTGATCTCGGACGCGGCGCGCTGCCCGACGAGGCTGTCGTTGACGGACCACATCAACGCCGCGCCCTGATTCAGGTGGATGCGATCCACCGAATAGAACGTGCGGATGATCTCGTCGGCGCCGCGCAGGCCGAGGGCGCGGAGGAACACCGTGGCGAGGAACTTCCGCTTGCGATCGATGCGGACGTAGAGCAGGTTCTTCTGGTCGTACTCGAACTCGACCCACGAGCCGCGATACGGAATGATCTGCGCGATATAAAGCGTCTTGTCTTCCGAGTGGAAGAAGGCGCCCGGCGAACGGTGGAGCTGCGACACGATGACGCGCTCGGTGCCGTTGATGATGAACGTGCCGTTGTCCGTCATCAGCGGGATGTCGCCGAAGTAGACCTCCTGCTCCTTGATGTCGCGGATCGTCTTGACGCCGGTCTCCGGATCCTTGTTCCAGACGACGAGACGGATCGTGACCTTGAGCGGCACAGCGTACGTCATGCCGCGTTCCTGGCACTCGTCGACGTCGTACTTCAACTTCATCCCGACCGTGTGGCCGCAGATGTCGCAGATGTCGCCGCGCGCCTGGTTCTCCACGCCGCAGCGCGGACAGAGCACGATGTGGTCGCCGTATGGATCGGCGATGAGCGTCGCGCCGCAGTTCTTACAGGGCTTGCGCAGGTGATGCAGGCCCGAGAGCTTGCCGCACTTGCACTCCCAGTTGCCGATCGAATACTCGATGAATTCGAGCGATGAGTTCTCGCGGAAATCGCTGATCGGGAAAACCGACTTGAACACCGACTGCAGGCCGGCGTCCTCGCGTTCCGAGGGAAGCCGGTTCATCTGCAGGAACCGCTCGTACGACTTCCGCTGGATCTCGATCAGGTTCGGAATGGGAACCGTGGTCTTGATCTTCGAGAAATCCTTGCGCTCGCGGTAGACGTTCTTGGGAAGGCTGTACATCGGTGACTGATCCTCGAGGATCGGAATGAAGCGGTTGGGCGGCCCGAGCCGGGTCCGCCCCTATTACTTAGACCACCGGCCTGGTCGTTCGGTCTCGGTCGCCGGGCCTAAAAGGCCCGGCGCTACGTGTCGTTGGCTCCACGCCTAGAGCCAAGAGCCCAAAGCCGAGCCGACTACGAGACGGTGACTTTCGCGCCGACCTCTTCGAACTTCTTCTTGATCGCCTCGGCCTCTTCCTTGGGCACGCCTTCCTTGATCGGCTTGGGCGCGCTCTCGACCAGGTCCTTGGCTTCCTTCAGTCCGAGGCTGGTGACCTCGCGAACGACCTTGATGACCTTGATCTTGTCGCTGCCGGTCTCGGTCAGCGTCACGTTGAACTCGGTCTTCTCCTCGACGGGGGCCGCCGCGGCCGCGGCACCGCCGCCGCCCATACCCGGCATCGCCATCGGCATCGCCGCCGCGGCGCTGACGCCGAGCTCGGACTCGAGCGCCTTCACGAGCTGCGACAGCTCGAGGACGCTAATCCCCTTGATGTAGTCGATCACCTGCTGCTGATTCACTTCGGCCATTTGCGTCTCTCTCCACGGGCCGCCTAAAGGCGGCCCCTACGGCTGCGGGGCTCATGCCCCTACGTTGATTGTTTTGTAGGGGCCGCCTTCAGGCGGCCCACCACGTAGGGGCGAGCCTATGTCGCGCCCGCTTCGCCCTTCTTCTTCTCGTACTGCACGAGCACCGACATGAGATCCCGCGGCGCCGCCGCCAGCACCGACACGAGCTGCTGCATCGGCGCCTGCAGGAGGAACAGCAACTTCGCGTACAGCTCCGGCTTACCCGGAAGGTTCGCGAGGTCGGTGACCTCCGCCGGTTGAATCGCGCGCCCCTGAACCACCGCGCCCTTGATGGAGAGCGTCGGCGCGCCCTTCATGAACGTGGTCAGCACTTTCGCCAGCGCCACCGCGTCCTCGCCCGTGTAGGCCATCGCCGTCGTGCCCTCGAACATCTTCTCGAGCGCCTCGTACGGCGTGCCCTTGCTCGCGCGCTTGGCGAGCGTGTTCTTCACGACCTTGTATTTCCCCTTCGCGCCGCGAATCTGGCGGCGCAGCTCGGTCACGGCGGGGACGTTGAGGCCGCGATAGTCGACGAGGATCGCCGTGTTGGCGCCCTTGAACGCCGACTGGAGATCCTGCAGTTCCTGCTCTTTCTCCGCTTTGGTAACAGCCATCGCGTTCTCCTAGTGCTTTGCCGGCTCGGCGATGTGTGCGGTGTCGATCTCGACGCCCGGCCCCATCGTGGAGGACACGGTGACTGACTTCAGGTACTTGCCTTTCGCTGCCGGCGGCTTGGCCTTGACCACACTCTCCACGAGCGCGTGCGCGTTGTCGATCAGGCTCTGCGACGGAAACGACGTCTTGCCCACCGGCGCGTGGATGATCCCGGTCTTGTCGACGCGGAACTCCACCTTGCCGGCTTTGATTTCGCGAATCGCTTGCGCGACGTTCGGCGTGACCGTACCGGTCTTCGGGTTTGGCATCAGCCCGCGCGGGCCGAGGACCTTCCCCAATCGACCGACTGCCCGCATCATGTCCGGCGTGGCGACGACGGCGTCGAATTCCATCCAGCCGCCCATGATCTTCTCGACGACTTCTTCGCCGGCGACGTGATCGGCGCCCGCGTCCGACGCCTCCTTCTGCTTGTCCGCGCCGGCGATGACGAGCACCGTCTTGCTCTTGCCCAGACCGTGCGGCAGCACGACCGTGCCGCGCACCATCTGATCCGCGTGCTTCGGGTCGACGCCGAGCCGCATCGCAAGTTCGACGGTCTCGTCGAACTTGGCGAACTTCACCTTCTGCACGAGGGGAATCGCTTCTTCGATCGAGTACTGCCGATCCGCGACCTGCGCAGCGGCTGCGGTGAACTTCTTTCCGTGCTTTGGCATACACCTCCTCGTGGTTCAAACGGACCGCGTCGCGGTCCTCCCACACTCGCTGTCAACTCCCAACATCCAACTCGCTTCGCCCGATCCAACTCCCAACGTTTGGGAGTTGGGCCTTTTGGGAGTTGGGAGTTTGCTCCGGGCCGCTACCCGATCACGTCAATGCCCATCGAGCGGGCCGTACCCCTGACCGTCAGGACTGCGGCCTCGAGGTCCTGGCAATTCAGGTCCGGCATCTTCTGGCGCGCGATGTCTTCGACCTGCTTGGCGGTGACCGTGCCGACCTTGTTGCGGTTCGGTTCCGCGGATCCCTTCGCCAGGTTCGCCACCTTCTTGAGCAGCACCGACGCGGGCGGCGTCTTGGTGATGAAGGTGTAGCTGCGGTCCGCGAAGATCGTGACGACCACGGGGATGATCAGCCCTTCGTCCTTCGCCGTCCGCGAGTTGAAGTTCTTGCAGAAGTCCATGATGTTCACGCCATGCGGACCGAGCGCGGTGCCGACCGGCGGCGCGGGCGTCGCCTTGCCCGCGGAGATCTGCAGCTTCACCATTGCCGTAACTTTTTTGGCCATAAATCAGTAGGCAGTAGGCAGCCGGCAGCGGGCAGTGGGCCAGACCAAGTCTGCCTACTGCCATCTGCCTACTGCCCGCTGTTCAAATCTTCTCCACGTCCAAGAAGTCGAGTTCGACCGGCGTCGCGCGGCCGAAGATCGTCACCATCACCTTCAACGTGTTCTTGTCGAGATTCACTTCGTCGACGATGCCGTTGAAGCTGGTGAACGGTCCGGCGTTGATGCGCACCTGATCGCCCTTTTCGAAGCTGTACTTCGGCTTCGGTTTCTCTGCCGCCGACTTCACCTGCTCGAGGATGTGATCCACTTCCTCCTTGCTGAGCGGTGTCGGCTTGGTCCCAGCGCCCACGAAGCCGGTGACCTTTGGCGTGTTCTTCACCACGTGCCACGCGTGGTCCGACATCGTCATCTCGACCAGGATGTAGCCTGGGAAAAACCGGCGGGCGCTCTTGACCTCGCGGCCGCCGCGCTTCTCGACGATGTCCTCGGTCGGAATGAGGATCTCGCCGATCTCGCCTTGCAGGCCATAGGCCTGCACGCGCTGCTGGAGCGATTCCTTCACCTTGTTCTCGAAGCCCGAGTAGGTGTGGACGATGTACCAGTTCTTCGTCGCGACGTCGGTCATGCTGCCCCGAAGCTCCGGTAGACCCACTCGATGGCCCGCCCGATCGCGAGATCGAGCCCCCACAGGTAGACCCCGAAGAATGCGGAGGTCAGCAGCACGACAACAGTGGTCGCGTACACCTCGCGGCGCGAGGGCCACGTGACACGACGCATTTCGTTGCGCACCTCGGTGAGGAAGTTGCGGCTGTTCTGGATCCAGCCTCTGGCTCCCTCGGTGGCGCGCTCGGCGGTCGTCCGAACGGGTGACGGCTTGACTTGCTCTACGCTGCTCATTGCTACGTCTCGACTTCCAGGCGTCTACTCGCGGTCCGCTTTCGTCGTCCGCCTTCGCCGCTCGCGGTTACGGCGAGACAACCTTCACACTCGATCACGGGCGAAGGTTGGCAGGTGAGGAGGGACTCGAACCCCCAACCCTCGGTTTTGGAGACCGATGCTCTGCCAGTTGAGCTACTCACCTTCACCTGGTTGGTGGGTGGCGGTTCGTGGATAGTGGGTCGGTCACGAACCACCATCTACCATCCACCATCCAGCCACCTACTTCGTCTCCTTGTGCGCCGTGTGCTTGCGGCAGAAGCGGCAGTACTTGCTGAACTCGAGCCGCTCGGTCGTCTTCTTCTTGTTCTTCGTCGTGCTGTAGTTGCGACGCTTGCAGTCGCCGCACGCGAGATGAATGATGTCTCTCATACTTGACCTGTCAGTGGGCAGACGGCAGCAGGCAGCTGGCAGTCCCCATCGTGACGATCGCAGCGGGTGAACGACGCACCGTCTTCACACCGTTCCGTCGAACCAAGTTCACTGCCTACTGCCTACTGCCCGCTGCCTGCTACTCCAGAATCTCCGAAATCGTGCCGGCGCCCACCGTGCGGCCGCCTTCACGAATCGCGAACCGGGCCCCCTTCTCCAACGCCACCGGCACGTGCAGTTCCGCCGTGATCGTCGTGTTGTCCCCCGGCATCACCATCTCGACGCCCTCCGGCAGCTTCAGGCTCCCGGTCACGTCCGTCGTCCGGATGTAGAACTGCGGCCGATACCCGTTGAAGAACGGCGTGTGCCGCCCGCCCTCTTCCTTCGACAGGATGTAGACCTCGCCCTTGAACTTCGTGTGCGGCTTGATCGACCCCGGCTTGGCCAGCACCTGCCCGCGCTCCACGTCCGTCTTTTCCACCCCGCGCAGCAGCACCCCGATGTTGTCCCCCGCCTGCCCCGAATCCAGCAGCTTGCGGAACATCTCCACGCCCGTCACGACCTTCTTCTCCGTCGGCTTGAAGCCCACGATCTCGACCTCTTCACCCACCTTCACCTGGCCGCGCTCCACGCGCCCGGTCACCACCGTGCCACGACCCGAGATCGAGAACACGTCCTCGATCGGCATCATGAACGGCTTGTCGACCTCGCGCTCCGGCAGCGGGATGTAGGTGTCGAGCGCCTCCATCAGCTTGATCACCGAGTCGACGCCCGCGGCGTCGCCATTGATCGCGCCCAGCGCGCTCACCCGCACCACCGGCACGTCATCGCCCTTGAAGCCGTAGACCGACAGCAGCTCGCGCACTTCCAGCTCCACCAGGTCCAGCAGCTCCGAGTCGTCGACCGCGTCCACCTTGTTGAGCGCCACCACCAGATACGGCACGTTGACCTGCCGCGCCAGCAGCACGTGCTCGCGCGTTTGCGGCATCGGGCCGTCGACCGCGCTCACCACCAGGATCGCGCCGTCCATCTGCGCCGCGCCCGTGATCATGTTCTTGATGTAGTCGGCATGGCCCGGGCAGTCGACGTGCGCGTAGTGGCGATTGGCCGTCGAGTACTCGACGTGGCTCGAGGCGATCGTCAGAATCTTCGTGTCGTCGCGCCGCCCCTGCGATTCGCTCGCCTTGGCGACCTCGTCATACGGCACGAACTTCGCCCACCCCTTGTCGGCCGCCACCTTCGTCAGCGCCGCCGTCAGCGTCGTCTTGCCATGGTCGATGTGCCCGATCGTCCCCACGTTCACGTGCGGCTTGGAACGGTCAAATTTCTCTTTCGCCATATCTCTTGTGCGCTCTTTGTGATGATTACGTCTACCGCATCTTTACTCTGGAGCCGATGACCAGGATCGAACTGGTGACCTCGTCCTTACCAAGGACGCGCTCTGCCAACTGAGCTACATCGGCCCGTACTGGTTGGTGGGTGGTGGGTGGTAGATAGTGGTTTGTGTGTGAGCAGCGACGCTCGCGAACCCGCCGCGACAACCCACACTCAACCACGACCCACCACCTACCATCCACCATCCGATCTGGAGCGGGAGACGGGGATCGAACCCGCGACCAACAGCTTGGAAGGCTGTGACTCTACCACTGAGTTACTCCCGCCTTCGCGACTCGCTCTCTTACGCTTCCTCGTCGCTACGGCGGGCAAGCCCGCCGTAATTTGCCTACGCGCCGCGGCGTCGCGCGAATCGCGACTTGCCGCAAAACAAATAGAGGAGGGGAGGCCCCTCCCCACCAACCGGAAACCCGCGTCACCTGCGCGCCAACCTTCGCACGCGCGCCGAAAGACGCGGGGAAAGGTTGGTGGGGAGGGGAGGGTTCGAACCTCCGTAGCCCGAAGGCGGCAGGTTTACAGCCTGCTGCGATTGACCGCTCTGCCACCTCCCCGAAACTGCTTCTCGGCAGGAATCAGGAATCGGTAATCAGGAATCAAGGATTCAGGTCTGAGTCCTGGCCCAACCCTAATACCTGATTCCTGATACCTGAATCCTTCGCTGCACTGTCTGTGGAATCCGTGTTTTCGGCGCTTCCCCGCCCTTCGACTCGCCCGACGAACCGGCGAGGCTCGCTCAGGGCACCCCGAGCACGTCGAGGGGTTACGATTGGCCGGCCGTCAGCTCGATGGAGCTGGCGGAGGGATTTGAACCCCCGACCGGCTGATTACAAATCAGCTGCTCTACCGGACTGAGCTACGCCAGCCAGACAAAGAGCACATATTAGCACTTCCCGTGCCAGTCGAGCAACTGGCCCTATCCCTGCCTGGCACTTCGCCGTTGGCGGACCGCCTCGAACAACGCAATTCCCGCCGCAACTGAAACGTTCAAACTCCCAACATGTCCCTGCATCGGAATGGACGCCACGAAATCACAGCGCTCCCGCACCAGCCGTCGCAGCCCTGTCCCTTCGGCCCCGAGCACGATCGCCATCGGCGCGGTGTAATCGACTGCGTCGTACTGGGTCGTGCCGTCTCCCGCAAGACCAACCGTCCACACCCCGGCGGCCTTCAGTTCTTCGATGGCCCTGGCGATGTTGACCACTTCGGCGATCCGCACGTGCGCGACGGCGCCAGCCGATGCCTTCGCAGCCGCGGCGCTCAGCGCTGCCGACCGCCGTGTCTGAATCACAACGCCGTCGACGCCGGCGGCATCCGCCGTCCGCAGGATGGCGCCGAGGTTATGCGGATCCTCGATGCCATCGAGCACGACGATGAGCGGCGTCTCGCGCGCACCGTTCACCAGCTCGCCGACGCTGAACTCTGCGCGTTTCTCGACGTCGGCAACGACCCCCTGATGAACGCCGCCACGTGCCTGCCGATCCAGGACACCCGGCGGAACCTGACGCACCCTCACGCCGCTGTCGGACGCGAGTGCGACGAGTTCCCGCACCCGATCGCCGCTTCTGTTCCCCACGCGCAGCTCTCTGACGCGACCGGCGCGAAGAGCTTCGAGCACGGGATTGATCCCGTAGATGGTCACAGCGCGGATTAGTTGGTGGTTGGCGGTTCGTGGTTCGTGGAGGTTATGCGCCCACTATCCACGAACCACCCATCCACCAACCAGATAGGATGGCCAACCGCCTAGTGTAGCGTGACCCAGCCAACTGGCGCGAGCTCGACGGTTCACGTGCGAGCCAGCGCATCGCGGAAGGACGAGGCGCGGATGACGGCGCTGCTGATTGGACGCAGGCCGCCCCCGGTCAGGATCCCGCCGCGCTCGATCGCCGGCACCGCGACGTCCAGTTCTAACCCCTCAGGCTCGCCGGTGAGCGCGAGCCGGATCGGATGGAAAAGCGTCTTGCCCTTCTGACCGGTGCGCTCGCGCACGCGTGCCGCCATCGCTCGAAACGCCTCGCGATCGAGCATCGGCGCCTGGTCAGTCAGGACGTCCGCGAGCGCGTCGATGACGGCACGGGCTTCCTGCGCCTCCGCTCGGATCGCCGGATGCTCCAGCGATCGCTCGGGTGAGAAGTCGAACAGAAACGCGAGTCGAGGCAACACCTGTTCGAGACGATCGACCACAGCCGCCGCAATCGGCACGACCTGCTTCAGAAACTCGATGTCCGCATCAGCCGGCTCGGCAACCCAGCCGGCGCGCCGCAGGTACGGCAATGACAGCCGGACCAGGCGATCCGGCGATGCGACCTTCAGATAGTGCCGGTTCACCCATGCGAGCTTCTCCATGTCGAACACCCCAGCACTGTGCCCGACGTCTTCGATCCTGAACCTGCGCGCCATCTCCTCGAGCGGGAGCAGTTCTTCGTCGTTCCCCGGCGACCACCCGATCAGCGCGAGATAGTTCGCCAGCGCTTCCGGCAGATATCCGCGCTCGCGAAACTCGTGCACCGAGGTGGCTCCGTGACGTTTCGACAACGGACTGTGGTCGGGGCCCAGCACGAGCGGCACGTGCGCGAAGACAGGAGGCGTCCAGCCGAACGCCTCATACAGGAGGATCTGTCTCGGCGTATTCGAAATGTGATCCTCACCGCGCACCACATGCGTGATCGCCATCAGCGCATCGTCGACGACGACCGCGTAGTTGTAGGCGGGAATGCCGTCGGACCGGACGAGAACCGGATCGCCGATCACGTCGGTCGAGAATCGCACTTCACCTCGCACGAGGTCAGTGAAGACCACGTCGCGCTGTTCGGGCACACGAAAGCGAATCACCGCCGGCTCACCACCTTCGGCGCGACGCCGCGCTTCGTCAGCAGGGATGTTGCGGCACCGTCCCACGTACTTGGGCGGACGTCCGTGCTGCAACGCCTCCTGGCGATCGGTTTCGAGCTGCTCGGCGGAACAGAAGCAGCGATACGCCTGGCCGCGCGACATCAGCTCCACCGCGTGCGCTCGGTAGATGTGCAGCCGCTCGGACTGGCGATACGGACCGTGATCGCCGGCGACTTCGATCCCCTCGTCCCAATCGAGTCCCAGCCATCGCAGGTCTTCGATGATCGAGCGCTCCGATTCGCGTGTGGAACGTTCGAAATCGGTGTCCTCGATGCGAAGCACGAACGTGCCGCCTTGACCGCGGGCGAGCAACCAGTTGAACAGCAGCGTACGCGCGTTACCCACGTGCAGGTGGCCGGTGGGGCTGGGGGCGAATCTGAGTCTCACGGATGTTTCGTCTCTCGTCTCTAGGCGCGCATTATCAATGCGACGGCATGTACCGCGATCGATTCACCGGCTCCCATCGAGTCCACTCCCTCGTTCGTCTTGCCCTTGATACCGATGGCGCTGGTGTCGATTCCGAGGGCGGCCGCGACATTGGCGACCATCGCCGCCACGTGCGGCGCGATCTTCGGCTTCTCGGCTACGACGATCGCGTCGACGTTGCCGATCTCATAACCATGAGCGCGGACGACGCCCGCAGCGCGACGCAGCAGCTCGATGCTGTCGGCATCCTTCCACGCCGGATCGGTATCAGGAAAGTGGCGACCGATGTCTCCTGCTCCAGCAGCGCCGAGAATGGCATCGATGATCGCGTGACAGACCGCGTCGGCATCCGAATGTCCCTGTAATCCCTTGTCGAACGGAATCGTCACGCCTCCAAGGATCAAGGGCCGGCCGTGCACGAGGCGATGGAGATCGTAGCCGTTGCCGATCCGCAACGCCGCGGCTGCGGTGGCGCGGGTGCCGAGCAGCCGCTCCGCGACGGTGAGGTCCCCCGGCGTTGTGATCTTCAGATTCGAGGCGTCGCCGGCTACCAGGCGCACACGATGACCCGCCCGTTCCACCAGCGCGGCTTCGTCCGTCGCATCCCCACCGATCGCCAGCGCCGCACGGAGGACGTCGACGCGGAATGCCTGCGGCGTCTGCGCGAGATAGATCTCCTCGCGCGGCAAGGTACCCACGATCACGCCGGACGCGTCGGCTCGCTTCACGGTGTCGTGCGCGGGAACGGCGGTAATCGCAGCGCCGCTCTCGGATGCCGCCTCGACGGTACGGCGAATCATCGCGTCGGTCACGAACGGCCGCGCCGCATCGTGAATGACGACGACATCGGCGCGATCGGAAATGTGCCGGAACGCGTTCGCCACTGAGTCCTGTCGCCGATTTCCACCGGCGACCAGCTGGGTCGTCTTCGCGAGGCCGCGCAGGTAGAGCGGAGGCGACGCGACGACTTCGGACGGCAATGCCACCACGAGCTCGTTCACGCTCGGGCTATCAACAAAAATATCTATGGTGCGCTGCAGGATCGGGAGGCCGCCAAGCGTCAGCAACTGCTTGGGCGTGTCGCCGCCGAACCGGGCACCACGCCCGGCGGCGGCGATGATCGCAGAGACGAACACGGGATCGAATCGTACCCCGGTTCAGGTTTTACCGCTTGATATCCTTGCCGAGATCCTCGATCGTCTCGCCAACCTTGCGCCGTGCGTGGCCGGTGAAGTCCTCGACCTTGCCGACCGTCTCGTCGACTTCACCCTCGTCACGGAGGCGTTCGTCATCGGTCAGGTCGCCGGCCGCCTGCTTGATGCGACCCTTGACCTTGTCCATTTTGCCTTTGAGCTCGTCCTGATTCATCACTACCCCCTTCGCTGTCAGCAATCAGGAATCGGGTATCAGGATTCAGGGCTGTCATGGATTCAGATAAACGAGGAATCAAATCCTGACCGCTCATTGCTGATTCCTAGCCCAGCCCTGAATCCCGATTCCTGAGACTTGATTCCTTTCAGGAGCACGACCCGTGCCGTTAAATCAGGTCGCGGTTGGTCTCACGAGCGCCGGTGAACTGATGCATACGCGCCGAGGTACGGTCGAGCACGGATCCAACCCGCGCCATCTCGAGCTCGCGTGGCGCGAACACGACCAGCAGCGCGCGAGTAGTGGCCGTCGTCACCATGGTGCGAGCGGAGTCGGAGGTGGGATTGCCGAATGGACCATGCGCGTCGGCCAGCGTGATGCGACCGGCGACGTGCACGGCATCCTTGCGAATGCCGGGATACGACTCTCCGTCGCGACCGAGGCGCAGCTCCACGTCGCCGACGATATGCGCGGCATCGTAGAGCCCGTACGGGAGTTGAAACTCGAACGAACACCAGTTGCAGACGTCGACCATCGAGTTGATGCGCGGAAGCGGCTCGCCCTTGCGCACGCGACGCAGCAGCGCCTCCGATGAGGGACGCGTCTTCGTCGGATCGATCCCGACCCGTTTGTACATCGTTCGCACCGCGGTGATCTCGGCAGGAGGGTGGGCGCGAACGGCGAACTCCGCTTGCGCGAGCGGCACGTCCATTCGCGGATCCCGCTCGACGACAGTCGCCTCGTCGAGCCACAGCACGCCCGCGCGCACAATCGCCGCGATCTCAGGAGCGACGGTGAAATTCACAGCGCGGCAGAACGGGGCTTGATATGCCGCACTGTGAATAACTTCCCGTGTCTTCTGGTGCCACTGACGCGCCATGACAAAGATTCGTTCTGGCGCATCAGTGTCACGAATGCCGCGCGACCCGCTGCGCGTCGCGCACAACCTCGTCGCGACGGCTCGCGTCGGAATGCGTGTCAGGCGGCATCACGTCGAGGTCGGATTCCGCGGTCGGCGCGATGATCTGACGCACACGCTCTGCGAACTCGCGCCGGTCCCGCCCTGTGAACCCGGTTGTCTCGAGCGGAACGTGCACGACGAGCCGCACCTGCCTCGGGTACGCGGCGAGTCGGCCTTTCATCATCACGTGTCGGCTGCCGACGATCGAGAGCGGCACGATTGTCAGGCCCGCTTCGAGCGCGAGGTAGAAACTGCCCGTCTTGAACGGCCCGACGCGCCCATCGCGGCTTCGCGTCCCCTCGGGGAAGAAGAACAGCGATAGACGATGTTCAGTGAGCCGCCTGGCCCACGCGAAGAGCTTGTTGCGGTCGGGCCGGCCGCGATCGACGAGCAGGTGACCGGTGCGCCGCAGATGCCAGCCGATGAACGGAAACCGCCCGAGTGACTCCTTCGCGATGATCCGCAGCTGTTGTGGAAGAGACCAGAACAGGACCGGGATGTCGTAGATGCTCTGGTGATTCGACACGAACACGTACGTGCCGTTGGGATCGAGCCGCTCGAGTCCTGCCACACTGACCGTCACGCCCGTCGTCAACAGGATCAGACGCGACCAGATGCGCGCGCAGCGATGGGCGAAGTAGCCGTTGTCGAAGGCGCTCGAGAGCACGGAGATCGTTCCGAGAACGATCGTGTACAGCGTGATGGCGGGAATCAGGAAGAAGACCGTCCGCCACCAGTGGAAGGGGGGCACTCGCAAAGTCAAAAGTCAGAAGTCAGAAGTCAAAAGTGAGGAAAAAGTAGAGTCTACTTCGAACTTACTTCTGCCTTTTGACTTCTCACTTTTAACTTGCCGCGGCGGTCATTTTCCAGCCGCCGCGGCCGACGGCGGCATCTGCGAGCGAGAGCGGCGGCCGGCATCGCCCTCGCCCACGACGGCCGCAGGAGCCGGGGCCGCCTGTGCTGCCGCGGCGGCATCGATGAAACGGCCGAAGATCATCTTGCCCGCTGTCGTCTGCAACACGCTGGTCACGACGACGTCGATCGTCTTGCCGATCATCTTGCGCGCATTGTCCACGACGACCATTGTCCCGTCGTCGAGGTAGGCGACCCCCTGGTTGTATTCCTTGCCTTCCTTGAGGATGAACACTTTCATGATCTCGCCGGGCAACACGACGGGCTTGAGCGAATTGGCGAGCTCGTTGATGTTCAACACTTCGACTCCGCGCAGCTGCGCGACCTTGTTCAGATTGAAGTCGTTGGTGACGATCTTCCCCTGCAGCGTGCGCGCGAGCTCGATCAGCTTCAGATCGACCTCGCGGATGTCGGGGAAGTCCATGTCGGAGATCGTTACTTCGACGCTGGCCATCTTCTGAATCTTCTGCAGGATGTCCAGGCCGCGGCGGCCACGATTCCGCTTCATCGAATCGGAGGAGTCGGCAACCAGCTGCAGTTCCTTCAACACGAACTGCGGCACGACCAGGGTGCCGTCCATGAATCCCGTTTCGCAGATGTCGGCCACGCGGCCGTCGATGATGACGCTGGTGTCGAGAATCTTGTATCGCTTGCGAGGCGCCGACGATCGGAACAGTCCAATCAGGTTCGACGGTTCGAGCCACTCGCCCTTGCGGCCGCCGATGACGAGACCGAGATAGGGGAATCCGAGCAGGATCAGGCTGTGAAGAAACAGCACGCGCCCGTCACTGAGGTTCGCCCAGTACATGGCCGCGCTCAACGTCTTCGCTGTCAGCAGGCCGATGGCCCCTCCGAGTAGCGCGCCGAGCAGATGCGTGACCGAGATGGTGCGCAGCCGCATCTCGAACACGACGATGAGGATTCCGAGCAGGATACCGAACTCGGTGTTCGACAGACCTCCGGCGGCAAGTGGGTGGAGCTGGAACGCGGAATATCCAACGGCCGCTATGAACAACGAACGCGCGAGCACGGACCAGGCCATGAGGAACTCCCAAGGGCGACCGAGTACGACTGCGCCAACGTTAGAACTGCCGGGCCCGAAAAATCAAGAGATGAGCTGGTCGAGCGCTTCCCCGATCGTCCGCACTCCGACCAGTTCACACCCACCAGCGTAGTGTCCGGTGTCAGCCGGACCGCCTACCGCCCCATCCCCCGGCTCGACGTTGGCCGATGGCATCACCAGCCGCGAAAATCCCATTTGCACTGCCTCGCGAATCCGCAGCGCCGCTTGCGGAATTCCGCGGATTTCACCGCTCAATCCGACCTCGCCGAACAGTGCCGTGGCTGGCGCGAGGCTGCGATTGCGGACACTCGAAGCGACCGCGGCGACCACGCCCAGATCTGCCGCAGGCTCCTCCACGCTCATCCCTCCGGCGATATTCACATACACGTCGTCACCGGCGAGGGTCAGACCTGCACGCTTTTCGAGCACCGCGAGTAGCAGCGACAGCCGATTCTGATCGATGCCGACCGCCATCCGCCGTGCGTTGCCGTAGGTGCTCGTGCTGACGAGTGCCTGAACTTCGACCAGGATCGGACGTGACCCTTCCACGCAACAGAGGACCGCTGACCCCGGCGTTCCGGACGCGCGTTCAGACAGGAACAACTGTGACGGGTTCGGCACCGGCCGCAGACCCGTGCCGGTCATCTCGAACACGCCAAGCTCGCTGATGGCACCGAAGCGATTCTTCACGGCGCGAACGACGCGATGCGAATGATGGCGTTCGCCTTCGAAGTAGAGGACGGTGTCGACGACATGCTCGAGAACTTTCGGACCCGCCAGGCTGCCGTCCTTCGTTACGTGGCCGACGAGCACGGTCGGAATGTTCTGCCCCTTCGAGGCGAAGAGGAACTGCGTCGCAGCTTCGCGTACCTGACCGATGCTCCCGGGCGCCGACTGGAATTTCATCGAGAACACCGTCTGCACCGAGTCGACGATCACGAGCGCAGGCTTGAGTCGAGCGATCTCTTCGAGGATCCGTTCGATGCAGGTCTCTGACAGTAGATAGAGAGGAGCGGCGCCGACACCGAGGCGATCGCCGCGGCTCTTGATCTGATGTTCGGACTCTTCACCGGAGGCGTAGAGGACCGGTCCGACTTCGCGCGCGAAATGCGCCGCCGCTTGGAGCAGCAACGTCGACTTGCCGATGCCAGGTTCGCCTCCGAGCAGGACCAGCGATCCGGGAACGACACCCCCACCGAGCACGCGATCGAATTCGTCGATGCCGGTCGACAGACGCACGGCGTTCGACGTCTCAACCTCCGAGTACAGCTTCGCGCCGGTCCCCGCTCCGAATTGCGCGTACCGGTTGTCGACCTTGCCAACCGGCTGCGCGTCAGCAGTTCGCTCTTCGACCAGCGAATTCCACGCGCCGCATTCGACGCAGCGGCCCATCCACTTCGGCGCCTGCGCGCCGCACTCCTGACAAACAAAAACAACTCGCGGTGGCTTCATGACGCTCGCAGAAGGGATCAGGAATCTGGTATCAGGATTCAGGGCTGTCGGGGATTCAGGAACTCAGGAATCCGGCCTGAGACCTGCGCAAACACACCTCTGATTCCTAGCCCAGCCCTGATTCCTGATTCCCGACACCTGATTCCTGACTGTTCTCACCGTAGTGTCTCTCGATTCGCGTGCCCAGCCTGCATACGACTTCCCAGGGTATCGTTCCAATTGCTGCCGCGACTTCGCGCGCATCGATCTGCTGCCAGCTCTCGTCGCCCTGCCGTCCGAGAAGGACGACTTCATCTCCCGGCTGGACCTCACCCACGTCGGTGACATCAACGGTGATCATGTCCATCGAGACGGCGCCGACGATCGGCACGCGACGACCGCGAATCAACACGACACCTCGGCCTGACAGGCGTGCGTCGAGACCATCAGCATATCCGGCAGGCACGACGGCGATCGTACGCGGCACGTCGGCCTGAAACTTCCACCCGTACCCCACGCCCTCGCCAGGTCGCAACCCCTTCACGGCCACAACCCGACTCGTCAGCGACATGACCGGCTTCAGCGGGAT
>Ga0081539_10004144_pt1 | contig 16481 bp, 20 predicted proteins | sample TabmetS4T2R2_FD_71023 | JGI IMG/M metagenome (GOLD analysis project Ga0081539, IMG submission 71023) | Tabebuia heterophylla rhizosphere microbial communities from the University of Puerto Rico - S4T2R2 | ecosystem: Host-associated > Plants > Roots > Rhizosphere ...
CGGCTGCCGCGACGCCCGGCATGTCGCCGAGCATGATCAGCGCGCCGTCTGCTTCCGGTGTCAGTGCCCGGATGCCAGTTATTAGCGAACCGGCAAGGCCGGACGCATAGTCTAGGTTATGCGTCCTCCGCACCGCAAGGCCCGCAAGCGCTGCTGACACGCGCTGCTCCTGGTGGCCGGTCACGACCACCACTTCCCCGGCCCGGCTGAGGAGCGCCGTCTCAGCCGTTCGCCGCACCAGCGGATAGCCGTCGAACAGCGCCATCAGCTTGTTGGGCCCCCCCATGCGGCTGGAGCGCCCTGCCGCCAGAACCACCGCATCGACGCGCAAGCGCCGCGCCCGGACCGCCGCCTCGCGCGGCTGCGGCCGCGTCGGGATTTCCATCAGAAGCCCGCCGACGCCGAGCCCCGCAATGTCCGCATCGGTGATATCGATGCCGGCGATCAGCCGGTCGAGCACCCAGTCGAAACCGTTCTCCTTCGGGCTGCGCGCACAGCCCGGCGCGCCGAGCACCGGCTTGCCGCCGAGTCTGCCGACCACGATCAAATTACCGGGATCGACCGGCATGCCGGCCCGCACCACCTCGCCGCCGGCCAGCCTGATCGCAGCCGGGATCACGTCGTCCGGGTCGCTCATGGCGGAAGCGCCGAACATCACCACCATGTCGCTGTCGCGGGCGAGCGATTTCAGCGCATCGGCGACGGCCGCCTCGCGATGGTCGGTGCGCCTTTCGGCAGTAACGTGGCTGCCGGAGCGTGCGAGCCGTGCCTCGGTAACCTTGAGCGTCTTGGCGAGCACGCTGTCCTTGATTCCAGGCAGCACGGTCTGGACTATCCCGACCTTGACCGGCCTGTAAGCCTTCACCGCGAAGGCCCGGCGCGCCTCGGCGATCGCAGCTACGGTCTCGACCAGCGCGGCCTTGACGGCGAATGGGATTATCTTGACCGTCGCCACCATCCGGCCGGCCTCGACAGCCGCGAATTCCGCGACAGTGGCAATCGTGATCGACGGATCGACGCGGTTGATCGCGTCGATCAGCGCACGGTCTACGGTGAACACGCCGGCGGCCTTGGCATACATGTTGACGCGGCCGGTCGCCGCCGGCTTCGTCTCAATGCCCTCGACGACAAACGCCCGTGCGATCCGCGTCGCTGCCTCGTCTTCGGCAAGGTCGTCAGCATCTAGCACGGCGGCGATGACCTCGGTCGCGCCAGCCAGCTTCAGTTCGGCAACGTCATCCGCGGAAAGCCGATGTGCTTTGCGCAACCGTCTCTCGCCGACATTGGTCGCGTGCGCGAGAATCGCGCCTGCCGCCTCGTCAATCGCGATCGGACCGAATTTCACGCCGCCTCGTCCTTGCTGCGCCGCCCCGTGCCGCGCGTCCTCAGCGCGCCAATGATCTGGGCGAGCACCGCCACCGCGATCTCCGCCGGGCTTGACGCGCCGATATCCAGACCGATCGGCGCATGGATTCGGTCGATCTGCTCTGCCGACGCGCCCAGCGCCAGCAGCCGTTCAATGCGCTTGGCATGCGTCTTTCGGCTGCCCAATGCGCCGACATAGAAGCAGCCGGCATCGAGTGCCGCCTTCAGTGCGAAATCGTCGATTTTCGGATCATGTGTCAATGCGGCGACCGCGGTATAGCTATCGAGCGGTCGGCTCCTCAGCACGTCTTCCGGCCAGTCGGCATGGAGGGGAACGTCAGGAAAGCGATCGGGCGTCGCGAAAGCCGTGCGCGGATCGATGATCTCCATGTCGAAACCAGCGACCTTGGCCATCGGCGCCAACGCCTGGCTGATATGCACGGCGCCGATCGCGACCAGCCGCGGATGCGGCAGGTGCACGTTGAGAAAATAGCCCTTTTCACCCACCCTGATGGCCGTCGAGATGCCGGTCCGGAAGGCTCTCCCGATCGCCTCGCCGAGCTCGCCCGGAACCTCGTCGCCCTCGTGGACGATCCGGTCCGTGTCGCTGTCCAGCTCGGTGAGCAGGATCGCAGCGCGGCGCGCCCGGCGCTCTCTGTTGATGGCCTTGAGCGACAGCGGGTCCATCAGCCGAGCCGCTCGACATAGACCTTAATGCGGCCGCCGCAGGAAAGCCCGACCCGCCAGGCCGTCTCGTCGGCGACGCCGAACTCCAGCATCTTCGCGCCGCCCGAGCCGATGACGTCGAGCGCTTCCGTCACGACCGCGCCTTCGACGCAGCCGCCCGAAACCGAGCCGTGGAAATTGCCCTCCTCGTCGATGACGAGGTGGCTGCCTACTGGTCGCGGCGCCGAGCCCCAGGTCTCGACGACGGTCGCGATCGCAACATTCTTGCCCTCGTCGAGCCAGCTTTCGGCAATCAGCAGCGGGTCACGGGCTTCGTCGAGTATGGCCGTCTCGGGCATGAGGGTCTCCTTCCGCGAGAGAAATATATGGTCATGCGGCTGGCCGGCTGCCAAGCCCCTGCCACAGCCTCGGATCGAAGTCGCGCGATCGAGCATCGGAAAGCGAGGCGCAAAGGTCCGAAAGCGTGTTGAGATTGTGGACCGGCCGAAACTCGTCGACATGCGGCAGCATGGCTCGCACGCCGCGAGCCCTTGGCTCGAAGCCCTCGAAGCGAAGCAGGGGGTTCAGCCAGATCAATCGCCGGCAGCTCTTGTGCAGCCGTTCCATCTCCTCGCTGAGGCCGGCGACGTCGTCACGCTCCAACCCGTCGGTGATCAGAAGCACGACCGCACCCTGCCCCAGCACGCGGCGCGACCACAGCCGGTTGAACTCGCGCAACGTGTCGCCGATGCGCGTGCCCCCGGACCAGTCTTTCACCGCCTGCGAAGCTTCCGCCAGCGCCTCGTCTGGATCGCGGTGCCGCATCTGCCGCGTCAGGTTGGTGAGCCGCGTACCGAACACGAACGTGTGCACACGCCGCCGCTTCTCGGCCAGCGCGTGCAGAAAGTGCAGGAAGATACGCGTGTACTGGCTCATCGAGCCGGAAATGTCGGCTAGCACGACCAGTGGCGGGTGAATTTCGCGTGGCGAGCGAAACTTCGGCAGCACCAGGTCGCCGCCGGTCCGCAAGGCCGAGCGCATCATGGCGCGCGGATCGGCGCGGCGGCCGCGCGGATCAGTTCGGAAGCGGCGCGTGGCGACAAGGTCGAAGGGCAGTCGCATCGCCGAGATCGCCAGCCTGGCGTCGGCCAATTCCTTGGCCGTCATCTGCGCGAAATCCTTACCGCGCAGCACCTCGCTTCCGGAGAAGGTGAGGCGCGCATCGATCTCGATCTCGCGGGTCTCCTGCGGCCGCTCCTTGCGGTGACCTTCGAACATCGCATCGGCAACGCGCGATTCCGCCGCGCGCGGCTTCTCCCGCTCGCGATGGTCAGGCGCGACCGGCGACAACATCGATATCATCTTCTCGATCAGCTCGCGCGACTTCCAGAACAGCCTGAACGCCTCGTCGAAGACGGCATGGTCTTCCCGGCGGTTGACCAGCACGGAATGCAGGGTCCAGTAGAAGTCCTCCCGCGAGCCGATCCCGGCCGCCAGCACCGCCTCGATCGCGTCCTTCACCGCAGCCGGCCCGACCCGCATCCCGGCTTTGCGCAGCGCCCGCGCGAAATAGACGATGTTGTCGGCAAGTCGGCCGTCGGTATTTACCAGGACCGGCTTTGCGCGATAGCTTTCCATCGCATTTTCCTATTCGGCCGCGGCAAGCTCGGCCTTCACCTCGTTGAGGATGCGCCGGCCTTCGCCCTGCTCGATCCGGGCGATGTCGTCCTGATACTTGAGCAGCACCCCGATCGTGTCGGACACCGTCCCGGGGTCGAGCGCGACCTTGTCGAGTTCGGTGAGCGCGCTTGCCCAGTCGATCGTCTCGGCGACGCCAGGCACCTTGAAGAGTTCCAGATCGCGCAGCTTCTGGATGAAGCCCACGACCTCGGCTGAAAGCCTGGCATTGGCATTCGGAACCTTGCGCCTGACGATCTCGAGCTCGCGTGCCGCGTCGGGGTAATCGACCCAGTGGTATAGGCAGCGCCGCTTCAGCGCGTCGTGGATTTCGCGCGTGCGGTTGGTGGTGATGATGACGATCGGCGGCTCCTCGGCCTTGATCGTACCAAGCTCGGGGACTGTCACCTGGAAGTCGGAGAGGATTTCGAGCAGGAACGCCTCAAACGCCTCATCGGTGCGGTCGAGCTCGTCGATCAGGAACACCGGTGCCGCGCCTTCCGCTCCGGTCAATGCCTCCAGCACCGGCCGCCGGATCAGATACTTTTCCGAAAAGACGTTGCGCTCCATGAGATCGCGGTCGGCAACACCAGCGGCTTCCTCCATGCGGATCTCGATCATCTGCGCGGCATAGTTCCATTCATAGACCGCGGACGAGAGATCCAGCCCTTCATAGCACTGCAACCTGATCAGCTTGCGCCCCAGCGCCGATGCGACCACCTTGGCAATCTCGGTCTTGCCGACGCCGGCCTCTCCTTCCAGGAAGAGCGGCCGCTTCATGCGCAGGCTGAGGAAGAGCACCGTCGCCAGCGCGCGGTCCGCGACGTAGTCTGCCTCGGTCAAAAGCGCGAGCGTCTCGTCGATCGAGTTGGGCGCGGGGCGCGGCTGGAGAATGACTTCACTCATGCTTTCTCCAGGAAACCGACCGGCTTTGAGCCTTTACGCATTTCCAGACAGGCTCTCAAAGCACGCGATAAGTACGGTCATGATAAATCAGCGGCTGGAGCCTATCGCCGACGCGCAACCCCGTCACCTTGCCAAAAAGCACACGGTGCGTGGCGTGATCCTTGCTGTCGATGATCTCGCAGTCGAACACGGAAACCGCATCCTTCAGCACCGGCGCGCCGGTCGAGATCGTCTCCCATTCACCGAACGCGAAACGCTCGTCCTGATCAAGGCCGGTGAGCCCGGAAAAAGCCTCGGCGAGCTTCTGATGGCGAGACGAAAGGGTGTTGAGCGCGAACCGGCCATTCCGGATGAAGAGGTCGTTCGACTGGTTCTCGCGATTGAGGCAGACGAGCACCGTCGGCGGGCTATCGGAGACCGAGCAGGCTGCAATGACCGTCGTGCCGCGGCGGCCGGCAACCCCATCGGTCGTCACCACATGCACGGCGCCCGCAAATCGCGCCATTGCATCGCGATAATGCTGCGGGCCGACATCGTTGATCTTCAGCAAGCGATCTGATCCCAGGCAATCGTTTTCAAGCGTTATATGGGCATGACGGGCTGTGTCACAAGCCGCTTCAAGGCAGGCCTTCGAAATCCGTGTTGCTTCAAGGGAACACAGCCTTTACCTCTCTGCTGCCATGAGCATTTGTCGCCCTGAAAAGCTTGCTGACCAGCCATGCCGCGGCTGATGCGGCTTGTCGTCTGCGCTTCGTTCGCGGTCGTCCTGGCCGTATTGAACGCGAATGCCGCGGCTGACGCGCTTCGTATCGGCGTCGTGGCCCCATTGAGCGGTCCTTCGGCGCGGCTCGGCGCCCAGGTTCGCGTCGGTTCGGAAGCAGCGCAGGCGGGAAACGCCGGCATCGAGTTCGACACCGTCGACGATCGGTGCAACGCCGAAGGCGGCGCCAGGGCCGCCCAGGCGCTTGCCGAAGCCAAGGTCGCCATCGCGGTAGGCTTTCTATGCACCGAGTCGATCGAAGCGGCGATGCCGATCCTCAAGGAGGCCGGCATCCCCGTCATCGCCGTTGGCGTGCGCACCAACAGCCTGACAGACAGGAAATTCAAGACTGGCTGGCCGGTGTTCCGCCTGGCGCCGCGCGCCGACGCCGAAGGTGCGGCTGTCGCCTCGATCCTCGTCGATCTCTGGCGCTCCGAGCTGTTCGCCATCATCGACGACGGCACCATCTATGGACGCGAGCTCGCCGAAACGCTGCGTTCCGAATCGGAAAAAGCTGGGCTCAAGGCGGTTTACATCGATACCTTCCGGCCGCAGCTCGACAATCAGATCGGCCTCGCCGGCAGATTGCGCAAGGCCGGCGCAACACATGTCTTCGTTGGCGGAGACCTGGAGGACATCACCGTGCTCGGCCGCGACGCCGCTGGCCTTGGCTATGATCTCACGATCGCCGCCGGCGAGGCGCTGCGTTCGGCCGATTCCGGGGTGCCGCTGCAACCCGGCACCCTCATGATCGGCCTGCCCGAATGGGCGGAGGTCGCGGAGCCGGCGGCCGTTGCTGCGATCAAGGCGCGCGGCGCCGCGCCGGAAGGCTATGCCCTGCCGACCTACGCCGCGATCCAGATCGCAGTCGCCGCCGCACAGCAGGCGCAATCGTCGGGAATGCCGCTCATCGAGGCTCTCTCAAAGGGCGAATTCAACACCGCAATCGGCAGGGTCGGCTTCGACGACAGGGGCGATCTCAAGGAAGACCTGTACCGGCTGTTCCGGTTCGACGGGACGAAGTTCGTGGAGGTTGCCGGGGAATGACGTTCCGCGCCGGTCCAGGAAACCTGATCACCGATGTGGCCGGCCTCAAGGTCGGCAATGCCGCCGACGAGCGGCTGAAGTCCGGTGTGACGGTGGTAGTCTGCGATGAGCCCACCGTCGCGGGCGTGCAGGTGCTCGGCGGCGCGCCGGGCACGCGCGAAACCGACTTGCTCGAGCCGCATAATTCCGTCGAGACGGTTGACGCGCTCGTTCTCTCCGGTGGCTCCGCCTTCGGCCTCGATGCGGCATCGGGCGTCCAGGCCGCGCTCAGGGAAATGGGCGTCGGCTTCGAGGTGCGCGGCATGCGTGTCCCGATCGTGCCGACGGCGATCGTCTTCGACCTCCAGAACGGCGGCAACAAGGACTGGGGCCGCTACCCGCCTTACCGCGAGTTGGGCTACGAGGCTGCCCGTGCCGCGGCGCAGACCTTCGCGATCGGCACGGCGGGCGGCGGCACGGGCGCTCTGACATCAGGCTTGAAGGGCGGTCTCGGCTCCGCGTCGACTGCACTGGAGAACGGCGTGACGGTCGGCGCGCTGGCCGTCGCCAACGCTACCGGGTCGGTCACCGTCGGCCGCTCGGGGCATTTCTGGGCCGCGCCCTGGGAACTCGGCGACGAATTCGGCGCTCTCGGCCTGCCCTCCCCGCTGCCGCCGGATGCCCAGGAAATCCAACTGAAATTTCGGGATCGGCCTCGGGCCGGTGAAAACACGACGATTGCCGTCATTGCCACCGACGCGGTGCTGACCAAGGCGGGCGCCAGACGGTTGGCGATTTCGGCCCATGACGGCTTCGCCCGCGCCATGTGGCCGGCCCATACGCCGGTCGACGGCGATCTGGTCTTTGCGCTGGCGACGGGCCGTAGCGGCATTGGACTCGATGTCGAAGCGGCGATCGATCTCTTTGCCGCCGCCAGCGCCACCATGGCGCGCGCCATCGCCCGAGCGGTCTATGCGGCGACGCCGCGGCCCAACGATGTGTTCCCTGTCTGGTCTAGGCGTTCACCGGGCTGAAAGCAATTCGGCGTATCGAGGTCGGCGACCTTCGGACTTCGTGCTAGAGCATGATCCCGAAAAGTTGCAGACTTTTCGGACAAGATCATGCGCCAGAACAAAGAGTTAGAGCAGGATGAATGACTCCGCTCCAATTCATCTTGCTCTAGGTTCCATCAAACGGCATTTGCGGGGGGAAACCATGCGCATCGCTGCAATTCTTTCTGCGGCTTCGATCGCATTCCTCGCCTGGTTTGCATCTGCCCGCGCCGGCGATGCTGCGACCGTCAATGTGCTCGGCTTCACCCCCGATGGCAGCGTCTTCGCTTTCGAGGAGTATGGCGTCCAGGACGGTTCGGGCTTTCCCTACGCGAACCGCTTCTACATTCAGACCTCGACGGTCGAATTCGTCGCCGGCACGCCAATCCGTGTCCTGCTGGAGCGGGAAGCTGCGTCCGCCGAGGCCGCTCGAGCCGAGGCCAAGACGCGCGGCGAAATGTTCTTCAAGGACGCAGCGCTCAACCCGAACCGTGGCAACCTCGTCGCCTTCAACGCCGTCACCGAATACACGGCCGATCCGTACCGTATCGCCGCCAATCCGCGGCCGGTCTTCGCGCCCGTCGACGCGCCGCTCGAATTTCGCCTGGAAGAGTTCGACATGCTGCCGTCCGATCTCTGCAAAGGCATTGGCGACGTCAAGGGCTTCAGGCTCGTCCGCATCGATTCCGCGCCCGGCGGCCAAACCCGGCTTCTGCATGAGGATAAGGATATTCCGTCGAGCCGCGGCTGCCCTGAAGGATACAGGCTAAGCGGCATACAGACCTTCTATCCAGATGCTGGCGATCCGGTGTACGCGGTCCTGATCGCGATCCGGCGTTATGGCTTTGAAGGACCGGATTTCCGTTGGATCGCGCTGACGGGGCAGCTATGAACATGCTCGCCCCCCCACTCGCCGTCGAAGCGCCGCGGCCGGGTCTTGCCCGCCGCTTCGCAAAGCATCTGCGCCGCTCCCTGCCGCCTCTCGTGACGGCGCTTGCAGGCTCGGCCTGTTGGGCGCTGGTGATGACGGCGAGCGCCGTGGTGACGCTCTGGAGCCTGGGCTGGCAGACTCCTGAAAAATACGTTGCTGTCGCTTCGCTCTTTGCGGCCGGAGCAGCGCTTGCCTTCCCGGTCGGGCTCACGGCCGCGCGCTTCGTCGCGATGGGCAGATCGGCCGAGACGGCCTTCGCCTCCGCCTTCCTCGGTTTCGCGCTTGCGACGGTGGGCATTACCGCTGCCCTCTTCGCGCTCGATTACCGGCAATACTACGCGACCTGGCATGATCATTTTCTGACAGTCCGTTGGGTGTTCGAGCTCGTCTTCACGACCTTGGGCGCGCTCGTGCAATTTGCCGTGTTCGGCATGCGGCTTTATTTTCCCGTCGGCTTCGTCGCGCTGTTGGTGGCGGGCGCCTGGTTCGCGCGCAGTTCGCGTTGAGGATCGCGGCCGCGTCTGTTAGGAGGCGCGGGTAACGGAGCCCGCGCCAATGATCCCCCGCTATTCGCGACCCGAAATGGTGGCCTTATGGTCGTCCGAGACCAGATTCCGCATCTGGTTCGAGATCGAGGCGCACGCCTGCGACGCGCTGGCCGAGCTCGGCGTGATCCCGCGCGATGCCGCAAGGGCGATCTGGGAAAAGGGTGGCACCGCCACCTTCGATGTCGCCCGCATCGACGAGATCGAGCGCGAGACCAAGCACGACGTCATCGCCTTCCTGACGCATCTGGCAGAGATTGTCGGGCCGGACGCGCGTTTCGTCCATCAGGGCATGACTTCGTCGGACGTGCTGGACACCTGTTTCAACGTCCAGCTCGTGCGTGCCTCCGATATTCTGCTTGCCGATCTCGATGCCCTGCTCGCCGCGCTCAAGAAGCGCGCCTTCGAGTATAAGAACACTATCACCATCGGCCGCAGCCACGGCATTCATGCGGAGCCGACCACTTTCGGCATCAAGCTGGCACAGGCCTATGCCGAATTTGCACGCGCTCGCGCCCGCCTCGTCGCCGCGCGCGAGGAGGTCTCGACCGTCGCAATCTCCGGCGCGGTCGGCACCTTTGCCAACATAGACCCCTATGTGGAGGAGCATGTCGCGAAAAAGCTCGGCCTGAGGCCCGAGCCCGTTTCGACCCAGGTGATCCCGCGCGACCGCCACGCCATGTTCTTCGCCACGCTCGGCGTGATTGCCTCGTCGATCGAGCGGCTGGCGATCGAGATCCGCCACCTGCAGCGCACCGAAGTGCTTGAGGCGGAAGAATATTTTGCCCCTGGCCAGAAGGGCTCGTCGGCCATGCCGCACAAGCGTAACCCTGTGCTGACGGAGAACTTGACCGGCCTGGCCCGCATGGTCCGCAGCTATTCAATTCCCGCCATGGAGGACGTAGCGCTCTGGCATGAGCGCGATATCTCGCATTCGTCGGTGGAGCGCATGATCGGTCCGGACGCGACCGTGACGCTCGATTTCGCGCTGGCGCGCCTTACCGGCGTGACGGAGAAGCTGGTCGTCTATCCCGAGAACATGCGCAAGAACCTCGACCGCTTCCGCGGCTTGATCCACTCCCAGCGCGTGCTGCTTGCCCTGACACAAGCTGGCGTCTCACGCGAGGACGCCTACCGTCTAGTCCAGAGAAACGCTATGAAGGTCTGGGAGAAAGGCGCTGATTTCCTTGAGGAATTGCTCGCCGACGAAGAGGTGCGAGCGGCTCTCTCCGAGGCAGAAATTCGCGACAAATTCGATCTCGGCTACCACACCAGGCACGTGGACACGATTTTTGGTCGCGTGTTCGGCTCGCCCTGACCGCCGGAACCGGCGAGAGCCAGCGGCGTTTCTTGCTTCATCAAGGAGTCCGATGGGGAACGGCCATGGTCGACCATGACGAAGATGCCAACGCCGTAAGCAGATTTACGTGGTTCAGCGCCGGCGCGTTGGCGGCGCTGGTTGCACTTTCCGTTTTTTTCTTTGGCGGTAGCCTGTTGCATTCCGGCGATGTCGCAGCCGATACTCCGCAAGTCATCATCGAGGCACCGTAGCTTTTGTGAGGCTCACCATATCTCCCGAAAGTGGACCCGGTTTCGGGGGAAGCGCGGGCAGTGAATCTGAAAGATGGCGACGCGCTTTAAGCCGCCTTTTTCACGACGCGAATGGCGGTACCCCACGGATCCTCCCTCGCCCTTTCGCTGCCCTGATCAAGGGCCGCCAGTTCCACCCAACTCAGTCCCGCTCGCGCCGGGTCACGCCGCCCCGCCCCTGCGCTCTGCCAGGAATTGGCGCCGATATGATGGTGGTAGCCGCCGGTCGCGAGGAACACGGCCTGCGCGCCATATTTGGCCATCGTTTCGAAGCCGAGTTCGTCATGCCACCATCGCTCCGCCTCGGCAGGATCGCCGACGCGCAGATGGACGTGCCCGATCACGCTGTTTGCGGGCGCGCCTTTCCAGCCTTCGTCGCCCGCGGGAACCTCCGCCACCAGGTTGGGAATGTTGAGCCTCACGGTCGCCATCTCGATTCCGGAGCCCTTCCGGGGCCACTTATCGGGCGCACGGTCGGCATAAATCTCGATGCCGTTGCCTTCGGGGTCGGTGAGGTAGATTGCTTCGCTGACGAGGTGGTCCGACGCGCCCTCGATTGGAATTTGCTTGTCGACTGCGTGCTTCACCCAACGGCCGAGATCGGCACGAGAGGGTAGCAGGAAGGCTGTGTGAAACAGGCCAGCCGACCGCGGGTCATCGGGCTTGGCGGCCAGGTCCGGTTCGAGCACCAGGAGCGGCCGCCCGGCCGCGCCGAGCGTGATCGTGCCGCCTTCGCGGGAAACCTCCTCGAAGCCCACCACAGCCTTGTAGTAGTCCGCGAGCTTCTCGGCATCGCGTGCCTTGAGACCTACCCGAGATATGCTGATCGGCGCCGTCGCCGCAAAGGGAATGTCGCTCATCAAAAAGCTCCACGCGGGCAAGCCACCCGATCTGCAACAAATCGGCAAGAGCAGGGCACGTCGCAAGTAGCGAAACAGCGAACAGGCTGTTCAACGGCGCTCCGCCGGCCGGTTTTGCCGCCTCGGCGTTGCACGCGCACTCTTCGCTCGCTACATCGGCGACGATGAAAGTCAGGGATTCCGACATACTGATTGTGCCGGGCTACACCAATTCCGGCCCAGGCCACTGGCAGAGCCGCTGGGAGTCGAAGCTTTCGACTGCACGCCGCGTCGAGCAGTCGGAATGGTCGAAGCCGGTGCGCGAGGACTGGTCGGCCAACGTGGCCGATGCGGTCAACGAGGCTACGAAGCCGGTCGTCATCATCGCCCATTCGCTAGGCGTTCCGACCGTCGTCAACGCAATTTCAGATTTTCGCCGCCCCGTGGCAGGCGCCTTTCTCGTCGCACCTCCCGACGTGGCCAATGAGAAAATCCGGCCGAAGCATCTGATGACCTTCGGGCCCTATCCGCGCGATCCGCTGCCCTTCCCGTCGATCACCGTCGGCAGCCGCAACGACCCGTTCTGCGCCTTCGAGGTCGCCGAAGACATAGCCGCCGCCTGGGGCTCGCTGTTCATCGATGCCGGCGAGGCCGGCCACATCAATGCCGACTCCGGCTACGGCCCGTGGCCGGAAGGCTCCATGACCTTCGCGCAGTTCCTCTCGCGGCTCTGACGATGAGAGCATGATCCCGAAAGGCTGCAGACTTTTGGGATAAGATCATGCGCCAAAAAGTCAGAACAGGATGAAGGACTCCGCCCAGTTCATCCCGCTCCAGGAAGCGACGACCGGGCAGTGCCGAGCAGGTTCTCCGCGCCGACCGCGATCAGCTTGTGCTCGCCGCCGAGCGCCATGAATTGGAAGCCCATCGCGGCATAGCGCCCGGCGAACTTGGCGTCGGCGAGGAAGACGCCTGCATATTTGCCGGCGTTCCGGGCCCGCGCTGCGATCGCTTCGACCGTATTCATCATGTCTTCCAGGGTCGGATTGATGCTCTGCCCTCCGGTCCAGGCGATCGAGAAGTCAGACGGGCCGACGAAAATCGCGTCGATGCCGGGCGTATCGACAATGCCGTCGAGCGCGTCGAGCGCCGCTCGCGTCTCGATCATGGCGAACGAGACCGTTCTTGAGTTCGACTCGGCCAGCCATTGCGCAAAATCGCCCTTGCCGTGGCGCGGGAAGGCAAAGGTCGGGCCCCAGGACCGCTCGCCGAGCGGGGGGTATTTCATAGCGGCCGCGAAAAGCCTGGCGTCTGCCACCGAGTTCACCATCGGCGCGATCACTGCTTCGGCGCCGAAATCGAGGGCGCGGCTTGCCATGTCGAATCGCCCGACGGGGATGCGCACGGCCGCGTGCTTGCCTGCCCTCAGCACCGGAACCAGCCCGCGCAGCACGCTGTCCTCATGGTGCCCGCCATGCTGCATATCGAGCGTGACGGCGTCGAAACCCTGCGTCGCCATGATCTCGACTGTGAGCGAATCAGGCACACCGGACCACGCCGTAAAGACGGTTTCGCCGGCGGCCAGTCGTGAAGCGAGTGTCATGGCATAGTCCAGTGGTTCGCCCGTGTTCAAGCAGACGTGAACGGCGGCGTGAGCAAGAAGCCGCCCCCGGGGCGGCCACCCGCTTGCTCAGGTGTTCTTGATCTGCTCGATCGCGATGGCCAGCAATTCGTCCATCCTGCGGCGAATCTGATGCTCGGAAATGCCGGCATTGACGGCGTCGAGATCGGCCTTGACCTTGCGGAATACGTCTTCATCGCCAGCTTCCACGAAATCGGCGACCACTACGTCTTTCGCATACGCCTCGGCGTCGGCGCCGCTCTTGCCGAGCTTTTCCGCCACCCACAGGCCGAGCAGCCTGTTGCGCCGGGCGGAGGCCTTGAACTTCTGTTCTTCATCGAGGGCGAACTTCCGCTCGAAGCCCTCCTCGCGGTCTTTCATGCTGGTCATCGGTCCCTCCGGTGGCTGGCCGGTTGATGTCGGAATCTGCTAGTGGCACAAACCAAATGCCTCGCCCGCGGTCAATATGCACAAAGCGATGCTGCATCGCACCATCTCGTTAGGGAAAGTGGTAGATTGGACGGAAATGGCGATTGAGCGGGGCCTTGAGTTGCGCTAGAGACCGGCTTGACAACCAAAGCGCAGCATATCGCTGCGCTCAGAGGAGGGTCCGGTCTCCCGCCGCATAAACCCTCGAACCCAGAGAAAATCGAGATGAAGACGCGCCGACGCATTTACGAAGGCAAGGCCAAGATCCTTTATGAGGGCCCCGAGCCCGGCACGCTGATCCAGTTCTTCAAGGATGATGCCACCGCGTTCAACAAGAAAAAGCACGAGATCGTCGACGGCAAGGGTGTCCTCAACAACCGCATCTCCGAGCACATTTTCACGCATCTGAACCGAATGGGCATCCCGACCCATTTCATCCGGCGTCTCAACATGCGCGAACAGCTTATCAAAGAAGTCGAGATCATCCCGCTCGAAGTCGTCGTGCGCAATGTCGCCGCCGGCTCGCTGTCGAAGCGGCTCGGCATCGAGGAAGGCACGGTGCTGCCGCGTTCAATCATCGAGTTCTATTACAAGGCCGACGCGCTTGATGATCCGATGGTGTCTGAGGAGCACATCACTGCCTTCGGCTGGGCGAGCCCGCAGGAGATCGACGACATCATGGCGCTCGCCATCCGCGTCAATGATTTTCTGTCCGGCCTCTTTCTCGGCGTCGGGATCCAGCTCGTCGACTTCAAGATGGAGTGCGGCCGCCTCTACGAGGGCGACATGATGCGCATCGTCGTGGCCGACGAGATTTCGCCCGATTCCTGCCGGCTGTGGGATGTCGCCACACAGGACAAGCTCGACAAGGACCGTTTCCGCCGCGACATGGGCGGGCTGGTCGAGGCCTATCAGGAGGTCGCGCGCCGCCTCGGCATCATGAACGAGAACGAGCCGCCGCGGCCTTCCGGCCCGGTGCTGGTCGCCTCCAACGAGCCGCCGAAGGGCACGAAGCACTAAATCCCCTGCCCCGCCATCTCAGGACAGGAGTTTTCGAAATTGATCAAGGCGCGCGTGACCGTCACCCTCAAGAACGGCGTGCTCGACCCGCAGGGCAAGGCTATCGAAGGCGCGCTGGCTGCCCTGGGCTTTGGCGGAGTAGACTCGGTGCGCCAGGGCAAGGTCTTCGACGTCGAGCTCGAAGGCACCGACAAGGCCAAGGCCGAGGCCGACTTGAAGGCCATGTGCGACCGTCTCCTGGCGAACACTGTGATCGAGAACTACAGTGTAAGCCTCGTCTAGTTCTCCAAGGGATGGTCGTGACCGGAATTTCAAACGAAGTTCTGTACCAGGAATTTCTAGCCGTAAGTCGAACACTTGAGCAGGCCGTAGCTGCCATGTCTGAAACGCGGCTAGAGATGCAGAAGCTGCTGTGGGAGTGCGGATACGGCAGGCAGCACATCGACCACGCCAGCCGCGACTACGACGAACGAGTTACGCGCCGCGCGAGGGCCGAGAACATACAATGAAATCCGCCGTCGTCCTGCTCCCCGGCCTGAACCGCGACCGCGACATGATCGCGGCGCTGACGAAAATCGCCAGCAAGGCGCCTGCGACGGTATGGCAGACCGACACCGAAATTCCCGACGTCGATCTGATCGTCATCCCCGGCGGCTTTTCCTATGGCGACTATCTGCGCTGCGGCGCGATTGCGGCGCGCATGCCGGTCATGCGCGCGGTCGCTGAGAAGGCCAGGCAGGGCGTGCTCGTCATCGGCGTCTGCAATGGCTTCCAGATCCTCGTCGAAGCGGGCCTGCTGCCCGGCGCGCTGATGCGCAATGCCTCGCTGAAATTCGTCTGCCGGGAGGTGAAGCTCGCGGTCGCCAACGCCAACACCGCCTTCACACGCGGCTATGCGCCAGGCCAGATCATCCGCGTGCCGGTCGCCCATCACGACGGCAATTATTTTGCGGACGCCGAGACGCTCGCCCGGCTTGAAGGCGAAGGCCAGGTCGCGTTCCGCTATGCCGAAGGGACCAATCCCAACGGCTCGATCAACGACATCGCCGGCATCGTGAGCGCCGAAGGAAACGTGCTCGGCCTGATGCCGCATCCCGAGAACCTGATCGAGCCAGCGCATGGCGGCAGCGACGGCCGCGCTTTGTTCGAATCCGCGCTGGGCGTGGCGGCTTGAGATCGTCCTTCTATCGGCAGCCGGCGGCGTCATCCTCGGGCTTGTCCCGAGGATCTGCCACGCCTGCCGAGCGGCCAACGACAGATCTGCAACCGCCACCGAATGCAGATCCTCGGGACAAGCCCGAGGACGACGTCCGTACGGGCCGTTCACAGGGAGAAGGTGCCGGTAGGCGGACGAAGGGCAGCACCCGCAGCAAAGTGTACGTCACCGCTCGCCGCAATTCCCGCCCAGGCGGCGGTATGCCAAGGTCAGCCCCGAACAACTGGACCGACCCGATGATTCGCCGCGTGACCGCGATTGTAGTTCTTGCCCTGCTAACAGCCTGCCAGTCGCAAAAGAGCCCATCAAGTGGCGGCGGCAAGAGTGCCGCGCTGCGGACGATGGAACAGGTCGCCATCGCCGCGCACAAATGCTGGTTTGCCAGCAAGGATCCGGCCTTCAAGCCCTATCGCTTTGCCAATGAGCTGAATTCGATGAGCGGCCAGCCACGTTTCCTGCTTGTGCCGGGGAAGAATTTCGGCGGCCTCCCGGCTCTGGTCGTCCAGGCCCGCACGCCCGCCGGAAAGCTGGAAGCTTTCGGACCGCTGATGCAGGAACCTCTCGGCGCCCGCATCGAAAGCGACCTGCGGCGCTGGTCCACTGGATCGTCGAGCTGCACCGGGACCGCCTAAATTGGTAGCACACTTTTGGGTACGTGAGCACCGGAAGCGGAAAAAGCCGCCATTTGCAGGCAGGCATCACCTGAATATCGGCACACATAAACGAATCGCGCCGGACTTGGCCGGCGCGATCAATCCATAACCCGACGCAATCTATCAAATCCACATCGGCCGGTTGGCCTCGCGATAGGCATCGCTGCGCGAGATGCCTATATCCT
>Ga0081539_10004145_pt1 | contig 16477 bp, 14 predicted proteins | sample TabmetS4T2R2_FD_71023 | JGI IMG/M metagenome (GOLD analysis project Ga0081539, IMG submission 71023) | Tabebuia heterophylla rhizosphere microbial communities from the University of Puerto Rico - S4T2R2 | ecosystem: Host-associated > Plants > Roots > Rhizosphere ...
ACGACGACGGCGGTCACGAGGTAGACGGCGAGCGCGAACCAGTTCTCGCTGTCTCGGAGCGCGAACGTGTGCGTCGGCGGGAGGAAGAACCAGTTGAACGCGAGCATGCTCGCGACCGACACCGGCACCGCGTAGACGAGCCCCCAGGCAACCGCCACCGGCAGCACCGCGAATACGTAGAGCACACCGAGGCTGAGCACGGGCACGTACGGCTTCGCGATCGCGATCGCCGCCGTCACGAGCGCGACCGCGCCGGCGCTCGCGAGCGCGGCAACAGCCGCCTCCGCGAGGCCGATCCGCCTCAGGCTCATAGCCCAAGGCTACGCCCCGAACAGCCCGCGGGGACAGACCCCGCCGGCCGAGCGAGCCACTGTCCGCAACGGCCGGTGGGGACTGTCCCCACCGTCGAACCAAGCCACGTCCCCGAGAGCCAGCGGGGACAGACCCCACCGTCGAACCCAGCCACGTCGCCGAGAGCCAGCGGGGTCTGTCCCCACTGTTTCTTCCCCGGCAATCCGCCGGCCGCGGAAACCGCGCTTTCCGCGGCCGGCGGCGTGCCTAACGAGGGGGCTCGCGGGGGAAGCCGGGCTTCCCCCGCGCGATCATCCGTGGATCGAAACGATCAACGGAATGATCAAGATCGCGACGATGTTCGTGATCTTGATCATCGGGTTGATCGCGGGCCCGGCCGTGTCCTTGTAGGGATCGCCGACCGTGTCGCCCGTGACTGCCGCCGCGTGAGCCTCCGAGCCTTTGCCGCCGTAGAGCCCGTCCTCGATCAGCTTCTTCGCGTTGTCCCAGGCGCCCCCGCCGGCGGTCATCGCGATCGCGAGGAAGAGCCCGGTCACGATCGTCCCGATCAGGAGGCCGCCGAGCATGCGCTCGTTGATGATCCCGACCACGATCGGGAAAGCGATCGGGATCAGCGCCGGCACGAGCATCGCCTTGATCGCCGAGCCAGTGACGATGTCGATCGCGCGCCCGTACTCCGGCCGCTCCGTCCCCTCCATGATCCCCGGCCGCTCTCGGAACTGCCGGCGCACCTCCTCGACCACCTGGCCGCCGACGCGGCCGACCGCCTCCATCGCGAGCGACGCGAACAGGAACGGCATCAGCCCGCCGATCAGCAGGCCCGCGACCACCCACGCGTCGCTCAAGTTGAAGACGACGTGCGCCAGGTGCGACCCCGCCTTCGCCTGGTCGTGGAGGCCCGTCGTGTAGCTGTCGAACAGGACGAGCGCGGCGAGCGCCGCCGACCCGATCGCGTAGCCCTTCGTCACCGCCTTGGTCGTGTTGCCGACGGCGTCGAGCGGGTCGGTGATCCCGCGGACGTCGGGCGGCAGGTCGGCCATCTCGGCGATCCCGCCTGCGTTGTCGGTCACCGGCCCGTAAGCGTCGAGCGCCACGATCAGGCCCGTCATCGAGAGCTGAGCCATCACCGCGATCCCGATCCCGTAGAGGCCCGCGAAGTGGTGGGCGAGCAGGATCCCGGCCGCGATCACGATCACCGGCGCGGCGGTGGCCTGCATCCCGACCGCGAGGCCTTCGATGATGTTCGTCGCGTGCCCCGTCTGCGACGAGCGCGAGATCGCGCGCACCGGCGGCCAGCGCGTTCCCGTGTAGAACTCGGTGATCGCGACGAGCAGGAACGTGACGACGAGCCCGGTGATGGCCGAGCCGTACAGGTCGCCGAAGCTCAGTCCCCGGTTGTGGTCGAAGGCGAGCGTGACCGGGATGAACCCGAGCGCCGACAGCACGGTCGCGACGATCACCGCGAGGTAGAGCGCGTTCATGATCGACCCGCGCCGCCCGACACGCGCGAAGAACGTCCCGATCACGGACGCGAGGATCGAGATCCCGCCGAGCGCGAGCGGGTACAGCGCGAGCTGCACCGAGCGGAGCGTCGTGATCCCGAGCAGCATCACGGCGACGGCGGTGACGGCGTAGGTCTCGAACAGGTCGGCCGCCATCCCCGCGCAGTCGCCGACGTTGTCGCCGACGTTGTCCGCGATCACCGCCGGGTTTCGCGGGTCGTCCTCGGGGATTCCGGCCTCGATCTTGCCGACGAGGTCGGCGCCGACGTCTGCGGCCTTCGTGTAGATACCGCCGCCGAGCCGCGCGAAGACGGAGATCAGCGAGCCGCCGAACGCGAGGCCGACGAGGTTCTCGATCGCCTTACGCGGGCTGTCGTCGATCACGTGCGTGAGGAAGGCGTAGTAGCCGGCGACGCCGAGCAGTCCGAGCCCGACCACGAGGAGGCCCGTCACCGAGCCGGCGCGGAAAGCGACGTTGAGCGCGGGCGCGAGCCCCGACCGCGCGGCCTCCGCGGTGCGGGTGTTCGAGCGCACGGCGACGTTCATCCCGATGAACCCGGCCGCGGCCGAGAGCGTGGCCCCGATGAGGAACCCGACCGCCGTGCCCCACCCGAGCTTGTGGTAGAGGCCGATCAGGAGGAACGGGACGATCGAGACGACGGCGATCGTCAGGTACTGGCGGCGCAGGTACGCGGCAGCGCCTTCCTGGACGGCGCGCCCGATCTCCTGCATCCGCTCGTTCCCGGCCGGCCGGGCGAGCAGCCACACGGTGAACCCGATCCCGAAGGCGACGGCGACGAGCGCGCAGACGAGCGCGAACGACACCGGGTGGCTACTGAAGAACGAAAAAAGCATCGGCCCGCTCCCTCACAAAGTTCGCGCCGAGGTCGCTCGGCGCGCGGGGTTTTCTATCACAAGCGGCCGGTCGGAGCCGCGGCTAGCCGCCCTCGCCGCCGAGCTCCTCGGGGTCGATCTCGGGAAGCTCCTCGGGCTCGGCCGCGGCCTCGGGAGCGGCCTCGGGAGCCGGCTCCGGCGCAGGCCGCTCCTCCTGCTTCACGGCGTCCGCGTAGGCGAGCTGCATGTTCGCGACCACCTGCTCGAAGTCGCGGACGACCTCGGCCGGCGCCTCGCCGCGAACGACCGGCAGGAGCGCGCGGAGCGTCTCGATCGCGAGCCGCGCCTCGGGCAGGTCGCGGGCCTCGGGCCCCAGCTTGTGGTAACCGAGCGACGAGACGGTGTAGAGCGTCTGGACGAGCAGGTCGACGACCTTGATCCGCTTCAGCTCCTCGCGGAACTGGTCGGCGAGCTCCTGGTCGGTCGGCTCTCGCTTGCGCTCGGGCTCCGGCTCCTCGCGCGGCTGGTCGGCGCTCCCGCCCGGCGGAACCCAGATCCCGCTCACCCGACCGGCTCCTTCGGCCGCACCTGCTCGGCGTAGATCTCCTCGAGCGTCGCGCCCTCGTCGTAGCGCGCGCGCTGGCGCTCGGCTGCGTTGGCGGCGGGGATGGCGACGTACGGCGCCGCTCCGAGCTCCTCGGCGACCGGCATCGCCCACTCCGCCAGCGCCTCGAGGCGCGCGCGGGCCGGCACGACGTCGAGGCTCGGGAAGTCGAGCAGCTCGCCCTCGAGGCCGAAGCGGATCGCGCGCCAGAAGTTCTCCTCGAGCAGGCGGCGCGGCGGGTCCGGCAGCGGCTCGCCCTCGTCGATCGCGCGCGCGATCCTCGCGGTGAGCGCGTAGGCGAACGCGGCCAATGCCTGCGCCTCGGCGAGCTCCGGCTGGGCGTCGCAGATCCGGAGCTCGACGGTCGGGAACGCGAGGTGCGGCCGCACACTCCACCAGAGCTGCGTGTGCTCGGTGATCGAACCGGTGGCGTAGAGGAGTCGCACGTAGTCCTCGAAGTCCGACCAGCCGGCGTACGCGTCCGGGATCCCGCAGCGGGGGAACATGCGCGTGAAGATCTGCGTCCGCGCGGAGTGGAGGCCGCTGTTCACGCCCTCGACGAACGGCGAGCTGGCGGAGAGCGCGAGCAGCTCCGGCAGGTAGACGCGGAGCGCGTTGTGGACGGCGATCGCACGGTCGGCGCCGTGGATCGCGACGTGCACGTGCAGGCCGAAGCTCGTGTTCCGCCAGACGACGTACCTGAGGATCTCGTCGTTTCGCCGGTAGTGCGGCGTGTCGATGATCCGCTGGTCCTGCCACCGCGCCCACGGGTGCGTGCCCGTGCCGCCGAGGCCGATCCCGAGCTCGCCCGCGAGAGTTGCCAGCTGCGCGCGCCGGTCGGCCATCCTGGGCGCCGCTTCGGCGAACGTCGCGCACCGGCCGGTCTTGACCTCGACCTCGGACGCGATCAGCTCGCCGACGAGGTGCTCCTCGAGGACGTTTCCGCGCGCCGCGGCCTGCAGCTCCTCGAAGCGGTTCACCAGGTCGAGCGTGAGCGGATCGAGGAGCGCGAACTCCTCCTCGACGGCGACCGAGAAGTCCTCCGTCGCCTCGAACCCCTCGCGCGCCGACCGCAGCTGCTCCGCCGGCGTGAGTCGCTGTTCGTTGCCCACGGCCGAACTACATTAGTTGAAGGGTTGGCTCGTAGGGCAGCCCGCTCGACCGGAACGGACGCGTCCGCGCGGGCCAGCGGGGTCTGTCCCCGACGAGCCGGGGACTGTCCCCACCGTCCCGACGAGCCGTGACCGCCCGAGCCGACGGGGTCTGTCCCCACCGTTACCGGACGGCGGCCAGGAGTCGCTCGGCGACGCTGCGCCAGCTCCATCGCGACACGGCGGCGCGGCGGGCGGCCTCGCTCAGCTGCGCGCGCTCCGCCGGCGCCAGGGCGAGCAGCCGCTCGAGCTTCGAGCGCAGGTCGTCGACGTCGCCGGTCGCGAAGCTCGCGAGGTCGCGGAGCGCCGGCGGGTACTCGGCTTCGAGCCCCTCCGCCACCTCCGCCAGCCCCGAGTGGCGCGCGACGAGCGGCGGCGAGCCGGCAGCGGCGGCCTCGGCGGCGACCATCCCGAACGCCTCGGGGAAGATCGACGGCACCACGGTCACGTCCGCGAGCGGGAGTAGGTGGACGAGGTGGCGGTGCTCGAATGGCCCGGTGAAGAGCGTCCGCGGCGGGGCAAGCGCCTCGAGCTCCGCGCGGTAGTCGCCGAAGCCGACGACGACCGTCCGCGCGTCGAGGCCGCGCAACGCCTCGAACAGGATGTGAACGCCCTTGTTGAAGAGGAGCTTCCCGAAGTAGAGGACGGTGGGCTCGTCGCCCGCGAGGAAGGACGCGAGCCGCGTCGCGTTCCCCTCGTCGGGCAGGCGCTCCTGCGCGTTGCCGGGGTTCGGAGGGTCGCGCCGCGCCTCCTCGAGCAGCGCAGCGAGAGCGTCGTCGCGGCGCCGCGGCCGGAACTCTTCGACGTCCACCCCGGGCGGCACCTCGTGCACGCGCTCGACGTGTCCGACCACCTCCTCGAGCACCTTGCGAATGTGGGCCGATCCCACGAACACGGCGCGGGCCGGCTCGAGGACCTCTCGCCCCCACCCCGCGAGCTCCGGGTCGTTGCGCATCGCGTACTCGAGCTCCGACCCGTGCGCCTTGACCGCGTACGGCGCACCCGCAGCCGCTCCGACCGCGCCGCCCGGGAGGACGTGGTTCGCGAACACGAGGTCGGCCGGCAGGAGCTCGCGCACGGCACGCGCGTTGAGCTCGACGTAGCGGTCGCGCTCCGCGCGCGTCAGCTCCTGGAGCTTCCGCGGCTCGAGCCCTTCGTACCGGTCGAGGACGAACACCGGAAGGATCCCGCCGATCTCGGGCCGGACAACGGTGGCGCCTCCGACGTCGAACCGCTCCGGGTGCCGCTCCTGGCAGAGCACGACGACCTCGTGCCCGGCGAGCGACCACTCGCGGGCCAGCGCTCGCGTGTAGACGTTCGAGCCCGTGCCGCCGAGCAGGTAGCCGTGCCAGAGAAGGATCCTCATCGTCCGGGAAGGTCACCTCGGCCGGGGACGGCGCCGCTTGGTCTCCGACGGCCGAGGCGCGATCCGCCAGCGGGGACAGACCCCGCTGGCGTAACTAGCCATGTCCCGGATCGGTGGGGACAGACCCCACCGGCCAGGCGGGCGCTGGTGGTTTTGGTCGCGGCCATAGCTCCGAGCCTAGAGGCCCGAGTGCGCCGCGCGAAGCGCGGCTTACGTCAGGTGGAAATACAGGGCGTACAGCAGCTCGACGGCTGGATTCGACGTATGGACGGCGACGTCGCTCGGCGTGTCGAGAAGCGCCTCGGAGTAGTTGAAGAGGATCTTCACGCCCGCGTCGACGAGGTCGTTCGCCGCCCGCTGGGCCTCGTCCGCGGGAACCGCGAGGACGCCGACGATGATGTTCTTGTCGCGAACGGTCTCCGCCAGCGACGAGTAGTCGCTGACCGGCACGCTGCCGACAGTGCGTCCGACCTTGTCGGGATCCGTGTCGAAGACGGCCGCGATGTTGATCCCGTGCTCCGCGAAGATCGCCGAGGACGCGATCGCCTGGCCGAGCCGCCCGGCGCCGATCAGCGCGATGTTGTGCTGCCCCTGGGTGCGGAGGATCTTCCGGATCTCGCCGAGCAGGGAGTCGATGTTGTAGCCGACCCCGCGCTTGCCGAACTTCCCGAAGCCGGAGAGGTCGCGGCGAATCTGGGTCGCGTTGATGTTGGTGTAGTCGGAGATCTCCTGCGAGGAGATCCGGTCCTTGCCCATCTTCTTCGCCTGGGTCAGAACCTGCAGGTACCGCGACAGGCGCGCGGCCACCCCAACCGTCAACCGATCCGCCACACCAGCTCCTTGGCTCGAGGTTTGTAACAACGTCGGGCCATTCTGCCAGCGCCGATGGAGCCGCCGTGGAAGGAGCTACGAACCCCCTGTGTCGGCGCGACTTTGTGCGCGGCCGAGGCGCCGCCGGAACCCGTCCGGCTGGACGTAGTAGACGAACGCGCGCTCGCCGTCGATCTCGACGACCGGCAGCAGCTCGCGGTAGCGCGCCTCGAGCTCGTAGTCGCCCGTGACGTCCACCTCGCGGAGGTCGAACGCGAGCTCCTCGCGCAGCTCCGCGAGCTGCGCCCGCGCCCGCTCGCAGAGATGACACCCGGCCGCGTGGAACAGCGTCACCTCCGGACGGTGGGGACAGTCCCCGCTGTCGGCGCGCGCCGTGGCCGCGCCGGCCACTGGGGTCTGTCCCCGCTCGTTTGGGGTCTGTCCCCGCCCGGCCGGGGTCTGTCCCCGCCCGGACGGGGTCTGTCCCCGCCCGGACGGCGTCTGTCCCCGCCCGGACGGCGTCTGTCCCCGCTGGAGCATCGGGGTCTGTCCCCCCGGTTCGCGCTAGGGGTAGAGCCCGCGCGTGACGGTAGCCTCAGCGACCCGCTCGACCGCGAGCCCGTACGAGGCCACGCGCATGCTGGTCGCGTGCTTCTCGCGCGCCGCCCAGGTCTCGTTGAACGCGCGCACGACGATGTCGTTCAGCTTCGCGTTCACCTCCGACTCCTTCCAGAAGTACTCCTGGAGGCCCTGCACCCACTCGAAGTACGAGACGACCACGCCGCCCGCGTTCGCGAGCACGTCCGGAAGCAACAGCACGCCCTTCTCCTCGAGGATCTCGTCCGCGGACGGCGTGACCGGGCCGTTCGCGCCCTCGCAGACGATGCCCGCCTTGACGCGGTCTGCGTTCTCGTGCGTGATCACCTGCTCGAGCGCGCACGGAGCGAGCACGTCGCAGTCGAGCAGCAGGAGCTCCTCGTTCGTGATCGTCTCGGCACCGCGCAGCCCCTCCAGCGAGCCGGTCTCGTGCTTGTGCGCGAAGGCCGCCGGCACGTCGATCCCGTTCGGATTGTGGAGCGCCGTTCCCGAGTCGGAGATCGCGACCACCGTCGCGCCGTCCTCGGCGAGGAACTTCGCGAGGAAGCTGCCGACGTTCCCGAACCCCTGGACGGCGACCCGCAGCCCTTCGATCCGTCGGCTCTGCTTCCGGCACGCCTCGCGGATGCAGAAGAGCGCGCCGCGCGCCGTCGCCTCCTCGCGTCCGAGCGACCCGCCGAGCTGGAGCGGCTTGCCGGTGACGACCCCGAGCACCGAGTGGCCCTTGTTCATCGAGTACGTGTCGAAGATCCAGGCCATGACCGTCGGGGACGTGCCCACGTCCGGCGCGGGGATGTCCTTCTCGGGCCCGATCTCGTTGATGATCTCGCTCGTGAAGCGGCGGGTGAGCTTCTCGAGCTCGCCACGCGAAAGCGTCTTCGGGTTGCAGACGACGCCGCCCTTCGCGCCGCCGAACGGGATGTTCATCAGGGCGCACTTCCACGTCATCCACATCGCGAGCGACTTGACCTCGTCGAGCGTGACGTCCGGGTGGTAGCGGATTCCACCCTTCGACGGGCCGCGCGCGATGTTGTGCGTGACCCGGTAGCCCTGGAAGACCTGCGTCGTCCCGTCGTCCATCCCGACCGGGATCGAGACGGAGACCGCCTTCTTGCACTCCTGCAGGACGTTCACGAGGTTCGCGTCGATGCCGAAGACGTCCGCGACCCGTCGCAGCTGCTGGCGGGCGATGTCGAATGGGTTCTCGCGCAGGTGCGAGACGGGAGCTTCGAGGGAGGTCACGCGTGCCGCTCCTTTCGGTTCCTCTCCAAAACAGGCATGTCTGGCTCGCTGAGATCGACTATACGCCTCTACCTGATCGTGAAACCCACCCAGCGGACGGTCGCCGGGCCGGGCGCGACCGGGTCGGCGACGATCTTCAGGCGGTAGCGCCCGCGGTCGAGGCGCGCCCCGGCGGGGCTCCGGCCGGTCAGCCCGAACTGGTACGTGCCGGGGAGCACGTCGCGCAGGCGTGCGAGCAGGCCGAGGCGCGCGCCGTCCGAGTTCCAGAGCGTGATGTCGAGGCGGTCGAGGGGCTGGATCTCGTCGCGGCCGTGTGCGCGCGCGACGCGGCCGGCGAGCACGCTCAGGAGCGCGGGCCGGAAGTCGGACGGCTTGAAGATCCTCGGCTTCAGCGCAACGGCCTGGAGCAGGTCGAGCCGCGGCCGGCCGAACGTGATCGCCCACGGGATCCGGAGCGGCTGGTCGCCGACCGGGTCGACGACGATCGCGCCGGTCGCGGGCGCGTCGCCCTGCAGCTCGCTCGCGATCCGCGCGCGAAGCACGATTCGCGCCGTCGCACCGCGCTGGAGGAGGAGGTGCGCCGGCCGAGCCGAGAAGCGGACGGCGGCGGCGCCCTCCGTGTCGCGCTCGGTGCGGATCCGAATGCCGACCGGCCGCGTCGAGACGTTCCTGACGACGAGCGTCTGCCTGCCCGTCCAGCGCGTGCTCGGCGCGCGCCCGAACGCGAGGCTCCACGGCTCGACCGCGACCTCGCCCGCCGCGGCCGCGCCGGCGTCGACCGCGCCCGCCCCCTGCGCCGTCACGGCCTCGCCGGAGATCGGCCTCGCCGTCTCGGCGAGCAGCCCCGCGAGGCCGCCGGCATCGAGGGCGGGCCGCGCCTGCGCGAGCACGGCGGCTGCTCCCGCGACGACCGCCGCCCCCGCGCTCGTGCCGTTGATCGTGCCGAAGCGCGGCGTGCCGCTAGCGTCGGCTCCGGGCTCCGCGGTCGCGAGCGCGACTCCCGGCGCGAGGACGTTCGGCTTCACCCGCCCGTCGAACGCGAGCCCGTTCGACGAGAACGGTGCGACGCGGCCGAGCGCCGGGTTCGGCCCCGAGCGCGCGACGCCGATGGAGACGCCCACCTCCTGCCCGCGGCGGAGAGCGCCGAGGATCGTCGCGGCAGCGCGCGGCGGGAGCGCGACGGTCGGCACCGCGGCGGACGGGTCGAAACCGAGCGCGCCCGGCGGCACGCGGCCGCCGTAGACGAGCACAGCCGCGGCCCCGGCGCGCACCGCCTGCTCGACGCGCGCTTCCGGCGCGTCGCTCGGCTGGAGGAGCGCGGCGCGAGCGGCGACGAGGCTCCGGCCGCGGTCGTCGAAGAAGTCGTCGAGCCCCGGCTTCGCCTGCGCGTGCGGCAGCGCGACGGTCAGCGAGACCGGCCTCGACGGGCCCCCGGCGCCGCCGAGGGGCAGCTCCTCGTCGAGGACGACGCCGAGGCCGACCCGGACGACGACTCGCGCTCGCTCGGTCGCCGGTCGCGAGTCGACCGCGCCGACGGTCAGCGCCTGCGGCGCGCCGCCCGGGCCGGAGATCACGCCGAAGCCCGGCCCGCCGTGCCCGTCGTTCCCGGCCGGGACGACGACGAGCGTGTCGAGCCGCCGCGCGCCCGCGACGGCGCGGGAGAGCGGGTCGTCGGCGAACGCGGCGAACGGCGCCGCGAGGCCGAGGAGCGCGATCCGAGCAGCGTCGTGCGCGTCGCCGTCGCCGTTCGGGTCGACGGCGCTCTCGAGCCCCGCCACGACCTGGTCTGAGCGCGCGTAGACCGACCAGCCGCCCGCCGCGTCGCGCTGCCACCCCGCCACACGGATCGGCAGCAGCGACGCCCCGGGCGCCGCGCCCGCGAGCCCTCCCGGCCCGCCGCCGCCGACGAGAAGGCCGGCCAGCTCGGTGCCGTGGCGCTCGACCTCCGACGGAGAGTCGGGGTTCGGCGCGGCCAGCGCGCCGTCGGAGCCGCCGACGATGTCGACGCCGGACGCGACCCGACCGCGGAGGAACGGCTGCGCGCGGTCGACGCCCGTGTCGAGGAGCGCGATCGTCACGCCGCGGCCGTCGTACCGAGGCAGCGAGACCGTGGGCCGATGACCGGCCGACGCGCCGAGGACGTCCCCGATCGATGCCGGATAGGCGGCTCGGATCGGGTACACACCGACGACCTCGGGTGCGCGCTCGAGCAGCGTCACGGCCCGCGCGTCGAGCGGCGCGGAGAATCCGTTCAGGACGCGGGCGTACCGGAACTCGGTCTGGATGCGGACGCCCTCGAGCCCTAGGCGCGAGATGAGCAGGTTCTGGCCGGCGAGGACGCTCTCGGTCCAGCGGCGCTCCTGGCTCCCGGTCACGCGGCCGCCGGCGGCGGCGACCCGGGCCGCGAGCGAGGGCGCCTTCAGGACGACGAGCACCCGCTGCCCGACGACGATCCGCGGCCGGTCGCCGCCGGCAAGGCCGACCCAGCTCGCGACAGCGCGCGGCGCCGTCTGCCCCACCCCACGGCCGCCGGACGCGACGAGCCCGACCGCCACCGCGAACGCGCAGAGGACGACGATCCCGGCGCTACGCGTGCGCATCGAGCGCAAGATACTGGGGATGCGGGACGTGCTCGACGAACCTCGCCGCGGACGCGATCATCGCGGCGTTGTCGGTGCAGAGCTCGAGCGGCGCGAGCGCGGCGCCGGCGAGGGCGGCTCGGAGCTCCGAGTTCGCGGCGACGCCGCCGACGACGGCGATCCGCTCGGCGCCAATCGCCTCGGCGGCGGCGAGCGTCCGTTCGACCAGGGCGCGGACGAGGGCGCGCTGGTAGCTCGCGGCGAGGTCGGCTCGGCGCGCCTGGAGCTCGGCCTCGGACAGGTCCCGAACCGCGTAGAGGAGCGCGGTCTTCACGCCCGAGAACGAGAAGTCGAGGCCCGGGACGCGCGCGACGGGGAAGCTGTACGCCTCGGCGTCGCCCTCGCGCGCGAGCCGGTCGAGGGCCGCGCCGCCCGGATAGCCCAGGCCGAGCAGGCGCGCGCCCTTGTCGAAGGCCTCGCCCGCCGCGTCGTCGATCGTCGTCCCGAGGCGGCGAAAGCCCGAGCGGTCCTGTACGTCGAGCAGGAGCGTGTGGCCGCCGCTCGCGAGCAGGCAGAGGAACGGCGGCTCGAGGGGCTCCGGATCGAGGTAGAGCGCGGCCACGTGGCCGTGGAGGTGGTCGACGGGGGCGAGGGGGAGCCGGCGGCCCAACGCGATGCCCTTCGCGGCCGCGAGCCCGACGAGGAGCGCGCCGATCAGGCCCGGCCCCGCCGTCACGGCGACGAGGTCGATGTCGTCGAGGGAGGCTTCGGCTTGGGTTAGCGCCTCGCGCACGACGGGCCCGATCAGCTCGAGGTGCCGGCGCGACGCGACCTCGGGCACGACGCCGCCGTAGCGCGCGTGCAGGGCCGCTTGGGACGACACGACGTTCGACCGGATCCGGCCGCCCTCGAGCACTGCCGCGGACGTCTCGTCGCACGACGTCTCGAGCCCGAGGATCACGTCTCCGCCGGCCACTGGGGACTGTCCCCGACCCGGTGGGGACAGACCCCACCGTCTCGGGCCGACATGGCTCGCCGGGCGGGCGGGGACTGTCCCCACCGGCTCGAAGTGCCATGGGCGCTAAAGGCGAGGGACACGCTAGTCAGTCGCCGGCGGCAACGCTGCGGCCGAGCGGGTCCTTCCACATGATCAGCGCGTCCTCGCGGTTGTCGGTGTAGTAGCCGCGCCTGATCCCGCGGGCCTTGAACCCGAGCCGCTCGTACAGCTCGATCGCATACCGGTTCGAGACGCGTACCTCGAGCGTGTAGCCGCGCCGCCCGTCGCCGGCGGTCAGCTCGAAGAGGCGGTCGAGGAGCGCGGTCGCGATCCCGCGCCGCCGATAGCTCGGCGAGACGGCAACGTTCATCACGTGCCAGGCGTCGACGTAGCGCGAGATGATCATGTATCCGCGGAGCTCGTCGGTCTCTGGGTCGAACGCGCCGAGGCAGATCGACGAGGGCTTCGCGAGCTCGCCGGCGAACATCGAGCGCGACCACGGCGTCGGGTACGAGCGCCGCTCGATGCCCTCGATCGCGGACAGGTCGCGCATCTGGAGCCGCCGCAGCTCGATCGTGGTCATCGCGCCACCGCCTTCTCGGCGTCCGGCACTCGCAGGTAGATCGGCTCGACGAGCTCGGCAGGGCCGAAGCCGGTCGCAAGAGCAGCGTGGAACCGCGCCCACGGGACATGGAGGTCGCTCTCGTCCGGCGGAACCTGGGCGCCGGCGTCCTCGAGGATCGCGCGATAGCGAACGGCGCCGTCGCCGACACACACTGTCCCCGGCGGGACGCCGAGTTCCGCGGGCCTCGTGCAGACCGGCTCGGGTGCGAGCGCGAAGACCTCTCGGCGCCGCGCATCGATTACCGGCATCGCGCCCGGAGCGCCAGCCGCGAGAGCCGCGAGGGTGGAGACCCCCGCGGTCGGCAGGTCGAGCGAGAGCGCGAGCCCGCGCGCCGCCGCGAGTCCGATCCGTGTTCCCGTGAAGCTGCCGGGGCCTGTCCCCACGACGAGGCGGTCGAGGTCGCTCGGCTGGCGACCCGCCGCGGCGAGCAGCTCGTAGGCGTCGGCGAGGACGCGCACTGCGCGCGACCGGCGCTCGCCGAGGACGCGCGCGTCCTCCACGAGCGCGACAGTCGCCACGTCCGTGGCCGTGTCAAGCGCGAGCGTCAGCACTGCCAAAAGCCCGATCGAGCAGGGATTCCTCTGTGCTCTCGAGCGTGAGAATCCTAGCCGAACCGTCGTGCTCCAGCCGGACCGCGGCGCGAGGCGTCGGAAGCTCGTCGCCCGCCGCCTCCGGCCACTCGACGAAGACGATCGCGTCCTCGAAGTACGGCTCGAGGTCACCCCACTCGGCCGGCGACACGCCCGCGAAGCGATAGAGGTCGAGATGCGAGACCGGGACACGGCCGACATAGCGATGGCCGACCGTGTACGTCGGGCTCGTGACCGGCGCCGTCACGCCGAGCGCCCGGCACGCGCCGCGCACGAACGTCGTCTTTCCCGAGCCGAGCTCGCCCGAGACGGTGACGACGTCACCGGGGCGCAGCTCGTCTACAAGCCGCGCCGCTACGCGCTCGGTCTCGTCGGAGGAATGCGACCGGATCCGCACGCGACCGAGTGTGCCCGTTCGGTGGGGGGACAGTCCCCACTGGCTCGCCGGGATGGCGGGGACAGACCCCAGCGTCCCGCCGAGACAGCAGGGACAGACCCAGCGACCAAGGGGACAGACCCCACTGGCTCGAACGGCGGGGACAGACCCCACTGGCCAACCGAGACGGCGGGGACAGTCCCCGCTGGCTGCGGCGGACGTGGCCCGAGCGGCGGCGTCTAGAAGAGACCGAGCTGAACGGCAGCCTGGGGCACGATCGGAGCCGCGTCCGGCTCGGGTTCACCCGCTAGCTCGGCGCCGGCCAGGGGCTCGGGCTCGGACGCGCGCCCGAGCAGCTCCGGAATCCGCCGAAAGTCGTCCTCGAGCACCCGTAGCATCGCCGGCGTGTAGAGCGCCGCCGCGGGGTGGTAGATCGGGTAGAGCGCGACACGCCGTCCGCCGAGCGTGGTCTCCTGAACCTGGCCGTGGACGCGCGTGATGCCGAGGGGCTTTCCGGACAGGAGCTTGGTCGCGAAGTTCCCGAGGGTCGCGACGAGCTTCGGCTGGATCAGCGCGATCTGCCGGAACAGGTACCCCTCGCACGAGGCGATCTCGTCCGGCTGCGGGTCGCGATTCCCTGGCGGGCGCGACTTGAGCACGTTCGCGATGTACACGTCCGCGCGCGACAACCCGATACCGGCCAGCAACTGCTCGAGCAACTTCCCGGCCTGGCCAACGAACGGCACCCCTTGCTGATCCTCGTGGAAGCCGGGCGCCTCGCCGACGAACATCAGGTCGGCGTCGGGGTGCCCCGAGCCGAAGACCGCCTGCGTCCGCGTCGCGTGGAGTGGACAGCGCGTGCAGCACGCCACCTCCTCGGCGAGGGCGCGGAGCGCGTTCGCGCGCTCTACCGCGTCAGTGACCGCAGCCACACGACCCGCCGCAACAACCGCCTCCTGCCGAACCGCCGAAGCTGGGCTGTGCGGCGGTGCCGTGAGTCGCGAACACGGAGAACTGCCGCCGCACGTTCGAGGCGCTGCAGTCGGGGCAGGCCGGCTGCTCCTCGCCGCGGACGAGCTCCTCGAAGTGCGACTCGCATTCCATGCACACGTACTCGTAGATCGGCATCGCCTCGGGAGTCTAGGCAGGTCGCCGGACGAGCCGCAAATCTTTCGGGCGCGCGCCCGCGTCGGCCGGACGGCTAGGTAGCTGGGCCGGTGACCGCACGGCCGGCGAGCTTGCCGGCGAGGCGGGTGCGGGTGACCCGGAGCGTCCCGTGCGCCGCCTTCGCGCCGGCGACGCGCACCGACCCGGCGAATCGCAGCGGGAACAGGCTGCCGCTCGTCGGCCGGTCGAGGGTGAGCTTTCCGGACACGTCGACACCGGGTACGGCGCTGTAGCGGGAGAGCGTGAAGCCTGCGCCGGCGACCCGGATCGTCCCGCCGAAGGGGCCGGCGAGCGCGCGCGGCGCCGATGCGAACCCCGTCACGGCGATTCCCCAGGAAGCCGCGGCCTCTCGGACTGTCCGCGACACGGCCGCGATCGTCCGGCCGCGGAGACCCGGAGCGCCCGCCGGCTGCAGCGCCGCGACCGACCGCGGGAACGCAGCGATCGGCGCCAGCAGCGGCGGCACGCGACCGCAGCGCGTCGGCGGAATCCCGCCCGCGAGCCACGTCTTGACCGCGTTCGACGCGCACGTGCTGAGGTCGGCGTCGAGCGCATCGTGTCCGACCCCGGGGACGACGAGGAGCCGTCCCTGCGGGAAGCGAGCGGCGACCGCGGCGGCAACCGCGGTGGGCGTCCGGAGGTCGCGGCTGCCGGTCAGGACCAGCACCGGGACGTTCGGCAGCGGGCCGGTCCCGAGCGGCCGGCCGGCGGTCTGCGGCGGCCAGAGGAGGCAGAGCGCCGCGGGCCCGATGTCGGTCGCCCACTTGCCGAACGGACCAGTCGCGCCCGGAGCGAGCGCGGCCACAGCCGCGGAAAGCAGCGCCGGCCGTTCGGAGAGCGGTGTGCTGGGACTCCACGGGAACGGCCCGTCGTCGCAGACGGTCGCCGTGAAGAGGCCCATGCTCAGGTCGCCGGTGTCGAGCACCGCCGACTCGCGGTCGAGCTCGACGAGCCGGAGCAGGGCGCGCGGTTGACCGTGCAGCGCAGCGTGCACCGCCGCGGGCAGCTCCGCCTCGATGCCGGCGTTCAGGTCGGAGTCGATGACGACGCCGCTCAGGAAGTCGACGCCGTCGACCTTGACGGTGATCCGGCCGCCGCCGGGCTTCGGGACGGCGGCGCTGAGCGGCCGCGCGGCCAGTCGGTTCGCGAGCGTGACGACCTCGCCGACGAAGTTGGCGGTCGCGGCGCGGCAAGAGCTGCCGGGGCAGATCTCGGCGAGGCCTTTCGGCATCTCGCGCAGGTCGTCGAGCGCGAAGGGATCTCGGCCGGCCGCGTCGGCGACCGAGTTGAGGAGCAGGCGATCGAGGTGCGACGGATACGTGAGCGCGTACGCAACCGACAGCTGCGTGCCGTACGACGTCCCCCAGAGCGCGACCTTGTCCGCGCCGAGCGCCTGCCGGACGGCGTCGATGTCGTCGGCGTGATCGCGCGTCGAGTAGTAGCCCCGCGCAGGCCCGATCTCCGTCGCGCACGTCGCAACGAGAGCCTGCGCGCGCGCCGGCGACGCCGATGGCTCGGCTTGGAGCTCCGGACAGCGGAGGACGCCGGACTTCCCCGTCCCGCGCGGGTCGAACGCGATCAACGTGTACCCCGGGAACTGGTCGCGGAAGAACGTGCCCTGATTCGCCAGGTCGAACGCGTGCGCCGACGCCTGGCCCGGCCCGCCGGCGACGAGGAACATCACGCCGCGAGGGGTCCCGAGCGGCGCAAGGCGCTCGACATAGA
>Ga0081539_10004146_pt1 | contig 16475 bp, 20 predicted proteins | sample TabmetS4T2R2_FD_71023 | JGI IMG/M metagenome (GOLD analysis project Ga0081539, IMG submission 71023) | Tabebuia heterophylla rhizosphere microbial communities from the University of Puerto Rico - S4T2R2 | ecosystem: Host-associated > Plants > Roots > Rhizosphere ...
GGGGCTTGGCGAAACGACGCGGATGCCGCCGAGACGCGCCGCTCGCCCCGATGCGGCGTCCTCGGTCGGCCCGATAGCTCTGTCGCTATCGAGGCTCCCTGCGTCCTTGCCTCGGACCGAGCGGACGCGCCCCGACGACGAGCGACGCTCCGCCAATCCCTCCTAGGAAGAGCTCGGTCAAAGCGCAGAAGAGCGCGGTCAAAGCTCAAGCTCGGCGGCCGAGCGTCCGATGCGACGGAATATGGAAGCGGCTACGTCGCAAGGCGCGTCGCCGAGCATCGAACCTCCCCTCGCAGCGCTCATGCAGCGGGCGGGCCTGGTGGATCCCGGGCGGCTCGAGCATGCTCTTGCAGAGAGCGAGTCGGCCGGTAAGCGGCTTCCGGACGTCCTCCTGACCCGCGGCTGGGTGGACGAGATCGAGCTGGCGCGCTTCCTGGCCGAGCAGCGGCGAATGCCGTTCGTGGCGCTCGAAGGCCGAAACCTCGACCTGTCGGCGGCGCGGATCCTTCCCGAGGCGGTGGCGCGCTTGAACCACGCCGTACCCGTGGGCTTTCGCGGCGACCTTCCCGTGGTCGTGATCGAAGACCCGACCGACGACAACGCATTTGCGGCCGTCCGCGGCGCGATTCAGGGGGACGCCCTCTTCGGCGTCTCGACGCGCTCGGCGATCGCCGCGACGCTCGACGCGGCCTACGCTCGCCCGCAGGAGTTCGAATTCGAGCCCCTTCCGACGCCCGACCCGGAACCGGCTCCCGAGCCGGCCCTGGCGCCGGTGCCCGAACCAGCGACCGAATCGGAGCCAGAACCCTTCGCGGAGCTTGCGCCCGAGCCGCCGCCCGCGCGCCCGGTTCCCGAACCAGAGTCCGACCCGTTCGTGGAGCTCGCGCCCGAGCCGGCGCCCGCGCCCCCGGCGCCCGTTCCGGTCGTCGAGTCCGCGCCCGCGCCGGTCCCGGCCCCCGCATCGACGCCCGCGCCCGAGCCCGAGTCCGAGCAGGCGCCCGCGCCCGCGCCGGTCCCGGCCCCCGCAGCGCCGCCCGCGCCCGCGCCCGAGTCCGAGCAGGCGCCCACGCCTGCCGGTGCGCCCACCGCCGTGTACGAGGTCGTCGTCCGGCTCAGCACCGGCGAAGCCGTCGCCGCCGAGGCGTTCGTGGCCGAGGCCGACGCGAAGAATCGCGCGACGGAGCTCATGCGAACGGTGGCAGCGGAAAGCGGCGACTGGCCGTTCGTCGGCAAGCGCTACCTCCGGCCCGACCTCGTCGTTTCCGTGGACGTCGTCGAATGCCCGCTCCGGGCCGCCGGGGGCGCGCCCGCCTAGGAGCTTTCGTGGAGGCCTCCTCCGGACAGACTGCGCCCGCGCGTCAGCGCCCCGACGCGCCGCTCGGCACGCTGATCTACCGCGCCGGCCTCCTGAGTGAGCAGCAGCTCGAGAAGGCGCTCTCGGAGAGCATGAGAACGGGCCGGCGGCTGGGGCAGGTCCTGCTCCAGTGGAACTGGCTCACCGAGGCCGATCTCGGTCGGCTGCTCGCCGGGCAGCGTGGCCTCGACTTTGTGAGCCTGTCCGAGACCGGAGTCGATCCGGCGGCCGTCGCGCTCGTTCCCGAGGAGACGGTTCGTGTCTACCACACGCTGCCCATCGCGCTCGAGGGCGACCGTGTCGTCGTCGCGATCGAGGACCCGAAGGACGACGTCGCGATGGAAGCCGTGCGCTCTGCGCTCGGCCGGGAGGTGCGTTTCGTCGTCACGACAAGGAGCGACCTGGTCGCGGCGCTCGGAGGAGCGCGGCCCGAGGGCGTCGAAGCGGCGGCGCCCGTGCGCGTTGAAGCGGCGGCGCCCGTGCGCCACCTGGCTCCCGCGGCGGAGCCGGCCACCGTTCTTCTCTCGCTCCGCCTCGTCACGGGCGAGACCGTCGAGCTCGGCTCCTTCGCCGACGAGGGAGCGGCGCGCTCGCGCGCCGAAGAGGTGATCGCCGAGATCTCGGCCCGATCCGCGGAGGGCTGGTTGTCCCTGAACGGCCGCTACTTCAACCCGGCCGCGATCGTCTCTCTAGACCTTTCGTAGGACCCGCCTAGACGTCGACGACGAGGCCGTCGTGGGCCACCTGGGTGCCCTCCGGCGGCGCGAGCTCTACGGGACGGTGGGTGAGGAGGAGCCGCCCATCCGCGGCCTCGATCGCCTCGTCGGCCGAGAGGTGGCCGCGCGGCGTGGAGTCGTTCTCCCCGGCTGCGAGCGTGGCCTCGCAGAGGAAGAGGTCGGCGCCCCGCGCAAGCTCGTTCAGCTCGTCGCACGGAGCCGAGTCGCCCGAGTACGCGAGCAGGCGACCCTCATGGTTGTCGCGCACGCTGAAGCCGAACGACTGCACGGTGTAGTGAACGAGCCGCTGTGCTCGCATCGTGAAGCCGGCGGCCTCGAACGGAGCGTCCTGGTCGAACTCGTGCAGGTCGAAGGCGTGCTCGAACATCTTCGGGTTGCCCCAGCGGTCGGCGAAGTCGTCGAGCTCGCGAATCCCTCCGGGCGGAAGCCAGAGCTCGGCCCGGGCCGTCTCGTCGGCAGGGCCGTAGGCGACGAGCCAGGCCCAGGGCACGAGGTCGCCCCAGTGGTCGAGGTGGAAGTGCGTGATCGCGACGGCATCGATCTTCATCCTTTCGGCGCGGAGACGGCCGAGAACGCCCGGGCCGCAGTCGAGCAGGAGCCGGCTCTCGCCGTCCTCGACGACGTATCCGGATTGCGCGCTGCCCGGATTCGGCCAGGCCGGCGACGAGCCCATCACGCGAATTCGCACGCCATATAGTTTCCTACGTGGCGAGGAAGATCCGGGTCGTCATCGCGAAAGCGGGTCTCGACGGGCACGATCGCGGCGCGAAGATCATCGCCCGGGCGCTGCGCGACGCCGGGATGGAGGTCATCTACACCGGCCTGCATCAGACCCCGGAGCAGGTCGTCGAGACCGCGCTGCAGGAGGATGCCGACGCCGTCGGGATCTCGATCCTCTCGGGTGCGCACATGACGCTCGTGCCGAAGATCGTCGAGGGCCTCCGCTCGAACGGACTCGACGACGTGCTCGTCGTCGTCGGGGGGACGATCCCGCGCGACGACGTCGAGGCGTTGAAGGGACAGGGCGTGGCCGAGATCTTCACGCCGGGGGCGCCGGTCTCGGAGATCGTCGAGTTCATCGAGTCGAACGTCTCCGCCGCGGCGTAGGCGGAGATGTCGGTCGACGTCGAGCGCACCGACGGCATCGCGGTCGTCACGGTCAACCGGCCCGAGGCGTTGAACGCCCTCGACGTCGAGCACCTCGAGTCGCTTCACGCGACGCTCGAAGAGCTGCGCGGCGACGAGGAGATCCGTGTCGTCGTCCTGACCGGGGCCGGGGAGCGCGCGTTCGTCGCCGGGGCGGACATCAAGCACATGCAGAACCTCTCCGTGCTCGAGGCACGCAAGTGGGGCGCGCTCGGCCATGCCGCCGCACGGCTGCTCGAGACGATGCCGAAGCCGACGATCGCCGCCGTCAACGGGTTCGCGCTCGGCGGGGGGCTCGAGCTTGCGCTCGCGTGCGATCTCCGCTTCGCGGCCCGCACGGCGAAGGTCGGCCAGCCGGAGATCGACATCGGGATCCTTCCCGGCTGGGGCGGCTCGCAGCGGCTCGCGCGCACGACGACGCTCGGCTTCGCGAAGGAGCTGATCCTGACCGGGCGGAACGTCGATGCCGAGGAAGCCGAGCGCCGCGGCATCGTCAACGCGGTCTACGAGGCGGGCGAGCTCGTCCCGAAGACGCTGGAGGTGGCGCGTGCGCTCGCCGCGAAGAGCCCTGTCGCCCTTGCAGCGGCGAAGGAGGCGACGAACGCCGCGCTCCAGGGCGCGCACGAGGCGAACCTCGCCCAGGAGGCGCGGCTCTTCGCGATGGCGTTTGCGACCGAGGATCAGCGCGAGGGGATGACGGCTTTCGTCGAGAAGCGGAAGCCGACGTTCACCGGTCGGTAGGACGCTACCCTGTGGGGAGAGCGGGAGCCCCTGGCGGGGGCTGAGAGGCGGTCACGAGGCCGCGACCGGGGAACCTGATCTGGGTCATGCCAGCGGAGGGAGAGTTGTCGATGGAGGATCGCCTCGTCATCGGTGGACGTGAGTTCGGCTCGCGCCTGATCACCGGCACCGGGAAGTACGACTCGTTCGAGACGATGCGCGAGGCCGTGCTCGCCTCGGGCTGCGAGCTGGTCACCGTCGCGGTTCGCCGCATCGACTTCGACGCGGCACCCGACGAGGAGATCACGAGCTTCCTTCCGGAGGGCGTGCTTCTCCTCCCGAACACGGCCGGCTCCGAGACGGCGGAGGAGGCAGTCCGAGTGGCTCGACTCGCCCGTGCCGGCGGGCTCCCCGACTGGATCAAGCTCGAGGTGATCCCGGACCCCCGCTACCTGCTCCCGGATCCGGTCGAGACGCTCCGCGCGGCGGAGGAGCTCGTCGCGGACGGATTCACCGTCCTGCCCTACGTGCTTCCCGACCCGGTGCTGGCGAAGAGGCTCGAGGAGGTGGGCTGCGCAACCGTGATGCCGCTCGCCGCGCCGATCGGATCCGGGCGCGGGCTCAAGCTGCGCGACTCGATCCGGATCATGATCGAGCAGGCCGAGGTGCCCGTCGTCGTGGACGCCGGCCTCGGCGCGCCGTCGCACGCGGCCGAGGCGATGGAGCTCGGCGCCGACGCCGTCCTCGTCAACACGGCGATCGCCCGGGCCGACGAGCCGGTCGCTATGGCGCGGGCCTTCCGCCTCGCCGTCGAGGCGGGACGGACTGCCTTCCTCGCCGGCGTCATGGCGGAGCAGGAGACGGCGGCGCCGTCCAGCCCGACCGCGGGGCTCGTGACGACCCCGTGACGGTCGTTCTCGTCAACAACCGAGAGCACGAGCTCGAGCCGGGCGAGACCGTCGAGAGCCTGCTGGCGCGCCTGGGCGTCCAGGGGCGCTACGCGCTCGTGGAGCGAAACGGTGAGCCTGTCGAGCGCGCCCGATACGGCGAGACGGAGCTCGAGAGGGGCGATCGCCTCGTCGTGGCCCGTCCGGTTGCCGGCGGCTGACCTCGGCAGTCGCAGGCTCTACCTGATCGCGCCGGCCCGGGCGGATCTCGCAGACTTTCTCGAGGCCGCGATTCGGGGCGGGGTCGACCTCGTCCAGATTCGCGACAAGCAGCTCTCCGACCGGCCGCTCCTCGAGGCCCTCGCGACGGCTCGCGAGGTGACGGCCCGCCACGGGCTCCCGCTCGTCGTGAACGACCGTCCGGACCTCGCCGTGCTGGCCGGCGCGGACTTCGTCCACGTCGGCCAGGACGACCTGCCGGTGGAGGCTGTGAGGCGGTTCGGCCTCGGCGTCGGCCTCTCCACGCATGCTCGTCGCGAGATCGACGTGGCCGAGGGGGACTACCTCGGCGTGGGGCCCGTCCACGCCACGCCGACGAAGCAAGGTCGCCCGCCCGTCGGACTCGATCTCGTGCGCTACGCGGCGGAGCGCGCACGCTTGCCGTGGTTCGCGATCGGCGGTATCGACGCCGAGAACGCCGGCGACGTCGTCGCCGCCGGGGCCCGCCGGCTCGCCGTCGTCCGCGCGATCGGCGACTCGGCCGATCCGGAGCGGGCCGCCCGAGCGCTGCGCGACTGTCTACCCGAGTAGCACGCTCGCCGCATCGAGGTCACCGCGGCGTGCGAGCTGGTTTTCGAGCACGTTGTCGAGCGGGGGCGTCCTCACCCGCACGCGCTCGCCCGGCTCGGCCGAGCGGAGCCGAGCCGTGACGAGACCGGACGACGTACGGCGCCGGACGGCGGCGCCCGAGGGCACTGCGAGCAGCACGCGCTTGCGGACGAGTCCGCGCCAGCCGGTCGAGAGTCTGACCCGCCGCACGCTCACGCACAAGAACCGGTTGCCCGAATCGTCTGAGAACGTGCTCCGGACCTTCCCGCGGAGGGTCACGGTCACCTGGGACGTCCCGCCCGGAGTCGACCAGAGGAGGTGCGGCGCCGCGCGCAGATACCGGTAGGGGTCGACCGCTGCACCGTCGTTCGGATGCACTTCGAAGTGGAGGTGGGGATGGACGCCGTTCGCGTTGCCCGAGTCGCCGACGAACCCGATCACTTCTCCCTGCTTCACGCGGTCGCCGCTCGCCAGCCCCGGCGCGTAGGCGACTCCGGGCACGCACCTGCCTCGGTTGTCGTTCGAGTTCGTGAGGTCGTTGTTCAGGTGGATGTAGATGTACGTCGTCCCGTTCGCGCCGAAGAGATAAAGCATGCAGCCGGCGCTCGCCGAGGACGTCCAGAACCGGACCCGCCCGGCCGCCGCGGCCACGGCCGGCGCGTGGCGCCGGGCCATGATGTCGTTGCCTTCGTGCGGGCCGGCGGGCCGCGGATCGCCGAAGTCGTCGACGTAGGACACGTTTCCGACGACCGGGAAGACCATCCCCGGCGGCGAGGGAGGCTCGCCGCCGCCCGGCGTCAAGGCGAACGCCGACGCCGGGAGAGCGAGAACGAGCAGGAGGAGGGCTGCGCTTCGGGCTCGGAGACCGGGCACGAAGGGCCCGAGGGTAACAAACCGTCGGGTGGTCATAAACCGCTCGGGTATGCTCGCCCGCGCCTTGAAGCTCGTCATCTGCGTGAAGGAAGTGCCCGACGCCTCGGTCACGCGGCGGATCGATCCGCAGACGCTGCGTCTCGACCGAAGCGGCGACGGAGCGATGAACGAGTTCGACACGCATGCGCTCGAGGAGGGCCTCAGGCTGCGCGAGTCAGGCGGCGAGGGCGAGGTCGTGATCGTCTCGATGGGCCCACAGCGTGCGCTCGACTCGATGCGCAAGGGCCTCGCGATGGGTGCCGACCGGGTCCTGCTGGTCACAGACGACGCTGCGGCCGGCTCCGATCTCGTGGCGACGACCAAGGTCCTCGCTGCAGCGATCCAGCGTGAGGAGCCCGACCTCGTCCTCTTCGGCCAGCAGGGTTCCGACTCCGACGGCGCGGTGCTCTGGGCGAGCGTCGCCGACCGGCTTCGGCTGCCGCTCATCTCGCAGGCGGCGAGCCTGGAGGTCGCCGACGGGAAGGCCCGCGTGAAGCGCCAGACCGAGTTCGGCTACGACGTGATCGAGTCGCCGCTCCCGGCGGTGATTGCGGTGTCCGACGCGATCAACGAGCCGCGTTACCCCGCCCTGAAGGGGATCATGGGCGCGAAGAAGAAGCCGCAGGACACGGCCTCGCTCGCGGATCTCGGCGTCGACACCGGCGAGGCCGGCGAGGAAGGCTCTCGCACGGAGGTCTACGGCCTGAACGACCCGCCGCCGCGCGGCGAGTCGGTGAAGATCGAGGACGAGGGCGGCAACGCGGCCGAGAAGATCGTCCAGTACCTGACCGAGAAGAAGCTTCTGTGAGCACGCTCGTCTACGTCGAGGACCACGAGGGCGAGGCGCTCAAGGGCGCACTTGGCGTTCTCTCCAAGGCGTCGAACCTCGACGACGACACGGCCGCCGTGCTCGCCGGCTCTGGCGTGCGCGCGCTCGCGGACGACCTGGGGACCTACGGGGCCTCCCGCGTCTACGTGGCCGACGACGACGCGCTCGGCTCACCGCTGCCCCAGCCGCGCGTCGACGTGCTCGCCCGCCTCGTCGAGGAGAAGGGATTCGACAACGTCCTCTTCGCCGCGACCGTGCTGACGGCGGACGTGGCCGCGGGCCTCGCCGCGCGGCTCGACGCCGGGCTGAACTGGGACCTCGTCGACCTGGAGCTCGACGGCGACCGCCTCGTCGGGAAGCGGCCCGCGCTCGGGGACGCCGTGATCGTGGACGTCGGCTGGAAGTCCACGCCGCGGCTCGCCCTGGTTCGCGCGGGGTCGCTCGAGCCGGAGAGCCGCGACGGGACGGCCGAGGTCGAGGACGTTCGCGTCGAGCTCGAGGACTGGTCGCAGAGAGCCGTGATGCTCGAGCAGGCCCACGAGGAGTCCGAGGGCCCGTCGATCGAGGAGGCCGACGTGATCGTGGCCGGCGGGCGCGGCCTCGGCGATCCCGAGAAGTTCTCGCTCCTCGAGGACCTCGCCGCAGCGCTCGGGGGCGCGGTGGCCGCGACGCGGGCCGTCGTCGACGCGGGCTGGTATCCCTACGCGGCGCAGGTCGGGCAGACGGGAAAGACGGTCTCGCCCAAGCTCTACATCGCGTGCGGCGTCTCCGGCGCGATCCAGCACAAGGTCGGGATGCAGTCGTCGGGCACGGTGATCGCGATCAACAAGGATCCGAACGCGCCGATCTTCGAGTACTCGGACGTGGGCGTCGTCGGCGACCTGCACGAGATCGTCCCGAAGCTGACGCAGCTCGTGAAGGAGAAGCGCGGATGACGAGGCCGGCCGACTACCCGCCCCCGTTTGATCCGTCCGAGTTCCTTCGCGAGCCGAGCGACCCCGCCGACGAGCGCATCGAGGTGGGAGCGCTCGTCGTGGGAGCGGGGCCCGCAGGCCTCGCTGCGGCGATCAGGCTCGCGCAGCTGCTCGAGGAGCATCCGGACGTCCGCGAGCGGCTCGGAGACGTGCCGATAGCCGTCGTCGAGAAAGGCCGCGCGCCGGGGGCGCACCTACTCTCCGGGGCCGTTGTCAACCCCCGGGCGCTACGCCAGCTCTTCCCGGGGATGCCCGCCGTCGACATGCCCTTCTTCGCCCCGGTCGTGCGCGAAGGCGTCTACTTCCTGACCGAGAAGCGCCACATCCGCATCCCGGCGCCTCCGACGATGTGGAATCACGGGAACTACGTCGTGTCGATCTCGCGCCTGGGCAAGTGGCTTGCCGAGAAGGCGGAGGAGCTCGGCGTCATGGTGATCCCCGAGACCGCGGCGACGGATCTCCTCGTCACCGGGGGGCGCGCCGTCGGCGTCCGGACGGGGGACAAGGGCCGAGGCCGGAACGGCGAGGAGCTGGCGAACTTCGAGCCCGGCTCCGATCTCACGTCGCGCGTCACGATCCTCGCCGAGGGCACGCAGGGACATCTGACCGGCGTCGCGCTGCGCCACTTCGGGCTGAGCTCGAAGCAGCAGATCTGGGCGCTCGGCGTCAAGGAGCTCTGGGAGGTTCCGCGCCCGCTCGACCGTGTCATGCACACGATGGGGTGGCCGCTGCGCCGAGCGAAGCGCTACCGCGAGTTCGGCGGGAGCTTCATCTACCCGATGGGTGAGGGGATGGTGGCCCTCGGAATGGTCGTCGGGCTCGACTACACGGACGCGACGCTCTCCGTCCACGGGCTCCTGCAGGAGCTCAAGGGGCACCCGCTCGTTCGGCCGATCCTCGAAGGGGGCACGCGCATCGGCTGGGGCGCGAAGACGATCCCCGAGGGCGGGTTTCTCGCCCTGCCCGACCGCTTCCACTTCCCCGGCGGGATGATCGTCGGCGACGGCGCCGGCTTCGTCAACGTCCCAGCGCTCAAGGGCATCCACTACGCGATGCGCTCGGGGATGCTCGCCGCCGAGGCCGCTTTCGAGGCGCTCCGGCCCGGGCGCACGGCCTGGGTTCCAGGCGCCCTTGCCTCCTACGACCGCGCGCTCAGGGAGAGCTACATCTGGAGCGATCTCCAGCGCGTGCGGAACATGCGGCCTGCCTTCCAGCACGGCTTCGTGCGCGGCGCGCTCATCGCGGGCGCGGCCCTGAACTCGCTCGGCAAGCTGCCGCCGCGGGATCTCGAGCTGCACTCGGACGCGGAGGCCGATCTCTTCGTCGGCTCGACGAACGGCCGCTACCCGGCGCCGGACGGGCAGCTCTTCTTCGACAAGCTCTCGAGCGTCTACCTCTCCGGCAACAAGACGCGCGACGACGCACCGAACCACCTCCGCGTCCACACCACGGTCCGGCGGGAGATCGGCGAGGCCTGGAAGAACATGTGTCCGGCCCAGGTCTACGACGTCGCAGGCGAGGCGAGCCCGGCCGGAAACGCCGTCCGCGTCGAGGTGACGCCGTCGAACTGCGTCCAGTGCGGGGCGATCAGCGCCAAGGGCGGACGCCTGACGCCGCCCGAGGGCGGAGCGGGGCCCGAATACACGTCGATGTAGTCGCCGCCTCGGCCGCGATCGGCAACCGGCTCGCGACGACCCCCTTGTTGCGGTCGACGACGCTCGGGGAGACGTTCGGAGGCGCCGCCTGGCTGAAGTGCGAGCTCTTCCAGAAGACGGGCTCCTTCAAGCCTCGCGGCGTCCTGACGAAGCTCGCGTCACTCTCGGCGGACGAGAAGGCGCGCGGCGTGATCTCGATCTCGGCGGGAAACCATGCCGCGGCGCTTGCGTACGCGTCGGCGCTCGAGGGTGCCGACGCGCTCGTCGTGATGTGGCAGGGAACGAGCGAGCAGAAGATCACGGCCGCTCGCCGGTACGGCGCGACGATCGACCTCGATGCGCCCGACCCCGCCGCCGCGTTCGAGCGGCTTGCCGACCTGCGCGCCGAGACGGGCCGGACCCTCGTCCACCCCTTCGACGACCCGCTCGTGATCGCGGGCCAGGGAACGGTCGGTCTCGAGATCCTGGAGCAGAGGCCCGACGTCGACGTCGTCGTCGTCCCGGTCGGCGGTGGGGGCCTCGTTTCCGGGATCGCCGCCGCCGCGAGCCGAGCGCGCATTGTCGCCGTCGAGCCGGAGGGCTCCGCGGCGCTCCACGCCGCGCTCGAAGCCCGCAGGCCCGTGCCGGTCATGCCCGACTCGATCGCGGACGGGCTTAACGCGCCGTTCGCAGGCGACCATGCGGTCGAGCTCTGCACCGAGCGCGGCGTCGAATCAGTGCTTGTCACGGAGGACGAGATCGCGGAGGGGTTCCGGTTTCTCTACGAGCGGGCGAAGCTCGCTGCCGAGCCGGCCGCGGCGGCAGGAATCGCTGCCCTCCTTGCCGAAAAAGTTCCGGATGTGGAGGGGAAAAGCGTGGCGATTGTTGTCTCAGGAGGCAACGTAGCCAGGGAAACGGCCGCTGGTATCCTGGAAGGACTATGAAAACCGACATCCATCCCGAGTACGTGCTCGCAAAGGTGCACTGCTCGTGCGGAAACGAATTCGAGACTCGCTCGACGAAGCCCGAGCTGCACGTCGAGATCTGCTCGGAGTGCCATCCGTTCTATACCGGCAAGCAGAAGCTGGTCGACACGGGTGGACGCGTCGAGCGCTTCCAGCGCCGGCTCGAGCGCGCCGGCGGGCGTACCTCTTAGGTAGCGCATGAGCGCCCCGATCGGCGGCCAGGCCGTCCTCGAAGGGGTGATGATGCGGGGACCGTCCGCGTGGTCGGTCGCGGTCCGGAAGCCCGACGGACAGATCGCGGAGGTGAACAAGCCGATCTCCTCGGTGGCGCTCCGCCATCGCTGGCTCCGGCTGCCGATCGTCCGCGGCGTCGTCGCCCTCGGCGAGTCGCTCGCGATCGGCTTCCGGGCGCTTGCGATCTCGGCCAACTACGCCTCGCAGGAGGAGAACGAAGCGGGCGAGGTCGAGACCGAGCTCACGCGCGGCCAGCTCATGTTCGCCTTCGCCGTCGCGATCGGCTTCGCGGTAGTGCTCTTCAAGGTGAGCCCGGCTCTCATCACCAACCTGCTCCCGATCGACGGGACCTCGTGGTTCGTGGTCGTCGAGGGGCTCATCCGCGTGACGTTCTTCGTCGTCTACCTGGCACTCATCTCGCTCCTGCCGGATCTCAAGCGGGTCTTCCAGTACCACGCGGCCGAGCACAAGGCGATCAACGCCTACGAGGCGGGGGAGCCGCTCGAGCCGGAGCGCGTCGCGCGGTTCAGCCTGCTCCACGTCCGGTGCGGAACGGCCTTCCTCCTCTACGTCATGGTCGTCGCGATCTTCGTCTTCGCCTTCTTCGGCCGCCCGGCGTGGTACTGGCTGGTCGTGACGCGGATCCTGCTCCTGCCGGTGATCGCGGGGATCGCTTACGAGATCATCCGCTTCGCCGGAAGGCATCCTCAGAATCCGGCACTGCGGCTTCTGCTTGCGCCGGGGCTCTGGCTCCAGCGCCTGACGACGCGCGAGCCGACGCTCGACCAGATCGAGGTCTCGATCCGCGCACTCCGGGAGGTTCTCCGGCTCGAGGGCCGGCTGACGCCCGAGGAGCGAAAAGTCGAAGTCATGGCTTAGAGGAGGGCCCGGCGAAACGTCGGCTGAGTCGCACGCCCGCACTGGATCGCCGCGATGCGGTGTCCTCGGTCGCCTCCGTATCGGCCTCGGCATTGATACGGAGGCTCCCTGCGTCCTTGCCTCGCGACGACCATCGCGTCCGTGCGACGAGCGACGTTCCGCCGATCCCTCCAATTCCCGTCAACTATCTGGAAACACGGTCGTGAATGGCTGACATCGAGGCCCTCGTCGACGAGCTCGAGCGCTCCTACGCCGAGGCGCAGGAGCGGATGTCCGACCCGGCCGTCTTCGCGGATCGCAACACGGCGGCCGAGGCCGGACGGCGGCTCAAGGAGCTCGAGGCTCCGCACAGGCTCGCGCAGGAGTGGCGCGAGACGCGCGACGACCTCGACGCGGCCCGCGCAGACGGTGAGCTGCGGGAGCTCGTGCCCGACCTCGAGCAGCGCGTCGCCGTCCTCGAGGACGAGCTGAAGCTCGCGCTCGTCGAGCGCGATCCCAACGACTCGAAGGACGTCATCGTCGAGATCCGGCAGGGCGTTGGAGGCGACGAGGCGGGGATCTGGGCGGGCGATCTCTTTCGCATGCTCACACGTTATGCCGAGCGCCGCGGCTACAAGTGGGAGGTCCTCGGATCGAGCCCGAGCGAGACCGGCGGTTTCAAGGAGGTCACCCTCGCGGTCAAGGGGGACGGCGCGTATTCGATCTTCAAGTGGGAGGGCGGCACGCACCGCGTCCAGCGGGTGCCGGAGACGGAGTCGCAGGGGCGGATCCACACGTCGACCGCGACCGTCGCCGTCATGCCGGAGGCCGAGGAGGTCGAGGTCGAGATCGATCCGAACGAGCTCAAGGTCGACGTGTACCGCTCGACCGGGCCCGGCGGTCAGAGCGTGAACACGACGGATTCGGCCGTGCGCATCACCCATCTGCCGACCGGCCTGGTCGTGTCGATGCAGGACGAGAAGTCGCAGCTGCAGAACCGGCAGAAGGCGCTGCGCGTCCTGCGAGCGCGGCTGCTCGAGCTCGAGCGGCAGAAGCAGGAGGAGGAGGTCTCCGCGACTCGCAGAGCGCAGATCGGCGGCGGCGAGCGCTCGGAGAAAATCCGAACGTACAACTTTCCCGAAAGTCGTGTGACGGACCATCGCGTGAAGGTGACCGTGCACAGACTCGATGCGGTGCTCGACGGAGAGCTCGACGAGTTCACCGATGCCCTCGCGGCCGAGGAGCGCCGCCGAGCGCTCGAGGCCGCCGCGACGGCGTGACAGCCCCTGAGGCCGTCCGCGAGGTGGCGGCCGAGCTCGCCGCGGCCGGGGTGCCGTCGCCTCGGGCGGACGCCGAGCTTCTCGTCGCCCATGTACTGGGAAAGACCCGGTCGCAGCTCTACGTCCCCGACGGGACGCTCTCGGACTCGGATCGGAGCCGCTTGAAGTCGCTCGTCGACCGGAGGCGAAACCGAGAGCCGCTCGCGTACGTCCTCGGGGAGTGGGGCTTTCGGCGGCTGACGCTGCGAGTCGACCCAAGGGTCCTGATTCCGCGGCCCGAGACCGAGGTCGTGGTCGAGCGGTGCCTGTCGCTCCTCCGCGGTCGCGAGCGGCCGCGTGTGCTCGACGTGGGCACGGGCTCCGGCGCGATCGCGCTCGCGATCGCCGACGAGCATCCGGGCGCCCAGGTGTGCGCGACGGATGTCTCGAAGGACGCGCTCGCGGTGGCGCGGGAGAACGCGAAGCGGGCCGGTCGCGTCGTGAACTTCGTGCATGCGGACCTGTTCAGCGGAGCGCTCGGGCCGTACGACCTGGTCGTCAGCAACCCGCCCTACGTCGATCCGAGCGAGCTCGAGAGGCTGGAACCCGAGGTGCGGGTCTGGGAGCCGCGCACGGCACTGGTCGGCGAGAACCTGGCGGAGCGGATCGCCGAGCGGGCGCGCGACGTGCTCAAGCCGGGGGGCTGGCTCGTCGTCGAGACGGCGGCCGGCCAGGCGCCTGGTGTCGCGGCGGCGTTCGAGAAGCTCGGCTACGAAGATCTGCTCGTGACGCAGGATCTCGCGGGAATCGAGCGCGTCGTCGAGGCGCGCCGACCGTAGCGAGGAGAACCTGGGCGCCGTCGATCACGCCGTCGAAGCGATTCGCACCGGCGAGGCGGTGCTCCTCCCGACCGATACGGTCTACGGGCTCTGTGCGGACGCGTTCCGAGCGGAGTCCGGGGAGCTTCTCGCGCGGCTGAAGGGGCGTTCCGGAGCGGCTCCGATCGCCCTCCTCGCCGCCGACCTCGACACCGTGCTCGACGCCGTGCCGGAGACCGGCGGGCGGGCCTGCGCGATCGCCCGCGCGCTGCTCCCGGGCCCGTTCACGCTCGTGTTGTCGAACCCGGCCCGACGCTTTCCCTGGCTGACCGGGAGCCGCCCCGAGACGATCGGCGTCCGCGTGCCGGAGCTCCCGCACGAGAGCCGTGCAGTCGTCGAGCGGGTCACCGCCGTCGCCGCCACGAGCGCGAATCTCCATGGCGCGCCCGATCCCAGGCGTCTCGCTGACGTCCCGGCCGAGCTCGCGGACGCGGTCCGAGCATCCATCGACGCCGGAGAGCTGCCCGGGACGCCGTCGACCGTGATCGACCTCACGTCCGACGAGCCCCAGATCCTGCGCGAGGGCGCCGTCACCGGGTCGGACGCGCTGGCGCGCATCTCGGCTGTGTCGTAGAGTCGTCGCGTGCTCACGATGGAGACCACGCTCGTCGTCGAGCGGCCGATCTCGGAGGTGTGGGCGTACTTCGAGGACCCACGGAACGTGCCGGAATGGCAGGCGAGCGTGGCTGAGATGCACGTCCAGACCGAAGGGGCGATCGGGGTCGGCACCCGCATGACCGAGGTCAGAAACTTCCTCGGGAAGCGCATGGAGTCGACGCTCGAGGTGACCGGGTACGAGCCCGAGCGCAAGTTCGACCTGCAGGTCGTGAAGGGGCCGATTCCGTTCAAGATCCGGCACGACTTCGAGCCCGTGGACGGGGCGACCCGGATCACGTTCAAGGGCGAGGGCGAGGCCGGCGGCTTCTTCAGGCTGGCCGGCCCGATGGTCAAGCGCCAGGCGCAGAAGCAGGCGACGGCCGACTTCCAGCGTCTGAAGCAGATCCTCGAGAGCCGCTAGCGCCGGGCGCGCGCCGCGGCGGGCGCCGTTGCGACGACAACGCCGCGGGCGGCGAGCGAGTACACGACGAGCGTGATCGCGACGGTCACCGACCACTGGAGGGCCGGCGCAGAGCTGAACGCGAAGCCGGCGGCGAGGCCCACGGCGAGAGAGGGGAGCAAGAGCGCGATCGTGAGCAATGCGCCCGTCCGGCCGAGTCCCGAGGAACGCCGAAGGTCACCGTACTCGAGAGCGAGCGGGCCGAGCACGACGCCGACGAGAACGGCAAGCGGCCCGAAGTGTCCGAGATCCATGTACCTCCAACGGGGGACGGCCCTCTGGGGTCACGCCCCGGGCATCCCTCGTTAGAGTGATTCCATGGCTGTGGCGACCGAGACGTTCGAGTCGCTGAAGGCGGCGGCGCTCGGCGACGTCGACCCCGAGATCGCGGCGCTGATCGGGAAGGAGCTCGAGCGCCAGCGCGGTCAGATCGAGCTGATCGCGTCCGAGAACTTCACCTGGCCGAGCGTTCTCGAGGCCGTGGGCAGCGTCCCCACGAACAAGTACGCCGAGGGGTATCCCGGCAAGCGCTACTACGGCGGCTGCGAGGTCGTCGACGAGATCGAGCAGACGGCGATCGACCGTGCGAAGGACCTCTTCGGCGCCGAGCACGCGAACGTGCAGCCGCACGCGGGCGCGCAGACGAACATGGCCGTCTACTTCGCCTGCCTGGAGCCGGGCGACACGATCCTCGCGCTCCGCCTCGATCACGGCGGCCATCTCACGCACGGGCTCAAGGTGAACTTCTCGGGCCGCCTCTACACGATCGCCGGGTACGGCGTCGACCGCGAGACGAGCCTCGTCGACTACGAGGACGTCCTTCGGATCGCCAAGGATTCGCGGCCGAGGCTGATCGTCTGCGGCGGATCCGCCTATCCCCGGGCCGTCGAGGCGGACCGCTTCCGGGAGATCGCCGACGAGGTCGGCGCGCTCCTTCTCTGCGACATGGCGCACTTCGCCGGGCTCGTCGCGGCCGGCCTGCATCCGAACCCGACGCCGCACTGCGACTTCGTCACGTCGACGACGCACAAGACGCTCGCCGGGCCGCGTGCGGGATTCGTCCTCTGCAAGGAGGAGCACGCGGCGAAGGTCGACAAGGCCGTCTTCCCGGGGATGCAGGGCGGTCCCCTCATGCACACGATCGCGGCGAAGGCGACGTGCTTCAAGATCGCCGCCTCCGAGGCCTTCCGCGACTACCAGCGC
>Ga0081539_10004147_pt1 | contig 16475 bp, 13 predicted proteins | sample TabmetS4T2R2_FD_71023 | JGI IMG/M metagenome (GOLD analysis project Ga0081539, IMG submission 71023) | Tabebuia heterophylla rhizosphere microbial communities from the University of Puerto Rico - S4T2R2 | ecosystem: Host-associated > Plants > Roots > Rhizosphere ...
GACACTCGTGCGGATGCACCGCGGCGTGCGCCGCGTCATCCCCGTCGCGCTGCGGCGCTGGCGTCGTCGCGTCGCTTCGCGCGCGACATGGCGCGAGGCGAAAGCGTTCCGGCGCGAGCTCGTTCGCGATCGCTACGACGCGATCATCGATCTTCAGGAGCAGGTCAAGGGCGCGCTCATGGCACGCATGGCGCGCGGCACGGTGCACGGCTTCGATCGGCACAGCGTGCGCGAGCGGGCGTCGGTGTGGCTGCACGACCGACACCACGCGGTCGAGCGCTCGACGCACTTCGGGGACAAGTGCCGTGCGCTCGCGGGGTCGGCGCTCGGGTATGCACCGGCGGGCGCGCCGCAATACGGCCTCGTACCGCCATCGCCGCGCAGCGGCTTGCTGCCGGGCGGTCGCTACGCCGTCGGAGTGCACGTGACGAGCCGCGACGACAAGCGCTGGCCGGAGAGCCACTGGCACGCCGTCGTCGACGCGCTCGAAGGCGCCGGCATCGCCACCATTCTGCCGTGGGGCAGCGACAGCGAGCATCTGCGCAGCACCGCGATCGCGAAGGGTCACGCGCGCGCCATCGTGCCGAATAGCATGGGACTCGCCGACGTCGCGACGGTGCTCGCCAATGCCGATGCGGTGATCGGCGTCGATACCGGCCTCGTGCACCTCGCGGCGGCACTGCGTGCGCCGACGGTGGCCATCTTCACGACGACCGACGCGAGGCTCGCGGGAGTCTCGATCGCCGGTCCGCACGCCGTCGATCTCGGCGGCAACGGCGACGTTCCCTCTGCGGAGGCGGTGATCTCCGCCGCCGGCGCATTGCTGCGCGCTGCGCCGCGATGCTGAACGCGAGCCCCTCCGCGCGCGAGCGCACCGATCGCGCGACGCTGCTCCGCGTGATCTACGACGTGCTGTGGCATGCCGCCGTGCCGTTTCTGCCGCTGCGGTTGTGGTGGCGTGGACGCAAAGAGCCGGGCTATCGCGAACGCATCGCGGAGCGGTTCGGTCGCTACGACATCGGGGCGGCGCCGCCGGTGATCTGGGTGCATGCGGTGTCGCTCGGCGAGACCAATGCCGCGCGACCGCTCGTCGCGCGCATGCGGAGCCGGTTTCCGGACGCGACCATTCTGCTCACCCACATGACGGCAACCGGCCGCGCCGCGGGCAAGCTGATCGCCGATGCGCGCACGCTTCAGGCGTGGCTGCCTTACGACGTACCCGCGTTCACCCGCGCATTCCTCGCCCGGTTCCGTCCTGTGGCAGGCGTTCTGCTGGAAACCGAGCTCTGGCCGAACCTGATCGAAAGCGCACGCGCCGCCCGTGTGCCGCTGTATCTCGTCAATGCACGTCTGTCGCGGCGATCGGCGGCACGCTACATGCGCATCGCACCCCTCGCACGGCGCGCTTTCCACGGTCTCGCCGGCATCGCCGCGCAAACCGAGGCCGACGCGCAGCGCATCGCGATGTTTTCGGCGGCAGATCCGGTGGTCACCGGCAATCTCAAGTTCGACGTTGCGGTGAGCCCCGATGCGCTCGCCCTGGGCAGGAGCCTGCGCGAGCGGTTCGGTGCAACGCGCCCGGTGTGGCTCTTCGCATCGAGCCGCGAGCGCGAGGAGACGCTGGTGCTCGACGCGTGGCGAAAGCTCGCGCATTCCGATGCGTTGCTCGTGATCGTGCCCCGTCACCCGCAGCGCTTCGAAGAGGTCGCGCAGCTCCTCGCGCGCCGCGGGATCGCATTCGTGCGGCGAAGCGACGCACGCCCGGTCACGCACGACGTGCAGGTGGTACTCGGCGACTCGATCGGCGAGATGCCCGCCTACTGCGCGGCGGCGGACGTGGTGCTCATGGGCGGAAGCCTCCTGCCGCTCGGAGGACAGAACCTGATCGAGCCGATCGCCGTGGGCAGACCGACCGTCGTCGGGCCGCACATGTTCAACTTCGCGGAGGCCACCGCGAGCGCGATCGCGGCCGGCGCGGCCCTCGCCGTTCACGACGCGGACCAGGCCGTGCACGCGGTCGTGTCGATCCTCGACGATGCTGCGCGGCGCTCGGACATGCAGGCCGCGGCGATCGCGTTCTGCGATGCGCATCGCGGTGCGGCGGACCGCCTGTGGACGTGGCTCGCGCCGCAGATCGAGCGCGCGATGGGCGAGATCACCCCGCGAGACGGCGGTTCATCTCCTCGAGATCCGTGTCGCTGAGGGTTCCCGCAGCGGCCTTGAGGCGCAGCATGCCGACGATGTAATTGAAGTAGGCCTGCGCGAGGTCGCGCCGCGTCTGATACACGTTCTGCTGCACGTTGAGCACGTCGAGGGTCGTGCGCACTCCGACTTCGAGGCCCAGGCGATTGGACTCGTACGCGGTCTGCGCCGACACCAGCGCCTGCTCGAACGCCTTGATCGACGCCGCTGCGCTGGTCACGCCCGCGAATCCCGTCTGGGCGAGAAAGAGCGCGTTGCGCCGGTTGGTTTCGAGGTCCTGGCGCGAGCGCTCCTCGAGCGCCATGGCTTCGCGCACGCGCGACTGGATCGCGCCGCCCTGGTAGATCGGCACCGCGAACTGCAGGCCGAGGATGGCGGTGCGACTGCGCGTGTCGGCACTGGTGACGCTGCCGCCGCTCGACACCGCACCCGTCGCCCCGGCCTGGTTCCACGACGCGACGAGATCGACCGTCGGCAGATGCGCGGCGCGGGCGCGCTCCACCTCAAGAGCGGCGATGTCGCGATTCGCCTGCGCGATGCGAACGGCGTAGTTGTCCTTGAGCGCGCGATCGGCCCAGTAATCGGGATTGTTGGGCTCCGGCAGCGCGGGCTCGAATCCGGCGCCGAGGCGCTTCAGCTCGCCCGGCGCGCGACCGATGATCACACGCAGCGCGGTGATCTTGTTGTCGAGATCGTTGCGCGCGGCGATCTCCTGCGCGGTGATCGTGTCGAATCGCGCCTGCGCTTCGTTGGTGTCGGTGATGGTGGCGACACCGACCTCGAAATTGCGTCTCGCCTGCGCGAGCTGCTCCGACACGGCGCTCTTCTGCGTCTCGGTGAGCTCGACCGTGAACTGCGCGAGCAGCACGTCGAAGTAGGCCTGCGCGACCCGCAGGATGAGGTCCTGCTGCGCGGAAGCGAGCACGTAATCCGCCTGCACGACCTGCTGGCCGGCTTCGCGATACACGACCACGTTCTGCAGCCGAAAGATCGGCTGGCTCGCCGAGATCGTGCCGCCGAACGTGAAGAAACGATCGCTGCCGACGATGGGCGGCTGCGTGCGCACTTCGTTGCGCACCATGTTGTAGTTGGTGGCCGCGTTCGCGTTCACGTTCGGAAGCAGCCCCGCACGCGCCTGCGGCAGACGCTCCTGGGTGGCGGTCCAGGTCGCGCGTGCGCTCGCGAGCACGGCGTCGTTCTGCTGCGCGGCGCGATAGATCTCCATGAGGTCCTCGGCCGCCGCGTTCGTCGCGCACGCCCATCCCATGGCTGCCATCAGCAGCTTCGTCCGGGTGCCCATCGTCAGAATTCGAACCGCGCAGGGGTCGGCGCGTTGCGCAAGGGAGAGATCGAGGTCTCGAACAGATCCTCCGACGCATGGGAGCCCTCCGCGACCCAATGCGTCATGCGCGCTTTCATCACCGGCGGCTCGCCGACCACCGCGAACACGCGGCCACCGGGCTTCAACTGCTCGAGAAACGATTCCGCGAGCACCGGCGTCGATCCGGTGAGGACGATGGCGTCGTAGGTGTCGCTGCCCCATCCCCGCGCGCCGTCGCCGCACGCGAGCGACACCCCCTCGACGGCGAGGCGCGCGAGCTTCGCGCGCGCTTCGTCGTGCAGGCGGCGATCGATCTCGACACTCGTCACCTGCGCACCGCGCGCCGCGAGGAGCGCGCTCAGGTAACCGCTGCCCGTGCCGATCTCGAGCACGTGGTCGTCGCGGCGGATGCGAAGCTCCTGCAGCACGCGCGCCTCGAGCTTCGGGGTCCACATCCTCTCGCCATTCGGGAGCGGGATCTCGAGGTCGGCGAAGGCGAGCAGGCGATAGGCGGGCGGAACGTAGTCCTCTCGCTTCACCGCGAACAGAAGATCGAGCACCTCGGGATCCAGCACGTCCCACGTGCGGATCTGTTGCTCGACCATGTTGAAGCGGGCCTTGTCGATGTCCATCGCCCGATTATCCCATGTCCTCTGCAAGGCTAATCCGCTGCGGAAGGCGCGACGGCCGCGTCGCCGGGCTGGCCTGCCGCGGCACGCATGCGCCGCGCACGCCGGCGTTCCTTCCAGCCGTCGAGATACGCGTAGAGCACGGGCACCACGACGAGGGTCAGCAACGTGCTCGTCGTCACGCCGCCGATGATCGCGCGTCCCATGGGCGCCTGCGTCTCGCCGCCTTCGCCCAAGCCGAGCGCGAGCGGCAGCATGCCTCCGATCATCGCCGCCGTGGTCATCAGGATCGGCCGCAATCGCACCTGCCCCGCCTGCATCAGAGCGTCGCCGAGCGATGCGCCTGCGCGGCGCGCGCGGTTGGCGAAGTCCACGAGCAGGATCGCGTTCTTGGTGACGAGGCCCATCAGCATGATGCAGCCGATCATCGAGAAGATGTTGAGCGTCGTGCCGGTGAGGAGCAGCCCGAGGAACACGCCGATGAGCGAGAACGGCAGCGACGCCATGATCGCAACCGGCTGCATATAGCTCGCGAACTGCGACGCGAGAATGAGGTAGATGAAGATGATCGCGAGTCCCAGCGCGGCGAGCGCCGAGCTGAACGACTCCGCCATGTCCTGCTGCTGGCCCGAGATGGAGAAGCGATAGCCCGGCGGAAGCTGCATCTCCTTCACGATCTTCTGCACGTCCTTGCCGACGTCGCCGGACGCGCGCCCTTCCGACGTCGCGTACAGCGCGACGCGGCGCTGCAGCTCCTGGCGCTTGACGATCTGCGGGCTCGTCGTCTCGACGATCTCCGCGACCTGCCGCAGCGGCACGAGCCGCGGCTGGCCGTCGGCGCCGACGCGCGAGGACGTGACGTACAGGTTCGCGATGTCGGACGCGAGCTGGCGGTCCTTGCGCGCGAGTTGCACGTTCACCTCGTAGTTCTGGCCATCGGGGCCCTGCCAGTACGTCACGGTTTCGCCGGCCACGAGCGGTCGCAATGCCGTACCGATCTGCTGCACGTTGATGCCGAGGTCCGCCGCGGCGGCGTGATTGAGTCGCACGGCGAGCGCGGGATTCGCGGCCTTGTCCGAGCGCTCGAGGTCGGCGATGCCGGGCACCTTCGCCACGCGCGCCGCGAAGTCGGTCATGATCGACGACAGCGTGTCGGGATCCGGTCCCAGGATGTTCACCCAGATGGGCCGATCGAAGCCGACCGTGAGCGCGATGCCGGGCAGCGGCTTCAATGCCGCACGGATCGCGCGCTCGACTTCCTTCTGCGAACGCGTGCGCTCGGCCTTCGGCTTGAGTCGCAGGTTGACACGCGCGTAGTTGCGGCCTTCCTCCGTCCCCACGGTGGTGAGCGCGAGGTCCACCTCGGGAAAGCGCTTCACGACGTCCTCGACCTCGCGCACCCTGCTGTCGGTGAACTCGAGGCTCGAGCCCACGGGCGTGTTGAGACGCAGCGACAGAAAGCCCTGGTCGGCTTCGGGAATGAACTCGGTGCCCACCAGCGGAAGCACGAGGAAGCTGCCGAAGAACACCACCACCGCGATGATCAGCACCTTGACGCGATGCGCGAGCGACCAGGCGAGGACGTCCGCATAGAGCTCGTGCACCCATTCGACCACGCGCTCGACGCCGTCCATGAACCGCCCGAGCCACGGCACGCGCCGGAATCGCGAGCCCGGAGGGTCGTGCCATATCGACGACAGCATCGGATCGAGGGTGAAGCTCACGAACAGCGAGACCATCACCGCGACCGTGACGGTCAGCCCGAACTGGAAGAAGAATCGCCCGATCAGGCCGCTCATGAACGCGATCGGCACGAACACCGCGACGATCGCGAACGTCGTCGCCATCACCGCGAGGCCGATCTCGTCGGTGCCTTCGCGCGCCGCGTCGAGCGCCGACTTGCCCATCGCGAGATGGCGCACGATGTTCTCGCGCACGACGATCGCGTCGTCGATCAGGAGCCCGATGCACAGCGACAGCGCCATCAGGGTCAGGAAGTTGAGGGTGAAGCCGAACGCGTACAGGGCGATGAAGGTGGTGATCACCGCGATCGGCAGGGTGAGCCCGGTGATGATCGTGCTGCGCCAGCTGTGCAGGAACAGGAACACGATGAGCACGGTGAGGAGCGCGCCTTCGAGGATCGTGTGCTTGACGCGGTTGACGCTCCGCTCGACCTGGTCGGCGACGGAATAGCCGATGCGAAGCTCCACGTCGGGCGGCAGGCGCTCGCGCAGCACCTTGACGGCGTCGCGGATGTAGGCGCCGGTCTCGACGATGTTCGCGTCCTGCGCCTTCTGCACGTCCAGGGTGAGCGCCGGGCGTCCGTTGACGCGCGCGAGGGAGGTTTCCTCCTTCTCGCCGTCGACCACGTCGGCCACCTGCGACAGGTACACCGGCGCGCCACCCTGCTGCGCGACGACGATCCGCGCGAATTGCGCGGGATCCTTGATCTTGCCTTCGACGCGCACCACTGCGTCGGTCTGCCCGCGCGTCAAACGGCCCGCGGGCACGTCCTGGTTCGCCGCGCGCACCGCGTTCATCACCTGGTCGACACCGAGGCCGAGCGCATTCAATGCGGCCGGCTTCACCTGAACGAGGATCTGCCGCTGCACGCGGCCGTGCACGTCGATGCGCGCGACGCCGGGCACGTTCTCGAGGCCCTTCACGATGGTCTGATCGGTGAGCGACGTGAGATCGCGCAGGGTGAGCGTGCTCGACATCACCGCGATGGACATGACCGGCTGCACGTTCTCGCTGTCGGCGCGAATGACGAGCGGGTCCTTCACGTCGCGCGGGAACGTCGGACGCACGATGGCGACCTTGTCGCGCACGTCCTGCATCGCCTTCATCATGTCGGTCGACAGCCGGAACTCCGCGAACACCTGGCTCTGGCCTTCGAGCGAGTTCGAGCGGATGAGCTTCACGCCGGCGATGGTGTTGATGGCGTACTCGAGCGGCTTGGTGACGTCCGCCTCCACCGACTCGGGCGAGGCGCCCGGATAGCTCGTCAGCACCAGCACGAAGGGCAGGTTCACCTCGGGCATCTGCTCGACGCCGAGGCGCTGATACGAAAAGATGCCGAGCACGGTGAGCCCGACCATCACCATCGTGGCGAACACGGGATTACGGATCGAGACGCGGGTGATCCACATGGCGTTGCTCCTCGGACCTGCGGCGTGTCGGTGGCGCGATCGGATCGCGCGCGGAGGGGGCGCTCAGCTTGCGCGCGACGCGGACGGGACGGGCGCGCGCACGACCGCCGGGGCGCCCTCCTTGAGATTGTCGAAGCGTGCGGCAAGCACCGGGTCGCCCGCCGGCAGCGTGGTCTTGATCTCCACCACGCCTGTCTCGTCGTCGCGCTGCCCGGTCACCACGGCGCGCCGCACGAGCTTGCCGTCGCGGATCACCCACACGTACGACTGGCCGGCGTCCATGCGCACCGCGGTCAGAGGCAGGGTCGGCACGGGCGTGCCGCCGCCGAGCGCGATGCGTCCGGTGGCGAACATTCCGCCCTTCAACGCGTTGTCGGGATTGGCGAGGCCCACGTACACCACGATGGAGCGCGTACCCGGTTCGGTGGCCGGATTGATGCGCTCGATGCGCCCGGTGAAGCGCCGGTCGAAGCCGTCGATCGCGAGCTCGACCGGCATGCTGAGCGAGAGCTCCGGCACATCGGCCGCGGGCACCATCGCCTGCAGCTCGAGCTCGCGCAGATCGACCAGCGTGATGATCGGCGTGTCGAACGCGACCTTCTCGCCGGGCTGCACGTGCCGCTTCGCGACGATGCCCGAGATCGGCGCGATCACCACCGAATCGCGGATCGCGTTGCGCGCGAGCTGCACCTGCGCTTCCGCGGATTTCACCTGCGCCTTGGCGACGCTGTGGCCGGATTCGCTGTTGTCGTACGCGCTTTGCGAGATGAAGTTCTGCTTGAGGAGCTTCACGTTCTGCTCGCGCTGCTTCTCGGCGAGCGCGAGTTGCGCCCGCGCCGCTTCGAGCGCTCCCACGCGCTCCACGAGCTTCGCCTCCAGATCGGAGGTGTCGATGCGCGCGAGCACCTCGCCCGCCTTGACGGCCTTGCCTTCGCGCGCGGCGATCGACAGCACGTCCCCGGAGCTCTTGGACTTGACGGTCGCGAGCTTCACCGGCTGCAACGCCCCCGAGACGGCCAGCCAGCGACGCATCGACTGCATCTGCACGCGCGCCAGGTCCCCGCTCGCGAACTCGAGCGCGACGGCGGGCGGGTCTTTTTTCTCCCGCGCCTTGACGGCGCGATAGCCCGCGGCGCTGCCGATCGCGAGGATCAGCACGATCCCGAGCAGGACCGCGACGTTGCGCCGACGCTTGCTCCCCATGACTCCCCCTCGTGTAACGGGTGTGGCTCCTGCCGGCCCGCATCGGTTTTGACGCGGCAAGGAGTCCATCCGGATTCATGCCATTCACGACCGGGCACGCCCGGTGTTCACGCGCGCCGCGGCGCGGGCTCACGCGCTGGCATGCCGGCAGCGAATCCCGCACTTTAGTACCCGCGCGGACCCCGGACAAGTTTGGTGCGACGAACTGCGCCACGTTGCGACGGGCGCACCGCGCCGCCATTCAGGATGCACGACGCGCGCGGCGACATTGACACTGCCGGAGCCGGGTCCAATAATGGCCCGCCCGACCCGCCGTCGCCCACGGCCGCCATGGCGCGCCGCATCAGCGCTCGATGGCGCGCCACAGTCGCTGTCTCGTGCGGCGCGTGCAGCTTCCATATCCGCCCTCATATCCGGAGTTCCGATGAAAACCACCCGGCAAGTTGGATTCACCGTCGTCGCCGCCGCGATTCTCGCGGCGTACGGCTGCAGCAAGGAAGAAAAGACCACGACGACCACCGCGACACCCGCGGCACCCGCAGCGACCGCACAACCTGAAAGCGTGACCGTGAAGATCGGTCATGCGGGACCGCTGACCGGCGGCATCGCGCATCTCGGCAAGGACAACGAGAACGGGGCACGGCTCGCGATCGAGCAGGCGAATGCCAAGAGCGTCAAGATCGGCGGCAAGACGGTGAAGTTCGAGCTGCAGGGCGAGGACGACCAGGCCGATCCGAAGCTCGGTCCCACGATCGCGCAGAAATTCGTCGACGCGAAGGTCGCCGGCGTGGTGGGCCATCTCAACTCCGGCGTGACGATCCCCGCATCCTCGGTCTACAGCCAGGCCGGCATTCCGATGATATCCGGCTCGGCGACGAATCCCAAGCTCACCGAGCAGGGCTTCAAGAACATCTTCCGCGTGGTCGGACGCGACGATCAGCAGGGGCCCGCGATCGCGCAGTACCTGCAGTCCATGAAGATCAAGAAGGTCGCGATCGCGGACGATGCGACGGCGTACGGCGAAGGTCTCGCCAACGAAGTCGAGAAGACGCTCAAGGCTGCGGGCGTCAACGTGGTCGCGCGCGAAAAGACCAACGACAAGGCGACCGACTTCAAGGCGATTCTCACCAAGATGAAGGGCAAGGCACCCGACGCCGTGTTCTACGGCGGCATGGACGCGACCGGCGGTCCGATGCTCAAGCAGGCGCGCGAGCTCGGGATCAAGTCGGTGTTCGCGTTCGGCGACGGCGCGTGCACCGACACCATGAACAAGCTCGCCGGCGAGCAGATGGCGGAAGGGCTGATCTGCTCGCAAGCGGGTCTGCCGGTGCAGGCCGCGAGCAAGGACTTCCTCGACGCCTACAAGAAGAAGTACAACGTCGATCCGATCATCTATGCGCCGTTCACCTACGACGCCGCCAACCTGCTGATCGCCGCGATGCAGAAGGCGGACTCCTCCGATCCCGCGAAATACCTCGGCTCGCTGCAGAAGATCAGCTTCGACGGCGCGACCGGGCACATCGAGTTCGACGACAAGGGCGATCGCAAGGACGCGGAAATCACGATCTTCAAGATGGCGGGCGCGAAGCTCGATCCCATCGCCGTGGTGAAGAGCGGCAAGAGCGTCTCGTTCGCCGATTTCATGAAGGGCACGGCGGGTGGCGCAACGGCGCAGGCCTCGACGTCGACGACGGCATCGGCGAGCGCACCGGGGTCCTCGGCCAGCGCGAGCGGCCCGGGTGCATCGGCGAGCGCCGCGCCTGCCGGCGAGATGAAGAAGGACGACGCCAAGAAGGACGCGGCGAAGAAGTAAGCCGGCGTTCGCGCCAGCGACCACGGCGCTCCGCGAGGGGCGCCGTTTGTTTTCGTGCTGTAGCATTACGCCGCCGTGGACACCTTTCTCCAGCAGATGATCAATGGCCTGACGCTCGGCAGCGTCTACGCCATCGTCGCGCTGGGCTACACGATGGTGTACGGCATCATCCAGCTCATCAACTTCGCGCACGGCGAGGTGGTGATGATCGGCGCGATGGTCGCGTACACCGTCATCTCGAGCCTGACCGCGGCGCATACGTCACTGCCCCCGCTCGCCATCGTGCTCATCGGCACCCTGGCGGCGATTCCCGTGTGCATGGCGGTCGGCTACACGCTGGAGCGCGTCGCCTACCGACCGTTGCGCAACGCGCCCAGGCTGGCGCCGCTCATCACCGCGATCGGCCTCTCGATCATCCTGCAGCACCTCGCGATGATCATCTGGAGCCGCAATCCCCTGCCCTACCCGCAGATCATCCAGACCGTCGCGTATCACGTGACGGAAAGCGCGACGGGCGCGACGATCACCAACGTGCAGATCGCGATCATCGTCACCTCGCTCGCCATGATGGGCGCATTGCTCGCGCTCGTGTATCGCACGAAGCTCGGCATCGCGATGCGCGCCACCTCGCAGAACCAGCAGGTCGCGGGCCTGATGGGCATCGACATCAACCGCGTGATCGCGCTGACGTTCGTGATCGGCGCGGCGCTCGGCGCGATCGCCGGGGTGATGGTGGGAAGCTATTACGGCATCGCGCAATACCAGATGGGATTCCTGCTCGGCCTCAAGGCATTCTCCGCGGCCGTGCTCGGCGGCATCGGCAACCTCGCGGGTGCGATGCTGGGCGGCGTGCTGCTCGGCGTGATCGAGGCGCTGGGCGCCGGATACGTCGGAGACCTCACCAATCTGTGCGGCCTCTCCGGCTGGTCGGACACGCTCGCGCAGCGCTGCTCGAGCGATCCCAATCTCGCGCTCTTCGGCAGCAACTACCAGGACGTGTTCGCGTTCCTCGTGCTGATCGCGGTGCTGGTGTTCCGGCCCTCGGGCCTGCTCGGTGAGCGCGTCGCCGACCGCGCATGACGCTGCTCGAGCTCAAGGACCTCGCGACCCGCAACGTGCACTCGGCGCGCGGGGACCGGCGGTTCGCGTGGGTCGGCGTGGTGCTCATCGCCGCGGCGCTCGCGATCCTGCCGTTCGCGCTGGCGAGCATCGGCACCGCGTGGGTGCGCATCACCAATCTCGCGATCCTGTACGTGCTGCTCTCGCTCGGCCTCAACATCGTGGTCGGGTTCGCCGGATTGCTGGACCTCGGCTACATCGCGTTCTACGCGGTCGGCGCGTATGCATACGCGCTGCTCGCGTCACCGCACTTCAACCTGCATCTTCCGTTCTGGGTGATCCTGCCGATCGGCGCGGGTCTCGCGTGCATCTTCGGCGTGCTGCTCGGCGCGCCCACGCTCAAGCTGCGCGGCGACTATCTCGCCATCGTGACGCTCGGCTTCGGCGAGATCATCCGCATCTTCCTGAACAATCTCTCGCAGCCCGTCAACATCACCAACGGACCGCAAGGCGTCACGCTGATCGATCCGTTCCGCATCGGTACGTTCAATTTCGCGCGGACCGAGACGCTGCTCGGCATGACGTTCTCGGGCCCCATCAAGTACTACTACTTCCTGGTCCTGCTGGTGATCGTGATCATCGTGATCAACCTGCGGCTGCAGGACTCGCGCATCGGCCGGGCGTGGGAAGCGATCCGCGAGGACGAGGTCGCCGCGCGCGCGATGGGCATCAACACGCGCAACATGAAGCTCCTCGCCTTCGCGATGGGCGCGTCGTTCGGCGGCGTGTCGGGCGGGGTGTTCTCGGCAACGCAGGGCTTCATCAGCCCCGAGAGCTTCGTGCTCGTCGAGTCGATCATGGTGCTCTCGATGGTCGTGCTCGGCGGCATGGGCAACATCTGGGGCGTGATCCTCGGCGCGATCCTGCTGTCGTTCGCGCCCGAGGTGCTGCGCTACACGGTCGAGCCGGTACAGCGTGCGCTGTTCGGTCGCATGATCATCGAGCCCGAGGTGATCCGCATGCTGCTGTTCGGGCTCGCGCTGGTGCTCATGATGCTGTTCCGTCCGGCGGGAATCCTGCCGTCCGCCGTGCGCAAGCGTGAGCTCGAGCGCAGGAAGGAGACGCCATGAGTTCGGGCGATGCGGACGTCCTGCTCGAGGGTAAGGGCATCAGCAAGCGCTTCGGGGGCCTGCACGCGCTCGTCGACGTGAGCTTCTCGATCCGGCGCGGCGAGATCTACGGCCTGATCGGGCCCAATGGCGCGGGGAAGACCTCGCTCTTCAACGTGCTCACCGGGATCTACGAGCAGGACGCCGGCACGTTCACCTTCGACGGCGAGCCGCTCGTCGGGACGGCGTCGCACGACGTGGCGAAGCGCGGCATCGCGCGCACGTTCCAGAACATCCGTCTGTTCGCGAACCTGTCGGCGCTCGAGAACGTCATGATCGGGCGGCACGTGCGCACCCGCGCGGGTGTGGTGGGCGCGATCGTTCGCGACGCGCGCACGCAGGCGGAGGAGGCGGCCATCGAGGAGCGCGCGTATCGCCTGCTCGAGTACGTCGGCGTCGCCCGACGTGCGAACGATCTCGCGAAACACCTCGCGTACGGCGATCAGCGGCGGCTCGAGATCGCGCGCGCCCTCGCCACCGAGCCGAAGCTCCTCGCTCTCGACGAGCCCGCCGCGGGCATGAACGCGACCGAGACGTCGGGGTTGCGCAAGCTGCTGGAGGACATCCGGCGCGACGGCACCACGATCCTGCTGATCGAGCACGACATGAAGCTCGTGATGAGCGTGTGCGATCGCGTGCTCGTGCTCGACTACGGGCGCAAGATCGCGGAAGGCAGCGCGGCCGACGTGCAGCGCGATCCCAAGGTCATCTCGGCGTATCTCGGTGGCGAGATCGCGCTCGCGCCCGCGAACCGCGCATGATCGCCCCGGCAGACACGCCGGTGCTGGAGGTGCGGCACCTCGAGGTCGCCTATGGCGGCATCCAGGCGGTGAAGGGGCTCGATCTCTGGGTCGCCGATGGCGAGCTCGTGTGCCTGATCGGCGCGAACGGCGCCGGCAAGACGACCACGCTCAAGGGTATCTGCGGATTGCAGCCGGTGCGCGCCGGCGAGATCCTGTATCACGGCGAGAGCATCACGGGAATGCGCTCGTTCGAGCTCGTGCAGCGCGGCCTCGCGATGGTGCCAGAGGGCCGCGGGGTGTTCGGAGCGCTCACCATCGAGGAAAACCTGATCATGGGTGCGTTCGTGCGCAAGGATGCGAACGCGGTCAAGGAGGATATGGAGCGCGTCTACACGCTGTTCCCGCGCCTGCAGGAGCGCCGACGCCAGACGGCGGGCACGCTCTCGGGCGGCGAGCAGCAGATGCTCGCCATGGCGCGCGCGCTCATGTCGCGCCCGAAGCTCCTGCTCCTCGACGAGCCTTCGATGGGACTCGCGCCCCTCATGGTGCAAAAGGTGTTCGAGACGATCCAGGCCGTATCGAGCGAAGGCGTGACGATGCTCCTCATCGAGCAGAATGCGAAGCTTGCGCTCGAGGTGAGCCACCGCGGTTACGTGATGGAGTCCGGCGCGATCACGCTGTCCGGCGATGCCCGCGAGCTGCTTGCGAATCCTGCGGTGCGCGCCGCGTATCTCGGCGAGATCGCCTGATTCGTCAGATGAGCCCGGTCCCGCCGCCACCGACGGAGCCCGGCGTGCCCGGAACGAATGGCAGGGTGCATCTCGCCGCGCGTGCCGTGCCGTGGCAGCATGCGATCACGTGGTTCGAGGAAGCGTTGCGGCTCTTCCGCAGGCGGCCGCTCGTCTGGATCGGCCTTGCGATCCTGACGCTTGCGGCGGAGCTCGCGCTGCAGTTCCTGCCCGATCCGTGGCCGCTCGTGTCGAAGATCATCGTGCCTCTCGTCGCGTGCGGGATGCTCATCGCGGCGGCGGCGGCGGATCGTCATGCGAGTCCGCGCCTCGCGCATGCGCTCACCGCGTTTCGCGCACCGGCGGGGACGATCATCGCGATCGTGGCGTCCGGCCTCGTCACCTTCGCCGCCGAAGCATTCGCGGCGTGGTGGATCGCCGACGTGAACCTGTTGCTTGCGCATTCCGGCGCGGAGGACCTCACGGCGTCGGCGTGGATGGGGGTGTATGCGATCGGCGTGCTCGCGAGCCTGCCGGTCGCGTTCGTGCCGCTGCACGTGCTGTTCGAGCCCGTCGGATTGGTCGACGCTTTCGTTGCGAGCTGGAACGCCTTCCTGCTCAACACCTCGCCACTGCTCGTCTACGCGGCGCTGTCACTCGTGCTGCTCGCGTTCGGACTGCTGACGATGGGGCTCGGCCTCGTCTTCGTGATGCCGCTCTGGGCCGCGTCGTCGTACACGGCCTGGCGCGACATCTTCTGCGTCGGGCAGGCGCCCGTCGTCGGCTGACGTCGAGGCGCTATGCCGTGGGTCGCCGGCGGAATCCGGTGAGCGATCGATCGACGTCCGCGGGCACCACGTCGATCGCGGTCACGCGCGCGGCAGGCGGCCCACGACCGCACCACGCCGTGATGCGCTCGATCGCGTCCTCATCGCCCTGCACGAAGGCCTCGACGGTGCCGTCGTGCACGTTGCGCACCCAGCCTGCTGCGCGCTCGCGCATGGCGACGTCGACCAGGCTCTCGCGAAAGCCGACCCCCTGAACGCGGCCCGAGATGACGAGGCGGCGCGCGATCATCTTCGGTCGAGCATGTCCGTGCGCCGAAGGTAGAGCAGGAATGCGGTCACCGTCTTCGCATCGGTGACCTCGCCCCGGTCGAGCCTGTCCAGCATCTCGTCGACGGAGAGCTCGAGCACCTCGAGGAACTCGCCCTCGTCGAGCTTCGCGCCCACGTGCTCGAGCTCCTCGGCGAGATAGAGCTCGATCGCTTCGGTCGAGTAGGCGATGAGCGGATGGATGACGCCGAGGCGCGTCCAGCGCCGCGCCGTGTACCCCGCCTCCTCGACGAGCTCGCGGCGCGCGGTGGCGAGCGCGTCCTCGCCGGGATCGAGCTTGCCTGCGGGAAACTCCAGGAACACGCGCCGAAGCGGATAGCGATACTGGCGCACGAGCACGAGCTTCCCGTCGGGCCGCACGGGCAGCATCAGCACCGCGCCGGGATGCACGATGTACTCGCGCGTCGTGATCGAGCCGTCGGGCAGGCGCACGCGGTCGCGATTCACGTGCAGCAGCTTGCCGTCGAAAACGGTTTCTGAATCGACCTCGGTCTCGGCGAGGTGGGCGTCGCGACTGCGGGTGCGGTCGTTCATGTCGAGGACGTTTCGTCGAGCCAGTCGCGTACGACCAGAAAGTCGGTGTAGAGCCGCGCTTCCGGCGACCCCGGTTCCGGGTGCCAGTCGTAGCGCCACGTGACCACGGGCGGCAACGACATGAGGATCGCCTCGGTGCGTCCGTTCGACTGCAGCCCGAACAGTGTCCCGCGGTCCCACAGGAGATTGAACTCGACGTAGCGGCCGCGGCGATAGGCCTGGAAGTCGCGCTCGCGGTTCCCGAAGGCGATGTCCTTGCGTCGCTCGACGATCGGGGCGTACGCCGCGAGAAAGTGGTCCCCGACGCTGCGGGTCAATGCGAAGCAGCGGTCGAAGCCGCCATCGTTGAGGTCGTCGTAGAAGATGCCGCCGATCCCTCGCGGCTCGCCGCGATGCCGCAGATGGAAATAGTCGTCGCACCAGCGCTTGTAGCGCGCATGCACGTCCGCGCCGAACGGCGCGAGCGCGTCGCGGCAGGTGCGATGGAAATGACGCGCGTCGTCCTCGTACCCGTAGTACGGCGTCAGGTCCATGCCCCCGCCGAACCACCAGACGTCGCGCTCGCGCGGAGAAGGCGCATGCGCGACGAACATGCGCACGTTGAGATGCACGGTCGGCACATGGGGGTTGCGCGGATGCAGCACCAGCGACACGCCCATCGCTTCCCACGAGCGGCCGGCGATCGCATCACGGCCTGCGCTGGCCGAGTCGGGCAGCCGCTCTCCCCGCACGTGCGAGAAATTGACTCCGCCGCGCTCGAAGGTGCGTCCGTCTTCCAGGAAGCGCGCGACGCCACCGCCGCCTTCG
>Ga0081539_10004148_pt1 | contig 16465 bp, 16 predicted proteins | sample TabmetS4T2R2_FD_71023 | JGI IMG/M metagenome (GOLD analysis project Ga0081539, IMG submission 71023) | Tabebuia heterophylla rhizosphere microbial communities from the University of Puerto Rico - S4T2R2 | ecosystem: Host-associated > Plants > Roots > Rhizosphere ...
CGTCTCGCGCCGGGCGGCCATCGGCTCGACCACGACGAGGTCCTCGACGCCGGCGCGGCGCGCCGCGACGGCCGCGGCGATGCCGATCGGCCCGCCGCCGAGCACGCTCACGCGGTCACCTGCCGCGATGGCGGCCAGCGCGACGGCGTGGTGGCCGACCGCCAGCGGCTCGACGAGGGCGCCCCACTCGGCTGGCACGCCGTCCGGGATGGCGACGAGGCTGGCCGCCGGGACGGTCATGGTCGTCGCGAAGCCGCCGGCGAGCGCCGGCGTGCAGCCGTAGATGCGCCGCCGCTCGCAGAGGTGCGCGCGCCCTTCGGCGCAGGAGCGGCACGCGCCGCATGCCACGATCGGCCACACGGCGACGGTCTGTCCCGGCGCCGCGGTGCCCTCGCGCACGCGGCCCACCACCTCGTGGCCCATGATCGTGCCTGGCGGACGGCGGGCGTTGAGTCCCGCGTAGCCGTGGACGTCCGAGCCGCAGATGCCGGTCGCGAGGACGTCGAGGGCGACGTCGCCCGGCGCCGGCGGCTCGCTCGCCGCCACGTCGCGCAGCTCGAGCCGCTTGGGACCGGTCAGCACCCACGCTCGCGATCGCACAAATGGCATACTACATTCGGCATGCCAATTCGTGCGAGGAGGTCTTGATGTCGGTCGCAGCCGCCGGATCCGCCGTCGAAGCCCGGGCGCGCCTCGGCGTCCACGAGCTCGAGCTCACCGCCGCGGTCGAGCCCGAGGACCCGTGGGCGGAGATCCGGCTCGACGTCGAGTTCGTCGACCCCGACGGCGGCGTTCGCGTCGTCCCGGCGTTCTGGGCGGGCGGCCGGTCGTGGCGCGCGCGGTACAGCTCGCGGATCGCGGGCACGCATGACTACCGCACCATCGTGCGCGCCGATCAGGAGACCGGCCTCGAGGATCGCGGTGGCGCAGTGACGATCACGCGGCCGGCGGCCGGCAACCGCCTAGCCGCCCACGGAGCGCCCACCATCGCGCCGGACGGGCGCCACCTCATGCACGAGGACGGCACGCCGTTCCTGTGGCTCGCCGACACCTGGTGGGCTGCCCTCACCGCGCGCTTCCGCTGGCCGGACACCTTCGAGACGCTCACCGCGGACCGCGTCGCCAAGGGCTTCACGGTGGTGCAGCTCGTCGCCGGGCTGGTGCCGGAGTTCGGGCTGTTCTCGGCCCAGATGGCCAGCGAGGGCGGCCAGCCCTGGCACGACCGCGGCCGCGGGACGATCAACCCCGCCTTCTACGACGTGCCCGACCTCAAGATCGAGCACCTCGTCGCCAACGGACTCGTGCCGTGCATCGTGGGCGGCTGGGGCTCGTGGGCCGGCATCCTCGGGCGCGACAAGGTCCTCGAGCACTGGCGCTACGTCGTCGCGCGCTATGCCGCCTACCCGGTGGTCTGGTGCCTCGCCGGCGAGGTCGAGGTCCCGATCCCCTTCGCTCCGCTGGACGGCGAGCCCCGCCACCCCGACGAGGTGCTCGAGATCATCGAGGCCGGCCCCGACGCGTGGCTCGAGCACGGCCGCGATCAGGTGGCGATCTGGGAGGAGGCCTCCCGGCTCGTCGGCGAGATCGACCCCTTCCATCGGATCCGGACGGTGCACCCGTGCCCCGGCCTGGCGTGGTCGAGCAGCGGCGCGTTCGGGTCGCGCGACGCCTTCGACCTCGACATGCTGCAGACCGGGCACAGCGGCATGGCCTGCGTCCCGGACACGCTCGAGCACGTCCACGAGTCGCTCGCCCACGGCGACAAGCCGGTGATCAACGGCGAGTGCTCCTATGAGGGCATCGGCGCCTCGTGCTGGGAGGACGTCCAGCGCTTCCTGTTCTGGTCGCACATGCTCAGCGGGACGGCGGGCCACACGTACGGGACGATGCCGATCAGCACCTTCAGCGCCCGCGACGACCACTACCTGCCGCCGAGCCGCGCGAGCTCGGCGGACTGGGAGGACGCGATCGAGTGGCGCGGTGCCGCGCACGTCGGCGTCGGGCGGCGCATCCTCGAGCGCCTGCGCTGGTGGGAGCTCGAGCCGGCGCCCGACGCGATCGAGCCGCACGCCGGGCCCGACGACTGGTTCCGGCCGTTCGCGGCGCGCCTGCCCGACGGCTCGCTCGTCGTCTACCTGCCCGGCATCGGCCAGTCGGTGCCCAAGCCGAACGCCACGCTCAGCGCGCTGCGCGAGCGCAAGGCGCTCAGCGGCCTGACGCCCGGCGGGCGCTACCTCGCCACGTACGTGAACCCGCGCACGGGGGACGAGGAGCCGTCGGTAGCCTTCGAGACCGAGGACGGCCGCTGCGCGCTCGCCGACCTCGGCCGCGCGCTCGCCGAGATGACCCGGTCGCCGACGATGTTCCCGCGCGAGACGCCGACGTGGGAGGACTGGGTGCTCGTCGTGCGCCCCGACGGGCCGTTCGGCTCGGTCAGCGAGGCGCCTTGGTGACGCGCCCGGGCGTCCAGGTGTCGAGGACCATGAGCGTCTTGGTCCCGGTCACGCGACCGTTGTGGCGAAGGCGGTCGATGACGCCGGTGAGCTCGGCGAGGTCCTCGACGCGGATCCAGACGATCGCGTCGGGGTCGCCGGCGATGGTGAACACGGCCTGGACCTGCGGGAGCCCCTCGGCGACGCCGGCGATGTCGGCGACCCTCGTGTCGCCGGCGAAGGTCAGCTCGGTGAACGCCTCCAGGCGGCGGCCGAGCTTGGACTCGTCGACGACCGCCCGATAGCCGACGATGACGCCGCCGGCCTCGAGGCGATCGATGCGGCGCTTGACCGCCGACACCGACAGGTTCACGCGGCCGGCGATGTCGGCGAGCTTGCGCCGCGCGTCCTCGCGCAGCGCGTCGAGGATCTCGTGGTCGATGCGATCGAGGTCGGGCACGCAAAGAAGCGTATGCGAAGGCGCCGATGACGCGAGTTCTTTGCGCCGATCGGCCTTCGCGTGCCGACTTTCTGGCGTGTGGTACCCGCAGGCGGTTGCATCCGCGTGATGGCCTCGCCCGCGATCGCGCCCGCGACCACCGACGTCCTGGCGTCGATCCAGCGCCGCGTCCTCTGGTTGGCGACGAGCATCGTCCATCACGCCAACAAGGTGCGGGTGACCTCGTCGGGCGTGAAGGTCGGCGGCCACCAGGCATCGTCGGCCTCGCTGGTGAGCATCATGACCGCGCTGTACTTCGACGTCCTGCGCGCGCCCGACCGCGTGTCGGTCAAGCCGCACGCGGCGCCGGTCCTGCACGCGATCAACTACCTGCTCGGGCGCCTGGACCGCGCCTACCTGACCGAGCTGCGCGCCTTCGGCGGCCTGCAGAGCTACCCCAGCCGCATCAAGGACCCCGATCCGGTCGACTTCTCGACCGGATCGGTCGGCATCGGCGCGACCGCGACGCTGTGGAGCGCGCTGGCCCATCGCTACGTCGCCGGCCACTTCGACGTGCCGCGCGGCGGGCGCCAGATTGCGCTCGTGGGCGACGCCGAGCTCGACGAGGGCGCCGTCTGGGAGGCGCTCGTGGACCCGATGGTCCCGCGGCTGGGCGAGACGCTGTGGATCGTCGACCTCAACCGCCAGTCCCTGGACCGCGTGGTGCCCGACATCGCCGCCGGGCGGATCGGCGCGATGTTCGAGGCGGCCGGGTGGCAGACGATCACGGTGAAGTACGGGCGGCGCCTGCGCGAGCTGTTCGAGCGGCCCGGCGGCGGCGCGCTGCGCCGGCGCATCGACGAGATGAGCAACGAGGAGTACCAGCGGCTGCTGCGCTCGTCGGCGAGCGAGCTGCGCGAGCGGCTGCCGGGCAGCGGCCGCGGACGGCGCGACGTCGGGCGGGTCGTCGCCGACCTCGACGACGGCCAGCTGCGCGCCGCCGTCCGCGATCTCGGCGGCCACGACCTCGCCGACCTCCTCGACGCGTTCGCGCGGGCGGACGCGACGACCGATCGCCCGTCGGTGATCTTCGCCTACACGATCAAGGCGTGGGGCCTGCCGACCGAGGGCCACCCGGCCAACCACTCGGCGCTGCTGACGCCCGAGCAGTACGAGCAGCTCGCCGGCGAGCTCGGGACCGACGCCGCCGATCCGTGGGCGCCGTTCCACGACGGCGGCTCCGAGGCCGAGCTGTGCCGGGTCGCCGCCGAGCGGCTGGCGCGCGAGGACCCGGCGCCGCGGCCGGCGCCGCCGGTCCCCGCCGACGTCGGGCGCCGCCACGCCGGCCGCGCGTCGACCCAGCAGGCCTTCGGGCGCTTCTTCGTCGACCTCTCGCACAGCGCGCCCGAGGTCGCCGGCCACGTCGTCACCGTGAGCCCCGACGTCGCTTCCTCCACCAACCTCGGCGGCTGGATCAACCGCGTCGGCGTGTGGCACCCCGGCGAGCGCATCGACTGGTTCGCCGACGACAGCGACACGCTCGTGCACTGGCGCGAGTCCGAGCACGGCCAGCACATCGAGCTGGGCATCGCCGAGGGCAACCTCGTCGGGCTGCTCGGCGAGCTGGGGGCGACCTGGTCGCGCGACGGCCAGCCGCTGCTGCCGATCGGCACCCTCTACGACCCGTTCGTCAACCGCGCGCTGGAGCCGTGGTCGTTCGGCATCTACGCCGGCGGCCAGTCGATCCTCGTCGGGACGCCGTCGGGGGTCACCCTCGCCCCGGAGGGCGGTGCGCACCAGTCGATCGTCACGCCGTCGGTGGGCCTCGAGCAGCCGCGCTGCATCGCGTGGGAGCCCGCGTTCGGCCAGGACCTCGAGTGGACGCTGCTGCACGCGCTCGGCCGCCTCGGACGCACCGACGGCACGTCTGCCTACTTCCGCCTCAGCACGCGGCCGATCGACCAGGCGCTGGCCGGCGTGCCGACCGACGCGGCGGGCCGTGAGCGCCGCCGCGGCGAGGTGCTGGCCGGCGGCTACGCGCTGCGCCGCGCCGCGAGCGCGCCCGCCGTCACGATCGTCGCGATGGGCGTCGTCGTCGTCGAGGCGCTGCAGGCGGCCGACGAGCTCGCCGCCGAGGGCATCGACAGCGACGTCATCTGCCTGACCTCCGCGGACCTCGTCTTCCGGGCCCTTCGCGCGCGCCATGGTCTCGGCGACGCCGACGACAGCGTCCTCGACGCGCTCCTGCCGCCCCAGCGCAGCGCGCCGATCGTCTCCGTCCTCGACGGCCACCCCCACACGCTCGCCTTCCTGGGAGCGATCGGCGACGCGCCGATCGCTTGCCTGGGCGTCGACGACTTCGGCCAGTCGGGCGACGTCGCCGACCTCTACCGGGCCTTCGGGCTGGACGCCGACACGATCGTCGGCGCGGCGATCGACCTGCTGGGCTAGGCGCCGCGCGGGTGGTCCGAACCAGGTGGTCAGCGCGTCCGCGAGCCCGGCGTCGTTGCCATCTGCGGCCCACGCGACGTAACCGTCGGGCCTGCCGGCATCTGCTACCTCGGGGCCGCCGGCCGGCGATCAGCCACTCGGTCCTGGGCTGAGCCCCGGTCGCTTACTCGTAGCCGGTGAACGGCTCGGTCTCGAAGCGGCTGTCCTTCGCGCGGTCGAGGAAGACGTGGGTGATGCGGACGGCGGGCTCGACCTGCTCGACGCGGCTTTCGACGAGCTCGAGGTTGTCGTCGTCGCCGAGGCCGAGGGCGTTGAGGCGGTCGGCTTCGGCCCTCGCGACGTCGCCCGGCGTCGGGCGGCTCTCGGGGTAGGCGTCCTCGTGGTGGCGGATGAGCGCCTGCCAGTGCTCGTCGCCCGCGCGCTCGATCGAGTCGCGGATCTGCTGGCGGGTCAGGGCCATCGCGGTCAACGCTAGCGCCCTAACGACGTATAGGCGAGATCGATAGGATCGCTCCGGTCGCTTAGGGATATGGCTGTAACCGTCACGCAGCTGCGCAGCTTCCTGGCCGTCGTGCGCACGGGCTCGGTGACGGCGGCGGCGGAGGAGCTCGTCGTCTCCCAGCCGTCGGTGTCGGCCGCGGTGTCGGCGCTCGGGCGCGAGCTCGGGGTCGAGCTGACCGAGCGGGTTGGGCGCAACGTGCGGCCCAGCGCCGCGGGCAGGGCCTTCGCCGCGTACGCCGCGGATGTCGTCGGCCTGCTCGACCAGGGCGCGCGCGCCGCGCGCGAGGCCGCCGACAACGCCGCCACCGAGCTGCGGATCGGCGCGGTGACCACCGCCGGCGAGCACATCGCCCCGCAGCTCATGCAGGCGTTCGCCGCTGACCATCCCGACATCGCCCTCAGCGTCGACGTCGGCAACCGTGAGCGCGTCTTCGAACGGCTGCGCACCCACCGCTCCGACGTCGCCATCGGGGGCCGCCCGCCCGACGACGGCATCATCGGCGAGCCCTTCCTCGACAACCCGATCGTCGTCATCACCGCGGCCGACGACCCGCTGGCGAAGGCGCGCCGGGTGCGCATCGAGCAGCTCGGGTCGCGCCCCTGGCTGCTGCGCGAGGAGGGCTCGGGCACGCGCTCGATGACCGAGGAGCTCCTCGCCGCGCACGATCTGCGACCGCCGATCCGGACGCTGGGCTCCAACGGCGCGATCAAGCAGGCCGCGCGCGCGGGGCTCGGCGTGTCGCTGCAGTCACAACTGGCAACGCACCTGGAGGTCGAGCTGGGCCTGCTCGCGACGATCCGCGTCGACGTGCCTCTGCCCCAGCGCCAGTGGTACGTGATCCGCCCGGCGCAGGGCCCGCTGCGCCCGGCGGTGGAGCAGTTCCTGGCCTTCGTGCGCAGCGACGAGGCCAAGGCGGCCGTCGAGCGCGGCCTCACGACGCGACGCGCTCGAGCTCCTCGGCGCCCAGCGCCACGGCGGCCCGGCCGGTGACGAGGTGGTAGAGGATCAGCAGCTGCACGAGGGCCAGCGACTCGGAGCGGTGCAGGTCGGTGCCGATCGTGTACTCGCCCAGGCGCTGGCTGCGCAGGTGGATGGCGAAGTGCAGCCGGTCCCAGATCGCCTCCTCGATCTCGGCGGCGCGCTCGGCGTCGATGTCACCGGGGATGCGCAGGCGCCGCTCGGCGCCGCGCTCGCTCATCGTGATGCCGCGCACGCCGTTGCCGATGAACGCCGAGAGGTCGGGATGCGGCAGGCCGTCGCGCAGGGTGAGCTCGGCGTCGAGGCGGTCGGGATCGCTGCTGTCGCCCGGCATGAACGACACGACCATGTCGGCGTAGCGCTCCTGCGGGCGGATGAAGGCGGCCGAGTCGGGCTCGCGGCGATCGAGCTCGGCCAGCACCTCGTCGGTCGTGTAGCCGCGCCGCGAGCAGTCGCGCTGGACCTTCCACTTGCGCCGTAGGTCCTCCGGCGGCGCGAGGAAGACGCGCACGTCGTAGCAGTCGCGCATCGCCTGCGTGTGGTAGCCGAGCAGGCCCTCGACGATGGCGAACTCGTGGGGCTCGACGTACACCGGCGGGGCGAAGGTGCCGTCGGCGTGGCGGTAGACGGGCTTGAGGAAGGCCTGGCGGTTGCGCAGATGGCGCAGGTCCTGCGCCATGACGTCGAGGTAGTTGCAGTCGGGGTGAAGCGGCGTGATCCCCAGCTCGGCGCGCTGCCGGCGGTCGTACCGGTGGTAGTCGTCGGTGCAGGCGTGGGTCACCGAGTCCTCGCCGAGGACGCGCACCAAGCCGCGCGTGATCGTGGTCTTGCCGGCCGCCGAGTCGCCGACGACGCCGAGGATGATCGGCCGCGGCACGGTCAGCTCCTGAAGATGCTGCTGGCGTAGATGTCGTCGGCCTCGATGGTCATGAGCTCGTCGTGGCCGGGGGCCGCGTCGGCGGCGACGAGCCGGCTTGCGTGGCGCAGCCGGGCGCGGTCGATCGCGTTGCGCATGCTGCGCCCGTGCGCGAAGCGCGGCATCTGCATCCGGCGTTCGAGGTACTCGCGGAAGGCCCGCTCGGCCTCGGGCGAGAGGCGGTAGTCCTGGCGTTCGAGCATCCGCTCGGCGATCTGCATGAGCTCGTCGGGCGTGTAGTCGGGGAAGTCGACGTGGTGGGTCACGCGCGAGGCCATGCCGGGGTTGGACGCGAAGAACTGGTCCATCCGGTCCTTGTAGCCGGCGAGGATCACGACAAGCCTGTCGCGGTCGTTCTCCATGACCTGCAGCAGGATCTCGATCGCCTCCTGGCCGTAGTCGCGCTCGTTCTCGGGGCGGTGGAGGTAATACGCCTCGTCGATGAACAGCACGCCGCCGTAGGCGCGCTTGAGGACGTCCTTGGTCTTCGGCGCGGTGTGGCCGACGTACTGGCCGACGAGGTCCTCGCGGCTGACCGCGACGAGGTGCCCCTTCTCGACGTAGCCGAGCTCGTGCAGGATCTGCGCCATCCGCAGCGCGACCGTCGTCTTGCCGGTGCCCGGGTTGCCCGTGAACGACATGTGCAGCGACGGCGGCTGCGAGGTGAGGCCCTCCTCGCGGCGCAGGCGATCGACCACGAGCAGCGCCGCGATCTCGCGGATCCGCGTCTTCACGGGCGCCAACGCGACGAGCTCTGCCTCGAGCCCTTCGAGGACGGCGTCGATCTGCGCGTTCACCCGTACCGCCGCCCCGGCGGACGTTCGGCCGCGTAGCCGTGCAGCGCGTAGCGCATCGCCCGATCGGCCTTGTCGGTGCGCTCGAGCCGGAAGCCGGGCTCCTCGGCCGGCCGGTTGACGATGAAGGCCAGCGCCGTCGTCTGGCGCGTGTAGCGCGCGTCGTAGGCGATGACCTTGACGTAGTGGTGGGGGAAGCGCTCGCGGCAGGCCTTCACCTCGCGCATCGCGACGTCGGCCTGCACGGGCGTGAGGTCGAAGAGCGGCAGGCCCCACATCTCCCAGTAGGCGTTGCGCGGATGGGGATCGTCGGTGTACTCGACCGAGATCGCCCACCCGTGGTCCAGCGCGTAGTGGATCTGGGCCTCGATCTGCTCGTCGGTGAGGTCGGGCAGGAACGAGAACGTGCCTTGGGTGACGCGCATGCTCGGGCCTCCTCAGGCGACCGTCGGGGTGACGAGGACGTCGGGGGTGTCGGTGGACTCGAAGTCGAAGGTGACGTCCTTCCAGACCTGGAGGGCGGCGTCGAGCTCGGGGCACCCGCGGGCGGCGCGCTCGAGGATGTCGGGCCCTTCGTGGAAGTAGTCGCGGCCCTCGTTGCGGGCCTGGATCATCGCCTCGACCGCGACGCGGTTGGCGGTCGCGCCGGCGCCGATGCCCATCGGGTGGCCGATCGTGCCGCCCCCGAACTGCAGGATCGAGTCCTCGCCGAGGTACTGCAGCAGCTGGTGCATCTGGCCGGCGTGGATGCCGCCCGAGGCGACCGGCATCACCCCGGGCAGCGACGCCCAGTCCTGATCGAAGTAGATCCCCTTCGCGGGATCGGCTTCGAGGTGGTTCTCGCGGCAGACGTCGTAGTAGCCGCGCACGCTGCCCGGATCGCCCTCGAGCTTGCCGACGACCGTCCCGGCGTGGATGTGGTCGACGCCGATGAGCCGGCACCACTTGGCCAGCACGCGGAAGTTCACTCCGTGGCTCTTCTGGCGCGTGTAGGTCGAGTGCCCCGCGCGGTGCAGGTGCAGGATCACCCCGTTGCGCCGCGCCCAGTGCGACATCGACTGCATCGCGGTGAAGCCGACGGTGAGGTCCATCATCACGATGACGCTGCCGAGCTCCTTGGCGAACTCGGCGCGCTCGTACATCTCCTCCATCGTCGCCGCGGTGACGTTGAGGTAGTGGCCCTTGATCTCCGCCGTCTCGGCGATCGCGCGGTTGACCCCCTCCATCGCGTAGAGGTAGCGATCGCGCCAGCGCATGAACGGCTGCGAGTTGATGTTCTCGTCGTCCTTTGTGAAGTCCAGGCCGCCGCGCAGCGCCTCGAAGACCACGCGGCCGTAGTTCTTGGCCGAGAGGCCGAGCTTGGGCTTGACCGTGGCGCCGAGGAGCGGGCGCCCGAACTTGTCCAGGTACTCGCGCTCCATGACGATGCCGTGCGGCGGGCCCTGGAACGTCTTGACGTAGTGCGGCGGGATGCGCAGGTCCTCGAGCCGCAGCGCCCGGAGCGCCTTGAAGCCGAAGACGTTGCCGATGATCGAGGAGGCCATGTTCGCGATCGAGCCCTCCTCGAACAGGTCGAGGTCGTAGGCGATCTTCGCGATGTGCTCGTCCTCGCGGCCGGGCACCGGCTCCACCGCGTAGGCCTTGGCCTGGTAGTTGCGGTGGTCGGTCAGGCGGTCGGTCCAGACGACGGTCCACGTCGCCGTGGACGACTCGCCGGCGACCGCCGCCGCGGCCTCCACCGGATCGACGCCGGGCTGCGGGGTGACCCGGAACGCCGCGAGGATGTCGGAGTCCTTGGGCTCGTAGTCGGGGTCGTAGTAGCCCATCTCGGCGTAGGGCGTGACGCCCGCCGCCCAGCGGTCCTTCTTGTCGACGGTCATGAGGCGGGCGAAGGTAGGGCACGAGACTTCGTCGAACAAGAAAAGATCAGGTCGATCGCATAGACGATTGCCTAATCGGTCAGCGCAGCCGGATGCGGTCGGCGCCGTCCACCCGGAGGTGATCGAGCGCCGAGCCGCTCGCGCCGCGCAGGCCGAGGCGCTCGACCAGCTGCGCGTGGCGCCCGCCGGCCAGCCCGTCGGCGAGGAGCGCCGCGCCGCGGGCGGCGGCCACGCCGCTCACCATCCGCACCGGCGCCACGCCCGCCAGCCGATCGACGAGCGCGTCGAGCAGCGCCTGCGCCAGGCGGCCGGTGAGGAGGACCTCGCGCGGTGCCGGCGCACTGACGGTCAGCGCGAGCGCGGCCTTCGCCGCGCCTTCCTCGAGGGCGAGCCAGCCCTCCCGGTGGCGCGGGTCGCGGCGCAGCGCATCGAGCCCCTCGGAGAGGTCGAGCTCGCCCCGGGGGTCCAGCGCGCCGCCGCTGAACACCGTGCGCTTCGAGAGGGCGGCGCCCAGCAGGTAGGCCACCTCGGCGTCCAGCGCGCCGCACGCGCGGGCTCCGATCGGCCCGGCCGAGCCGCCGAGCCCGTCGACGATCCGCCCGCCGTCGACGGCAAGGGCGGCGCTGAACCCGCCGCCGACCTCGAGCATGACGAACGACGTCTCGGCCACCTCGATGTGCAGGCGCTGGGCCTGGTCGGCGATGCACAGCGCAGCGCTCGCGACCTTGTCGGCGGTGCCGAGGTCGATGCGGTTCCACTTGCGGTAGGCGGGGATCGTCAGCAGGTGGATCGCCCCGGGCCCGAACACCAGCGGAAGGCCGGCCGCGATGAGCGCACTTACGATCGAGCGCATCCCGCCGACGCCGACGGGGCCGTGGGGCTCGTCGGCGCGCAGCAGCAGCATCCGCGTCAGCTCGCCATCGCCGACCTCCTGCACCGGGACGAGCGGCAGCCCGTAGCCGGCCGGGCCGAGGACGAGGTCGAACGGGCCGTGCTCGACGAGCGCCTCGACGAGCGGCGCCGGATCGGCGCCGACGTCGGCGGTGCGGAAGCTGCGCTCGAGGAAGACCTCGCCGTCGTCCAGGCCGCACACGTCGAACGAGACCGTCCCCGGGTCGACGCCCGCGACACGCGGACCGTCGCGGCTCAAACGAGGTCCTTGGCGACAGCGTAGACGGCTTCGGTGTCGAGCACCTGGTCGTTGCTCTCGAACAGGCGCCGCACGCAGGCCTTGTGGACCTTCATCTTCGGACCGCCGATGGCCAGGGCGCCGAGCACGACCTTGCCGTCGTAGTCGGCGAGGTCGTCGGTCGCCTTGGTGCCCTCGATGCCCAGCGGCTCGGCCGCGTTGTAGTCGGCCAGCAGCCCGACCGAGTCGACCGCCGTCCAAGCGTCGCGGCGCAGCACCTCGACGCCGGCCGGTCCTCCGGCCAGGACGATCTGCGCGCCGTCGAGCATCCCTTCGAGCTCTGACCGGTCGCCGGGCTCGCGGACGTCGAGCCCGAGCTCCTGGGCGACGCCGAGCCCGCGCGGGCGGTGATAGGGGCGGTCGTCGCCGAACAGGTCGGCCGGCAGCGAGGCGACGGTGACCTCGCAGCCCTCCTGCGCCAGCAACGTGGCCGAGCGCAGGCCCACGGCACCGAGGCCGAGGACAAGCGCGCGGTTGCCGTTCAGGTCGCGCGCCTTGGCGATCCGCGCGATCGTCGTCGCCGCGGTCGTGTTGGCGCCGTTGGAGTCCAGCATCACCGATACCTTGAACGGGCCGAAGAACGCCTTCTGCACCTGCTCGAAGATCTGCTCGCCGGTCGCGACGTCCTTGCCGCCCACCCATACGGCGGTGTTCTTCAGGTCGTCGGGCCCGCGGGTGAAGAAGGCGTCCTGCACGAGCGCGCGCGTTTCGTCGGGCTCGACGTTGCCGTGGGAGAGCAGGACATCGACGTCGGCGTCCTGCGCGACGATCGCGTCGAAGGGGCTCGGGTGCTCGTCGGTGTCGAGCTGGAGCAGGATTCGCTTCACGGTGACTCCTCGTCAGATGACCCGCGCAACCGAGCGGTCAGCCGGACGCGCTCGCGGCGCGGCTCGTCGAAGGTCAGGTAGCCCCAGTCCAGCGGGGACTCCTGCCGGTAGTTCTTCCCCAGCCCGCGGGCGATGGACGCCTTCATGAGCTCCTTGCCCAGGTAGAAGGCGTGGGTGGGCTCGTCGATGCCGAGCTCGTCGAAGATCGCGTTGATGTCGGTGCCCTTGACGAAGCGCTCGGCGTTGAACGCGTAGATCCAGTCGGCGTCGGTGAAGATGCGGATGTTCGGATCGGTGATGCTCGCCTGCAGCTCGCGCAGCTCGGCCTCGGTGTAGGGCCGGACCTCCTCGTCCTTGATCGTCAGCAGCCGGCCGTCGACGTGCTTGGGCGGCGTGCCCTCCTGCTGGGCGAAGTGCATGAGCTTGGCGGCGAGGACGGCCTCGCGGACGGCGCCGCGCGCCCAGTCGATGACCTCGGTCGTCAGGACGTTGCGGATCCCGAGCTCCTGGCAGAAGCCGAGCAGCAGCGCCGTCACCCCGGTCGTGTCGGCCTCGGTGAGCTCGGTCAGGTTGCCGATCCCCATGAGCATCTCGACGTCGGGGTGGCGGCGGCGCACGTCGAGATACCGGCCGAGGCTCGCCGCGAAGCCCGAGCCGATCGGCTCGATGATCGGGTCGACGAGGAACGGCTTGCCCAGCTCGCGCAGGTGGGCGATGGTCGCGTCGAGGCTGTCGAGGTCGTCCGGCGTGTCGGGGATGAGCACCGGCGTCGCCCGCAGGCGCTCGGCGATGTGGCGGTTGGACCCGTTGAGGCTGAGGACGTAGTCCACGCCCGCCGCGTCGGCCATGAGGATCTCGTCGGGATCGAGCGTGTCGATGCTCAGCGCGAAGCCGCGGGCCTTCAGATCGGCGATGACATCGGGCCCCTCGTCGAGCCAGGTGCGGTCGAGGGAGAGGCCGAGGTCGATGACGTCGGCGCCCGCGTCGCGGTAGGCGGTCGCCGCCTCGACGATCCGCTCGCGGTCAAGGCGCGGGACGTTGTTGATCTCGGCGAAGACGCGCACGTCGCGCGCGCCGTAGCGCGAGCGCGCGTCGGCCTGCCCGAAGAAGGCCGGCAGCCGCTTGAGGTCGGCGGGGCCCTTCTCGGCCGGGAGGTCGAACTGCTCGCTGAGCACCGCCGGATCGCCCTCGCACAGCCCGGGGATCATGATCCGCGTGATCTCCGGCGGGACCTCCAGGCGCTTGGCGATCCACGCCGGCGTCATGAGCGCCGCGACCGTGATCCGCATGACCGCGACCTCGTAGTCGAACGGCAGCTCCGCGCGCCGCAGCGTCTCGCGCAGCGCGGGCGCCGCGAGCTTGCCGGTCACGAAGAGGTAGCGGTCAGGTATCTAGCCCCTGCCCTTGCTGAAGACGAACTTGTTCGGCGTGCCCTCCAGCGCGCTGTCCTCGGGCGGGCGCCACAGGACCGTGTCCTCGATCTTGCGCGCCACCTCGAAGTCCTTGTCGGTGATGCCGCCGGCCGCGTGGTTCTGGAGCTTGACCCAGAGCTTGCCCCAGGTCACCGCGAGGTCGGCATGGTGGTAGGCCGCCTCGCACACGAAGCCGACCGCGTTGACGACCATGAGGGTGGTCGGCCAGCCGTCGGTGTTGTACTTGCGGCGGATCCAGTCGCCTTCGAGGTACCAGTCGTCGAGGCCGTGCTCCTTGAGCTTGGCCTCCACCTCGTCGGGCGAGTAGGTCTTGGGCTTGGCGCCTGCCTCCATCGCAGTCCCTCCTTCGATCCGCAGGGTGTCCGCTTCCTACAGTACGCCGCCGTTGACGTTGATCGCCTGCCCCGTGATGAACGCGGCCTCGGGCGAGGCGAGATAGACGGCCGCGCCCGCGACGTCCTCCGGGCGCCCCCATCGCTTCAGCGGCGTGGCCTCCGCGACCGAGCGATGGAACCCGGGGTCGGCCTGCTCGGCGAAGGCGGTCTCGATCCACCCCGGGCACAGGACGTTGACGCGGACCTCGGGCGCCAGCCGACGGGCCAGGCTCCTGCTGAACGAGAGCACCCCGCCCTTGACGGCGGAGAACAGCTGCGGGTCGTCGCCGGCCATGCCGGTCGTCACGTGGTCCCAGCTCATGTTGACGATCGCGCCGCCGTCGTCCTGCGCGCGCATGACCTCCCCCACGGCGTACGAGCAGGCGATCGTGCCCTTGAGGTCGACGGCGAGCAGGACGTCGAGCTTGCGCTCCCAGTCCCACGCCGCGGCCTCGCCGGTGAGCACGTCGGCCCCGGCGTTGTTGACCCAGACGTCGATGCGGCCGAGGCGCTCGCCCGCCTCGACGACCAGCCGCTCGCAGCCCGCCCGCGTTGCGAGGTCCGCCTGCGCGACGAGCGCGCGCTCGCCGATCGCCTCGGCGATCTCGCGCGCGCGATCGGGCGAGGCGCGGTGGGTCAGCAGCACCACCGCGCCCTCAGCGGCGTACGCCTCGGCGATCGCTCGGCCGATGCCGCTGCTCGCGCCGGTTACGACCGCGTGCAGGCCGTCGAGTCGGCCCGCGTCAGCCCTCCACGCCCGCGGCGAAGGGATGGCGCGCCGCCTCCGAGGAGTCGAGGATCGTGCTCACGCTCGGCTCGTTGGCCAGCGCGCGGGCGATCGCCTCCTTGGTGGCCTGGTAGTTGTAGTCGAAGATCTTCTTGTCGTCGGTGGCTTCCCAGTGGATGAAGACGCCGACGATGATGCAGAGGTCTTCGACGTCGCCTTCGCCGATGACGCCCTCGCGGACCGAGTCGACGACGGCGCGGGCCACGGCTGCCTGCGCGGGTCCGAACATCTGCACGGCCTGCGTGGCGCCCTTGATCGTGACCTTGTTGGAGATGATCGTGTCGGGCTTGCACGGGAGGTTCGGGGCCACCACCGCGAGGAGGTTCGTGTGGCCCTCCTTCTGGTTGATGAGGGCCTCCGCGAACGCCTCCCCGACGGGCCCGCTCTTGGAGCCGATCAAGAGATCGACGTGGGCGACCTCGTTGCCCTCGCCGACGAGCGACTCTCCAACCTGGAACGTCGTGGCCATTGACCCGTCCTCCCTATGGTTGTCGGTGTGCCTGAGAAATCAGGGAACGGGCCGGCGACTCTAACTTCTGGCGCCGAAAGGGGTCAAGCGGGGGGCGGGCACCCCTCCGTACGTACCGCAGGGGCGACCGTTCGTACCGCCGACGCCGTCGCCGGTGCCGCTCAGCTGGCCTGCGTGCTCGAGGTCAGCGCGCAGAAGCCGGGCAACATCACGCCGACCCACGACTTCGCCGACACGTCGTTCGAGGACATGCTGCGCAGCGCGATCGCGGTGGGTCCCGAGCTCGCGCGCGCGGGCGAGCGCGGGGTCGGCGAGACGGTCCTGGCGGTCGTGGAGGCGACGCGCCGGGTGGCGCCGGCGAACACGAACCTCGGGATCGCGCTGCTGCTCGCGCCGCTGGCGAAGGCGGCGCTGCGGGGCGGGGCGCTGCGGGCGGGGCTGGGCGCCGTGCTGCGCGAGCTCGACGTCGGCGACGCGCGCGGCGCGTACGCTGCGATCCGGCTCGCCGGCGCCGGCGGGCTGGACGAGCCGGTGGAGCACGACGTGCGCTCCGAGCCGGCGGTCGGGCTGCGCGAGGCGATGGCCAGCGCGGCGGCGCGCGACTCGATCGCCTCGGAGTACGTGACCGACTTCGCGCTGACCTTCCAGACTGGCCTGCCGGCGCTCGGCGCGGCGCTGGCCGACGGCGTCGCGGCGCGCGACGCCATCGTCGAGCTTCACCTGCGCCTGCTCGATGCCGCGCCGGACACGCTGATCGCGCGCAAGCGCGGCGCCGCGGCGGCGCAGCGGGTGTCGGCGGGCGCGCGCGAGGTCCTGGCGGCCGGCGGCGTGCGCAGCGAAGGCGGGCGACGGGCGCTGGTGAGCTTCGACGCGTCGCTGCGCGAAGCGGGCAACGCGCTGAACCCGGGAACAACCGCCGACCTCGTGACGGCGACCCTTTTCGTCGCGCTGGTCGAGGGTATGCTCTGACGCCGTCGCACCGCGCGACCCACCC
>Ga0081539_10004149_pt1 | contig 16465 bp, 15 predicted proteins | sample TabmetS4T2R2_FD_71023 | JGI IMG/M metagenome (GOLD analysis project Ga0081539, IMG submission 71023) | Tabebuia heterophylla rhizosphere microbial communities from the University of Puerto Rico - S4T2R2 | ecosystem: Host-associated > Plants > Roots > Rhizosphere ...
GATCGTCGGCGCCCTGGCGGCCGAGCAGCCGATCCCCAAGGCGCTCGCGGCCATGCTGGACGGGGAGCTGACCCCGGACGCGGCCGCCAAGCAGGCCCAGGCCGACGTGGAGGAGATCGCCGAGTCGATCAAGTAGGGCACGGGCCGGAAGGGGACACGATGCGCGAGGGTTCGACTTCCAGTTCACCCTGGACAATTTCGACACGGTCCTGTCCTCGTCCGGGTTCCTGAGCGCGCTCAAGGTCACCTTGATCTACAGCATCGTCGGGACGGCCCTGTCCATCGGCCTGGGGCTGATCGCGGCCCTGGGCCGCCCTTCAAGGGCCGCACGTTCGTCCGGGCGTCGATGCTGCTGCATGGTCGAGGGCCTGACCGCCGGCGCCGAGAAGGGCTAGCGGCCCCGCGGCCGCTGACCGTCAGGTGCCGGGGGCCGGGTGGTCGGCGAGCACGGCCATGGCGGCGTTGCGGCCGTTGAGGGCGATCACCGACCCGGCCGGGTGGGTGGCGGCCCCGCACAGGTAGAGGCCGGGGACCGCGGTCCGGGGGGTCAGGCGGTGCTCCCACATCTGGTCGGGCATGGTCTCGCCCTGGAAGATGTGGCCGCCGGTCAGGCCGATGCGGGCCTCGATGTCGGGCGGCCCCAGGACCTCGTAACCCTCGACGCAGTCGGGCAGGTCGGGGGCGACCTCGGCCATGGCGTCCAGGATCTGGCGGCCGATCGCGCCCCGGCGGCTGTCCCAGCCGCCCTCGGCCAGGGTGTAGGGCGCGTACTGGGCGAACACGCTGACCACATGGTGGCCGGGCGGCGCCACCGACGGGTCGTAGGCGGTCTGGAAGTAGACCTCGGCGAAGCCGATGTTGGGCACGCCCCGCTCGGCGTCGGCGAAGGCCGCCTGGGCGGCGTCCAGGCCGCGGGTCACGTCGATCATGGCCCGGTGGGCCTCGAACCCGCCGCCGGCGGCGGCCGGGAAGGTGGGCAGCCGGTGCAGGGCGGCGTTCAGCTTGACCACCGGCGAGCGCAGCTGCCAGCCGTCGATCCGCTCCCGGTAGGCGGCGGGCACGGCCCCCGGGTCGACCATGCCGAGGGTGCGCCGCGGGTCGGCGTTGGAGACGACCACGCCGGCCCGCATGAGCTCGCCCCCCTTCAGCCGCACCCCCTCGCCAGGCAGGATCTCGGCCACCGGCACGCCGGTGGCCAGGGTCGCGCCGAGATCGCGGGCGGCCTGGGCGATGGCGAAGGAGATCTGGCCCATGCCGCCCTCGACGAACCCCCACAGGGGTCCCTGGCCGAGCAGGTCGCCCTGGTAGTGCATGAGCTTGATGGAGGCGGTCCCAGGATCCCGGGGGCCGGCCCAGGCGCCGATGACCCCCTGGCCGTACAGGGCGTCCTTCATCCGCTGGTCGTCGACGTAGCGGTCCAGGGTGTCGGCGATCGACTCCTCGAACAGGACCGAGATCAGCTCGGGGTCGTGGCCGAGCCGCTTCTCCAGCTGCTCGCGGGTGGGGGAGTCGCCCTGCCAGGTGTCGCCCTCGGGGCCGGTCCGCAGGGCCAGGCGGAGGCGGTCGAACATGTCCTCATAGGCCAGCATCCCCTGGATGTCGCGCTCGGCGAAGCGGTTGGCGCGCAGATGGGCCACGGTCCGGTCGTGGTCGACGAACTGGGCAACCGAGGTGCCGTCGGCGAAGGGCACCCACAGGTTGGGGTCGGCCACGAACACCTTGTAGCCGTAGCCCGCAAGGCCGAGCTCCTCGACCACCGTCTGGTCGAGCAGCCCGACCACATAGGCGCAGGGGCTGACCAGGTAGCCGGGGTCGTCGAAGGGCTGCTCGAGGGTGCAGGCGCCCCCCAGGCGCTCGCGCCGCTCCAGGACCAGCACCGACCGTCCGGCCCGGGCCAGGTAGGCGGCCGCGGTGAGGCCGTTGTGGCCGCCGCCGACCACGACCACGTCCCAGCGACGGGCGGCCAGCTCGGCCAGGGGAGCGGGCAGGCCGACCTGCCCCAGGGTGGCGGCCACGGTGGAAGCGCCCATGCGCACACTCCTTGACTGACTGTTCAGACAATCTTGCGGTGCCGGGCCCGGAGGGGTCAACCAGGGGGCCGCGGGTTGGGGACCGGCCCCGCCCGGCCCGCTCGAGGTGCCGGCGTGTCGCGGCCCGGGTTGGGGAGCGGGCCCCGCCAGCCCGCTCCAGGCTCCGGCGGTGTCGCGGCTTACGTCCTATTTACCCCCCAGGGGTATGCTGTAGCTGTGGAAGACCCTTCGAGGAGAGGTTCGTCTGTGACCGCCAGTCTCCGCTTCGGCCGCATCGCCGGGATCCCGGTGGGGGCGAGCTGGAGCGCCCTGCTCATCGCCGGCCTGATCGCCTGGACGCTGGCCGGCTCGGTGCTGCCCGCCCAGGTCCCCGGGCTCGCCCCGGCCGCCTACTGGCTGGCCGGGCTGGCCGGGGCCGGCCTGTTCCTTGGCTCGCTGCTGGCCCACGAGGTCGGCCACGCTCTGGTCGCCCGCCGGGCCGGGCTGCGGGTCCGCAGCATCACCCTGTGGCTGCTCGGCGGGGTCGCCCTCCTCGAGGACGAGCCGGCCACCCCTCGCGACGAGCTGCGGGTGGCCCTGGTCGGCCCGGCCGTCAGCCTGGCCCTGGCCGTCGCCTTCGGACTGGTCGCGGTCGCCGGATCGGCCGCCGCCCTGCCCGCGGCCGCCGTGGTCGTGACCGCCTGGCTGGCCGTGGGCAACGCCCTCCTGGCCGTCTTCAACCTGCTCCCGGCCGCCCCCCTGGACGGCGGTCGGGTCCTTCGCGGGCTGCTCTGGCGCCGCCACGGCAGCCGTGTCCGGGCGTCGGTGACCGCCAGCCAGGCCGGGATCTGGGTCGGGGCCGGGCTGGTCGCCTACGGCCTGCTCGGCGCCTTCACCGGCTGGGGCATCGGCACCCTGTGGACGGCCCTTGTCGGCTGGTTCCTGATGACCGCCGCCCGCCAGGAGCGCGACTACGCCATCGCCCGCTCGGGCCTCGAGGGCCTGCGGGCCGACCAGGTGATGACCCCGGCTCCGGCGGCCGCCCCGGCCTGGTTCACGGTCGACGCCTTCCTGCGCAACTACGTCGAGCCCTGGCACGCGGCGGTGGTGCCCCTGCGCAGCTTCGACGGCCACCCGGCCGGCGTGGTCACTGCCGCCGCCCTGGCCGCGGTCCCGCCCGACCGGCGCCACATCGTCCGCGCCGGCGACGTCGCCATCCCGGTGGCCAACCTGGTCATGCTCCACCCCGACCAGCCGGTCACCGACCTCCCGGCCCGCCTGGCCGCCGGCCGCACCGTGGCCGCGGTGGTCGCCGGCGGCCAGCTGCTAGGCCTCATCACCCCGGCCGACCTGGCCCGGGCCGCCGCCGGCGGCCACCTCCGGGCCGGGGTCTGACCGGCCGGAACAAGCGGCCCCCGGCCGGTGGTTGGCGGAGCCGAGATGCCGCACCGCTACCCGCCGCCACCGACGCCCGAGGAGCTCGGGCTGGTCGTGCCCGGGGCGGGCGGCGGGCGGCGGTCCGGAGACGCGCTGGCCAAGATGAAGAAGTTCCGCTTCCAGCTCCTGGCCGGCTGGATCGCCGAGCGGTTCCCGCCCTGCAGCGTGGCCGACGTCGGCGGCGGCAAGGGGCTGCTCGCCTGGCTGCTCCTGGAGGCCGGGTTCCGGGCCGAGGTGATCGACCCGGCCGACCAGCCGCTGCCGTCGCGCTACCGGGACCTGGCCAGTGGCCGGCGGGTCCGGCTGGGCGCCGATGCCGTCGTCCCCCGGCGCCGGACGCCGTTCTCGCCCGAGCTTGGGCGCCGCTATGACCTGCTGGTCGCCCTGCACGCCCACGGGGCCAACCTGGCCGTGCTGGAGACGGCGGCCGCGGCCGGCACCAGCTGCGTGCTCCTGCCCTGCTGCGTGGTCGACGAGCCGGCCGCCCCGCCGCCCGGGCGGAACTGGTTCCTGTGGCTGGCCGACCAGGCCCGCGACCTCGGCCTGGAGCCGGCGCCGTTCGCCCTCAACTTCCGCGGCCAGTCGGTCGGCTTCGCCGTCCGCGGCCGCCGGCCGGCCGCCGTCTAAACGGGATTGCGCCAGGCCAGGGCGACCACCGGGGTGCCCTTGCGGTCCACCGGGGTGTCGAGGGCGGCCGTCAGGCCGAGGGCGGCCGCGGCCGCGCGCAGGCCGGGGGCCTGCCAGGCGGCGCACAGCCAGGCGGTGGCGCCGCCGGGGCGCAGCAGCCGGGCGACCTCGGCCAGGGCGTCGGCGGCCAGCGGCCCCACCGCCGGGTCATAGGGCGGCTCGGTGGCCACGGCGTCGACCGACCCGGGGCGCACGGGCAGGCGGCGGGCGTCGGCGACCAGGTGGGCCGCGCCCAGGTGGCTGAGCCCGTGGCGCAGGGCCGGGTCGCGGTCGGCGGTGACCGCCGTCCAGCCGGCCACTCGGGCGGCCAGGGCGACCCCGCCGACCCCGGCGAACGGGTCGACCAGCAGCCCCGGCCCGGCCGGGGCGACCAGGTTGACCAGCAGCCGGGCGTCGCACACGGGCAGGCCGCGGCGGCCCAGGGTCTGGCCGTCGCCGCGGTAGCCGCGCACCGGCCGGACCGACCCGTCACCCGCCTCGATCAGGAACGCGCGCCGGTCCGGGGCCTGCTCCCGGTGCCCGGCCGGGTCCTCGGTGTGCAGCCGGACCAGCCGCCACCGCGGGTCCCGCTCCCGGGCCCGCGCCCCGGCACCCCGGCTCCGGGACCCTGGGCTGGCGGCCCCCCGGCTCCCGGCCGCCCGGCCCCGGCCCGCCGGGACGGCCACGACCAGGTCCACGGCCGTGCTGTAGCCGAGGCGGGGGAGCCGGGTCACCGCCTCGGCCAGGTGCCGTTCCGGCAGCTCGACCCAGAGCACCCCGCCCCGGTCGGCCAGCGGCCCCCCGGCCGGGGCCGTGGGGCCGAGGTCGTGGAGCAGGGCCAGGGCCTCGGCGGTGGCCGCCGCCCTCGCCCGGCGCCTGGACGCCCGCCGGTGGAGGACGAGCACCGCCGTCCCGCCCTCTGGCCCGTCGCCGGCCGCCCCCGCCGGCCCGCCCAGCGCTCCTGGCTTGCCGCTCAGTGCCCGATCACCTCTCGGCCAGCGCAGCCCGGCTGCGCCCTGGCCGATCCTAGTCGAAGCCCGTCTGTGATTGAATGTCTAGACATCTGCCGGCGGTTCGAGACGAGGGGCATGGGATGTCGAGCGGGCACCGGGTGGCCATGCTGGGGACGGGTCTGATCGGGGACTTCTACACCATGACCCTGCACGGCCAGCGGGGCCGGGACCGGGTCCAGGTCGTCTACTCCCGGTCCGAGGAGCGGGGGGCGGCCTTCAAGCAGCGCTGGGGGGTGCCGGAGGCGACCACCAGCATCGAGGCGGCGGTCACCCACCCCGAGGTCGACACCGTGGTGGTGGGGCTGCCCAACCAGCTGCACGCCGACGCGGTGGCGGCCGCGGCCGCCGCCGGCAAGGCCGTGCTGGTCACCAAGCCCCTGGCCCGCAGCGCCGCCGAGGCCCGGCGGATCCTCGACACCGTGGAGCGGGCCGGGGTGTTCGGCGGCTACCTGGAGGACCTGGTCTACACCCCCAAGACCCGCAAGGCGCTGGCCTCGACCCGCTCGGGGGCGATCGGCGACGTGCTCTGGGTGCGCAGCCGCGAGACCCACCCGGGACCGCACTCCGCCTGGTTCTGGGACGCCAAGCAGGCCGGCGGCGGGGCCATCGTCGACCTCGGCTGCCACTGCATCGAGATCGTCCGCTCCTTCGTCGGCAAGGGGAACCGGCCGGTCGAGGTCATGTGCTGGGCCGACACCCTGGTCCACCCGATCGAGGCCGAGGACAACGCCATCGCCATGATCCGGTTCGAGAGCGGGGCCGTGGGCCAGTTCGAGGTCAGCTGGACCTTCCGGGGCGGCATGGACCTGCGCGACGAGGTCGCCGGCACCGAGGGCACCATCTGGCTCAACCACTTCCTGCGCACCGGCTTCGAGCTGTTCACCTCCGGCCAGGGCGGGTACGTGGCCGAGAAGGCCGAGACCGAGGCGGGCTGGCAGTTCCCGGTCGGCGACGAGGTCGCCGAGCTCGGCTACGTGGAGATGTTCACCGACATGTTCGACGCCATGGAGGCCGGCCGCGACCCGGTCGAGACCCTGTACGACGGGTACGTGGTCAACGCCGTCATGGACGCCTGCTACCGGTCGGCCGGCTCCCGGGCGTGGGCGCCGGTCGAGCTGGACTGGCGGGGCGGTGCCGCCCCCCGGGTGGCCCGGGCCGAGCGCCACGAGGACGGCCTGGTCGTCATCAAGGAGGAGCACCTGCCCGACGGCCGCCGCAAGCTCATCCTCAAGGACCCGGCCACCGGCGCCTTCCTGGACCGGGTCCGCTAGCCCCGGGTCGGTCAGACCACGTAGGGGGCGACGGCGTTGCGGGCCAGCAGGAACCCGGCCTTGACGAGCTCGTCGCTGCCCTCGAAGTCGCGGTCCTCGTGCTCGATGACCACGCAGCCGTCGTAGCCGGCCCGGTACAGGGCGGCCAGGAACCGGTCCCAGCGGATCTCGCCCAGGCCGGGCAGGCGCGGCACCTGCCAGCCGATCCCGGCCGACATGACGCCGTGCGCGTACAGGCCCTCCCGGTCGATCTCCATGTCCTTGGCGTGGACGTGGTGGAGGCGGGAGCCGAACTCGCGCACCACCCGCTCGATGTCGATCAACTGCCACACCAGGTGCGAGGGGTCGAGGTTGAGGCCGAGGGTGTCGTCGTCGAACCAGCCGAGGATCTCCCGCCAGGTCGCCGGGGCGTAGAACAGGTTGTGGCCGCCCGGCCACTCGTCCCGGCTGAACAGCATCGGGCAGTTCTCGATGGCCAGCTTGACCCCGTGGTCGCGGGCGTGGGCGACCAGGTCGGGCAGGAACCCGCGGGCGGCCTCGATGTTGTCGCGCAACGGCCGGGTGGCGTCGGCGCCGACGAAGGTGTTGACCACCGGCACCCCCAGCTTGCCCGCCGCCTCGATCAGCACCCGCAGGTGGGCCAGGGCCGCGTCGCGCACGCGGGGGTCGGGGTCCAGCGGGTTGGGGTAGAAGCCGAGCCCGCTGATGGTGATGCCGCGGCCGGCCAGGTCCTCGACCAGCTCCTTGGCCTGGCCGTCGGACAGGCCGGCGACGTCGATGTGGGACACCCCGGCATAGCGGCGGGCGGCCCCCTCGCCGCGGGGCCAGCAGGCGACCTCGAGGGCCGCGAAGCCGTTGGCGGCGGCCCAGTCGGCGACCTCGGTGAGCGGGGTGTCGGGGAAGGCGGCGGTGAGCAGTCCCAGCTTCATGTCTCGTCCCTCCTGACGGGCGCCCAGGTCCCTGCGTGGGCGGACTCGGCCACGGCCTGGCAGACCAGGGCCACGTCGTGGCCGTCGGCGAAGGTCGGGTAGGCGAGCTCGGTCGCCGGCCGGCCGGCGGCGACGTCGGCGTACACGGCCGCGAACAGCCCCCGGAAGGTGTCGGGGTAGCCCTCGACGTGCCCGGCCGGGTAGCCGGTGACGGCCGCCCCGAGCCCGCTCATCAGCGCCGGGTCCTTGGCCACGACCTCGTTGGGCCGCCCGCGGTGCCCGACCCACAGGTACTCGGGCTCCTCCGAGGTCCAGGCGAGCGAGCTGCCGGCGCCGTTGACCTCCCAGGTGAGCCGGTTCTTGCGCCCGGCCGAGACCTGGCTGACCGAGCACACCCCGCGGGCGCCGCCCTCCAGCCGCAGCAGGATGCCGGCGGCGTCGTCGCTCGACATCGGCTCCCGCACCCGCTCGACGTCGTCGCCGACCCCGGCCCCGGCGAAGGTGCCCACCTCGACCAGGGGGTGGTTGCGCTCGGGGACGAAGGTGTGGAGGTCGGCCAGGACCTCGACCACCCGGCGGCCGGTGACGAACGAGATCAGGTCGAGCCAGTGGGAGCCGATGTCGGCCACCGCCCGCAGCCCGCCCTGACGGCTGGCGACCAGCCGCCAGTTCCAGTCGGTCTCCAGCAGCAGCCAGTCCTGGTGGTAGCTGCCGGTCACGAACCGGGGCTCGCCGATCCGCCCGTCGCGGACCATGCCGGCGGCGTTGTGGTTGTGGGGGGCGAAGCGCAGGTTGAAGCAGACGGCGTTGACCAGGCCGCTGCCGGCGGCCAGGGTGGCCAGGGCGGCCGTCTCGGCGGTGGTGACCCCGAGCGGCTTCTCGCAGACGACGTGGCGGCCGGCCCGCAGGGCGGCCGCCGCCTGCTCCGCGTGGACGTCGTTGGGACTGGTCACGTGGACGGCGGCCAGGGAGTCGTCGGCGACCAGGGCCTCGACCGAGGCGTAGGCGGTGGCCAGCCCGAGCCGGTCGGCGACCGCCCGGGCCCGGGCCGGGGTGCGGCCGGCCACCCCGGCGACCTCGATCCCGAGCCGCCGCAGGGCCTCGGTGTGGGTCTCGGCCATCCAGCCGGTGCCGACGATCCCGACCCGGAGCCCGTGCAGCCCGCCCATCACGCCCCCCGCTGGCCGGTGACCCGCACGTACACCCAGGCCAGGGCGAGCACGATCAGCCCGTAGAGGATCTGGCGGAACGCCTCGGTGGTGTCCAGGGCCAGCAGCAGGCGGTTGAGGACGGTGAGGATGAGGGCGCCGAGGATGGTGCCGGTGTAGCCGCCGACCCCGCCGAGGATCGAGGTGCCGCCGATCACGGCCGCGGCCACCGACGGCAGCAGGTACGCGTTGGTCTGGTCGGGACCGACCGACCCGCTGATGCCGGAGAACAGCAGCCCGCCCAGGGCGGCCAGCACGGCCGAGAGCAGATAGACGGCCAGCAGGACCTGCCAGATGCGGATCCCGGCCAGCCGGCAGGCGACCGGGTTGTCGCCGACGGCGTAGATGGCCCGGCCGAGCCCGCTACGGGACAGCCCGAAGATCAGCGCCGCCGCGACCACCGCCCATACCAGCAGGTTGGTCGGGACCGGACCGAACAGGGTCCCCGACGCGACCGTCCGCAGCACCGGCAGCAGCCGGGTCGACCCGGACAGGAACCCGTCGCCGACCAGCCCCACGGTCACCACCCCGAGCAGGACGCTGGCCATGCCCAGGGTCATGATGAGCGGGTTGACCTTGAACACCCCGACCCCGATGCCGTTGACCAGCCCCACCGCCAGGCCGACGCACAGGGCCAGGCCGAGCGCGACCAGCGGCCCCTGGCCGCTCTGGTTGGCGGCCACATAGGCGGCGAAGTTGGCCGTCATCACCGTGGACAGGTCGATGCCGGCAGTGAGCATGCACAGGGTCTGGCTGGCCGCCAGGATGGCCAGGGGGCAGGCCAGCAGCAGGGTCGAGCGGACCCCGTTGAAGGTGAACATCCCCGGGGCCTGGGTGGCGGTGACCACGTACAGGACGGCCAGGACGCCGGTGAGGGCGATGGCCGGGCGGTCGACCAGGGTCTGGCGCCAGTCGCGGGCCGCCGGCTCGGCGGTGGTGGCGGTCACCGCGACCTCCGCGGGATCTGCAGCAGCCCGCCGATCATCACGACCACGATGATGATGACCCCGCGGGCGACCTCGGCGTAGTTGGGGTCCCAGCCCAGCCCGAGCATCAGCGGGGGGATGAGGGCCAGGCAGAACGCGGCCAGGACGGGCCCGAGCAGGGTGCCCGACCCGCCCATCAGGGCCACCCCGCCCAGGACCACGGCGGCCACGCTGGTCAGGGTGGCGGTGGCCCCGATCGAGGCCCGGGGCTCGCCGCTGCCGGTGAAGGCGGTGGTGACCAGCCCGGCCAGCCCGGAGAAGAACCCGCCCATGACGTAGGCGACGATCCGGGTGCGGCCGACGCGGACGCCGGACAGGAAGGCCGCCGACCGGTCGCTGCCCACGGCGTAGGTGGCGATCCCGAGGCGGCTGCGCTTGAACGGCAGCCACACCACCAGCAGGACCCCGGCCAGCCACAGGATCGCCGGCCCGGGCTGGTCGAACCCGCCGACCAGCAGCTCCTGGAAGCGGGGGTTGGTGCCGCCGCCGGGGCCGTCGAGGACGACCAGGGCCAGGCCGGCCAGGGTGAAGCTGGCCGCCAGGGTGACGACGATGTCCGGCACCCCCGACACGACGATGACGGTGCCGATGAGCCCGGAGAGGACCATGGCCACGACCACCACCAGCACCGCCACCCCCACGACCGTGCCCAGGTCCTGGTCGAGCATCAGCCGGGCGGCGATGCAGTTGCCCAGCACCATCATCGCCCCCACCGACAGGTCGATGCCCCCGGAGATGACGATCACCGACTGGGCCATGGCCAGCAGGGCCAGGGTCATGGTGCCGGCGACGATGCCGCGGACCTCGAAGGCCCCGAAGGCCGGGATCTGGCTGGAGCGCCACAGGATCAGGGCGGCCAGCAGCAGGGCGACCCCCACGACCCAGCCCTGGCGGCGCCCGAACCGCTCCAGGCGGCTGCTGGGGCGGGGGAGGGGAGTGTGGACCTCGGCCCGGGGGGTGGCCGTCATACCGCCGTCGCCTCCAGGCCGTGGGCGGCGGTGAGCAGCTCGGTCTCGGAGGCGGTCGGGGGCAGCTCGGCCACGATGGCCCCGTTGTGCAGCACCGCCGCGCGGTCGCAGACCAGCCCGATCTCGCGCAGCTCGCTGGTGAACAGCACGATCGCCGCCCCGGCGTCGGCCAGCTCCCGGACCAGGTCGTAGATCTGGTGCTTGGTGCCGACGTCGATGCCGCGGGTCGGGTCGAACAGCAGCAGGGTCCGGAACCCGGCGGCCAGCCAGCGGCCGATGGTCAGCTTCTGCTGGTTGCCGCCGGACAGGCGGCGGGCCTGGGCGGCGGCTCGGGTGTCGATCGACAGCCGGTCCACGGCCTCCTTGACCTGGCGGCGCTCGCGGCCGGTGTTGATCGGCCCCCAGCGGCGGACCCGGTTGAACAGGGGGGCGGCGATGTTCTCGCGGATGGGCCGCTGGGGGAGCAGGGCCATGAGCCGGTTGCTCGGCACCAGCACCACCCCGCGGCGGATTGCGTCATAGGGGTGGCGGAACCGCACCGGCTCGGCGTCGACCAGGATCTCCCCGCCGGCGGCGCGGACGTTGCCGGACAGGATCTCGAACAGCCGGTCCTGGCCCTGGCCCTCCAGGGCGGCCATGCCCAGGACCTCCCCGGCCGAGACCTCGAAGGAGACGCCGGCGTCCTGGCGGTCGATGAGCAGGTCGCGGACGACCAGCCGGGGCGCCTCCTCCTCGGGCCGCTCGCGGGCCGCCCGCCGCTCGCGGGCCACGTCCCGGACGCCCTTGCTGGCCTCGCCGAGCATGGCGGCGACGATCTGGCCCTCGCCGCCCTCCTGGCCAGGATGGAAGGAGGCGACGTTGCGGCCGTCGCGCAGGACGGTGCACATGTCGCAGTGCTCGCGGACCTCGGCCAGGCGGTGGGAGATGAACAGCACCGACCGGTTGCGCTGCTTCCAGCGGCCCATGATGGCGAACACCCGCTCGGACAGGTCGGGGGGCAGGGCGGCGGTGATCTCGTCCAGGACCAGCAGCTGGGGGTCGAAGACCAGCGCCCGGGCCAGGTCGAGCATGCGCAGGAACGGCAGGGGCAGGTCCTTGACCTGCTCGTCGAGGTCGAGCCCGTCCAGGTCCATGGCGGCCAGCTCGCGGCGGACGTCGGCCGGGTCGACCCCGGTCAGGCGCAGGTTCTGGGTGACGGTGAGGTCCCGGACCAGGGCCGGGTCCTGGTAGACGGGGGCCAGGCCCCGCTCCCGGGCCTCGGTGGGGCTGCGCAGCAGCACCGGCTCGCCGTTGACGGCGACCGTGCCGCTGTCGCCGGCCAGCACCCCGGTGAGGATCTTGACCAGGGTCGACTTGCCGGCGCCGTTGGCCCCGAGCAGGGCGTGGACCTCGCCCGGGGCCACCGACAGGTCGACCGCCCGCAGCGCGACCACGGGGCCGAACGCCTTGGCCACCGCGGTCGCCTGCAGGAGCGGTTGGGACATCAGCCGTCAGGGTCTCGGGTTACTCACCCGGGCCCTTGCAGGCGAACAGCTGGTCGTTGCTGTAGGTGGTGTACGGCTTCACCGACACCGCCGCGCTGAAGGTGGCGTCGCGGTCCGGGAAGCTGTTGGCCTCCAGGGTCGACTTGCTCGTGGCGACGTCCCAGACCTCAGGGGTGAGCAGGGTCTGGTGCTCGACCTGCTTGCCCGAGAGCACGTCAAGGGCGATGGCCGTGCCGACCCCGCCGATGACCGCCGGGTTGGTGACGGCCGCGCCGGGGGTGCCGTCCAGCAGCTGCTGGATGAAGGCGTTGTTGTCGGCGCCGACGACCGGGACGGCCTGCTTGCCCACGGTCTTGAAGGCGTTGACCACGGTGTAGTCGATGCCCGAGGTCCAGATGCCGTCGTAGTTCCCGGAGTTCAGCTCCTGCACGGCGATGTCGCCGCCCTTGGTGAAGTCCCAGCCGGTGAAGACCTCCTTGGTCTTGATGCCCGGGTTCTTGCTCATGACCTCCTGGAAGCCCTTGTCGCGGTCGGAGTCGGCGGGCACGCCGTCGATCCCGCGCATGTAGAGGACGTTGCCCTTGCCGCCGAGCTTGTCGGCCAGCCACTGGGCGCCGAGGCGGCCGTAGGCGACCTGGTCGTTGGTGGCCACATAGGCCGTCGGCTCCGACACGGCCTGGTCGACCGCCACGACCACGATCTTCTTCTGGGTCGCCTGCTGGATCACCGGGTTGAGCTTCTCCCGGTCGGACGGGTTGACGATGATGGCGTTGACGCCCTGGGAGATCAGGTTCTGGAGGTCCTGGATCTGCTCGGTCGGGCCGCCGTTCTTGGAGATGGCGATGACCTTGCTGACCTTGCCGCTGGCCAGGGCCTGGGCCTTGACCGAGCAGATCATCTGCTCGCGCCAGCCGTTGCCGGCCAGGGTGTTGCTCACCCCGATGACCCACTTCTGGTCCGACCCCCCGCTCCCACCGGAGGCCGAGTCGTCGTTCCCCCCGCCGCAGGCCGTCACGGCCAGGCTCACGGCGGCGATCAGGATGCCGAGCCGCATCCAGTGGGGACGCCTCATGGGTGCTCCTCCCTTCCCGCGAGGACCCGCGCCAGGCGGCGCGCGTGCTCGTCGTAGGCCGCGTCGAACAGGCGCGCGGACTCCTCGTTGCCCACCACCGACCCGCTGGTGAGGACCGGTGGCATCCCACCGCGGGCGACCAGCAGCCGCGCGGTCCGTACCTTGATCTCGTTCACCACCGCCACCCCGGCGACGCTCGACCCGGGCCCGACCGGGGTGGCCAGCCCGTCGATCGACACCAGGGCATCCCCGACCGGGGTGCCGAGGTCGATGACCACGTCGGCGTGGTCGAGCAGCCGGGTGCCCGACGAGTGGCCGAGGGCGGCCGCCCGCGACTCGGCCACCGAGGTGACGGCGATCACCGGCAGGCCCCGGCGGCGGGCCCCCATGGCCATCTCGATCGGGTTGGCGGTGACCCCGCGGGCGCTGAACACCACCATGGCGTCGGGCGGGGCCAGGTGGAAGTTGCGCAGGATGACCTCGGCCAGGCCCTCGACCCCCTCGATGAACATGGCCTGGCGCTGGCCGTTGGTGCCGACGACCTGGGTGTGGAAGGTCGTCGACAGCTCCACCATCGGATGGAAGCCGGGATAGGAGCCGTAGCGGGGGAACATCTCCTCGACCGACATGCGGCTGTGCCCGGTCCCGAACAGGTGGACCAGGCCGCCGCCGCCGATCGCGTCGGCGCAGATGGCGGCGGCATGGTCGAGCGCGGGCCCCTGGGTGCGGTCGAGCTTCTCGAGCAGCTCGATGGCCGCCCGTGTCCAGCCCACCGCGGCCGCGTCCGCGCCCACTTGTCTAGACATGGCCCAGACCATATCGTGGAGCCATGGCGCCGTCAACGAGAACCCATGCGTCCCGGCAGAGCCGCTACCGCGAGATCGAGCAGTGGCTGCGCACCCTGGTCGAGGGGGCCCGCCCCGGCGACCCGCTGCCCAGCGAGGCCGAGCTGTGCGAGCGGTTCTCGGTGAGCCGGATGACGGTCCGCCAGGCCCTGCAGGAGCTGACCAACGACGGCCTGGTCGAGCGCCGCCGGGGGCAGGGGACCTTCGTCGCCCACCGGCCGGTCCACCGCCGCCCCGGGGTGTTCCTGTCCTTCACCGAGGAGATGCACCGCCGCGGGGCCCAGGCGACCAGCCGGCTGCTGTCGGCCGGCCTGGACGACCCCCGTCGGCCCGAGGCCGAGGATCTCGGCCTGGCCCCGGGCAGCCAGGTCGTCCGGGTGGTGCGGGTGCGGCTGGCCGACGGCGTCCCGGTCGCCCTCGAGGACGCCGCCCTGGTGCCCGAGCTGGCCGGGGTGCTGGAGGAGGACCTGGGCGGCGGGTCGCTGCACAGCGCCCTGGAGCGGCGGGGGATCGTGGCCACCCGGGCCACGGGCACGATCACCGCCCGGCTGGCCCGGGCCAGCGAGACCGGCCTGCTCGATCTGGCGCCCCAGGCGGCCCTGCTGGTGGAGCTGCGGGTCCTGTTCGACCAGGAGGGGCGGGTGTTCGAGCGGACCGAGACGCGCTACGCGGCCGACCGGTACGTGATCGACGTGGTCCACACCCACCCCTGACCCACCCGGCGGGCTCAGGCACCGGCCCGCTCCGTGGCCCACAGGGCGGCGCCGATGGCGCCGGCGGCCGGGCCCAGGGCGGCCGGGACGATCTCGTAGGCCGCCGGGTCGACCAGCGGGGCCGAGGCGGCCACGGCCGCCCGCAAGGGCCCGAACAGCCCCTCGCCGGCGGCCGCGACCCCGCCGCCGACCACCACCCGCTCCGGCCACAGCACCGTGACCAGGTTGGCGATGCCCACCGCGAGGTGGCCCACCACCGCCTGGACGGCCTCGGCGGCCCGCTCGTCCCCGGCGGCGGCGGCGGCCGCGAACACCGCCTCCGGGCTGTCCCGGCCGCCGAGGCGGCACAGGGTCGCCCCGGCCGCGAACGCCTCCACGCAGCCCTGGTTGCCGCAGCCGCACGGCGGCCCGCCGACCGCGATGACCTGATGGCCGAGCTCCCCGGCGCGGCCGTGGGGTCCGAAGCGGAGCCGGCCGTCGACCACCACCCCGCCACCGACCCCGGTGCCGAGCGTCAGGCAGACCACGGTGGGGCAGCCGGCGGCCGCCCCCATGCGGCTCTCGGCCAGGGTGAAGCCACGGGCGTCGTTGATGAGCGCCACCGGCACCCCCAGGCTGGCCGCCAGTGGCCCGGCGACCTCCTGGCCGGTCCAGTCCGCCGGCAGGTTGGGCAGGAACACCACTCGCCCGCTGTCGTCGTCGAACAGCCCGGGCAGGCCGGCCCCGGCCGCGACCACCGGCCCGTGGGCGGCCACCAGCTCGGTGGCGGCGGCGGCGAGCCGGGCGAGCACGTCCGCCGGGTCGGCCGCGCCGGTCGCGATGGTGGCCGTGGCCAGGAGCACGGGAGCGTCGGGGTGGTCCCCCGGAGCGTCGGGGTGGTCGCCGCCGGCGGCGACCACGGCCAGCTTGCAGGAGGTGCCGCCGACGTCCAGGCCGAGGAACCGGCCGGTCACCGGCCCTGCCGGCGGCGGAGGTCGTCGATGATGGCGGCGGTGGCGGTGGCCCCGCAGCGGTCCATGCCGGCGTTCAGCCCCTCGACCAGCAGGTCCAGGGTGCGGATACCCCCGGCCGCCTTGACCTTGACCCGCGGCGACACGTTGGCCCGCAGCAGCCGCAGGTCGTCCATGGTCGACCCCGAGGGGGCGAAACCGGTCGAGGTCTTGACGAAGTCGGCCCCGGCCTGCTCGGCCAGCTGGCAGCCCCGCACCTTCTCCTCGTCGCTCAGGTAGGCGTTCTCCAGGATGACCTTGACGATCGCCCCGGCCGGGCGGGCGGTGTCGACGACGGCGGCGATGTCGGCCTGGACGTAGGCGTCCTGCTTGGACCGGAGCCAGCCGATGGCCAGGACCATGTCGAGCTCGGTGGCCCCGTCGTCCAGGGCCTGGGCGGCCTCGGCCGCCTTCACGGCCGAGGTGCTGGCGCCGTGGGGGAAGCCGACCACCGTGCCCACGGCCACCTCGGTGCCGGCCAGGGCGTCGCGGCAGTGGATGACGTCCAGGGGCCGGCAGCACACCGACGCCACCCGGTAGGCGGCGGCCAGGTCGCAGCCGGCCAGGACCTCCTCCAGGGTGAGCTCGGGCCGCAGCAGCGAGTGGTCGATGGTCTTGGCGACCTTCTCCTCGGTGATGGTCGCGGGAGTCCAGGTGTCGGGCATGGCGCTCCTCTCGGGTTCGGGTCAGGTCACGGTCCAGCCGCCGTCCACGGCCAGGACCTGGCCGGTCACGACCCGGCTCGCGTCGCTGCACAGGTAGACGGCGGCCTCGGTCACGTCCGCGGGGTCCAGGAACCCGCCGGCCAGGGGCTGGCGGCGGCCGGCGAAGGCGACGCTGTCGGCGTCGGCGGCCGCGCGGGCGTTCATCGGGGT
>Ga0081539_10004150_pt1 | contig 16459 bp, 18 predicted proteins | sample TabmetS4T2R2_FD_71023 | JGI IMG/M metagenome (GOLD analysis project Ga0081539, IMG submission 71023) | Tabebuia heterophylla rhizosphere microbial communities from the University of Puerto Rico - S4T2R2 | ecosystem: Host-associated > Plants > Roots > Rhizosphere ...
GGCAACGCCTTCGGCCCCCTCTACGACGTCAGCTCGATCCTGATCCTGTGGTTCGCCGGGGCGTCGGCCATGGCCGGGCTGATCAACATCGTGCCCCGCTACCTGCCCGGGTACGGGATGGCCCCGGAGTGGGGGCGGGCGGTGCGGCCGGTGGTGCTGGTCTACACCGCCCTGTGCGTGATCACCACCATCATCTTCAGGGCCGACGTCGAGGCCCAGGCCGGCGCGTACGCCACCGGGATCCTGGCCATGATGGTCTCGGCGGCGTTCGCGGTCACGGTGGCCGCCCGGCGCCGCCGCCGGCCCCGGGCCGTGGCCGGGTTCGGCCTGGTCACCCTCGTGCTCGTCTACGCCCTGGTCGACAACGTCCTGGAGAAGCCGGACGGGATCGCCATCTCCTTCGGCTTCATCGTCGGCATCCTGGTCGTGTCCCTGGTCTCGCGGGTCTGGCGCAGCACCGAGCTACGGGCCGACCGCATCGAGTTCGACGACCGGGCCCGCCAGTTCCTCGCCGAGGCGATCGGCCGCGGCGGGCTGCACATCATCGCCAACAAGCGCCAGGCCGGCGACGCCCGCGAGTATGCCCTCAAGGAGCGCGAGCAACGCGACATGAACCCGATCCCGGCCGACGCGCCGGTGCTGTTCCTCGAGATCACCGTGCGCGACCCGTCGAACTTCTCCGGGGTCCTGAAGGTCCACGGGGTCCAGGTCGACGGCCATCGGGTGCTGCGCACCGAGAGCCCGGTGGTCCCCAACGCCCTCGCCGCCCTGCTGCTGTGCCTGGCCAATGTCAGCGGCCTGCGGCCCCACTGCTACTTCGAGTGGGGCGAGGGCCACCCCCTCGGCAATCTGCTCCGCTACCTGCTGTTCGGCGAGGGCGACACCGCCCCGGTGACCCGCGAGGTCCTCCGCGAGGTCGAACCCGACCCCCGCCGGCGCCCGGCCATCCACGTCGGCGGCTGATCCGCGATGGCGCTCGCCCCGGGCCTGGAGGCCGCCTTCCGCCACACCGTGACCGAGGCCGACACCGCCGCGGCCGTCGGCAGCGGGGAGGTACCGGTGCTGGCCACCCCGCGGGTCCTCGCCCTGGCCGAGCGGGCGACGGTGGCCGCCGTCGCCGGTGCCCTCGAGGCCGGGGCGACCACCGTCGGCACCCGGGTCGAGCTCGACCACCTGGCCCCGAGCCCGGTCGGCGCCGAGGTCGCCGTGCAGGCCGTCCTGGAGCGGGTCGAGGGCCGGCGCCTGGTCTTCAGCGTCCGGCTGCTGGAGGGCGACCGGGAGATGGCCCGTGGGCTGGTCACCAGGGTGGTGGTGGACGCCGCCGCCTTCGTCCGGGACGCCGGCGGCGGGCCCACCACCTGATCGGCGCTGGGTCAGCGCCAGAGGACGGCGTGGTAGTCGCCGCCGGCGCTGTCACTGCCGCCGACGATCCAGCCGTGGTTGTTGATGTCGAAGGCCCGGCTGCCGTTCTCGCCGCCATCGGCCAGGACGCCGAGGTCGGTCATGACGCCGTGGCGCCAGACGAACGCCCGCCCCCGCCCGGCGGTGGTGGTGGCCTGGCCGACCACCGCGCCGTGGTCGTTGATGCCGGCGGCCGAGCTGGACTCGCCGCCCAGGGTGCCGAGGTCGATACGGCGGCCCTGAGACCACAGGAACGCGTGGTTGACCGCGGCCGCTGCCGGGGCGGAGTTGCCGGCGACCTGGCCGGCCTCGTTGATGGCAACGCCCTCGCTGTAGGGCACGTCGGCGGCGTCCAGGTCGGTCAGGTGGCCGCGCCGCAGCCGGTAGGCGTGGTAGGCCTCGCCCACGGGGACGCCGCCGGTGACCTGCCCGCGGTCGTTGAGGTCGCTGGCCGTGGCGAAGGCGGCCAGGCCGAGGTCGCGGATGCGGCCACCGGCCCACTCGACGGCGTGGTTCTCGCCGGTGGCGGTGGTGCTGGTCCCCACGATCCGGCCGTGGTCGTTGATGGCCTGGGCGACGCTGGTGGTGCCGCCGAGGGTGCCGAGGTCGCGCATGCGCCCGCCGGCCCACAGGAAGGCGTGGTTCTCGCCGGCGGCGGTCATGCTGGCCCCGACCACCTGGCCGTGGTTGTTGATGTCGGTGGCGTCGCTGATGAGCCCGCCAAGGGTGCCCAGGTCGCGCATGCGACCGCGCTCCCACAGGAAGGCGTGCTCGGGCCCCAGCCCGGCCGGGAAGCTGTCGCCGACGACCTGGCCGAGGTCGTTGACGGCCCTGGCCTCGCTGATGGTGTACCCGTCGCCGAGCGTGCCCAGGTCGATGACCTGGCGGCCGGCCCGCTCGGGCGTGGCCGTCGGCGTGGCCGCCTGTGCCGCGGCCGTCGCCGGGACGGCGAGCAGGCCCCCGAGCAGCAGCGCCAGGGCGATGCGGCGGACGGTCGAGATGTGTCGCATGGATCTCCCTCCCCCAAGGGTGACGATGAAGCGATCCACCCGGATCGTCCGCCGAGTTCGTAACGGGAAGAACGTCACCGCGGTCTCGGTTCCACCCTGGCCCGGTCACGGTTTGGGTCCGGATCCGATCCGCGGCGGTGGTGGAACATTCCACTCTTTTGCCTCGCCCGCTGGTGTCGGATGCTTCCCCTGACCCGCCGGACCCCCACGGACAGGAGAGCCTCGTGATCTTCATCACCGCCAAGTTCCAGGTGCTGCCCGAGCACGCCGACAACTGGCCCGAGATCACCCGCGAGTTCACCACCGCCACCCGCAACGAGCCCGGCTGCCTGTGGTTCGACTGGTCCCGCTCGCTCGACGACACCAACCAGTACGTCCTCCTCGAAGCCTTCCGCGACGACTCCGCCGGCGCCGCCCACGCCCAGTCCGACCACTTCAAGCAGGCCCAGCAGGACCTCCCCCCGCACCTGGCCGAGACCCCCAGGATCGTCAACTTCACCATCCCCCAGGACGACTGGTCCGCCCTGGGCGAGCTGGCCGTCCCGGACCGGGGCTGACGCCTCAGCGTCCGGCCAGGGAGAGCACGTACAGGGTGCCCGTCCACTGTCCCGGGACCGTTACGGCCCCCGGTGGGATCGGGCCCGCGACCCGGCGGCTAGCCGGCCTCGGCCGGGAGCACGGCGATGGCGTCGATCGAGATCAGCAGCCCCCGCGGGAGCCTGACGTTGGCCGGGGCGGATCGCGCCGGCGGAGGATCGGGCATGTGCCTGGCGTAGACCTCGTTGAGCCTCGCGAAGTCGTCGACGTCGGCGTAGAAGATCGTGACCTTCACCAGGTCGGCCATGGACGCCCCGGCGGCCTCGAGGGTGGCGGCGAGGTTCTGGAGCGCCTGTTCGGTCTGTGCCTCGATCCCGTCGGCCACGGCACCGGTCGCGGGGTCGATGCCCGCGGTCCCTGAGCAGAACACGAAGCCCCCGGCGACGATCGCCTGGCTGTAGGGACCGAGCGCGGGCGGGGCCTGATCGCTGGAGACGGCCTGGCGGCTCATGGGGGCACCTTACCTGCTTCAGCAACCGCCGCGTCGGCCGACCTCTCTCTTAGAGGTTATTTGACCACTGATTGCGGTTGCCATGAGGAGCGAGGCGTGCGACGGACGACCAACGGCGTCGGGGTCGACCACCAGCGGGCAGGGGCAGCAGGCAAGGCCGGCCAACCGCCGGTGCCGGCGGGACGGCGCCTGTACGTCTCGGTGACCCTCAAGTTCGTCGTCGCCCAGGTGATCGCGCTCGGTTGGCTCGGCATGTCGGTGCTGTTGTCCCTGCCGTGGGTCCATGAGCTGGCCACGGCGATCACCACGGTCCCGGCGTTCCTGGTCGTCTGCCTGGTCGCCTACCTCCCCGGCTGGCTGGTCGCCTTCCTCGCGGTCAGCCTGCTGATGGACCGCCAGCCCCCCTTGCGGGGGCCCCACCCGACCGTCCCGGTCACGGTCCTGGTCGCCGCCCGCAACGAGGCCGACCGCATCCAGGAGACGCTCACCTACATCGCCCGGCAGGAGTATCCGGGACCGATCGAGGTTCTGGTGGTCGACAACGGCTCCACCGACGGGACCCGGGCCGTGGCCGAGGCCTACGGCGCCGCCACCGGTCAGCCGGTCCGCTGCATCGACGAGCCACGTCCCGGCAAGAGCCACGCCCTCAACACCGGCCTGGCGGCGGTGGGAACCGAGCTCGTCATCACCTTGGACGCCGACACCGTGCTGCACCCCCGGGCCATCCGCAACCTCGTCGCCCGCCTGCTGCATGCCCCGCCCGACGTGCAGGCGGTGGCCGGATCGGTCCTGGTCCGCAACAGCCGCGACACCCTCTGGACCCGGATGCAGGAATGGGACTACTTCCTGGGAATCGCGTCGGTGAAGCGGATGCAGGGGCTCTACCAGGGCACCCTGGTCGCCCAGGGAGCCTTCAGCCTCTACCGGACCCGGGCGCTGCTCGAGGCGGGCGGCTGGCCGGACGCGATCGGCGAGGACATCGTGCTGACCTGGCAGCTCATGCGGCACGGAGCCCGGGTCTACTACGAGCCCTCGGCCGTCGCGTTCACCGCCGCACCGAGCCGGCTGGTCCACCTCGCCCGCCAGCGGGCCCGATGGGCGCGGGGCATGATCGAGGGCATCCGCAGCGTGCGGCCATGGAGCCAGCCGCGCTGGCTGCTGCGGTTCCTGACCGCCATCGACCTGCTGATCCCTGCGCTGGACGTGGCCTACACGCTGGTGTGGCTTCCCGGTCTCGTCCTTGCGGCGACCGGCCGCTACTGGATCGTCGGGCCCTACACCCTGGCCGTGCTGCCGCTCACCCTGGTCGTCAACGCCATCCTCTACCGCTTCCAGCGACGCCGGGTCTTCAACCTGCTCGGCCTCCGGATCCGGCGCAACAGCCTCGGCTTCCTCGGCTTCGTGCTGACCTACCAGATGCTGATGTCGCCGATCGCCGTGGTCGGCTACGGCCAGGAGCTCCTGGGACTCCGTCGCCGCTGGCGCTAGCTGACCGGTCGGGGCGCGGCGACCCGGAGGGTCGCCGCGATGGCGGCCCAGGGCAGGCCCGGTGGCAGCCCGACCATCGTCAGGTCGACCGCGCCGTCCCATCCCGCCAGCTGGTCGCGGACCTGGCCTGGCGTGCCGTGGGCGGTGAACTGGTCGAGGACGACCTGGGCCTCGGCGGGGACGACGCCGCCGTCGGGGCGGGGACGCGGGGTGGCTTCGAGGATGGCCTGGACCGCGCCGCCGTACCCATGCGCGGTGACGAACCGGGCATAGACGTCGCCCATGGCGGACAGATACCAGGCGACGCAGCTGGCCGCGACGCGGCGAGCCATGGCGGCGTCGTCGCTGGCGACGGTCATCGGGCCGGCGGCCACGGTGAGTGGCCCGGTCCGGAGCGCGGCCGCCTCCCGTTCCTTCCTGAGCGTCCGTACCCGGTCGGCGACCTGGTCACGGGCGACGAACACGGGGAACCAGCCGTCGGCCAGCTCGGCGGCGACCCGGACGGTGCGTTCGCCCATGGCCGCAAGCCAGATCGGCAGGTCCGGCACGGCCGGCTGGCCGAGGCGCAGCGGCCGCGCCCCGGTGGGGGCGTCGAGCAGGGCGCGTTCGCCGGCCAGGAGGGCACGGACCTTGGTCGTGACCTCACGCAGCCGGTCGGCGGGATGGGCGAAGCGGACATCGTGGAACCCCTCCACCAGCGCCCTGGTGCTGGGGCCGAGCCCGAGGACGAACCGGCCTCCCGACAGCCGGTGGAGGGTGGCGGCGGTCATCGCCAGCGTGCCCGGGGTACGGCCCCAGACGGAGAGGATGCCCGAGACGAGCTTGATGCTGTGGGTGCGCGACGCGGCCTCGGCGAGCATCAGGGTCGCGTCCAGCCCCCAGCCCTCGGGCAGGGCGAAGGCCTCGTAGCCGAGCTCGTCGGCGAGCTCGGCCGTGCGCAGGATGATGTCGTAGCGGGTTTCCATGGGCGTGAGCGCCACGCCACGGCGTTGGGTGGTCATCCTTCCTCCATCACCTGGAACAGCTCTGCGGCGATGCTACGAAGGGCCGGCCCGGCCGTCAGGCGGGGAACTACCCTCGCCGGTACCTCGGCGCGGTACCTCAGTCGCCGTGGGAGGAGGCCCACCAGGCGGCGATCTGGGCCCGGGACCGCACCCCGAGCCGCTGGCGGATGCGCTCCACGTGTCCCTCGGCCGAGCGTTCCTCGATCCCCAGCCGGCCGGCGATCTGGCGGTTGGTGAGGCCGTCGGCGACCAGCGCCGCGACCTGGAGCTGCCGGGCCGTGAGCGTGGCCGGTGGCCCCTCGGCCTGCCTGGCGGCCGGCGCGCCGCGGGAGGCGCCGAGGAACTCCAGGATCTCGCGGACCACCGCCGTGGCGTCGCCGGCGAACACCCAGTGGCTCCGGCCAGCGAGCGACACCAGCCGCGCTCCCGGGATCCTGGCCGCCAGGTCGCGGCCCAGCCGGTAGGGGATGGCCCGGTCGTCCCGCCGGTGCAGCACCAGCGTTGGCACGGCGACGCGGCCGAGAAGGTCGTCGACACGGATCTCGTAGCACTGCGCCAGCAGCTCGGCGGCGACCTCCGCGGTCGTGGACAGGCGTTGCAGCTCGGCGAAGCGCACCTTCGTCGCCGCCGTGCCGTCGGGGAGGAAGATGTCGGCCAGCACGTCCGAGCCGAGCCCCCAGTGCGCCCGGACCAGTTCGAGCATGGCCGCGCGGACCTCGGCCGAGGCGACCTGGTGCCTGTTGGCGAAGCCGCCGTACAGGATCAGGCGTCCGACCCGTTCGGGGTGGTGCACCGCGTAGGCCAGTGACAACGGCGCCCCCATCGAGAGCCCGAGCAGGTCGACCCGCCCGAGCTCGAGGTGGTCGATCACCGCCCGGAGCACCTCCAGGTCGCTGTCGAGCGTCTGGGACCCCGGCCACGGGTCGGAGAGCCCACAGCCCGGCTTGTCGTAGGCCACCACGGTCCGGCAGGCGGTGATCGGAGCGTAGAAGGCGCGGACGGCCGGGTCCTGCCAGGTGATCTCCAGGTGCCCGATCCAGGCCGCGGGGACCACCAGCGCGGGCCCTCGCCCCACGGTGGCGTACGCCACCCGCACGCCCGAGGGCGTGACGACGAAGCGGATCTGGCGGCCCTGTTCCACGGCGATGCAAGCATAGAGCCGGCAGGCGATCACCGGGACGGTAGGGTCCGGCCGGAGATCCCAGACCGCCGTGCGTCCGAGGAGAGGAGCCGTGTGTGCCCGTCCCAGCGACCCCCGACCCCGGCGATGACGCCGACACCCTCGACCGAGCCCGCTACCAGGTCGAGTTCCAGGAGGACTTCGCCGGTCCGGCGCTGGCGGCCGACCGGTGGGTTGCGCACTACCTGCCGCAGTGGACCACCCCGGAACGCTCCGCTGCCCGCTACGACCTGCACGCGGGGGTCCTGACCCTGCGCATCGACGCCGACCAGCCGCCGTGGCGGCCCGAGGACGGGCAGCTGCGGGTGTCCAACATCCAGACCGGCTCGTTCGCCGGTCCGGTCGGCTCCGACCGCGGGACGCACCGCCACCGTCCGGATCTCACCGTCAGGACCGCCCAGCCCACCCGTCGCCTGTACACCCCCTCGACCGGGCTGGTCGAGGCGAGGTTGCGGGCGACCGCGGATCCGACCTGCCTGCTCGCGGTCTGGCTGGTCGGCTTTGAGGAGACCGCGCCCGAGCAGTCCGGCGAGATCTGCATCGCCGAGCTCTTCGGGCACGCCCTCGGCTCCGGTGGTTCGACGGTCCGGATGGGGATCAAGGCGCACCAGGACCCGCGGCTGCGCCAGGACATGGCCGACGTCGCGGTCGACATCGATGCCACCGGCTGGCACACCTACGGCGCGGCCTGGACCGCCCAGGAGAGCCGCTTCTACGTCGACGACCGGCTGGTCCGCACCGTGCCCCAGGGCGTCGACTACCCACTGCAGCTGATGGTCGACCTGTTCGAGTTCCCCACCGGACTGGTTCGCGACCCCGCCGCCTACCCCAGGACCGGGCAGGTGGCCGCCGTCCGCGGCTACCGGGCGGTCGGCTAGGCGCACCCCACGGCCTGGAACGGCCCAACCTCCGGCGGCGCGTTGATCACCTTCTTGACGTCGCCGAACCGCGCCTGGGCGTCGGACGGGAAGCCCATGCGCAGCGTATGCCAGAGCCTGCCGTCGCCGGTGACGCCGCAGATATGCAGGCCGGAGGTGGTACTGGCGACACCGATCCGCGTGAAGGCCCCGACGTCCTTGGCCGCCTCCGGGTCGGTGAAGCGCGTCCAGCTGCTGTCGGTGGCGCGCGTCGTGTGCCAGACGTGGCCGTCACCGGCGACGGCCCCAAGCTCCAGGTCCACCTCGGCGACGCAGGCGACGTCCGTCAGGTCACCAGGCTTGGCGCCGGCGGCGCTCCCCTCCACGTCCTGCAAGGCCGGCCAGTGCCCGGGCCGTCCCACCGTGTGCCAGAGGTGCCCGTCGCTGGAAACGGCGGCCAGGTGGGTCTCGGCCGGGTCGCCCTGCGCGGCCAGTGCCACCGCCCGGCAGGTGCGGTGGCGGCTGGGCGGGGGGTCGACCAGGGTGAAGGGACTCGGCTCGCTCCCTGACCGCCAGGTGGTCGCCCAGAGGCCTCCGTCGGCGGTCACCCCCGCGACCACCACGTCGGTCCCCTCGGCCGGCTGCGCGGTCGTGACGGCGGCGCGGAGGAAGGGACTGGGCACCTCGGCGCCGAGCTCACCGAACGGCCGCCAGGTGTCGCTGACCGCGTCGCGGACCGTGTACCACAGCCGCCCGCCGCCGGTCACGCCGACGACGTGGAGGTCACCCTCGACCTCCCTGGCGCCGACGAGCTCCCGGGCGCAGTCCACGTCGAGGAAGTCGCCCACGTTGCCGGCCTGCTGCTTGACGTCGCCAAAGCGCTGCCAGGGAGGCCCTGACGGCTCCTCGAAACGAAGCGTGTGCCAGAGCCTGCCGTCGGTTGCCGCGCCGATCACCTGGAGATCCTGTGGGAACGCCACGGTCCGCCTCCTCAGGTCGCCCTGTCCCATGGGCATGATCGCGGGATCTGCCGTGCACCGGAAGAGGGCGGTTGGCGACTGGTGTCCTGGCAGGACTCGAGATCCAGCTGGCATAGGATCTCGTGCGTGAACGTCGACTACGACGCCGAGCTCCGGCTGAACGACGAGGTCTACCGCCGCGCGTACGGCGTCCGACCAGTCGACCGGGTCCTGGACGTCGGCTGTGGAACGGGCCGGACGACGCGGGACGCCGCGCGGTCGGCCAGGGAAGGGAGCGCGCTCGGCGTCGACCTCTCCGCCGCGATGATCGAGCGGGCCCGCGAGCTCGCCCGGGCGGAGGGCGTCCAGAACGTCGCCTTCGAGCAGGGCGACGCGCAGGTGCACCGCTTCCCGGAGGGCCAGTTCGACCTCGCCATCAGCCGGTTCGGGACGATGTTCTTCGACGACCCCGTCGCGGCGTTCGCCAACATCGCGGCGGCGCTCCGGCCCGCCGGGCGCCTGGTGATCATGGTCTGGCAGGAGCACGAGCACAACGAGTGGTCGGTGACGATCGAACGGGCGCTCGGCCGCGAGGGCTCGCCGGTCCCAGCTCCGGCAGGGCGGGAGGCGTTCTCGCTCGCCGACCAGGACACCGTGGGGACGATCCTCGGCGCCGCGGGATTCGGCAAGGCCAGCTTCACCGACGTCCACCAGCCCGTCTGGTACGGTCCGGACGTCGCGGCGGCCCTCGCCTGGGTCGGCGGGTTCTCGAGCACCAGGGACGTGCTGACACGGCTGGATGCCGCCGCCGCCGAGCGGGCGCTCGAGCGTCTCCGCGAGGCCCTCGCCGCGCACGCGGGCGAACGTGGCGTCTGGTTCGATTCGCGGGCGTGGATCGTCGAGGCCCGCCGTCGGTGACGCATCGACCACGTAGCATCACGCCGATGCGCTCAGGACTCTTCGTGCCGATCTTCGATGCGCTGGCGGACCCCGCGCTCGTCGCCCGGCTGGCCGCCGAGGCGGAGCAAGCCGGGTGGGACGGGATCTTCCTCTGGGACCACGTCCGCTGGCGGGAGCCGGTGCTCGAGGTCGCCGACGCCTGGATCACGCTCGCGGCGGTCGCCACCGCCACCCAGGCGATCCGGCTCGGTCCGATGGTCACCCCGCTCGCCAGGCGCCGGCCGGTCAAGGTCGCCAGGGAGGCCGCGACCCTGGATCGGCTGAGCGGCGGCCGCTTGACGCTCGGCGTCGGCCTCGGCAGCGACCAGTCCGGGAACGAGCTCTCGATCACCGGGGAGGAGCTCGACGACCGCCGGCGCGCAGGGATGCTCGACGAGGCCCTGGGGATCCTGACGGCCGCCTGGTCGGGCGAGCCCGTGCACCACCGCGGCGAGCACTACACGGTCGGCGGCATGCGGTTCCTGCCCCGGCCGGTCCAGCGGCCCGGGGTCCCGGTGTGGGTGGGGGGCTACCCTGGAAAGCGGAAGCCGCTCCGGCGTGCCGCCCGGTTCCAGGGGTACTTCCCGGTCGACCTCGAGCACCCCGACCAGCTCGCCGAGAGCGTCGCCGAGCTCACCTCGGTCCGCAACGAGCTGGGGAGGGACCCGACCGAGCCCTTCGACGTCGTCGCGGCGCTGCCGGTGGGCACCGATCCGGCGCCGTACGCGTCGGCGGGCGCGACCTGGTGGCTGGTGGAGTTCCCCTGGGACGCGGTCTCGGAGGACCAGGTACGCGGCGTGATCCGCGACGGACCGTCGCCCCGCTAGGCGCTGCCGCGTGCGCCCGCTCGGGCTCGGCGATGTGCGGTCCGGGTGCACCGATCCCCGGCTTGCGGCGTGTATCTGTATGCAGGTCGACACCGAGAGGGGGCCATGGCAGCCAGCGCGAGCTTCGAGGAGTTCTATGCGGGCACGGTCGACCGGCTGCTCGGGCACCTCTTCCTGGTCACCGGCGACCTGCACCTCGCCGAGGAGATCACCCAGGAGGCCTTCACCCGTGCCTCGATGCGCTGGTCGAGACTGCGCGACTACGACCGGCCCGAGGCCTGGGTCCGGCGGGTGGCCATGAACCTGGCCGCCGACCGCGCCCGCAGCCTGCGCCGCCAGACCCGGGCGCTCCTGAAGCTGGGGCCACCGCCAGCCGTGCCCGCGGTCTCGGTCGAGACCCTCGCGCTGGTTCAGGCGCTGGGGACCCTCCCGGTCCGGCAACGCCAGGCCATCGTGCTGCACTACCTGGCCGACCTTCCGGTCGCGGAGGTCGCCCAGGCGCTGGCCGTGCCCAGCGGGACGGTCAAGAGCCTGCTCGCCCGCGGCCGCCGGGCGCTGGCGGCCAAGCTGGGGGAGCCGGAGGAGGCATTCGACCGCGCATGAGCGACCTTCGCGAACGACTGCAGGAGGCGGCCGACGCGGCCGCCAGAGAGGGCCGCACCCCAACCGCGGCGGCGCTGGTCAGGCGGGGCCGTCGCCGGCGGCTGCGCCTGGCCGGCGGGGCGGCTGCCCTGCTCGCGCTGGTCCTGCTCGCCGTCACCGTCGCCACCGACCGGCTGCCCGGGCAGCCAGCGCCGCTGGCCCCTTCGGCGACGACCGGGCCGACCGAGATCACGCCCCCCACCAGCGGCGGCCCCGACGTGAGCATCGTGCCCGACCCGGGCGAGGTCCGGCTGCCGGCCGGATCGCCTCCCGGGAAGGTCGGCGAGGGGATGGTGCGGGACGTGGCGACCGAGCTGGCCCGCTGCGAGGGCGGCGACCCCGACGAGAAGGTCCTCGTCGCCTGGGGCAAGGAGCACGGGCAGACCTGGCTCATCGAGGCCAAGCCACCCCGGCCCGGAGAGAACTGGCTGTGCTGGGCGACAGGGATGTTCGACGCGAGCGGGGCGGGCGGCATGGGGAAGGAAGGCGGTCCCGATTCCCCGCTCCGGCCGCTGCGGGCCAGCGGTGCCCAGAACATCCGCTCCGGCGGTCACTACTGGGGCCAGGTCATCGGTGCCGTCACCAAAGACGCCGCCCGCGTGGAGGTGCTGTTCCGCAAGGGGATCGCCCCTCTGGAGCTGGAACCAATCCAGTCCGGCGACCGGTTCCCGGTCAACTTCTACGTCGGTTTCTACCGCCAGCCCGAAGAGGACAAGAACCTGAACTGGTGGGTCACCAAGGTCGTCGCCTACGACCAGGACGGCCGCCAGGTCGCCGACTGCCAGGCCACCGCCGGGCCCGGCCACAACTGCTGAACCAGCGGCCGCCTCGATCGGTCGGCGCTGGTACCGGGTTGACGGCGCCATGGGCAACCGACTGGGCCACGATGGCGGCGTCCTCGCCCACGCCGAACAGCACCGAAGACTTGCGCTTGCGCAGGAAGTGGACGCCGCAGAAGGACAGGCCCGGGACCACGGTGCTGGCACCGTTGTCGGTGAGCGGGAAGCCCATGGCGTCGAAGGCGGGGAACCGGACCCAGCGTTCGTAGTCGGGGCGGAACCCGGAGGTGAAGATCGCCACCCCGAACCCGTTGAGGTCCAGCTCGAGCGGTGGGTCGGCGTGAAATGGCGGAGGGTCAGGCAGGTCGGGTGCCGCGATCCCCTTGGCAGGGAGTTGCTCGGTGAGCAGCTTGCGGATGTCGGCGTAGCGGGCATCGCCGAAGGCGACCGAGTCGGCCAGGTCAGCGGCGAAGGATGCCCGATGCCCTTCCACGCCGGCCAGGTGGCCCAGCAGCTGCACCCCCATCGCCTGCAAGGTGCGGTAGTGCAGGTCGTGGCCGCCTCGTTGACCGGTCACGAGCAGGTTGGCGCCCAGCCGGGCTGCCGGTGAGGGGAGGGCGCTGAGCGGGGTGTCGAAGAAGGTGGTGTCCTTGAGCCAGGTGACGATGTCGCGGCCGCCGGGCCGCCGCGGCAGCCACGGCGCCCGTCCGCAGGAGAGGAACACGTCGCGGCCCGCCTCGTGCAGCTCCTCGGAGAGCTGGCAGCCGGTCTGGCCGCTGCCAACGACAAGCACCTTCCCCGGCGGAAGGGCTGCCGGGTTGCGGTAGTTCCGAGCATCGATCACCAGCACATCGTTCGGAAACCCGGCCGCGACCATGGGGCGATGGGGCCGCTGATAGGCGCCGGTGCACACGACAACCGCCGCCGCCCGGAGCTCGCCGGCCGAGGTGCGGAGCAGGAACCCGCCGCTGGGTCCGGGTTCGAGGCTGTCCACGCTGACGCCCTCGCGAATCGGCGCACCGAAGCTCGATGCGTACCGCTGCAGGTATCGGACGATCTCGTCGCGGGGGACGAAGCCTTCCGGGTCGTCGCCGGTGTAGGCGGCGCCCGGCAAGCTCATCGTCCAGTTCGGCGTCACCAGGCGAAAGCTGTCCCACAGACCGAGCCAGCTCTGGCCAACCTGTGCCTGCTCCAGCACCACGTGCTCGATCCCGCGGGCGGTCAGCTCGTAGCTCACCGCCAGGCCGGCCTGGCCCGCTCCGACCACGACCACCGGGAACCCGTTGGGCATTGCGACCATCGCGCCTCATTCCACTGTCGGTGAAGGCACCAGCAGCCTCGATGGTGGTGCCCCAAGGACCGCACCAGAAGTGCAACGTCTGAACCCCGGGTCCGGGCGGTGGTGCTGCCCGCAGCGCCCTTGGACGCGGGGCAGACCGGCAGTCTGACCTCCTAGCGCTCCGGCGGTTCGCCGAAGAAGCCGACGATCTTCGTCAGCCTGCCGCCGGCATCGACCTCGCCGACATCGATCGAGGTCTCGCCAGCACGTCCATCGGCGCGGACCAGCCGCCACAGGAAGCGGACGACGTGGTGATGCAGCTCGACACCGCTCATCATCTCCAGCCGGGCGCCGGGCCGTCCCGCCTGCACCTTGGAGATGTGCTCGCACAGGGCAGCTCGCCCCCGGAGCTCCACGGTGGGATCGACATACGCGCCATCATCGGCCCAGCAGCGCTCGAGGATCTTCAGCCGTGTGACCGCGTCCGGCTCGTTCCAGGCGGCCACGTAGTCCAGGACGTTGGCCACGGCCGGTTCCGGTACCGGATCGCGCATCGTCACCTCCCCGGCGGCTCCGTCGGGGCGATCACCGCGACAGCCTCGACCTCGATGAGTGCGTCCTCCCGGAACAGCCGCCGGACCTCCACGGCCGTGCTGGCCGGCGGCTGCCGGGTGTTGACGTACTGGTCGCGGACCTCGCGGATCGCCGGCAGATGGGTGGCGTCGACCAGGTAGAAGTTGAGCTTGACGACCTGCTCGAAGCCGGCTCCGACCGCCTCGAGGGCGGCGCGGAGGTTGTCGAACACCTGCCGGGTCTGGGCGCGGATGTCGCCGGCGCCGACGAGCGCGCCCGTCGGGTCCAGGGCGACCTGCCCGGCGATGTAGACCGGCCGCCCGGCCGTCACCTCGACCACGTGGCTGTAGCCGAAGGGCGGATGCACCGTCTCGGGGTTGACGAACCTCGCGCCGGCTGGTGGTCGCGCGGATGACGCCTCGGTCAACTCGGCGATCCCCCTTCGGCGGCGTTGGCCAGCTGGCGATCCGGCGGCGATGGGTTCGTCACCGGCGGCAGTACCGCGCGCCTCCAGCTGGGAAGCTCCCGCGCCAGCGCCCGTGAGCCCCGAACCTCGATCGCCCCGCCGCGCACGGCGTCGCCCCACTCGAGCTCGCCAAGATCCCAGCGGGCAAAGGCCACCGGATCGCTGACCACGACCACCAGATCCTCGTCCCCGCCGGGATGCTTCTCACAGATCTCGGCGTCGCCACGCTCGACCAGCAGCCAGCTACGGCTACCCGGTCCCGACAGCGTGGGGTAGTCGAAACGGACCAGGACCCGGCGGCGAGGGAGGCGGCCGCGGTCGAGGTGACAGCTCACCCAGCCCCACAGCACCACGCCCGGATGCGCGTGCTCGGGGGTCAGCTCCGCCCACTGCGAGCCCCAGCGCTGCAGGGCCAGCATGACCTCCGACAGCTCGCGGCCGGCCTGGGTGGGCTGGTAGGTCGAGCCCGGACCGTCAGGCTTGGGACGGATCTCGACGACCCCGGCGCGCTCCAGGTCCCGCAACCGCCTGGAGAGCAGCCCGCGAGACAGCCCCGGCGCACCGTCGGCGATCTCGTTGAAGGTCCTGCAACCGATGAGGACGATGTTGCGCAGGATGATGAGGGACCAGCGCTCGGCCAGGAGCTCCGACGCCCGGGCGATCGGGCAGTACTGCCCGTAGGTTCTCATCCCAACAGCCTGTCACCCCTGGGCGATCCCCACTAGTGCAAATGCTGAACCTCGGGTGACTAGGTCGGCCTGCCTGGCGGCAACGTGCCGGTCAAGTGCCGGTCTTGTGCCTGGACCTGCCCGGCGGGGTCGTCAAGGATCAGCCAGGCAGCGCCGTCGGCACGCCGGTTGTCCACGACCGAGCAAGGAGAGGTCACATGCGGTTGCGCGACCGAGCATTGGCCGTGATCTCGGCCAGCCTTTTCCTGGTGGCGGGTCTACATCCCCCAGCAGCCGTCGCCGAAGACACCGGCCCCTGGGCGATAGGCATCTATGATTTTCCGAAGTGTCTTGAGGTGCAGGGCGCATCCACAGCCAATGGAACGGATTTGATTCAGTACACCTGCACCGGGGAGTGGAACGACTTCTTCACCTGGTGGCCGGCCCGATAGCGAACGGGCCGGCAGAGGCCAGGATCCAGCACCTGCGCCCGAACGACCAGTCCGCTGACGCGGCAGGCTGGGCGCCAGTCCCGCCCAGATCGAGCTGTGCAGCTGTTGCGCGATGATTGATCGCCAGCCGGCCCGCTCGGCCACCTCATCCGCCGAGCTGGCATGGAAGCCGCGGCTACCAAAGCACGCCTCGGCCGCCGAGATCAGCTCCTGGCGGGAGCTTGCCGCACGGTGGGCTTCGTCCCTGTCCGTGCCCGGGTGATCGCCTTGGCGGCCTCGGTCAGCAGGAAGATGACCACCGCGAGAGCTGCGGTCAGCAGCCACTCACCTGGGCCGATCGGCGCGGTGCCGAACCAGGTGTGGGCGATCGGCGCGTAGCAGAACAGCAGTTGCAGCGTGATCATGGCGGCGGCAGCCCACCACACGGCCCGATTGTTCCGGAGCACCGCCAGGGTCAGGCTGGAACGGTCCAGGAACCGGCAGTTGAACAGGTAGGCGAGCTGGCCGAGGGCCAGCATCGTGACTGCCGTGGTCTGGGACTCCGCGAGCGAAACACCGCGGTTGTGTTCGTAGAAGAACACGCCCATGGTCGCGCTGGCGATCAACGCAGCCACGAGTGCGATGCGCCGTACGGCGGAGAGCGGGACGATCGATTCCCGCGCTTGTCGTGGTGGGCGGGTCATGATGTCGTGCTCGGCTCGCTCGTTGGCCAAGGCGAGCCCAAGGGTCACCGAGGTGACCATGTTGATCCACAGCACTTGGACGGGTTCCAGGGGCAGCGTCAGTCCGAAGAGCACGGCGATCAGGATCACGAGCGACTGGGCGCCGTTGGTCGGCAGCAGGAACAGCAATGACCTGCGCACGTTGTCGTAGATGCGCCGACCCTC